>Ga0206870_1058_pt1 | contig 29889 bp, 25 predicted proteins | sample Alteio_BWOrgCont_36_FD_152620 | JGI IMG/M metagenome (GOLD analysis project Ga0206870, IMG submission 152620) | Enriched cells from forest soil in Barre Woods Harvard Forest LTER site, Petersham, Massachusetts, United States -... | ecosystem: Environmental > Terrestrial > Soil > Temperate forest >... | reverse complement strand
AAAAGGTTTGGGTAATCGGCGATGCGGTAGAGGTTGCATTTGAAATGACCGACGTAGACGACATCGAAGCGGATGAGCGTTACGAACGTGCGCCAATCGGTTTCGAGTGGGATAGGGCCGAAGAGATAGCGGCGGGTTGCGAGGCGTTCTTCGAGTTTATCGAGGGTTGCGAAGACGTGGCGCGCGGCGTATTCGTAGGTTGTTTGTGATGTCGCGAAGCCGGCTTTGTAGACGCCGTTGTTCAGCGTGGTGTAAATCCAGTCGTTGAGTTCGTCGATTTCGGCACGGTGTTCTTCGGGATAGAGATCGAGGGCTGCGGCTTCGGGGGTTGCGGAAAGAGGGTTGAATTCGGTTTCGAACATGCGCATGATATCGTCATCGGAGTTGCTGACGATGCGTTTGGTTTGTTTATCCCACAGCACCGGTACGGTAACGCGGCCGCGGTAATTTGGATCGGTTGCGTGGTAGGCTTCGCTGAGGAATTGGAAGCCGTTGATGGGATCGTGCGAGTAGCCGGGCCCGTCGCGAAACGCCCAGCCGCGTTCGTCCCGAATGGGATCGACGACCGTCATCCCGATCGCACCATCCAAGCCTTTGAGCTTGCGCACGATAATCGTGCGGTGCGCCCAGGGGCAAGCGTACGAGACATACAGGTGATACCGCCCCGCCTCCATAGGAAATCCGGATAGCCCGTCAGCAGTCACCCAGCCCCGGAACGCATCATCCTGCCGAACGAAGGAACCATCCGCAGCCTGCTCATGGGGGAATTGCGCTTTAGTCGTCATGCTGGTTGTAATACCATTCATGGCAGGAAGGATTCATAAATCGCTGTCCGCGCCGCGCGGGATGAGATAGTATGCCACGATGATGTACAGCAGCAGGCTTGCGACAGGGGAGACGAGTGCAACAAGCATCGCGAAAGCATAGGTGAGAAACCCGACGCGGTAGGCAGTGCGCGTTCGAGCAATCGTTGCACCGTCGACATGGCCGTGAAAGGCGTGGCTGCGAATGAGATGCTCGAGGAGCCCATTATATGCAGTAGAGCAGCACGTCAGCACGAGCCCATACAGAAACGCCGCCGAATGAAGCCACCAATATGAACCTACCGTACTGGTGACGAATGGAATGAAGGCGGTGAATCCCAGCAACAAGAGATTCAGCAAGACGGTTTTCCGATCGATCCGCTCGACGAGCCGGAAAAGTGCCTGATGATTCTGCCACATGATTCCGATTACAGCGAATGACAGGGCGTATGCGAGCACGTTGGGGGTTAGGTGGAAGAGGGCAGTGCGAAGCTCGGTATCGCTCGGTGGAGCGTGACGGAATCCGGGTAGCACGAGGCCGAGGACGAGCAGTGTTATGGCGAAGGCGAAAACGCTATCAGAGAATGCCTCAAATCGCCCCTTATTCATTGCCGCTCTGTTTCGAACATAGCATCAACGCACTCCTTCGTCATTTCGCGCAAAATTAGCTTAGGGGAGTGTGGCTTTAGTATCTTAATACTACATCTAATAGATAGCAAATTAATATAAGTTAGAAATTCTTATTTGCCGTGATATCTAACAATTCAAATTTCTCTTGTTTTTCTTCTGTGGAGTAACGGCTAATTATTTCTACACGCACGCGTACATCATATTGTTCAGGCACTACGAGTTTTCGAGACACGGCTTCCGACACCATTCCGTGAATCGGCTTGCGATTTCCAATCGCGAAGCGGAAGGTCCTTCGTTCTGAATCATATCCTAACAGCGTTCCGCGGTAGTTCCGGTCTGTGGTTTCTGTTTCAGACGTTTCAGCAATCAGATCACGGATTGCACGCGCATCCGGGACTTGCACCAAAAATTCGTTGCGCTCGGAACCTGCCCACTTCACCTCAGCGTCAATGTCAGTACGAACAATTGCATCTAACCACTGAAAGAGGATACGGGCAGCGGCAACTCCATAATCCCCTGCAAATTCTTTGACTTCTTCCATGCTGGATATTGAATGGATCCTCTTTATAGCTTCGAGCGCAGCATTATAATCATTATTAAGAAGAATAAGCTCTTCAGGTAAAGTCATCGCAAATCCAACGGAACCCGGAAACGCATAGGCAAACCTAAGCGTAGACGCCTTTAGTGAAGATTCTGCAATTCGTGCACGTGTTTTTTTCGTATTAGTCGCAATAGAATCGAAGATCACGCTGAACATCTGTTGGAAAGAAGAAAGAAGGTCATTCAATGATTTGATCGGAGGTTCTGCCATCTTAGGAATCAATCGGTAATAAAGAACCTCCATGCGATCCTCAGCCGCCATTTCCTCAAATTGTTCTGTTAGGTCAGCATGGCGCTTTAGCAATGATTGCATGTTAGTTAGCGCAACAAAATCGTTAGGATCCTTCGCGAGAATTTGCTCTGTTCTGTGAAGTTCGACAGCAGTATCCTGTAGTAGAGTCGCTATGTCGGCTAGGATCATAATCCGCCTCCAATGATTATAACTGCAATACCCTTCGCAAGGACTCCCCGACTCAGTCCAAATTGGCGCTGCCAATATTCTGGGTTGCCAGACTGGCCAGCTGGCCATTGTAAGCAAATATAACTGTCACATAGATGAGAATTCTTGAGATTGGAGCTAAGCCAGTTAATTGCTCTAACGTGATCTGGGTCGTGTTGGTCCACTTTTCCAGGCGCTACAAACCCCTGAAACACCAAATCCACATCCTTGGGATCTATCTTCTTCGTAAGAAAACTTCCATCGATCCATAGTTCTCCAGACAATCGCGCTATCCCTAATGCCTGGACTATTTCCTCCAACTTGGACATTATCATATCTCGCGACTTTGAACGTGGAAAAGCGTCAACACAGAGCTCACGTATCTCAGTGATTGTGAGGGCATGACGCCCAAAAGATAACAGGGGAGGAAACTCACCGAAACTAAGTGCGGGAAGATTGCTCACTGCTATAGCAATGCGAGGGGCAAGCCGCCCTTGATCTTATCAGGGACCATACTCATAGTAAGAACTTCGCTTTCAAGCAAAAAGCCCATTCAGGCTGGCCCAAACGCTCTGATACCTCTCAGGATGGGCGACCATTGGACCGTGAGGAAAAGATTAAGGCAGCACGTCCCTGGTATGAGAACATCGCCCCGCAACCTCGGCACATATAATGCTCTCGTGAACCTAGAGAACCGAGCCAATATAGCTCACCACCGCAAATATCACAGAAGGACGTGTCGTTATCTTGATTTCTCACATCCTTCCTATCCCACGTTTGGGACCCTAGAACAATTAGGCCGGGATCGCCCCGCAGTGCTTTTGAAGGACCTGCACAACGTCCCGCGGTTCAAAAATCACGTCCCATGCCCACGGGCCAAAGCGGCTATCGGCATTCACGGCCTTAACCCACTGGTCGAGCGCAATCCGTTTGGCTTTGTTCTTTTCGGAGTCTTCTCCCTTGACCTCAAGGACAAGTGTTGTACCATTCCTGAGCCGAACAAGATAATCGGGTCGATACATATAAATACCACCTCGGTAGACATAAGCGATTTCAAACGCGAGATGATCGTTTTTAGCCCAAGATAGTACGTGCTCTTCGTCTTGATCAAGCATATATGATGTGGTGTTTTCCCAGCCGCTGTCCGAGACTGCGTAGTTGAGATGAGAACGTTTAGTCGGATAACATGGCTTCGATGTGTACCAGGGATTCATATCTCCTGTCGTACGAACAGGAAGACGATCGTCAAAAATGAGCTCATATCCGTCGGTGTTCTGCGGAACCAGCGCGGCCCATAACGCATGAACAATATCAGACATATAAAGTGCGAGAATCACCCTGCGTCGCAATGGATCTGCTGCGAAAAGGGGTGGCACAATTTCGATCTTGTCACTTTCGATAAACTCCTGCGAGATATCGACAATGCGAGACATCAGGAAAGCTTTGTCGCCTTTCCATGCTGGAGCTTCCGCATTGAATATGTCGCGAGCTACCTGAAATGCGATTCGTTGCAAACGATATTCGTCAGCGATCTTTTGCAGGTTAATCTCGGAGATCTGTTCGACGTGGGGTTTATTATCCACTATAGGCGCAAGGTGCACCAATTGGGGCTGCTTCATGGCATCTAGCACTAACGGCTCCACCTTTGTTAAATCTAGCTGCAGATCGTTGCAAAAAACGTGGTTGATGCGAATAACATTCGGCCATTTGATCAAGTACTCGGATTTCTTCGACACCGCTTCGACGCGCGTTGAGGGGGACGGCGGTTTCGGACCCTCAGGACCTTGCCCCTCGACCGGTAAAAAAGTGAAAGGAACACCAAAAACATTGACATATTCGGGGTTAAGGAAACCACTCTCGTCAAAATCGTCATATACAGCACGTCGCAATCCACGACCAACAACCTGTTCGCACAATAGCTGACTGGTAAAAGCTCGAAGCCCCATGATATGGGTAACGGTGCGCGCATCCCAACCTTCGGAAAGCATGCCTACAGAAATAATATTCTGCATCTTCTCGCCCGGCTTCCCAATCTTCCCAACTGTATCTACCTGCCGACGCAACAGTTCGGCTTGTTGGATTTTGGTGAGTTTTTTTGGTTCATCGTCTACTTCAGCTTCCGCTGTAAACACCGAGACATCGCTTTGCTCTTCTGCTTCTTTGAGTACTTTTGAATCGATATGAAGCATTCGGTTTGGGTCGCACAACTCTGGCACGAGGATACTGTTTTGGCGAAATGCATTCGCAATACGGGCTGCAGTCTCCGTGCGGTTGGCGACCGTAATCATGACTGGCGGAGTCGGCATACCGGCTTCTTCCCATGCCTTCTTTGCAACAAGCCAATCTGTCCCAAGCAGATGGTAGGCAGCGTTCACGAGCGTCGGCAACGGCTCCGTCGGCAACGCCCCTTTACGGTTTAGGTCTCCTTTAACACTCTCATCGGAGTAGATATGGTACAGCTTGGGTTTCAGTGTTTTCGCATTAGGAAGCGCATCTTCGCGAACAACGATCCGCGGGGTTTTTACGAGTCCAGACTCGATCGCATCATTTAATCCAAAATCACTGACAATCCAGTCGAAAATAAGTTCATCGGTTGCATTCTTACCTTTGGGTACAAACGGCGTAGCGGTGAAGTCATGGCAGTTCAAAATTCCTCGTGCAGCCTGAATGCGATCGAGACCGCTCACCCAAACGGTTGCTTCTTCCTGATCTTCCTTTGAGAGCGTATTATCTGCAGTAACACGCCACGCATGGTGTGCTTCGTCGTTGATGACGAGGAGATTCTTAGCGTTGCCTAGGTCAGAAAGCACCCGTCGACAGAACGCCTCATTGCTTTCCCGCCCTTTTTTGACAACTCTAGGACCTTTATTTGGATCAATAGGCGCAAGCGAATGCCAGTTCTCAATAAGCACTTGGCCCTGGTTCAGCAATTGTCGCATTCCAATGGGCACGACTCCGAAGGCGTCGTAATAGTTATCCGGGCGACTAGGTTTCAGTACTTGAAGACGCTCCTTAACGGTGAGACCTGGCCCGATAATGAATATATTCTTTGAAAAACGTGTATCCTGATTATTACTGATCTTGTTGAGAACATGCCATGCGATAAGCATCGCTATGACCGTTGTCTTGCCCGAGCCGGTCGCCATCTTCGAGCACAGGCGCCTGAAAGGCCCACTGTCATCGGGGATAACGATGCCTTGCCGGTCGGCAGGTGATGCTTCGGTTAGCCAAATGAGTGTTTCAATGGCCTCAAGCTGACAGAAGAAAAACTGAAACTCACGCTGCTCCGGATCGTTCCAATGTTGTAGCAAACGGCGTGTAATTCCAGTCATATTAGGATATCCCGCTTCGCGCCACTTACGAACTCTTTCGCGAATACGATTTGGCAATTCGAAGGGTACAAAAATACCGGGGTCATCCAACTTACCAGAACCAGACGAGCGTACGAACCCTGCTGGACGACGACCATTCTTTAGAATAAATAATTCCGCCTGTTGATCGTAGGTCCAATATCGCGTGGGTTCTTTAAACGGACCGTTGACAATAAGGCGATCAATCTTTGTAGCCGTCATTGGATCTTTACCACGCGCATGCTTTCCACGCCGCGGTCATCGATAATTTTTACAGCAATGCGCTTATTAGTACCTTGTTCGAACGGAAGCGATACAGTTCCACGATATGCTTCGGCCAGCTCTTCGTCTATCTCGGCTTTGAGGTTTCTGGCAAGCTTGGACCAACCGTCTTTCTCTCCAGCCATAGGAAAGAAGACTTGACGCGGGAAAAGACTTCGCTCATCGTAGTCAGTATCCAGCATCCACATGGCGATTTTTGAGGCGTTACCTGAAACGATTTCACCAGTCTGGACATCATAGTAGTCAAAGCCATGTAATTCAACGATGTACTTGCCTTTGTTCTCGCCAACTGTGACGCGACGAAGTTCTACGTCAGGCCGGCCAATGAGCCAAAAACTTTCATTGGCTGCGCGTTTCTTTTTTAGGTCGGCGGTTAGCAAATCAGCGCTCATTTGAACCTTTAGGAAAGTCGTATGTTTTGTTACCGCTTCTGGCATTTCATCGATGTCTTTGGCTGCTTCCGGGTCAAATTGGAATGCAACGAAAATAACGATACTTGGTCTGGGATCTAAGCTTCTTACCTCCTGCCACGCCCCCTCTACTTGGCGTTGCTCCAACGGAGCATAGTCCGGGCCAAACGAGATAACGACCCGTTGCGGTTTGTCTTCGATGGTTTCGGCTTCAGCATGAAGGAACGACGTACCAGCCAGTGGCTCAACCCGTGAAAACTTGATTATCTTTCCGCCAAGCCCGCGCACGCCAGCTTTTAGCAGTTCGCCCCGCCAATCTGCCTGGCGCGCAGTAGCACCACTGCGTCCGATGGTTGCATCCGGCTCTGCGTTAAAGGTTGACGGAAACGTTGTAACCATCTGCGCTGGAACCGCTTCGACAGTAAAGGGGCCGGTCACCCGGACCTTGTTGTTATCTCTGACTGGATCATCAAAAAGCTCTTGGGGTATAGACGTCTCATCGTTCGTAATGGATCCCATTGTTACGTGTGGGACAGTTTTATAAAGGAAGCCGCCTTCGACACTACTATCAGGATGAGCAAGTCTGTAATATTCATACGTTGCAGTCATCAGACGCTGCTTGGTAAGGGTAATAGCGACGCGCGAGGTATCACACGTAATCCAGCGCCGTCCCCATTGTTCAGCTGCTGCTGCTGTCGTTCCGCCACCGCAGGTAATATCTAGTACGAGGTCGCCAGGGTCAGTGCTCAGCAAAAGACATCTGGCTATGGCTTTAAGATCGGTTTGGACAACGTAGATTTTGCCAGAAACGCCAACAGTATCCGTCCAAACGTTCGTTAGAGCCTTTACTGGGTAGTCATTTAGATAGAGCTTGTACCTGAGTGCATTCTTTGTCGCATATAGTCGTCCGGCTTCTTCAAGTCTTTTCATACCCGTTAAGTTGGTTTTCCAACTTTTTCCAGCAGTTGGTGAAAACGTTTTCCCGTTCCATTTGTAGTCAAAAATGCACGATTCAGTTCGTCCGGATGATGTCAGATCAAGACTCGTGAAAACACGTGCTCCCTGTGGAATCGCATCAGGTTGCTCGCGCTCGGCATCTGTAATTGGACGGATTGTTTTGTCCGACAGCTCAACCAAACTAAACTGCTCCGCATCTGAAAGCTCCTGTGGGGCAAAGATCGGCCGAAATTTCAATTTCCCATCATAATATTGTTTGCCATACCATAAAATATAATCGCAAACGCCTGGTAAATATTTATTTCTTAAAGGTATTTTCGTTTGCATTGTAATGAGTCCAACGAAATTACCTGCTCCAAATACTTCATCCATAATTTGACGGACAAGATGAACGTTCTCATCGCCTATCTGCACGAAACAAGAGCCGGAATCAGCAAGGAGTTCACGAGCAAGGATTAACCTATCGCGAATGTAAGTCAAATAGGAGTGAATTCCAAGCTCCCAGGTGTCACGAAACGCTTTAACCATTTCTGGTTCCTGAGTTAGATCGCTGTCCTTGTCCGAATCAGAAACATTCCGATTGTTCACGAAAGGCTGAAAATTCGAACGGTATTTTATTCCATAAGGAGGATCGAAATAAACCATCTGCACTTGCCCCGCCATAGCTTCTCTTTCGAGAAGTGAATTCATAACAAGAGCACTATCTCCAGCGATCAGACGGTTTGACCACTCATGCTGATGTTTATAAAAGTCAAGCGCTTCGCGAAGGGGCAAGTTCTCGGACGGCTGGGAAAATAGCGACGGCTGGGCAATGTAACTCTCTTTTGTCCGTACAGACTCCATGATAGTGTATGGGTCAATACGTTCATGGACATGCAATGAAATCGTGTCCAATTCGAGCGCCGTCTTTTCTGCTTTGCCTGTCCAGATTAGCAGCGGGTCCAAGTGCGGATCGTAACTATAGGTCTTCTTTGGTTGATCCGGATCAGTCTCGGGAGTCACAAGGCCAACCGGTGGATTATTCAGGCGCGTCTTCTTAGGGTGTTCATACTTATCGACGTTCCGTGCCCGTCCCGCAAGATTCGGCTTACTTCCGGCCATCTGGGCTCGCCTTACCTTATGAGTGGTCTCCTTCCCCTTAACTGCGGCCTTCTTGGCCAAGGCTTTTTTGCTAAGAATCTTCTTCGCAATGTGACGCCTCGAGCGAGGTTTTTCATTTGCAGATTTAACAGATTTCGAACGGCGCAAAGACATTCGCACTCCTTATGAGGTAAGGGTAACCCCTCCTAGTTACAGGCATAACTGCATAAAGGGTGACCCCCGTTAATTTCCAATCTCTCTATCTCCAATCGAAGTATTGGAAGATGCCTAGTTTATTTTAGGCACCATGGGGCTCGACCTCTTGCATCCGTAGCTGCCAGGCTTCGACGGAGGGCCAGGGTATTGGAAGCCCAAAACCTCAATTACTTACGCTAGACTACTTACGCTAGACGCTTGTCACGTTTTGGAGTATCGTCGCGACGAGCAATGCTCAACCAAATCGAGTTTGAGGGAATCGTTTCGCCTAGAGTCGCCTGCCCTTAATTGATTTTGTAACCACCGCCACGCGCCATCTCTGGCAGCGCGACATCCCGAATGAACGTGAGCGCGCCATCCGCTGGATACGGCCACGGAATCACCTTGCCCATATACCGCACGATCTCCCAATGCGGAAACAACCGCTGCGTCGCCTCAACATCCCCAATCTCCAACGGCCGAAGAATCAACCGCCGCGTCTCTAAATCAGGCACAAGCCGTTCCTTTAATCTGGGCGAGCGGATAACCTTGGATAAGGAGAAATCTTCGGTCTCTTTTGCCTAAAAATTATTGGCGCACGCTTGACAAAGTATAAAGGATTTCCCCATCCTACGGATCGACCATGACATTGATGGGGAGCCCAACCCACTTTTCTTGCGGAAGGAGGCTTTAAGCATGATCGTACCGTTGCTTTTGGCTGTGAATTTCATGAACTTCAACTATTCGCATATACCATGTTCCAGTAACGTGCCACCGCCTGCCCTGATCCGTAACGGCAGCTACTCATACTTTGACCCGAAAATGGGCGTGGGCTTCGACATTTCCGTAGACTCCGTGAAGCGGGGAAGTCTTCGTGCTGGCACGCAACAGGCGGTAGTGGTGCTCGTCTGCCAATATCCGGTGGGTGGCACAGCTGAGGCATATGTGTATGACATACGCGGAAATACAGCAGTACTGCTCGCGGACGTCGGGGGCGCCAATTGGGGCCCAGATTGGGGTGCGGGACCGAGTTCGATTCATGTACACTTTGCGAATGGTTTTCTCTACGTAGATGCGTGTAAAGACACCGATTGCAATACGCGCGAGGTTAAGACCTATTCTCTACGTGGCGGAAAGCTCGTTGAGGTTGTGCAAACCCCAAAGGCCCTCTATTCTCCCCTTCGATCATCACCTCACGCTTAGCGGTCTGGGCAATTGTGCCTTTGAACCGAGTTTGTCGGGGCCGGAGAGAAATCTTCGGCCTCTTCTGTTCTCAAAAATTATTATCGCAGGTATTGACTAGACACAATAGCATAGTATATTATGCTAATAAGCTTAAAATATCACTGGTTATATCCCTTTGCGGTGGAAGCTTAACGAAGCTTTTGGCTGCAGCGGGCAGATTTTACTTATGCCCTCGTAGCTCAACTGGACAGAGCGCTGTGGTTCGCACTGCCGAGTTCCGGGTTCGAGTCCCGGCGAGGGCGGTCCCTAAGCTCTGGGTGAGGTCACCATTTGAAAGGTTTCAGGGGGTTGCGAACCTGTGTTACAATCCTTCATAGGTGCGAACCACAACGCTCGAAAAGAGCTACGAAAAGGGGCCGGAGAGAAATCTTCGGCCCCTTCTGTTTTATTCAAACGTCCTGAAAAAGGCATCACCTTCGAGGCCGAAGTTTATTTTGCAGTTTCGTTTTCAGCATGTTGCACTGTCGATCCGTCACTTCGACCTTAAGCGTAACTGCCTTTCAAACTGCAGAGGCTGCGGCGAGCGCGCGATCAAGCACTTCGCTTAGCGCTTGCACGGAAGCTTCGCCGTCGTAGGCAAACCGGTTGTTTTTAGACTTTGTACGCTTTCCAATAGTGGAATACCGAGCCAAAGACTGCGCGTTCGAGGATGGGGTAGGCCTCGGACGTTAACTTCAGTAATTTTTTGTGGTGCGGGTTGCGCAACGTAATATTCGTTGCCGTCGCAGCGGCGAATTCTTCCGAGGTGTTTCGCGCGAACGGTAAGCCGGTCAGCGGACTGATCTTGTTGGAATCGTGCCGGTAGCGTGGATAGAAGCGGTCGTCGGTAACGATCACATCGCTCTGCTCAGCGGCGAGCAGATTGGCTTGCCCCGCGCTTTGCGGATCGATCGCCGGCGTAGATGGCGTGTGGTTCGGAATCGAGCGGGTGAGGCTCGCCTCGACAGCAGGTGAAAGCGTTGCCACAGGCGCCGGGTTAGCAGCCGGAACATTTGCAGCGCCGGTCGCAGGTGCAATTACAACCCCGACAGTTACCGCAGGAGTGGTATTCGCCGCCCTTGCGCCGCTCACCAAAGCAAGCATACATAGCGTAAAACCACCCAGTGCTTGAATACGCATAGTACTGCTAATTACGACACTTCCGTATACCAATGCCTCCTTCATGTTCGTTTGGTGAAGTTGTAGTTTGGTTTGATTTCGTAATTTACGAAGCGGCCTTTTGATTCGGCCGTTATGAAGCGGTGGTATAGGTCTTCTGGTACATCGTGGTACGCGTAGGTTTCGCCGCTGATGAACTCGACTTCAAGTGTCGACGTCGCCCGGTCGTATCCGACCGAGGCTATGCTCGAAGATTCTACCGGAGACCGCTTCATTGGAAATCCTCCGAAGAGTTCGTTGGGTGCGTTAGAGTTCGTCGGCCATGATGGTGTAGATTTCGCGGCGGGCTTTTTCTAGGACTTCGGTGGCGCGGCGCACTGCGGCCGCGTTTCCGCTTTTGGCGATTTGTTTGATCGCGCCCATTAGGCTGGCGACGGTTTTTGCACCGGCGATGAAGAGTTCGCGCGTGTCCTCGTCGTCTTCGTCGTGGAGCGTGCCGCCTTTTTCGAGATGATCGGCGAGCAACGTGCGGCCTTTTTCGGTTAGCGTATACACGCGCTTACCGTCAATCTCTGAACCGGTGATGAAATCGCCGTCTTCGAGCATCTGGAGCGCTGGATAGATCGAGCCCGGGCTCGGGCGAAAGCCGCCCCGGCGCTGCTCGATTTCGAGCATGATATCGTACCCGTGGCGCGGGCCGTCCTGAAGAACCGAAAGGATCTCGTACTTCATGTTGCCCCGGTTGGAGCGCCCGCCCCGGCCAAACCCATGATGGCCGAACCCGTGATCGTGGCCGTGCCAGCCCCGCCGGCCACGCATGAAGTGGCGGTGCCGAAAATCTGTGGAAAACATAGAATACCTCGTTATAGTCTTGTGTGATACAAGTAACTTATTCGATATATCGAATAATGTCAAGCCCTGAGACCGAGGCATTACCGCGTTGCGCTTACGCTCCGAAGCCGGTAGCCGAGCTTGCTTGCTATCCCGAGAACGGCTTGAGGAACATGACGGTGATGAGAGTGATCATTAATACGAGCATGCTCCAGGCTATGATGGGGCTTGCGCCGGCGATCGCCTTCTCGAGTTCGGGGGTCACGCTGTCGCCGGCGTTTCGCGCGGCGGCCAAAATTAGGGTGTATCTTCGGCGGGCCAAGCCGATTGCAATGAATCCGAGGATGATCAGCACGTACGTGACGCGCAGCCACGGCTGCCACAGAGGTTCGTGCCGTTCGCCCGCAAGCCCAAATCCGAGGAGAATGGCGATGCCGAACAGCGGACCGACCCAGCGGCTGTAGATCGAGACTTTCTCGTAAACGGTTCGAATCACACGCACGTCCCGGCTCTTCGCGATTGCAATGAGCACGAAATCGAAAGCAATCGCCAACCCGAATGCGAGAGTAGCGATGAAAACATGAGCGACTAAGCTAAGAGCATCCAAGATACAGCCTCCTCTACGTCCAACATACGAAGTACCGCTAGCGTAAACCTTAGCCGGATGGAGGCAGATTCCATCTGCCTCCCAAAATCCGGGCCGGATGTCTTCCCTGCGGACTTTGATTACGGACCGGCGTTTTGCGGCGTATTTTTTAGCGCGCAGTGGGGCGGAGCTGGCGTTCGGGATCGAGTCGGTGGCGATTGCTTGGCAAATATTTCTGCTGCGGCATCAGGTTCTGGATCTTGGGCTTATCGGGCTGATGCTGTTCATACCGCAACTCGTGCTCGCGATACCTGCGGGCGTACTTGCGGACCGGTTTGAGCGACGCACGGTCTGCGTCGTTTTCGCTTGCGTGGAAATGCTGTGCGAGTTCCTTTTTGTCGCGCTCGTCGTTTTGCACGTGACATCGCTGCCGGTATATTTTTCGGCGGTGCTGTTGATCGGTACGGCGCATGCACTGGGAACGCCTGCGGAGCGTGCGCTGCTCGCGGGAATCGTTCGCTCGGAACATTACGTTCGAGCGCAGGCGTTTTCGGCGACGGCGATGCAATTGATTACCGTCGCGGGTCCCGCAATCGGCGGCTTTCTGCTTGCGATAAGCATCCCGACGGCTTTTATTGTGGCGGCAATATGTTACGGAATTGCAGCCGTGGGTTTTTCGCTCATATCCGTGGAGGGCAACCCGGAGCGTGAAGAAATTCCGCTGCGCGAAGCCGTTAACGGCATCCGCTTCATCTTCGCGCACAAGGTTATTCTCGGCGCGATTTCATTGGATCTCTTCGCCGTGCTGTTCGGCGGCGCAACGGCGCTTCTGCCATATTTTGCAAGCGACGTTTTTCACATTGGTCCAAGCGGACTTGGGATTTTGCGCAGCGCACCAGGACTCGGCGCGGCGGTTGTCGCCGCAATAATCGTTCGCTGGCCGATTCAGCGCCACGCCGGCGTGTTGATGTGCTGGTGCGTCGCCGGCTTCGGTGTCGCGACGATCGTTTTCGGCGTATCGAAAAACCTGTGGCTTTCGGTGATTTCGCTCTTTGCAACCGGCGCATTCGACATGGTCAGCGTTGTTGTCCGCAACGCGCTCGTCATGCTGCAAACCCCCGATGAAATGCGCGGCCGTGTCGGCGCAGTCGAAAATATTTTCATCGGCGCATCGAATCAACTCGGCGCCTTCGAATCCGGCGGCATCGCAGCCCTCATCGGCGCCGTCCCCGCCGTAGCCCTCGGCGGCGTCGCCACCATCGTCATCATCGCAATCTGGACGCGGCTCTTCCCACCACTCATCACCCTCGACCGTTTCGACACATCTTCGGCCAGCTAAACACCTCGATATCACCGCAGCAGTTTGCAAGCAACTGGCTGCAGCGGTATACTTGTTAAGAAGGACGATTGCCGGTTGGAGGGATGTATGATGTCGGCACCGGGGTTTCGTGAAGGGAAGCTGCTGCGGATTTTCGTGGATGAACACGATCGCATCGGGGTTCAGCCGAGCTATACCGCGATCGTTGAATTTTTGCGCAAACACGGGGTTTCGGGTGCTACTGTCTTTCGCGGAGTTGAAGGATTTGGCGGGCATAACGAAGTGCACGTCGCTAAGGTCTTTTCGTGGTTGCCGAATCTGCCGATCCTCATCGAAATCATCGATGATTGGGCAGTACTCGAGCCGCTCATTGCCGAGCTGGAATCGCTCGTTGGCGAGGGATTGCTTACGATTGAAGGCGTGCAGTACTTGCGGCTCTCGAAGCCTACGAAGCAGCCGGCATAGCTCCACCCAAGCCAAGGAAGAGGAAATACGCCGCCGTTGGGTAAGATGTGAGCGTACATAACGGGATGGAGCTCCCGTCTAACCGCCGAAATCGCGGCTGATGGCTCCTGTTCGAAAACGCTTTTTGCACGCTACGAACGGGAGTTTTTCTTTTGCCTGAACGATTATCACCCCACGAAACGCACGGCGGCAAGCTGATGCGTATTTTCCTCGACGAGGGAGACCGTCACGGCAACCAGCCTCTCTATACCGCAATCGTCGATGCCCTGCGCGCCGCGGGCTTCACCGGCGCGACCGTGCTCAAAGGCATCGAAGGTTTCGGTACGCATAAAGCGGTGCATGCCTTGCGATCGTTCGATTTTTCGGCGGACTTGCCGGTCGTCATCGAAGTCGTTGAAGACGAGCGCAAGATTCTCGATTTTCTTCCGACGCTCCGATCGATGATTGACGAAGGTCTCATTACGCTGGAAAACATTTCACTCGTGCGATTGTCGAAAAAAGGAGACGTCACGTGATCGATGCACGGGGAATTTTTGCGGTGGCGTTGGGAGCGGCAATCGGCGGTGTGCTGCGATATGTCGTTGGGCAGATCTTTCTTCAGCGTTTTGGCGCAGGTTTTCCGTACGGGACGCTGTTTATCAATGTCAGCGGATGCTTTCTCATCGGCATTATCGCCGAACTTGCAGCGACACGTGCGTTCGGTGTCACAACGACGGTGCGCCTCTTCGCCGTGACGGGAATTCTCGGCGGCTACACGACATTTTCAACGTTTTCACTCGATGCGCTCACGCTTTTCGGAGATGGCGCGCAGTTGCTCAGCCTTGCGTACATGGCTGGAAGCGTTATTCTCGGATTCTTTGCATCCTATGCTGGTTTCATTCTTGCCCGAGTAGCGGTTCGGTAGCAGACAGTGGTTCGGTTGCAAACAGTGATTCGGTAGAGGAGACGATACGTGCAGTTGATTGATAATTCAAATATGTATATGGTGGCTGGCGTATGGATGCTGCTGGCAGCGCTGAGTTCGTTCCTTGCGATACGATTCAAGATGGCTGCGGCGCTGATCGAAATTATCATCGGTATTTTAGCTGGCAATTTCATCGGTTTGCATACGAACGCATGGATCGATTTCATCGCGGGATTTGGCAGCATTCTCCTGACGTTTCTTGCCGGCGCGGAGATCGATCCGGTCGTGCTCAAAAAACAGATCATCCCCGCAACCGTGCTGGGAGCGGCTTCCTTTTTTGCACCTTTCCTCGCCGCCGGTGTCTTCGCATTTTTCTTCGCGCACTGGACGCTCGACGCCGCGAAAATTGCAGGTATCGCGATGTCGACGACCTCGGTTGCGGTCGTCTACGCCGTAATGGTGGAATCGGGTTTGGCCGGGAAGCAATTCGGTCAACTCATTCTTGCGGCGTGTTTCTTCACCGATCTCGGTACCGTTGTCGCGCTCGGGTTACTGTTTGCAAACTATAACTTCTGGCTTGTTGGGCTCGTAGTGGGTATCGTTGCATCCATGATCGTCATACCACGGATACTCCCGATTATTACGGAACGCACGCGCCGATACGTTAGCGAGCCCGCGCTGCGCATTCTCTTTTCCGTGATTTTCTTGCTGAGCGCGATTGCGACGTACGCGAAAAGTGAAGGCGTACTGCCCGCATATTTTCTTGGTCTGGCGTGCGCCGGCATGATGATCTCGCATCCGGACATGAAACGCCGCCTGCAAACGATGGCGATGACGCTCCTCACTCCATTTTATTTTCTCAAAGCAGGCACGTATGTTTCCTTGCGCGAGGCATGGCAAGGCATCGGATTGATCGGCGCCCTCTTCGCCGTAAAAACCATCGCGAAAATCGTCGGAGTGCTCCCACTCGCACGAGCGTTCAAATTCGGAGGCCGCGATTCGGGATACCTCACCCTGATGATGGCTACCGGTCTAACGTTCGGCACGATCTCGAGCCTCTACGGCCTCACCCACCATTATATCAATCAAGCGCAATACACCGCACTAGTAACCGTTGTCATCCTAACCGCAATCGTTCCAACCGCAATAGCACAAATTCTTTTCAAACCTAGTGAAGAACCCGAAGAAATGGAATCAGAAGTTCCATAACGCAATCGTTGTTAATGCAAATTAGCGTTAGGTGTGGGCGGACTAGTTGTGCTTTTTCGTTCGTACGCGTTTTTGTGCTCGTAGGCGGGAACGTTTTTATTGTATGCCCACCACTGCGCAAACGCAATCAAGCCGCACATTACCACGAAAAACACTACAAGCCCGATGCCCCAAGCTCGCCGAGCTCCCGGCGACATTCCCGCATGGCGACTCATACCATCGCCAGTATTTCGTCGACCGCTTGCGTGAGGGAACGTGTCGCATCGATTCGCATCGGAATAGCCCCGGCGTTATGAGCTGCTTCTACATCGCTTTCCCGATCGCCGACCATCACGCAGCATGTTGGGTCAACGCCAAGTGCACGAGCGGCGTCGAGGATTAATTTTGGTTTTGGCTTGCGACACTCGCAATTGTCTTCAGGCGCATGAGGACAGATAAAAAACCCAGCGAAAGGCCCTAGTAATTCCTCGACACGCCGATTAACGCTATCAACTTCATCAAGCGTAATATAGCCCCGGCCAACACCACTTTGGTTGCTTATTACAGCAAGCGGCAAACCCGCAACGCGTAAAAGTTCGAGCGCTTCGCGCACACCGGCAACAGGTTCAACTTTTTCGGGATCGCCATTAAATGGTACATCCACAATGATCGTCTCGTCACGGTCAAGCAACACTGCGCAAGGTTTCGTCACGAAACAGGAACGTACACTTCCGCGCCGCTCTCAACGAATTCGCGGGATTTTTCTTCCATGCCGCGTTCGGCGAACTCGCGAACTTCTTGGGTAATTTTCATCGAGCAGAAATGGGGGCCGCACATCGAGCAGAAATGCGCGACTTTGGCTCCCGGCGCGGGGAGTGTTTCATCGTGGAATTCTCGCGCGGTGTCTGGATCGAGGGCGAGATTGAATTGGTCTTCCCAGCGGAATTCAAAGCGCGCTTTTGAGAGCACATCATCCCAGTGGCGCGCGCGGTTATGACCTTTTGCAACATCGGCGGCGTGAGCAGCGATTTTGTAGGTGATCACGCCGTCCTTCACGTCTTTTTTGTTTGGTAGACCGAGATGTTCTTTTGGCGTGACGTAGCAGAGCATCGCGGTGCCGAACCAGCCGATCATTGCTGCGCCAATTGCTGACGTTATGTGATCGTAGCCGGGCGCGATATCGGTAACGAGTGGACCAAGTGTGTAGAACGGTGCTTCGTGACAGATTTCGAGTTGCTTCTCCATGTTTTCTTTAATGAGATGCATCGGAACATGACCCGGCCCCTCGATCATCACTTGCACGTGGTGTTTCCAAGCGATTTTCGTTAATTCGCCGAGCGTTTCCAGCTCACCGAACTGTGCTTCATCGTTGGCATCCGCAGTACACCCAGGCCGTAATCCATCACCCAGCGAAAACGCGACATCGTACGCTTTCATAATCTCGCAAATTTCCTCGAAATGCGTGTATAAGAAATTTTCCTTATGATGTGAAAGGCACCACTTCGCCAGAATCGATCCACCGCGCGAGACAATACCGGTAATGCGCTTCGCCGTTAGCGGCACATAGCGAAGCAGCACCCCGGCGTGAATCGTGAAATAATCGACGCCTTGTTCCGCCTGTTCGACGAGGGTATCACGGTAAAGTTCCCATGTTAGTTCTTCAGCTTTTCCGTTAACTTTCTCCAAGGCCTGATAGATCGGTACCGTTCCAATCGGCACGGCGGAGTTGCGTAAAATCCATTCGCGGGTTTCGTGGATGTTTTTTCCGGTCGAAAGATCCATTACCGTGTCGGCACCCCAACGCGTCGCCCACGTCATCTTTTCAACTTCTTCCTCGATTGATGATGCCACCGCCGAATTCCCGATATTCGCATTGATCTTCACGTGAAAGTTCCGCCCGATGATCATCGGCTCACTCTCCGGATGATTGATATTCGATGGAATAATCGCCCGACCGCGTGCAACTTCGTCACGCACAAACTCCGGCGTGCAGCCTTCGCGAATCGCGATAAAGCGCATTTCCGGCGTAATCTCGCCGCGCCGAGCGTAATGCATCTGCGAAACATTCGCACCAGGTTTTGCCACGCGCGCCTTCCGCGCGTCGTGAAAACGAATCTCGTCAAGCTCCGGCATCGCATCCCGCCCACGGCGGTATAACGACGTCGGCTTTTCAAGCTCGGCCGTATCGTTCCGTTCGAGAATCCACTGCAAACGCAACGGTTTCAAACCTTCGCGCAGGTTTATCGCAGCATCTGGATCCGTATACGGCCCACTCGTATCGTAAACGCTGTGCGCGGTGCCATCAGTCAGCCCAATCTCGCGCATAGGCACCCGAATCGACGGATCCTCGTCCGTAACGTAAATTTTACGCGAGCCAGAAAATGGTTTTGTCACTGTGGTCTCCTTCCTACGCCGGCATTATCCGGATCAGGTTTACGGTCGGCGGCTCACCTCGCGCCCTCTCAGCCCCTTCAACAGAGCTCCCGTGTTGTCAAACCCGGTTCTACCCAGTACATAAAAACTCCACTCGAAAGATCGGCCTGTTCCAATAGTCCGATTGGACCGCTCCACCCGAAAGATATAGCGGGAGCCCGCAGGAATCGGACCGCTCATGAGTGCCCCCGATAGCTACGAATTCGATCCGCAAGAGACTCGCGAGTGGCGTGAGGCGCTTCATGGCGTGCTCGTTCATGAGGGGCCGGATCGCGCGCGTGATCTTATCAGTACGCTCGTCGAGGATGCGCAACAAGGCGGCGCGCGCGTTTCGCTCGGGCTGGAAACGCCGTACGTTAATACCATTCCGGCGGATCGTGAGCCCGCAATGCCCGGCGACGAAGCGATCGAAGCGCGCCTGCGCCACTACGTGCGCTGGAATGCGCTCGCAATGGTCGTCCGCGCAAACAAAGTTTCGTCAGAACTCGGCGGACACGTAGCATCCTTCGCTTCCGCCGCAACGCTCTACGATGTCGGCTTCAATCATTTTTGGCGCGCGCCAACGGATGATTTCGGTGGCGATATGGTATTTTTCCAGGGTCATTCCTCGCCGGGAATTTACGCGCGCGCATTTCTCGAAGGGCGTATTACCGAAGAGCAGCTCGAGAATTTCCGGCAAGAAGTTGAAGGCAAAGGTTTGCCGTCGTATCCGCATCCATGGCTGATGCCGGATTTCTGGCAATATCCGACGGTTTCGATGGGACTCGGCCCGATCATGTCGATTTATCAAGCTCGGTTCATGCGCTATTTGCACGACCGCGGTTTACGAGATACGAGCGGCCGCAAAGTCTGGACGTTCGTCGGCGACGGCGAAACCGATGAACCCGAATCGCTCGGTGCCGTTTCTCTCGCAGGGCGCGAAAAACTCGACAACCTCATTTGGGTCGTCAACTGCAACTTGCAGCGCCTCGATGGCCCAGTTCGCGGCAACGGCAAAATCATTCAAGAGCTCGAACACGTCTTCAAAGGCGCGGGTTGGAACGTCATCAAAGTTATTTGGGGAAGCGGTTGGGATCCGCTGCTGCAAGCCGATACAACGGGACGCCTCGCACAATTAATGACCGAATACGTCGACGGCGACTATCAAACATTGAAATCCCGCGACGGAGCCTACGTCCGCAAAGAATTTTTCGGACGCTATCCGGAAACGGCCGCGCTTGTCGCCGATTGGACCGACGATCAAATTTGGGCGCTGCAACGCGGAGGACACGATCCGCGCAAAGTCTACGCTGCCTACAAAGCCGCCGTCGAACACACCGGCCAACCGACGGTGATTCTCGCCAAAACGATTAAAGGCTACGGTATGGGCGAAGCCGGCGAAGCCCAAAACACCGCGCACCAAGCAAAAAAAATGGAACTCGAAGAGATGCGCGCATTTCGCAGTCGCTTCTCTATCCCCGTCACCGATGCCGAAATCGAAAAAGTCCCCTTCTACAAGCCGGCCGACGACAGTGTTGAGATGCAGTATCTGCGCGAACGCGTACAGGCGCTCGGGCATGTACCACAGCGGCGCCGTTCCTCTACCGCGCTTGCAGTGCCCGAACTTTCCGCATTTGCTTCGCAACTCGAATCGACCGGCGAGCGCCACATTTCCACAACGATGGCGTTCGTACGCGTTCTCAGCACCATCATACGCGACCGTGCGATTGGGCCACGCGTCGTACCGATCGTCGCAGATGAATCGCGCACGTTCGGCATGGAAGGCATGTTCCGCCAACTCGGAATTTACTCATCGGTTGGGCAACTCTATCATCCGCAAGACGCCGAGCAATTAATGTGGTACCGCGAAGACAAACTCGGCCAGATCCTGCAAGAAGGCATCAACGAAGCCGGCGCAATTTCATCCTGGATCGCAGCCGGAACGTCGTATTCCAACCACAATCTCCCGATGATCCCATTCTACATTTTCTACTCAATGTTCGGCTTCCAACGCGTCGGCGATCTCGCCTGGGCCGCCGGCGACAGCCGCACGCGCGGCTTCCTACTCGGCGGCACCTCGGGCCGCACAACCCTCAACGGCGAAGGCCTGCAACACGAGGATGGTCACAGCCAAGTACAAGCATCGTTCATCCCCAATTGCGTCAGCTACGATCCCACCTACAGCTACGAGGTCGCCGTCATCATCCAAGAAGGCCTCCGCCGCATGCTCGCCGAGCAAGAAGATGTCTATTATTACATCACCCTCCTAAACGAAAACTACGAACACCCCGCCATGCCGGAAGACGCGCAAAAAGGCATCCTAAAAGGCATGTACTTACTACGCAGCAGCGACATGGCTCAAGTACAACTCTTTGGTTCGGGTGCGATTCTGCGCGAAGTCGAAGCCGCCGCAAAACTATTGGCAGACGACTGGAACGTTCAAAGCGACGTGTGGAGCGTAACGAGCTTCAACGAACTCCAACGCGACGGCGTTGCAGCACACCGTTGGAACATGCTGCATCCCGAAGAACAGCCACGCCTTTCGTACGTCGAACAATGCCTTGCCGGAAAACAAGGCCCCGGCATCGCCGCCACCGATTACATCCGCACGTTCGCGGAACAAATTCGCCCATTCGTCGGCCGCCCATACGTAACACTCGGCACCGACGGCTACGGCCGCAGCGATTTCCGCCGCCGCCTACGCACCTTCTTCGAAGTAGACCGCCACTACGTAACCATAGCAGCACTAAAAGCCCTCGCCGACGAAGGCACGATCCCAATCTCCACAGTCACCGCCGCCATAAAAAAATACAACATCAACCCCGAAAAACCAAACCCCATCACGGTTTAAGGAAAGTAGAGACACTTGTGAGTGAGACGGTTGAAGTAAAGGTTCCCGATATCGGTGATTTCACCGATGTACCGGTTATCGAGGTATTGATAAAACCAGGCGACACCGTTGCCAAAAACGATTCGCTCGTCGTACTCGAAAGCGACAAAGCCTCGATGGAAGTCCCCTCCCCCATCGACGGCACCATCCAAACCGTAACCATGAAAGTAGGCGACAAAGTAGCCCAAGGCACCCTCATCGCTACAATCGCTGCTACCGGCAACGAAATAACGAAAACCGCGGAACAACCAGCACCGTCTGCTGCACAACCAGCCACAGCTTCCGCAACGCGAGTTCAACATGTCATCCCGAGCGAAGCGAGCAACGCGAGCGCAGTCGAGGGACCGACGTCATCTCAAGCACCGCCACCACGTCCCCCAGCGGCCGAAGGTAACGGCATCACGCATGCAACCCCATCTACCCGCCGCTTTGCGCGCGATCTTGGCGTCGGAATCGGCGTCGTCCCCGCCACCGGACCAAACGGTCGCGTCACCCGCGAAGACGTGGAAGCATACGTAAAATCCGCTCTGCAAAGCGGAAGCACTACCACCAGCGGCAACGTTGCATTCGCCGGCTTACCCGCATGGCCGAAAGTCGATTTCGCGCAATACGGAGAAATCAAACGCGTACCGCTTTCGCGCATCAGGAAACTCTCCGGCCCGAATCTGCATCGCAACTGGCTGCAAATCCCACACATTACCAACTACGATGAAGCCGACATCACCGATCTCGAAGCATTCCGCCAAGAAATCAACGCCGAGCAAAGCAAAAGCGGTACGAAACTCACGCTGCTCGCATTTCTCATCAAAGCCTGCATATCCGCATTCCAAAAATTCCCGGAATTCAATTCCTCACTCGACGGCGATTCGCTCGTTCTCAAACACTATTACAACATCGGTTTCGCAGCCGACACCCCGAATGGCCTCATCGTCCCTGTCATCAAAAACGCCGATACAAAAGGTTTGCGCGATATCGGCCGCGAGACTGCAGAACTCGCCGCCAAAGCCCGCGACGGTAAACTCGGCCTCAGCGATATGCAAGGCGGAACCTTCACAATCTCATCCATCGGCGGTATCGGCGGCACACAGTTCACGCAAATCGTCAACGCCCCCGAAGTCGCGATCCTCGGCGCAACGCGCTCCGCAATGAAACCTGTATGGAACGGCACGCAATTCGTACCGCGCCTCATTCTCCCCATCAGCGTCTCATACGATCACCGCGTCATCGACGGCGCCGCCGCCGCGCGATTCCTCGCCTATCTCAGTAGCATTCTCCGCGATTTCCGCCGCACCGCGCTATAAAGGGCATATGGACCCACGGCCGAAGGGATAAAATATGAGCCATCTATCGCAGCCGTTGTGGTGGCAAGAGCGGGCTCGGATTCGCACCGCGAAGCTCGCGGAGGCCATCGAGCATCTGAAAACTGCCTTGCTGCAATTAGGCGGTGTGCAAGGGGCGCTTATTTATGGTTCGTATGCACGCGGCGAAGTCGGGCCGGAAAGCGATCTCGATATTATGCTCATCCAGAAAAGTGATTTTCCGTTCGTCGAACGGATGACAAATGTTTACAGCAAGCTTCGTCTTGGAATTCCATACGATCTCGTCGTCTATACTCCGGATGAATTTCAGAAATTGAAGAATACGAGCAATTTCGTCGCACAGGCTGCACGAGAGGGAATCTGGATCGATGCAAGAGCAGCCGTCTGACATTGCCGGACGCTGGCTGCAACAAGCCTCTGCGGATCGCGAATCGGCACGACACTCGCTCGAAGGCAAACGTTACTATCTCGTATGTTTTCTTGCCCAACAAGCCTCCAAAAAAGCGCTGAAAGCCGCGCTCTATTGGTACGCCGGCGACCGCCCGCGCACGCATGTTATCGCAGAACTTTTAGCTGAATTACAGCAACACAATGCAGCACTTGCTACAGAATTGGCAGATGCTACCGCTCTGGATGCCTACTATACCGCCACGCGCTATCCCGATGCGCTGGCAGGCGCCATACCTGCGACGACATTCCACGAGCGCGATGCACGACTAGCACTCGACCGACTTGATACCGTACTCGACAAAATACTATCCACGCTGAATCTCATCTAAGCCTTTTAAGGTAATGGTATCGTGCACGCAACTCCATCCACGCGCCGCGAGACGGCAGAACTCGCTTCCAAAGCCCGTGACGGCAAACTCGGCCTAAGCGAATGCACTGCCCTGTAAAAAGCCCGCAATTTTGCATTTCCGCCGCTAATCTGATACAACATACGTGCGAGGGGGGTACTTGCTATGCTCAAGATTTCATCCACAAACGGCCGCCCTATCGCGGCGCTGGCATTCGTGATAGCATTCGTCGTGACCGGGCGTACCGGGGCGGACACCGCCAACAAGCAATTGCAAAATATCAAGGGCAACGTCTCGTTCCAGCTGCCGGCCGGCACTCCGCAAACGCTAGCTCCGCAAGCGACGATCGTTTTAGCGGACAGCGACTACGCGATTACCGGCAACGTATCGCTCGGCGCAATAACCTTGCCCGACAGCTCGCAGGTGCTGATCGGTTCGCAAACCAAAATTCAGCTCGCATTCTTTAATCAGGCGCAAATCGCAAATGCGAAATTTATTTTATATCAAGGAAAAACTCGCTTTCAAGTCGAGCATCCCACCGGCCGGCAAGCGAATTACACCTTCGATACGCCATCGGCTGAAATCGGCGTTCGCGGCACGCAAGGTGATATTTTAACAACACCAGCCACACTGCGAGTAAACGTCTACGAACTCAGCAACACCGCGCTTCCAGTCATTGTAAAATTCAACGACGGCCGCAGCTTCACCGTTTCCGCCGGACAAGGGCTCGTCGCCGATCTTACCATCGTGCCGGCGTCCGTAAAAGTGACGCCGTTAACTCCAGCACTCGAAACTCCATTTACGGAATTCGGCGCTCCACCCTCCCAAGCCGTAGCCCGCAACAAACATAGTTGGCTTTGGTCGGCGCTCATCAACTCCATAATAAACTCCGCAGTTAACTCCGCAACGGCACCATCGAATTCCGCCGGAAACTCCACCTCACAAGCACCGTCTCAAACACCGGCACAAAATCCTCCCCCGGAATCATCGACAATTCCAAAATAGCATAGCGCCTCTGTCACATTGGGCGTGCTCGGTTTCCTCGTATCCCTGCAACCCAGAAACGAAACCGATTCACCCTGCGATGCCATGTGCTCAATCGCTCGAAGCACGATTCAAAAAAGTTATTGTTTCTGATAGATACGGATAAGCATGGCGGAGGCGTCTCCACCCCACGCATCGATGTTCGGTAGCGGACGGAATTTCATGAGCTTGAAACGTAACGTGAGTGGCTTACTCCTCGCCCCAGGCTGCAAACCACTCGCCGGAATGACCGATGACGCATCCCAGAACGGTTGACTTTGGATGAAGCCAGCAGCGTTCTGCGCAGCGATGATTCCATAGTCAGAATGGAGTCCGATGCCGAACAACGAGAGCGGTCCGCGTACAACAGTTTTTCCCTTATTCGTTAGCACGATGTCGACAGACACGACCCGTGTCGCATTGTCATAATGAAAGTTCAGGATTTGAAGAAAAAACAACTCCGAAACATCACGCTGTCCAATTGGGTGGAGAATCGGCATCGCACCAGGAAGAGGTAGGTACACCTGCTCCCCACTTCCTGGGCAAGGTTGCTCGGGTGTATCGCGAAGCCTAGAGCTTATTCCGGGGACATTTGAAGCGACGTGAATCGTTCGCGTAAAAAGGGCGTGTGTTCCATTAGGTTCGACTTGAGCCCACAATGCGTGAAAGGCATTGTTCATATCGGCAACCACAGTATAATCACTGATCCCTTGCGGTGGCCGAATACGGATGCTCACACCGAGATGCATACGGTCCATGTAGGGTGTTTCCGATTCGCCAGCTTTCATCGCAAGCACTTCTCGTGCCGAATATTCATTGAAATTCACTGCCTCGGAGGTAGCAAACGCCCCTGGTTCATGGTGTGCAACGACGATGCTTTGGCTGAACGTTCGCCCGCCATCCCGGGACATCGCAAAGAGGAGGGTGCGATCACTGTTATTGGACCAGATGATACCGAGTATGCCGTTTCGGGCGACCGCTAGTTTGATATCACCAAGACCTTGGCATGACAATGCATGAACTGGATGTTTTTCAGTTAAAATCGGACGCGCAGACCAATGGTATCCGCGATCATCGGAACTCGCCAGCCACAGCGTTCCGCCTCCGTCCAGGCTCGTATCCCATTCAAACCACGCAGTATAGAGTCGGCCCCCGAAACGGCCGCTACTTTCATCCTGAGCCATGGTAACGGTAAAGACGCCCGCGTTTTTGATTGAGCGCACTACCGCGCGCGAGCTTACCTCGCCAGTTGAAGGCGTGTAAGCAAAAATCTCGACTCGCATATGTCCCGACCACCATGTGGCGAGATGTTGTTTAGGCCGAGCAAGCGATGCGGCCGTTGCAAAGAGTGAGATGCCGTCGGGAAGCGTGGTCGATCCTGACGTCCACACGGCTCCATAATTGAATCCCGGCGGAGGACGAGGTGCGATCAGATTCGAGAACGAGCGTCCGCCATTGCGTGAGGCGATTGCTACCGGACGGAATTTCCACCAGTGTCCAAGCTTATCGGTGCCTTCATTGCCAAAAATAATCACTGAAGGCAGAGAATCGTTACTTGCAGGTGCTGCCAAGGATGTATAATCGATCCAGCCGTTTTTACGTTTCCAGGTCCGGTTCCAACCCATCCCATGGTCGCCGGAGGTAAAGAGAACGAGATGTCCCCATTGATGGCGCACTATTCCGGTTGACGTGTCGGATTCACCGGCTGCAAAATAGGCGCGTCCATTTCGTGAGTACGTGCAGGACTCCTCGGAAACGAATTTCGTGGCGTTATCCAACACGGTTCGACGCCACGTCGCTCCGGCGTCGGCAGATGAATACAGGTATCCGGTCGAGACATTCTGCTGGAGATATTGGTCCATACCACAGATGATGAGGTGCTGCCCGTCGGAGGGATCAGCGGCGGCGCCATCAATCTCACTTACATCCTCCTTGTTCTCGACTGGGCTGATGCGTGTAAGGGCACCCAAAGTCAAGGCACGCCCCGCAGACAGGGCCGGGAAGGCGAAGAACCACATCCATAAGAGCCCGACGACCAAAAGCATACAGCCCGCGGCAAGAGCAACTCGAGGAATCATGCAGAAAGCTCCAGTTATCTTATTATTTGTCGGGTTGTTGTGCTAGAAGCGGAGGTATGTGTGTACAAACGCGCCCTCTTTTCATGGAAGCGACAAGCGTGTGGTTAAGAGGACTGTTCGTGGACCGTATTCTTCCCCATAGAGCGGATAGGGTAACCCCGTGACCGTTGGAGCACCACTAAGGTTAGCGGAAGAATACGTTTGTATCGCATTATCGTAGATACCCGTGATATTCCTGAAGGTCGCCAAAAGCGAAATGTTCTTCGTCAGCGGATAGCCTACTTGCCCATCGAGTTCAACGAATGCTGGACGGAAATATGTGTTGTTGTTGCCAAAATATGTTCCGACGAGATCGACGTATTTCTCTGCGTTCCACCGATACCCCAAAGTTCCCAATCCCTGTGCATACGGAATAGAAACGCCAGTAAACGTCCCATTGAAGTTGATGTTGGGGACAACATTTACGTTCTTACAGTCCGTGCCCGTTGTAAGGTTACACGTTTGACCGGGGTTATTGTAGAAATTTCCCGGCAGACTTATCACATATCCACGTGTCAACCCCCCGGAGAGCGTCCAATACGTTCCATGTGGCACGTCGTGCCGCACGTCGAGCAGGATGCCTTCGAAGCGAGAGAGACCAAGATTCCCGTACTGCGTCGTATAGAGGGGTAACCCAGTACCGTTATAGTTCGGAGTCGTGAGACTTGTGGCATTATAAAGCTGACCATAGAGGTTCGAACGATACACATCGAACGAGAGCACCATATTCCGATGCAGCCGGATATCCGTTCCCAGATCGAACGCAAACGACTTCTCCGGCTGCAAATTGAGATTCGTCGCCGTTACGGTGCAATAGGTGAGGCTCGAGCAATTGGGTGGACTATTGCCTCCATATATGCTTCCAGCGAGATCGTTCAGGGGCGCTTCGGCAAAACCGCCGCCTGCGGCAACGCGGACAGCGACCAAAGGCGTCGGCCGCCACACGAATCCCAATCGTGGGGCCGCGTAGTGGTAACGTGCATCGGTGTATGCTGATGGTTGGGAGTAAAGGTATTGCGTAATAGATCCGGGGATCACCAAACATATGGGGCCACCGCCGTTTGGATTCGGTACATGGTAATCAGCGTTTGCAAAATACATGGAGAGATCGAGCGAGGTTTTTTGCGAAGGAGTATAGCCAACGAAGAAACGTAATTCGTTCGTCGTCTGAGAGACTGCTGATGGGGAAGAAACACTTGTACTAAAACCATATGCGCTGTACAACGAATAGTTGTCAGTAGGCGCGTCGTAATAAGATTTGACAAAAGATGCACCGACGTTGAGTTTCTCGCCAAGCGGTGTCGTGTAACTCAATAAAACATCTCGATTGTTGTTTGCTGTAGAATCGAAGCAATTTTGTAATGCAAACGTTGCGTTATATGTACCTCCGTTAAAAAGTGTGAGCGTCGACGATCCATTGAGATATCCGCCACCATACAACTGCACGGCAAGAGAGGTCGGAGTTGTGAAACTGAATGAAGAGAAAGTCCGATTTTGCAATGCTGCAAGACGCAAAACTCCATTCCCGATTTGTGCAGTTATTTTTTCTTCCAACAGACTTGAAGTTTGCATAAGTGGGTAACCAGAAAGGCGATTTCCTGCGTCGTTCAAAAAGGAATATCCGCGGGAAACATTTCCGCTATATCCACTTGGCGGCACGAAGTTGTTTGTATAGTAAGTTGGAGCATCATGCTGCTGTGCGATTTCCCCAGTATAAAAAATCCCAACAGTAACTGAGGGCAAAAGTGCATAGTTTAGCGCAATCGACCCGCTGTGTTGGTTCCATGCGCTACTTTGAGGAATACCACCTACTAGAAGCCCTGTTTGAGAGCCATAAAAAGCTCTATAGAGTGGATAGTTAGGATCATAAAGACTGCCGAAATAGCAGGGAGAAGAACACGGTGGGTTGTACGCAGAGAACGATTGCCCATTGACGGTTATAGGGTAAGAGCCCAGATTGGCCGGAATGCCATCTCTGCTAAGCGGGCCGGGGCTGTTGTTGATCCCATATGTTAGCATCACAGAGAGTTTGCCCCATCGCACGGCAGCAAGTGTATTCGCAACAATGCCACCATAGGGATCAGTACTTAATGAGAAATTGTACTGGCTGCGACTTACCACACCTGGAGAGTGGAGCACGAAACTCCCACCGATCGAATCAACAATACTCGGTGCATTGGCACCGGGACCACGCACGACATCAGCGGCACTGAAACCATTGAGCGGATACAGACCGAGATCAGTGCCTGTGCCCGCTGGTGAGCAAGCGTTCCCGCCGATGAGTGGCATATTATCAAAGAGTATAGCTGTTTCATATGGTAATGCCCCGTTGATCGAGATCTGCATCGGTACGAATGGCGAGTCGGGCAGGGAAGCATACAAGTTGTTTCCGATCCCCAATCCAGCCTGGGCAACACCTGGAATTTGTTCCAGAATCGTCCGCCAGGAAGTTTTGCCCTCAAATGCATTTGCCATCGGATTGACCTGTGTCACCGAAGCCGAAGTTACGTTGAACACTGCGTTTGCCCTGCTCGACACCTGCGCGATCGTCTTGAGCCCATTGGCCGAGGTTGGCGCATACTGGATCGCCACATTGGTATCGCCTTGAATTGAGATACTCCGCATAGCTATCCCTAAACCGACCGCTGCGGCTGAAATTTGGTACATTCCATACGGAACACCGACGAAGACGAATAACCCTTGAGCATCAGTCTGTGTTGAGGCGCTCTTTGGGCCGCTCAATGAGACCTTTGCATTGGCTACCGGTTTTCCGGTGCTATCGTTCACGCTGCCGCTGATCGCCGCGCTATTAGTCGGTGCGATCTGCGCCGCGACATTATACGCAAGGAATAGGAAAAGCAGCATGAGTATGCCACCTACGCGACCAATCGCTTTCAACACAGTGTCCTCCAAACGCCAAGAATGGCGCTGCTTAAGAATTTTACACTTC
>Ga0206870_1028_pt2 | contig 30085 bp, 20 predicted proteins | sample Alteio_BWOrgCont_36_FD_152620 | JGI IMG/M metagenome (GOLD analysis project Ga0206870, IMG submission 152620) | Enriched cells from forest soil in Barre Woods Harvard Forest LTER site, Petersham, Massachusetts, United States -... | ecosystem: Environmental > Terrestrial > Soil > Temperate forest >... | reverse complement strand
CGCCCTCGCAGGGCGGGTATCGGGTCCTGAAGGTGGAGGCCCACGGGCAAGGCCACAGCAAGCTCTTCGTCAGAACGAGAAGCGGCTACTACCCCAAACCGGTGGCGCCGGAATCGAAGTCGGCCCAGGCTCAGTAAGCTAGTTAAAAGGCAACTACCTGGGAATGATGCGTCTGCGCCGGCGGAAGCGCCGTTGCGTGCTCGGCCAGTACCACGCGGTTGCGGCCCAGATGCTTGGCTTCGTAAAGAGCACGATCTGAAAGACTTAACAGCTGATCCAGCGAGTCCCCATTGTTAGGGTACACCGCGACCCCGATAGAGATCGTCACTTCGCGCAGAGCCTGCCCGCGGTGATAGATGCGCAGCTCGCTGACCATGTGCCGGATGGATTCGGCTCGGCTCAGGGCATCCTCGGTTCCCAGCTCGGGCAGTATCGCGACGAACTCCTCGCCACCATAGCGGCACACCGTGTCCTCGCTGCGGACCGCCTGCCGCATCACCCCGGCGACCTCCCTCAGTACCACATCGCCGGCCTCGTGGCCGTAGGTGTCGTTGAGTTGCTTGAAGTGATCGATATCGAGCATCAGCACAGCAAGGGGTTTCTGGTGCCGCACCGCTCGACGCAGCTCGCGATCAAGAGCGATCTCCATGAAACGCCGGTTGAACAGGGTGGTGAGGCTGTCGCGAATAGACTGGTGCTCCAGAATAGTGCGCAGGTTGAGACCGGCGATGCGGATCGAAGCCAGCTCAACCATCTGCTGCAGAGCCCTCAGATTGGCGTCGACCATCGCCGCGATTCCTGAGGAAGCACATTCCACGCAGACCATTCCCAGCGTCTCTCCGTGCGCCGCCAGCGGCAGACAGATGTAGTTTTCCGGAGGCTTGCCGGCGAAATGCGTGCAGTGCACCTCGGACTGGCCCGCCCGGCGCCAGCGCATCCGTCCCGAGCGCAGCCCGCAACAGGCATCGGGAGCAAAGCCATCCATGAGTGTGGTTGACCCGTTCCACGTGGCTTCCACCTCAACCATTTGCCGTGATTCGTTGATAAAGCAAATGCCGCCGGTTGTTCCCGGAAGCAGCTGCGCAAGATAGCGCACGGCCGAATGCTGCGCCTCGTCGGCGTTCATGCAAAGCTGCAATTCATCCCGGGCCGCGGTCAGCAGATCCGATTCCCGCGCCTGGCGCTCCAGCGCCCGAATTGTCCCTGCGAGCTTATCATTCGTCTCCGACAGGCGTTGTTCGTATTTGCGGCGATGCAGCGCGTCGCGCAGCAGTAACCCGAACAGAACCAGCACCACCACCAGCGCTAGCACGGTGAAGCTTACGCTGATCAGCAGACTGCGCGAGGCATTGATCTTGGCAGTCTCCGTGCGGAGCGCGAGCAGTTCTCGTTCTCTCGCCTGCATCACGCTCAGGACCTCCCGAACGGAAAGCAGCTGTTTGCTTGGGAATTGCGAGTCCGTGCTGAGGACGTCGAAGGTTTTCACCAGGTCGGCAGCCTGCTTTTCCAGCACCTGGGCACGGGCAACCTGCCCCGGGTTATCGCTCACCAGCTGCTGCAGATGCAGTGCGCTCGAGTAGAAAGTGACGACGCTGGACTGCGCGTTGCGAAGGTTGCTCTCATCGTGAGTCAGCAGATAAAGCTGAAGATTCGGCTCGATCCGGTCGAGTCTCTGTACCTCTTGCTGAAGCTCGGAGATAACCGTCTGGGAGTGTTCCAGCCAGTCCCGCGATTCGTTGAGCCGCCGCGCCGAGCCATAAAGCAGCCATCCGGCTGTCCACACGCAGATGGAAACCCCAATCGTCGCCAGCACCAGCATGGACACTGCCCGGCTTTTGCCTGCGGATATGGATGGGGTTATCGGCAAAGTAATTCCTCGAGCGGATATTTCCGCGAGAGATCCCTTCGTAGTTACAGCGTGTTAGCAAAAGATTACAGGACCGTCATTGGAAACCCAAGCAAAAACAGGGCTCGGGATGCCGGAAGTAACCCGCGAAAACGCGCCATCCGCCTGCTACACTAAGGAGTTTTGTTATGAGTGGATCAAGCGCCGTTCAGCAGACTGGCATGGCCCCGCGGGTCGCCGAAGACATTACCGAATTGATCGGCCAGACTCCCATGCTGCGGCTCCGCAGAGTCGCCCGGCCATGCTGGGCCGCCGTATACGCGAAGCTTGAGTTCCTGAATCCCGGAGGCAGCGTCAAAGACCGTGCCGCCCTGGGAATGATCCTCGACGCCGAGCAGCGGGGGATACTCAAGCCTGGCTCCACGATCGTCGAGGCGACCGCCGGCAATACAGGTGTGGGGTTGGCCCTTGTCGGCGTAAACCGCGGTTATCGAGTGGTGCTCTTTGTCCCCGAGGGCTTCGCCGAGGAGAAGTGCATCCTGATGCGTGGTTTCGGAGCCACCGTCGTGCGCACCTCGGAGACAGAAGGCATGAAAGGAGCCATTCGCCATGCGCAGGCCCTGGCCGGGAACGATCCCAACGCCTTTGCCGCCCTCCAGTTCGATAATCAGGCCAACCCCCGCTTCCACCACGACACCACCGCCGTCGAGATCTGGGAGCAGATGGACGGCCGGATCGACGCCTTCGTGGCCGGCGTAGGAACCGGCGGAACCTTCTCCGGGATTGCTCAGTTCTTGAAGGAACAGAATCCGGACATCTTCGCCGTCGCGGTCGAAACCCAGGGGTCTGTCCTTCAGGGCGGCAAGCCAGGTCCCCACAAGGTAGAGGGGATCGGGGCCTCGTTTGTGCCCAGGACCTTCGACCGCTCGGTGGCCGACGAAATCATCATGGTAGACGATGAACCGTCCTTCGCCATGGTTAAGCGCCTCGCAGCCGAAGAAGGACTGCTCGCCGGGTCAAGTTCAGGCGCCATCGTCCACGCTGCCCTGGCAATAGCCGAACGCCTCGGCACCGGCAAACGCGTGGCGACGATCATCCCCGATTCAGCCGAGCGCTATCTTTCCAAGAACATCTTCAACGAAGGCTAGCGCAGCCCCCTGTGCCAATTTCAAAAGTGAGGTCTAGTTTGACGGACTCAACCAGCCATCCCCACGGCTTCGCCACCCGCGCCATCCACGATGGACAGCATCCTGACCCGCTGACCGGCGCAGTCAACGTGCCCATCTATCTCTCCTCGACTTATGCACAGGAAGAGATCGGTAGCCACAAGGGTTACGAATACTCTCGCGTGTCGAACCCTACTCGCGACGCGCTTGAGACGAATCTCGCCTCTCTTGAAGGCGGCGCCAGCGCCCACGTTTTCGCCAGCGGCATGGCCGCCATCATGGCCATGATCACCATGTTTCGCAGCGGCGACCACGTGATCTGTGGTGAAAACGTCTACGGAGGAACGCCGCGCCTCTTCAACCAGATCGTCACCCGTTACGGCATAGAGTTCAGCTACGTCGACGCCTCCGCCCCCGAGAATGTCCGTCGCGCCATTCGGCCATCGACAAAGCTGGTCCATATCGAGACACCCACCAATCCCATCATGACGCTGACCGACATTCGCGCCGTCGCCGACGTTTGTCATGAGTGCGGAGTGGAGCTGGCCGTCGACAACACCTTCATGTCGCCGTATTTTCAGCGCCCGATCGAGTTCGGCGCAGATATCGTGATGCACTCGACGACCAAGTTCCTCAATGGCCACAGCGATGGCCTGGGTGGCGTTCTGGTCGGCACGAAACCGAAGCACAAGGAGAACTTCGCCTTCGTGCAGAAGTGCACCGGCGGCATTCTTTCGCCCTTCGAATGCTGGCTGGTTCTGCGTGGCGTCAAAACCCTTGCCGTCCGCATGCTCCAGCACGACTCGTGCGGCCGCAAGATCGCCGAGTATCTCTCCAATCATCCGAAAGTAAAGAAGGTCCATTATCCCGGCCTTGCCTCTCATCCGCAGCACGAGCTCGCGAAGCGTCAGATGTCCGGCTTCGGGGCTCTCATCTCCTTTGAAACCGGTTCGCTCGAAAACGCCAACGCCATGCTCCGCCAGGTGAAGGTCTGCACGCTGGGAGAGTCCCTCGGTGGAGTCGAGACGCTTATCTCACATCCGGCAACCATGACTCACGCTGCCATCGGCGCAGAAGCCCGGGCGAAGCTGGGCATCACCGACGGTCTCGTCCGCATCTCGGTTGGTATTGAAGAGGTGGACGACCTGCTCGGCGATTTGGACCAGGCACTCAATCACATCTGAAGATACAAATTGTTGCACCTATCTTCACGCTAGATTGAAAGGCAAAGCGGGACTGTCCCATCTATGATGGGAGCTGGGTTATTTTTAGAAACGTCGAAACTCACGGGACCCCGTCAGACCTGTCATGCGCATAATTCCAGTATTTCTGGGTGCGGTGCTGGGTGCGGGAGTTTCATTGCTTTCCGGCTGTGGGACCCACATGGGCAACAGCCTGACTTCGAATCCCCCCAGCAATGCGGACTTCAGCCTCACTGCATCGCCATCGACCCTCAGTCTGACCGCGGGTGCTTCCGGGCAAACCATTTCTGTAACAGCGACCGCGCTCAATGGCTTTACAGGCAGCGTGAGTGTCTCCCTTGCCGGACTTCCCGCCGGCATGACCGCGAGTCTGTCAACCTTAACCCTGACGCCCGGCGCAGCCCAGACGCTCACGCTCACCGCGGGATCCTCGGCCGCAACCGGGACGGCGACGATCACGTTTACCGGCAAATCCGGAGCTGATAGCCACACGACTACAGTGGCACTGACGGTGATGGCAGCTGCAGCGCCCGATTTCTCATTGACCGTGGCGCCCCCAAGTGTTGACCTGACGGCGGGAGCCTCTGGTCAGACGGTTGCGGTAACAGCGAACGCGCTGAATGGGTTCACAGGCAACGTGAGCGTGTCTGTGACTGGCTTGCCATCGGGTGTGACGGCAAATCCTTCGAGCCTCACACTCACCCCTGGTGCGCCCCAGAACCTGATCCTGACCGCTGCTGCCTCTGCCGCAGGCGAGATGACGCCGATCACCGTGACCGGGACATCCGGCATCCTGACCCACACGGCCCCTATTGCGCTGACCGTCAGCGCCGCCGCACCAGCACCTGATTTCTCACTCACCGTTGTTCCAGCAAGTCTCAGCCTGACCGCTGGAAGCGCCGGGAAGTCAGTTTCTGTATCAGCCAATGCGCTGAACGGATTTACCGGCAACGTGAATCTGTCTGTGAGCGGATTGCCGTCGGGAGTAACGGCGAGTCCGTCAATGCTGACACTGGCTCCCGGAGCAGCCCAGAGTCTGACTCTGACAGCAGGTACAACGGCCAAGGCTGGAACAGCGACCATTACGCTGACCGGAACATCCGGCGGCCTGACCCATGCAGCATCCGTCGCGGTAACCATCAGCGCCGCCGCTCCTGCACCTGATTTCTCAGTCACAATTGCGCCGACAAATCTCAGCCTGACTGCTGGAAGCGCCGGGAAGTCAGTTTCTGTAACAGCAAATGCTTTGAACGGGTTCACAGGTAGCGTGAGCGTGTCACTGACCGGTCTACCCGCTGGTGTAATACCGAACCCGTCATCGCTCACGCTGACTCCCGGAATCGCCCAGAATCTGATACTGACTGCGGGGACCAGTGCCAAGGCTGGCACGGCGACAATCTCACTGACCGGAACTTCCCGCAGCCTGACTCATACGGCAACCATCGCGCTGACGGTGAGTGCCGCCGCCCCGGAGCCTGATTTTTCACTCGCAGTCGTGCCGGCGAGTCTCAGCCTAATCGCAGGCAGCACCGGAAAGTCAGTTTCTATAACAGCGAATGCGCTGAATGGATTCACAAGTAGTGTGAGCGTCTCTCTAAGTGGGTTGCCTTCTGGAGTGACCGGGAGCCCATCGGTTCTAACACTTGCTCCCGGAACCGCCAAGAATCTGGCTCTAACCGCAGGCGCCTCAGCCAAGGCTGGCACAGCGACAATCACGCTGACCGGAACATCCGGCGGCCTGACCCATACAACATCCATTGCGCTGACGGTGAGTGCCGCCGCCCCGGAGCCTGATTTTTCACTCACCGTCGCGCCCGCAAGTCTCAGCCTGACCGCCGGCAGCATCGGAAAGTCAGTTTCTATAACAGCCAATGCGCTGAACGGATTCACAGGCAGTGTGAGCGTCTCTTTATCCGGACTGCCGACCGGCGTGATCGCAAGCCCCGCAATACTGACGCTTACTCCCGGAACAGGCAGAAATCTGACACTGAGCGCCGGGACGAGTGCCAAGGCGGGCACGGCGACGATCACACTGACCGGAAAATCCGGCAGCCTGACCCACTCCGCAATTATTGCTTTAACGATTGCGGCGGCAGCAGCGACACCGGACTTCTCCCTGACCGTTGCACCCGCAAACCTCAGCCTGACGGCCGGCAGCACCGGAAAATCAGTTTCTGTAACAGCGAATGCGCTGAACGGATTCACAGGTAGCGTGAGCGTCTCTCTAAGTGGATTGTCTTCTGGCGTGGCCGGGAGCCCATCGGTTCTAACACTTGCTCCCGGAACCGCCCAGAACCTGACACTGATCGCCGGGACGAGTGCCAAGGCTGGCATGGCGGCGATCACGCTGACTGGCACATCCGGTAGCCTGACCCACACCGCAACCATTGCTGTGACAATTGCAGCGGCACCGCCGACACCGGACTTCTCCCTGGCCGTTGCACCCGCCACGCTGGGCCTGACCGTCGGCGCCGCCGGTCACACAGTGGCAGTGACAGCGAACGCGCTGAATGGATTCACCTCCAGAGTAAGCGTGTCCGCGAGCGGATTGCCCGCCGGAGTAACCGCCAGCCCATCCACTCTAACGCTCACGCCGGGCATCGCTCAGAACCTGACGCTGACTGCCGGAACGAATGCCAAGGCTGGAACGGCGACGATCACGCTGACTGGCACATCCGGCAGCCTTACTCAGACGGCCACGGTCACGATAACCATCAATGCCGCAGCTCCTGCACCGGATTTCTCACTCACCGTCGCCCCGGCAAGCCTCAGTCTGACTGCCGGAAGCACCGGAAAATCGACTTCTGTAACAGCCAACGCCCTGAGCGGATTCACCGGCAGCGTGAGCGTCTCTCTATCCGGATTGCCGGCAGGCGTAACACCGAGCCCGTCATCTCTCACACTCAGCCGCGGCGTCGCCCAGAACCTGACGCTGACCGCCGGGACGAGTGCTAAGGCCGGCACGGCGACGATCACCCTCACCGGAACATCCGGCAGCCTGACTCACACCGCAACCATCGCCCTGACAATTACAGCCGCAGCACCGGCGCCGGATTTCTCACTGTCCGTCACTCCTGCCAGCCTGACCCTGACCGTTGGGGGCGGGGGACAGCCGACCTCGGTAACAGCCAATGCCTTGAACGGCTTCACAGGCAGCGTGAACCTGTCCCTGTCCGGATTACCCACGGGCGTAACCTCGAGTCCATCAGCACCGACACTGACTCCCGGAACCGCGCAGAGCCTGACATTCACCGCTGCCTCGAATGCCGCCGCCGGGACACCGACCATCACGCTAACGGGCACTTCGGGTACTCTCACTCAGACCACCACCCTGAAGTTGACCGTAAACGCCGCCGCTGCCGCAGGGGTGGACGTTACGACCTACCACTATGACAACGCCCGTGACGGCCTGAATGCTGGCGAGACAACATTGACGCCCGCCAACGTGAACTCGGCAGGCTTCGGCAAGGTCGGCCTCTACGCGACCGACGGCAAGGTTGACGCCGCTCCGCTCTATCTTTCCGGCATGACCATCAACGGTCAGACCCGCAACGTGCTCTATGTGGTGTCCGAGCACGACAGTGTCTACGCCTTCGATGCCGATGGCGGCACTCAGCTCTGGAAAATCTCAGTCCTTGGCAACAACGAAACCACAAGCGGTGATCACAACTGCGGCCAGATCTCCCCCGAGATCGGTATCACCGCAACTCCCGTCATTGATCGCAGCTACGGAGCCCACGGTGCGATCTTCGTCGTGGGCATAACGATAGACTCGAGTGGGAACTACCACCACCGGCTTCACGCTCTGGACCTCACTACAGGTGCCGAGCTGAGCGGCGGCCCAACCGAGATCCAGGCCACCTATCCCGGAACCGGCATCTTTTCGAACAACGGCGTGCAGGAGTTTCTGCCCGGCCAGTACGCCGAACGCGTAGGCCTGCTGCTCATGAATGGCACCATCTACATGGGGTGGACTTCCCACTGCGACCAGGCCCCTTACACTGGCTGGCTGATGGCCTACGGCGAGCGGACATTGCAGCAGACCGCGGTGCTCAACCTCACTCCGAATACTACAGATACCGGGAACCCATTCGGCGAAGGCGAAGGCTCGATCTGGATGGCCGGAGCCGGTCTGGCCGGAGACGGAAGCAACATCTATTTCCTCGACGCGAACGGCGGCTTCGACTCGACGCTCGACGCCAACGGTTTTCCAATCCACGGCGACTACGGAAATGCCTTCATGAAAGTCACCACCGCAAACGGCAAACTTGTTGTAGCGGACTACTTCAACATATCGAACACGGTCACCGAGTCGAACGATGACACCGACCTCGGATCGGGTGGCGTGCTTCTCCTGCCTGATCAGACCGATTCCAACGGTCACGTGCGTCAGCTCGCCGTCGGAGCCGGCAAGGATCACTCCATCTACGTTGCCGATCGAAACAACATGGGCAAGTTCAACTCGGTCAGCAACAACATCTATCAGCAGCTGTCCGGCGCACTCGCAAACGGCGAGTGGGGCATGCCCGCGTGGTTCAACGGAACTGTCTACTACGGCGGTCAAGGCGATGTTATGAAGGCGTTCAGCGTAGTGAATGCCCAGTTGCAAGCGACGCCCTCCAGTCAGTCTGCAGAGGTGTTTTCCTATCCCGGCACCATCCCAAGCGTAAGCGCCAACGGCACGACGAACGGAATCGTGTGGGCAGTCGAGAACTCATCCGGCAACGGTGTCCTCCACGCTTACGACGCCACGAACCTTGGCAATGAACTCTATAACAGTAATCAGGCTGCGGGCGGCCGGGACAGCTTCACCGACAACAAATTCATCACACCCGTGGTCGCCAACGGCAAGGTATTTGTAGGAACTACCACCGGCGTGGCTGTCTTCGGCCTGCTTCACTGATCACTCGGGAAGTCCGCTGGCTCTGCCAGACCGCGCCGCAGGAAGGCGATCTACCGGGCCGGCGCCTCCCGTCTACATAATTTGCGAAAAGGAAAAGCCGCGACGCCAGATCGACGTCGCGGCTTCATCCTGAACCTTTACTGGTGCGGCCTCTGTTCCGGACCGATTGCAGGCGGCACCACCGCAGCAAGCACTTCAGGTGTCTCTTCCTTCAGTTCAGGCAGTGGTGCCTCAAGGGCCAGTTTCAGAACCTCATCCATCGAATCGACAAAGTACAGCTTCATCGCGCTCTTCAGGTTTTCCGGCAAGTCCGCCAGATCCTTCTGGTTATCGGCCGGCAGAATTGCCTCGAAGATACCCGCGCGATGCGCCGCGAGCAGCTTCTCCTTGAGTCCACCGATGGCCAGCACTTTGCCGCGGAGAGTAATCTCGCCAGTCATGGCGATGTCTCGGCGAACCGGAATCTTCACCAGCGCGCTCGCAACCGCAACGGCCAGCGTAATGCCTGCCGAGGGACCGTCTTTGGGAATCGCTCCCTCGGGCACGTGGATGTGAATGTCGATGTTGCGATAGAAATCGCGCGGCAGGCCTAAATGATGCGATCGGCTGCGCACATAAGACAGCGCTGCCTGAGCTGACTCCTGCATCACATCGCCGAGCTGGCCGGTAGTGGTGAGCTTGCCCTTGCCGTCAAGAATCTGCACCTCGGTTTGCAGAATGCTCCCGCCAACCTCAGTCCACGCCAGCCCGTTGACCAGGCCGACTTCGTTCTTCTCGTGCACCAGCGAATCGCGGAACTTCGGCACTCCCAGAAAATCAGGAAGATTCGCCGCAGTGATCGCCTCCTTGTGCTTCGGCCCGCTCTTAACCACTCGCCGCGCTATCTTGCGGCAGACGTTTCCAATCTCGCGCTCAAGATTGCGTACTCCCGCTTCACGTGTGTAGCCGCGAATAATCTCAGTCAGCGCGTCATCGCTGAAAATGAGGTTCTTCTCAGTGAGTCCTGTGTTCTCGCGCTGTTTCCGGATCAGATACTGCTTCGCGATTTCAAGCTTCTCTGTCTCGGTGTAACCATGCAGCCGCAGGATCTCCATGCGGTCCTGCAGAGCCGGCGGAATCGTGAGCAGCACGTTTGCCGTAGCCACGAACAGCACCTGCGAGAGGTCGTATTCGACATCGAGATAGTGATCCTGGAAGCTCGCGTTCTGCTCCGGATCGAGTACCTCAAGCAGCGCCGATGCCGGATCCCCGCGGAAATCTGACGCCATCTTGTCGACCTCATCCAGCATGAACACCGGGTTGCGCGTCCCCGCCTTCTTCATCGACTGGATGATCTGTCCCGGCAGTGCGCCGATATAGGTCCGGCGATGTCCGCGGATCTCTGCCTCATCGCGTACGCCGCCCAGCGACATGCGTACAAATTTGCGGCCGGTAGCCTTCGCGATCGACATGCCCAGCGACGTCTTGCCCACCCCCGGAGGCCCAACAAAGCATAAAATCGAGCCCTTGGGATTCTTCACCAGCTGGCGCACGGCCAGGAACTCGAGAATACGCTCCTTGATCTTTTCCAGGCCGTAATGATCCGCATTGAGAACCTTCTCTGCGTGATCGATGCTGCGCGTCTCCTTCGATTTCTTCTTCCATGGCACTGCTAGCAGCCAATCGAGATAGTTGCGCGAGACTGTCGACTCAGCCGACATCGGCGGCATGGCTTCGAGCTTCTTCAGCTCCTGGATCGCCTTATCGAAGACGTCCTTGGGCATGCCGGCGGCCTCGATCTTGCGCTTCAGCTCGTCGAATTCGCTTTTCTCGCCCCGCCCGAGCTCCTTCTGAATCGCCTTGATCTTCTCGTTCAGGTAATACTCTTTTTGCGCGCGCTCCATCTGCCGCTTCACGCGCGACTGCACGCTGCGGTCCATGTTGAGCTTCTCGATCTCCACATCGAGAACATCCGCGATCATCCCCAGGCGCTCGGTGGGATCGAAGACGTCGAGTATCATCTGCTTCTCGGCAATCTCAATCTGCAGATTTGCGGCGATGGTATCGGCAAGTTTGGCCGGCTCGTCGGTCCGAACCGCGGCGATCATCGTTTCGTAGTTCAGCGACTGCTGCAGCTTCACATACTGCTCAAAGAGGGAAGTCACGCGCTGCACCAGCTGCTCGGTCTGTGGAGTTATCTCGAACTCCGTCTTTACCGTGGTGACGGTCGCAACAAAAAAGCCATCGGAATCGTTCATCGCGACGGCGCGCGCCCTCTCCAGGCCCTCAACCAGGACTTTGATGTTGCCGTCCGGCATCTTCACGCTCTGCACGATATTGCCGATCGTGCCTACTGGGAAGATGTCCTCGGCCTGCGGCTCGTCCACGCGCGCATCGTGCTGCGTGGCAAGAAAAATTTTGCGATCGCCGTTGAGCGCCTCTTCGAGAGCGCGGACGCTTGACTCGCGTCCCACCACGAAGGGTGTCATCATGTGCGGGAAGATCACCATGTCCCGAATGGGCATCATGGGGAGCTTGCGCAGCTCGTTTCGATCGCGGCTCTCTCTGGATTGGGTCACAGAACCCCCTTCGTCACTCTTTAGATGAACTTTAACCCATTCAGACTCATAACGGGCGAACTTCGGTTATTTGTTGCAGTCATATGCATACGTTAATTCCATACATTAATGCGTATTGTGTGCAAAGCACGAAGGCGAGCCTGTTGGCTCGCCTTCGCATTTCGTTCGCACCGCGAAGACGTGTCTTTCAGCCTGCCTTGTCGAGCAGCATCACGGACAGATCGCGATTTCTCACCATGTCCGCGGTAATTTCGAGCTCCTTGATCTTCTTGTTGCTAGGCAGGTGATACATCAGGTCGAGCATCAACTCTTCGAGGATCATGCGCAAGCCGCGTGCTCCCACCTTGCGCTGCAAAGCCTCCTGCGCGACAGCGCTCGTAGCCTCTTCGGTGAAGGCGACTTTGACGTTTTCATACTCAAAGAGCCGCTGGTACTGCTTGAGGATTGCGTTGCGCGGCTTGGTGAGAATCTCGATCAGCGCTGCCTCGTCCAGCTCGTCGAGCACGCCCATCACGGGCAGCCGGCCCACGAACTCCGGTATCAGTCCGAACTTGATCAGATCCTGCGGCTCGGCCTTGCGGAGAAGCTCCGAGTCCCGCTGCGCCGCATAGGGCGCACCTGGCTCTCCCTGATCCTTCTCTGCGATCGCCTTGAATCCCAGCGCCTTCTTGCCCACGCGCCGGCCGATCACGCGCTCCAGGCCAACAAAAGCCCCGCCACAAATGAACAGGATATTCGTCGTGTCGACCGGAGTGAACTCCTGGTGCGGATGCTTGCGCCCGCCCTGCGGCGGAACATTGGCCACCGTGCCTTCGAGAATCTTCAGCAGCGCCTGCTGCACGCCTTCGCCGGAAACATCCCTGGTAATCGAAGGATTCTCGTCCTTGCGTCCGATCTTGTCGATCTCGTCGATGTAGATAATGCCTGTCTGCGCGCGCGCCACGTCGCCGTCAGCGGCCTGGAGCAGCTTCAGGATAATGTTCTCGACGTCCTCGCCTACATAGCCGGCTTCCGTCAGCGTTGTCGCGTCCACGATCGCGAAGGGAACGTCGAGCATCTTGGCCAGCGTATGCGCAAGCAGTGTCTTGCCGCTGCCCGTGGGGCCCACGAGCAGAATGTTCGACTTCGATAGCTCCACGTCGTTGCCGCGCGTCCGATTCATCTGGATGCGCTTGTAATGGTTGTAGACTGCAACCGCCAACTTCTTCTTTGTCTGCTCCTGGCCGATGACGTACTCGTCGAGGAAAGCCTTTACCTCGAGCGGCTTGGGCAGGTGAGCCGGCGCCGCCCCCGGCGGCGTCTCGCCGCGGTCATCCTCGAGAATGGAATTGCAGACCGCGACGCATTCGTCGCAGATGTAAGCGCGGGGGTAGTCGCTGGGAGATGATATGAGCTTGGCCACGGCGTCCTGCGACTTGTGGCAGAACGAGCACCGTAGCGTGTCGTCCGATCCCGTGCGCGTTTTCATGCAGCTGCTCCTTCGCGATGCCTAATAGATCAACCGCGGATCACGTGCGGGGACGGTCGATAATTTCATCGATAATGCCATATTCCTTCGACTGCGGGGCGTTCATGATAAAGTCGCGCTCTACGTCGCGTTCAATTCGTTCCAGAGACTGTCCCGTGTGCTTCGACATCAAATTATTCGTGATCTCACGAATGCGCAGAATCTCGCGCGCGTGAATATCAATATCGGTCGCCTGCCCCGAAAGGCCACCCATAGATGGCTGGTGGATCAGTATCCGCGAGTTGGGCAGCGCAAAGCGCTTGCCTTTCGTCCCCGACATGAGCAGAAACGCCCCCATGCTGGCCGCCTGGCCGATGCAATAGGTCACAACATCGTTCTTGATGAACTGCATTGTGTCGTAAATCGCCAGTCCCGCGGTTATCGAGCCGCCCGGGGAGTTGATATAGAGCTGGATATCCTTTTCCGGATCCTCGCCGGAAAGAAAGAGCATTTGCGCAATCACCAGGTTCGCGATCTGATCGTCAATCGGCGTTCCCAGAAAGATGATGTTGTCGCGAAGCAGACGTGAATAGATGTCGTAAGCGCGTTCGCCGCGACTCGTCTGCTCAACCACCATGGGTACGAGTGCCATTCTTCTCTAACTCTCAGTCCTCGAAGCCTGATCGCTTCATCCAAGGTCAAGTTACAGCCGGAAAATCGAGCTCAACCGGCCAGGATACTCCCTCTCAAGCAAGCCGCTCGTAGAGGATACTTCCCGTCTTTTCTCTTCGCAGTTGTTCACGAATTCTAGACAGGGCACCTTCGTTCGTCAAACGCGAGCGCAGCGTTTCAATCGGCTCTCGCGTTTGCAGAGAGACGATCTGCAACTCCCGCTCCACATCTTCATCGGTTACTTCCACCTTCTCGGCTGCCGCAATTCTGTCGAGAATCAGGCTCGCCTTCACCTCTGCTGCCGCCGCCGGATGCTGCCCCTCACGCAAGCGGGCAAAGTCGAGCTTGCGCATGTCTTCGGTGCGCATACCCTGCGCCGCGAGTGCGCGCAGCCCCCGATCCAGCCGCACATCAATCTGGTTCTGAACCAGCGACTCGGGAACAGGGAATTGATAATGCGCGACCAGTGCGTCGATGAGCTTCTCGCGTGTTTCCGCCTGCATCCGCCGCTCCTTGTCGCTGGCAAGGTGCTCGCGCAGTTTGTTCTTGAAGTCCTCGATGCCCTCGTAGTCGCCAAGCTCCTTGGCGAACTCATCGCTCAGCTCGGGCTCGACCTTCTTCTTGATCGACTTCACCTCGACGTCATAGGCGACGCTTTTTCCCGCAAGACGCTTCTCGCCGAAGTCCTCGGGATAACTCACCTCAAACTTAAGCTCCTGCCCTGGCTTCGAGCCGACCAGCGCATCATTGAAAGCGGGCAGCGTATTCTTCCCGCCGACCTCGACCACCACGTCCTGACCCTCAATCGGATGACTCTCCGGCTGTGCGGCGGGCTGTTCCGCGCCTGCCGCCACCTCGTTCTTCACGTCGCCGCGGAAGCTGATCTGCGCCCAGTCTCCAATGACTAGCGGGCGATCCTCGGTTACAGGCTCCATCGTGGCGCGCGAATCGCGCACCCGGTCGAGCTCGGCATTGAACTCCACTTCGGTCAGCGCCGTGTCGGGCTTCGCGACCTTGATCTGCTCATAGCCCTCAACGGAGAACTCCGGCAACACCTCGAAGACCGCCTTGAATTTCAGGGGTTGCCCGTCTTCGAGGTTCAGGTCGGTAACCTGCGGCTGCGAAATCGGCTTCACGTTCTGCTGCTCAATTGCCGTACGAAAGTGCTGCGGCAGAATCGCCTCCACCACATCCTGCCGGATGCCATCGGCAAACCGGCTGCGGATCAGCGATTCCGGCACCTTGCCGGCGCGAAAGCCCGGAATGCGCGCCTGCTTCTGATAGCGCTTGACTACGGAGCGGAAGTTACGCGCCACCTCATCGGCCGGTACTTCGATCTCCACCTCGCGGGTAAGGTCCGGGTTCAGCGTAGGACCGTGCTGATGGCCTTCGTGGTCGTGTACATGGTCGTGGCCTTCGTGGGTGTGCTCTTCGGGTTGTTGGGTAGTCTCGATCGTCTCTGTTGAACTCAACGTGTTGCCTTCCAAATCTGCTCGTCCGGAATAGTTTTTCGTGCGTCCGATATATGCGCAATAGCACTTTCGAAATGGGTGTATCCGGAACGATTTCCATGGGACACAGTAATTCCGAAAATGCCGTAAACCGCGTGGAACGCAGCCATGGACGACATGAATCTATGGTACGGAGCTTCGCCTCTAAGAGCAAACCGCCGGAGGTGGAAATTGCGGAAGTTGTTCAGGACAACACGACTGCCCGGCCTTCTGCGAGTCAGGCGCTTCTCAGGGCCTGATAGTGACTGAGGATGTACTGGTCGGTCATACCTGCGATGTAATCCGCCACTACGCGCGGCGCGCCCTCTCGTTCAATCAGCGCCACATGGCTAGGCGGAAGCAGCGCCGGCCTCTCCACCCATGTCCGAAAAAGCGTCGCGATCACCTGCGCTGCCTCTACATGATCCCGGGTGATCTCTGGCGCGTTATAGAGACGCGCGTAGAGATATCGCTTCGCTTCGAGCCGCAGCTCTTCCATTTCCCGTGAGAATCCCGCTAGTCGTTCGGGAGCCCGCCGAATGTCATCCAGAGTTGTCGCTCCTGCCTGCTCAACGCGGCGGCGCGTATCGGCAATCAGGTCGTCTACCAATGCATTAAGCACGCGCTTGAGGGCCTCATTAAAGACCAGCTTCTCCGCCGCGTCCGGATACTTCGCGCGCATCGGAGTGTAAAAATCCTCCAACAGTCGCACACCCCCGCGCGCCTCTTCAAGTGACAGGATCTCCGCCTCGAATCCATCATCGAGATCTGCCGTAATGTAGGCAATTTCATCCACCAGATCGATCAGTTGAGCTTCGAGCGGCGGCCGCTGATCGAGAAAATACTCCGCCAGCTCCGGATGGTCCGCGGCCGAATAGTCGCGTGAGTGTTTGATGATGCCCTCGCGCGCTCCCAGCGTCAGGTTGAGCCCGCGAAACTCCGCGTACCGGCTCTCGAAGTGTTCGACAATGCGCAGCGCATGTAAATTGTGGTCGAATCGCAAGCCATGCTCGCGCAAGGCATCATCCAGAGCCCTCTCGCCCGCATGCCCGAACGGCGGATGCCCAATATCGTGAACCAGCGCCAGCGATTCGGCCAGCCCCTCATTCAAGCCCAGCGCCGCCGCGGCGGTTCGCGCTATCTGCGCTACTTCCATCGTGTGCGTCAGCCGGCTGCGAAAGTGATCGGAGTAGCGGTGTGTAAACACCTGTGTCTTGCCGGCGAGGCGGCGAAAGGCCCGCGCGTGAATAATCCGCGCGCGGTCGCGTTCAAAAGGGAGCCGGTAAGGATGGGCCGCTTCAGGATGCTCTCGCTCGACAAGCACTCCGTCGTCAGGAACAGCGCACCCGGCGGGCAGATGCAACGATGCTTTGCGGATCAGCTCTTCGTGGATCAAAGACCGGGTCAAGGGACTGGATCAAGGCTTCTCAGGCTGAGTTACCGGCCCTTCGCGCGCGATGCGGACTCTGACGGTGTCGAGCTTCTTCTGCAGCCGGCCCTGATCACCCGGGTCCATGTCTGCGGCCATCGTGTGGGAGTACTCATTCAAAGACTCTTCCCACTGCGCCGCCGCCAGCTTCAGGCGGCCTGTCTTCTCGTAGACCTCGCCGAGGTGGTCATGAACCGTGGCGTCTGCCGAGTTGCGCTCTACAGCCTTGCGCAGGTCAGTCTCCGCCAACCCGTACTGGCCAAGCTTGAAGTAGGCCCACCCCAGTGAATCGAGATAAGCATAGTTCTGCGGATCGAGTTCGACGGCCTTCTTGATCATGCCCAAGGCTTCTTCGAGCTTTATCCCATGGTCCGCCAGCATGTAACCCAGGTAGTTCAGCGTCATGCTGTTGTTGGGATCAAGAGCCAGCGCCTTGCGAAACTCCGTTTCTGCCTGGTCGTAGAGTTTCTGCCGCTCGTAGAGCGTTCCGCGCAGGAAGGCGATAAAGAACTTGTCGTCGCTCTTTGACGAGAGCTGATCCGCCTGGTCAATCGCGCTCGCCGCATCCTGCCAGCGCCGCAGCCGCGTGTAGATGTTAGCAAGCTGGCGGTAAACCTCAAGATCAGCCGGGGTCTTGGTCAGCATCGACTTCGCCAGCGCGATGCCCTCCTCGGCGTGACCGTTGTCGGTAAGCTGCAAGGCATACATCAGCTTGATGCCGCGATCCTTGGGCAGCTTTTCCGTGGCCTCGCGGGCTACTTGCGTGGCTTTGTCATAAGCATGAATGTCGCGGTAGGTATCTACCTCCGACTCGTAAGCATGGCTGACATATTCACCGCCCAGCTCTGCCATCTTCTGATAGGTGGCAATCGCCTGGTCGATCTTGTTCTGCTCGCGATACAAAATCGCCAGTCGCTCCAGGAAGAGGGCTCGGTTGCTCTTTTCCGATTCAGAGTACTGGCCCGAACTGTGCTCCGAATCCGCGACCATCTTCTCAAAGATCTGCACCGCGTCGTCATACCGGCCGAGAGCGTCGTCAATCAGCCCTTCGTTGAAGTTGATCTCCAGGGAATCCGACACCAGTGCCTTCGCCTTCTTCAGCGTGGTCAGGGCTTCTTCGTAATTGCCCTGGCGCCGCTGAATCTCCGATATGTGCAGATAGGCATCGGGATCCGTCGGGTCGCCGGCGGCAATGTCCTGGTAGGCTGCGAGCGCCGCCGTCAACTGGTTGTCGCTCAGTAAAGCCCGCGCCAGCGCGCGTTCCGTGTCTAGATTGTCCGGCTCGAGCTCCAGCGCCTTCTTGTAAGCCTCAATGGCGTGCTGGGTATCCTTTAGTCGGTCGTAGCTCGCGCCGAGCACAAACTCCGTCTTGCCGGTCTTGTCATCTTCGGGCAGGCTGCTCAGAACTTTGATCGCGCGCGTGGGGTCACCCTGCTCCGTATATAAACGGGCCAGGTTAAGAGCCGTTTCCTCCGAACCGGGATCGATCTTTTCCGCCGCCGAGAACTGCTCCTCCGCGTGAACCGAATCATGCGCGAACGAGTACAACTGCCCCAGCAGCAGACGGTTCTGAACATCATTCGGCTCAAGTGCAACAATCTTCGTGTATTCGGCGATCGCCAGCTTCAGCACATCCTCCGACGCGCCGTTCTGCTGCCCGTCGCCCAGCGAGCGCAGGTAGATATTGCCGAGCAATTTGTGGGCATCCAGATTGTTTGGATCCTTCTTGATCTGCTCCTGTGCCGCCATAATCGCATCGCGCACATGCCCGGTGCGGAAGTAAAGCTCAGCCAACCCGTTATTGAGATACTTCGAGGTCGGATCCGCGTTGAGCGCCAGCTTGTATTCTTCGATCGCTCGCGTTGCATACTCAGGACGGCCATAGGTGTTGGCCATGTCCTCGTATTCGTGCGCCAGCATGTAGTGGTAATAGGCGCCCGCGCGATCGGGATCGGCCGAACTGCTGGCGGTGTCCGGTGCGGTCGCGGCCGATGGCGCCGGTTTCGCGCTCTGCGCATGCGCCGTCAACACGCAGGCAAAAACAGCGAACGCCAAAGTGCTGGCGCCGATCTGGCAAGAGGTTCGAGGACGGGAGGTGGTGCTCATGTTAGGCAAGCTGCTCATGATCGGTGGGAATCCCCTGGTGCCCGGACCTCGCAGATGCCCTGGCTTGACTTGACTCGATAACTTCAATAGGACGACTGCGGACACTCTTCCGTGGCTTCACGTCCGTGCAAATAATAAGACGATTGTAACTCCATTCCGGCTACAGTCCTCCCAACCTTTGATGCCGCACAAAGCTGCCTAGTGGCGGAAATGGCGCATCCGGGTGAAGACCATCGCCACTCCCAGCCGGTCGGCTGCGGCGATCACTTCCGGGTCTTTGACCGACCCGCCCGGCTGGATCACTGCCGTCGCCCCCGCCCCTATAACCACCTCCAGGCCGTCAGGGAAGGGAAAGAAGGCATCCGACGCAGCCACGCAGCCATCGAGCGGCAACACTGCCTTCATCGCTCCGAATTTTGCCGCATCCACGCGGCTCGTCTGTCCTGCCCCCGCGCTGAGCATCTGTCCGTTCCGCGCATAGACAATCGCATTCGACTTGACGTGCTTGCATACCCGCCACGCGAACAGCAGCGCCGCCAGTTCGTCTTCGGTGGGCCTGCGCGCGGTCACCGTCTCCAACTCGCTTGCCGTGATGCGGCCGCGGTCGGCATCCTGCAGCAGCAGCCCCCCCGAAACCTGCTTGAGTACGAATGCCGAAGCGGCATTGCGCACCTCCACCAGCCGAAGGTTCTTCTTCGCGGCAAAGCGCGCCCGCGCCTCTTCCGAGAAGCTGGGAGCGGCAATGGCTTCCACAAATAGCTTGGCGATCTCTTCCGCCGCCGCCCCGTCCACTTCGCGGTTGACCCCGATTACCCCTCCAAAGGCCGAAATCGGATCGGCCGCCAGCGCCTTCTGATAAGCCTCAAGCACGGTTGTCCCGGTCGCCGCGCCACAGGGGTTGGTGTGCTTGATAATCGCCACACCCGGTGTGCCCGAGTCGAACTCCTGGGCCAACTCCCAGCACGCCTCGAGATCGACCAGATTATTGAAGCTCAGCTCTTTACCCTGTAGCTGTTTCGCGCCCGCGACTCCCGCCCCCGAGCCATCGGAGTAAAGCGCCGCCCGCTGGTGGGGATTCTCGCCATAGCGCAGCGGCATGGCCAGTGGATACGAAATACGCAGAGTCGAGGGCAGGTCAGACTTCGCCGCATCAGCAAACTTCACCGGCGACTCCGCCTCTTCTGCGGTCGCGATCCGCTCCAGCGTATTCGCAATGGCCGTGTCGTAAGCCGCCGTTACCGCAAAGGCCTTTTTCGCCAGCCGCCAGCGCGTCTCGCGCGAAAGGCCGCCACTGTTCGCCGCTAGCTCCCCGACCAATACTTCGTAATCCGCCGCCGAGGTCACAATGGCTACGTCCTCGAAGTTCTTCGCCGCTGACCGGACCATCGAAGGGCCACCGATATCGATGTTCTCGATCACTTCGGCAAAAGTTGCACCCGGCTTGCCCGCCGTCTGCTCAAAGGCGTAGAGATTTACCACCACCATGTCGATCGGCTCGATCCCATGCTCCTCGACCGCCTTGCGATGGTCGGCTTTGTCACGAATATGAAGAATCCCGCCGTGTACCTTAGGATGCAGCGTCTTCACCCGCCCATCGAGCATCTCCGGAAAGCCCGTCAGCTCAGAGATATCGCGGACAGTCAGGCCCGACTCGCGCAGAGCCCGCGCTGTGCCTCCCGTCGAGATGAGCTCAACGTCCTGCTCGGCAAGCTGCTTCGCAAAAGCAACCAGGCCGGATTTATCGGTGACGCTCAAAAGGGCTCTCCTCACCTGCCTGATGCCGATCCCGGTGCTACTCTTGGTGCCGCTCAAAACATTGCTGAAAGTCATGTGGGTCCTGAAATAGGGGAGTCGAAAGAAAATTGTATGGGCCGGCGCGCCGCGTTGTCACATCCGGCCCTATTTGTCAGCAGGACACAGTGACGATAGGTTAGAAGAGACATGGACCGAAGCTGGCAGGAAAATGTCGCACATCGTGAGGATGGATCCGGAGCAGCCGGTTTCCGCTCCGGTGGCGTCCGCCCCGAGATTCTGCCGCCGGATGACAGCGGAGAAAGTAGCTGGTATCCGCCTCCCGGTCAATATCAGACCCAACCACCTCCCGCCTCCCGGCCGCAGAAGCGCGTCACCTGGGCGAGCGCTCCGGCAACTTACACGCTTCTGGCCATCAATTGCTTGGTCTATGTAGGCATGGTTCTGACCGGCGTCTCATTCATTTCGCCCACCGTCCGGCAGCTGCTTTTCTGGGGCGCAAATAACGGCACACTGGTGCTTCAATACGGAGGGTGGTGGAGGCTCATCACCGCGATGTTCGTCCATGTCGGCATCATCCACATCGCCACCAACATGTGGTGCCTGTGGAACCTCGGCCTGCTCGCCGAGCCTCTCATGGGCCCGATGGGAGTTTTCTCCGCCTACATTCTCACCGGCTTTGCCGGAAACCTCCTGAGCATCGCCAAAAATCCTGGGGTTGCAGGTCACCCGTCGATTGTCGGAGCAGGCGCTTCCGGTGCCGTCTTCGGGCTCGCTGGCGTGCTCATCGTGCTGCTCAAGTCGCCGCTGCTCCCGGTCCCGCAGCCCGAGCTCAAGCGCCTCCGCTGGAGCGTGATTCAGTTCGCCCTGCTCAACTTCGCCATCGGCCTCTACACTGCCTTTGGCCCGAGTCCGGTACAGATCGACAACATGGCCCACCTCGGTGGATTTCTCAGCGGCCTGGCGTTAGGTGTCCCGCTCGTCCCGCGCATCGGCGCGCCCCGGACGACCTTCATCCGGCGTCGCTGGCTGGCGGTTCTGGGTATGGCATTCGCTTTGACCCTGCTAGCTTTCGGCGTAAATTCCTTCTGGCAAGGGTAGCCTCGTGGCCGCGCAGCCATTCTCCAACAGTGATTGACTGCAGACGAGTGGGTGCGCGCCTCGGATGTCGGGCGCTTGTCAGGAGATGAGTCGGCGGGGGAACGCCGTAAAGTGGGGGAAAGAAGGGCTACCGGACAGCCGTTGCCGCGAACTTCTTCACCATGGCGAGCAGCAACTTGCGGTCGCTGTCGTTCAGGTTTGTGGAATAGCGGCGAATCTGGGTTAGGAAGCGAAGCTCATCGTCTGAAAGCTTCTGCGTATTGAGTTCCCGGCCAAGTGAATCCTCCGCAAAAAACTGTGCCAGCGGAAGGTCCAGCGCATGCGCAATCTTGGACAGGGTATCAAGAGATGGAACGGTGTGGCCGTTCTCAACCCGAGACAGATAGCAGCGTAAAAGTCCGGTACGCTTTTCGATATCGCCTTGAGATAAACCCTTTTGTAGGCGAAACCCCCGGATCGTCGTTCCAATTTTCATAAACTTGCCTTCAACTACACTTCCCCCTCGTGAGTTCAGGTGGGTTTCGTGGAGTATTGGCTGCATAGTTAACATGCTGATGCTCCCCCGCGCAAGGACTTTCTTAGCAGTATGTGCGAGATCGCGCGTAATTTAACAGCAACTTGCGCGAAATCTCTTCGGTGTCACTCCTTTGGTTCATCTTCACTACAAATCCGTCACTTTTTGCCACACTGGGCAATTCCTCACCAGGTATCTCCACCAGATGGCGGCGGCCATGCCCCAAAAAGCTGGCGCAGCAGCACCACCCGGCCCAAATGGTAGGCGTTGTGCGCCGCCACGCCCTCGATCTGCTCGCGCGCCGTCATCGTGCGTGGCGGGTCCGGCTCTCGCGACAGGCACACGACCGAGGCTGGGAGTTGCGTCGCGTCGCCAGCGATTGCCCCAGCCTGTTCCGCCCCTCGTAGAAACCGCTCCCGCACCACCGCCCACTGCTCCGTCTCCGTCGTAGGAAAGCCGGCCGACGCATGTTCCGGATAGGGCGTCGATTTGCCCGCTATCCAATCGAGCGAAAGGTCCTGCCAGAAGGCCAGATGCCATACCTCCTCGTAAATCGAATGAGGCACACCGGAATATCTCCGGCGCGCCATCGCATCATCGAGGGCTTCCAGAACATGCGCCGGCGGCGCGCCCACTCCATTGCTGGTCAGCGTTCGTTGTAGCTCATTCATCGTTATCTCCGTGTGAGGATCGCGCTCATAATAATCCGTGGGAAATCCACGTACACTCTCAGGCAGGAAAGACACGTACACTCTGTGGCGTTAAGAATAAGGAGCGCGCAAGTGGCGACTCGCCGCATCGTCTGGTCGATGTTCCTGGCAGGAGCCTGCGCATACGCAATGGCGCAAAACGCTCCCGCTCGGTTCCAGCTGGAGATCGGCGGCAAACAAATCGGCAAGGCCGACTACCAGTTCACGCCCGCCAAAAACGGCTTTCGCGCAAAGGCGCATTACTTCTTCACCGTTGATGCAAAGTCGATCATCGGCGAGCGAGACGCCGATCTCGGTCCAGACTACGAGCTCAGATCCGACACGCTTCATGTCAGCGTGAACGGCGAAAATCAGACCGTTTCCGTCGCCGCCGATCCGCATGCCTCCAGGCTAACCTTTGAAGGCACTGCCGCAGGCAAACCCGTGTCCTCAACCTTCGACCTGCATCCCGGCACCGTCGTCTTCAACAACTTCGACCCCAGCGGCGTCCAGGGCCTTATCTACATGGAAACCGCCCGCCCGCAGCCCGATCACCAATACTGGGCTCTTCTCGCCCAGGGCAAAGGCGTTCAGGTGCCAATGGAACTGACGCCCAGGGAACTCGGCGAGGGCACGCTCAACGGCACATCCATTCACCTGAAGCACTGGCACCTCAAGATCTCCGGCACCGAAGGCGAGATCCGGGCGGACACCGACAATAACCTGATGGAGTTCGATGTTCCCATCCAGGCCCTCGCCTACCGCCGTGCGGGCTTCCTACTGAAGGAAGCAGACGATGCCGTCCCCTCGCAATCTGTCCCCGGTGCCGACGCTGTCGAAGAGCGCAGTATTTCATTCACCAGCGATGGCCTCAAGATTCCCGCAGTCCTTGCTCTTCCCAAAAATCTTAAGGCCCCGGTGCCCGTCGTCGTCCTCGTGCAGGGTTCCGGCCCCCACGACGCAGATGAAACCATCGGCCCGAACAAGCCCTTCCGCGACCTCGCCTGGGGACTCGCCGCCGACGGTATCGCCACCCTCCGCTATGAAAAGCGGACCCACTTCGCGCCCGAGACCTTCCGTCCCCATCCCGACCTTGACCACGAAGTGACCTTCGACGCCGTCGCCGCCCTGGCCTTCGCATCGGCGCAGCGTGAGATCGACCCCGGGCGCGTTTTCCTCCTCGGCCACAGCCTCGGTGGAACCATGGCTCCGGTCATCGCTGCCGACCGGGTGCAGCAGGTGCCGGGATCGGTCCGCGGCATCATCTTCCTCGCCGGAGGCGCGCTCGGAATCGAAGAGACCCTCCAGAGGCAGTTGCTTGCGCAGGCAAAGCGCCAGGGCGCAGACCAGGGCCAGCTCGATGCGATCCAGAAGCAGTGGCAGGGGATATTTCAGACTATCAACGATCCCACCACTCCCGCAGACGAGATGGTCGGCACCCCGCCGCTCAGGCTTCCGGAAACCTACTGGAGGTCGTGGATCAGACAGGAACCGTCCGCCGAGCTGGCGAAGCTCCATCTGGCCGCCCTCGTATTGCGCGGTACAAAAGACATACAGGTCAGCGAGGGAGATTTTCAGGCGCTCGCCAGGGCAAATACCGCGCCAGGCGGGGAGAATCAGCAGATTGAAGGCCTCAACCACCTCATGATGCCTGTCGCTGGAGATTCAACCGGACAGGAGTATTTTCAGCCGGCGCACGTTTCACCCGAGGTTATTCGGCTCATTGCAGACTGGATCGGAACATTTCATTAAGGGAGGCGTCGTCCCGGCGTATGCAGCATCTCTTAGGAAGAGGAAAGGTCGCAAAATGCAGTTACAGGAAACTGCAGAACCCATGAGTGGGATCGACCTCAAAGCGGCACGCTCCACCGGACGGTTGCATCGATGGGGGAGCGGAGCATGGCGCCTTATCTGTACCGTTTACAGCGAGCTATGGCGGACTCGCGCCTTCACCGTCGCAGCCGCCCTGGGCTTCTACTTCCTTTTTTCGATGGTGCCGCTGCTGGTCATCTTCTCGTCGTTGCTGCAGTTTCTTCCCGTTCCTGATGTCTTCCAGCAGCTGCTCAATCTCATGGCGGGAATCGTGCCGCCGGATTCCATGACCTTTGTCGAGAGAATCGTCTCCGATATCCTCACGCCCAACCGCGGCAAACTGCTCTCCTTCGGCATCCTCGGCTATATCTGGACGACCTCGGGAGGATTTTCTGCGCTGATCGAATCGCTTAACATCGCGTACGATGTCGAGATCGCACGCCCCTGGTGGCGCGACCGGATCAAGGCGCTGCAACTGGCCTTCACCAGCGGCGGCCTCGTATCGCTTTCCGTGCTGCTGCTGATCGGCGGCCCGCACTTCGGACACTTTTTAACCGAAGTATTTCCCGTACCGCCTGTCATCGAGCACCTCTGGCCCGCCATCCGCCTGGTTTTTATCTTTGTGACCTTTGTTACAGGCCTCGAATTCGTCTACTACCTCGGCCCGAACTGCCGCCATAGCTTCCTTTCCACTTTTCCCGGAGCCCTCTTCGCCATCACCATCTGGCTCCTCGGCTCGTCGGTCCTCAACTATTACCTCGGCCATATTACGAATTACAACGTGACCTACGGGTCGATGGGCGCGGTCATCGGGCTCATGCTCTGGTTCTACATCACCGGGCTTGCCATTCTCATTGGCGCGGAGCTCAATGCCGAGCTTGCCAAGCAACGCTCCACCGGCGCGACGTGCGAACTGCCTCCGCATCACGAAAAACCGATCGCAGGGCCATTGCCGGCCGCACAGTAAGACGGCTCAGCCCATGTACATGCCGCCATTCACGTCGAGCACATGCCCGGTGATGTACGCCGCCTCCTCCGAGGCAAGAAAGCGCACTGCATGCGCGATATCCTGATCTGTTCCCGCGCGCGCCAGCGGAATCTGCGTGAGCATATGCTCGCGCTGCTTCTGCTCGAGCACTGCCGTCATCGCCGTCTCGATATATCCCGGAGCGACCGCATTAGCCGTAATGCCGCGCGACGCCAGCTCTCTTGCCAGCGACTTCGTCAGCCCGATTAGCCCAGCTTTGCTTGCAGCGTAATTTGCCTGTCCTGCCTGCCCGGTCTCGCCGACCACGCTTGAGATGTTGATGATCCGCCCCCATCGCGCCTTCAGCATCGAGCTCACCACGGCCTGCGTCAGCAGAAACGTTCCGGTGAGATTCGTCGACAGCACCGCATCCCAGTCCGCCCGTTTCATGCGCAACATCAACCCATCCTTGGTGATGCCGGCATTGTTCACCAGGATCTCGATGCTGCCGAAATGCGCCAGAGCCGCCTTGGCTCCGGCCTTGATCGAGTCTTCGCTGCCGATGTCGATGGCGAACGCATGTGCCGTTCCGCCAGCGGCAGCAATCTCCGCTGCAACCTCGGCCAGTTTCTGTTCATTGCGGGCAGCCAGCGCGACTCTGGCTCCGGCCTTTGCCAGTTCGATCGCGCAGGCGCGGCCAATGCCCTGCGACGCTCCGGTAACAAGTGCGGTTCTTCCTTCGAGAGACGACATAATCGACGATATTTCTCCGCAGTCGATTATAGAATCCGCGAGCCTCAGTAGAGCCTGATCTGATCTCCGCGATCTCTTCTACTCGCGATGCCCCTTACCTCTCCGTGGCAGTCGCGGCGCAATCGCATAATTCAACTGAACCAGCAGAATGAATCCGATGCTCCAGTAAGTGTTGATGACGCACAGCAGCGCGCCGAAGGCGTAAAGCGATTGCGCGATCACCACACGGGTGCAGATAGCTTTGCGGATATCGAGAGGCGTGTCTTCCCGGATGAGTCCGTGCCATCCTGCATAGTGCCAGCTTATGTAAAGGATCACGCCCGGCAGAAGGATGTTGAGCCAGTAAATCAGCAGTGCCGCGCGATACCCGATGAACTCCGCCAGAAGCTGCGTCGAGAACGGCAGCAGGGTAATGAAGACCAGGAAGGCAAGATGAATCCAGCTCAGGTCGCGATTGACGCGCTCGAAATAGTTGAGCTGCGTCTGCTGGCCGTTCCAGAAGATCCCCAGCGTAAGAAAGCTCATGAAGTACATCAGCAGCCGCGGGCTCAACTTAAATAGCGTGTGCCAAAGATCGCTCTCGGAGTGAATCGCCTCCATCGCCGGTACGCGAAGGTCGAGCACCAGCAGTGTCATCCCGACCGCGAACACTCCATCACTCAGCGCCGCCAGCCGCTCGCGATTTTGATTGGCAATCTGGTTGTAAAGCGTCGCCACGCCGCGAGTGTACTAAAGGCAGCCTGCAGGGAATAGGGCATAGCCTTCAGCTGCTCTCTACCCTGACCCCTGTACCCTGTTCCCTGTCTCACAACGGCTTTGCGACCGGCACCGGAGCAGCCGCCGTCTTCAGCTTGGGCATGGGCAGCGGCTCAAGCGCCCAGATATAAACCACCAACTCCCGGCTGTAATGCAGCAGCGGGGCCGTATCCGGCAGTTGAATCCCATGCGCTGCCGGCAGTTCGTTCACCTCGAACTCCGCCTCCGCCCGCTCCAGCGGCCATGGCAGATGATGAATGTTCCCCTTGAACAGCGCGCCACCCGGATCTGCGGTATAGAGCGCGTATCGCTCGGTCAGAAACTGCTCTAGGCCCTGCTTGTCCGAGGCCTGTCCCAGGCTGCGGTACCGCGCCCGAAACCTTGCCTGCTTTTTCGCGAACCGGCGCTGGCTCGAATAGCAGAACTCCCGGTTGTCGCAATGATCGATCCGCATCTTGGACCAGTAGTACGGCAACTTGAAGAACAGTCGTGCCGCGGCGACCGCCAGGGGATTGCCGGCGTCCAGCGAGAAAAAATACACGCCGCCTAGGTTCGAATGCGACTCACGCACGTAGGTGCGCAGATTCAGCTCCGGGAAGCGGTTGACGCCCGGAATCTCCGGCCATCGGTGCATCCGGATCTGATCCATCCAGAAGGGAACCACGCCCACCCACGCCGCGCCGTCAAAAGTGTCCACCACCAGGTTGGCCGGAAGCAGGGGCGCAATCTGGGCCGGAGCCACCGGCCAGTGAGCGAAGAGCAAATCATTCCACCGCTGCGTCATGGTCCATTGCGCATTCGGTAATGGCCATGGCCTGTGACTGGTGGCCGACAGGATCTCTCTCGAGTCCTCCTGATGAGGTTGAGTGGAGTGCATGACCAAGGGACGGCATTCAAGTGATTCAAGCTGCAGACCCTGATCGAGATTGGGGAAGTCGTTCACTGCCTTTTCAGAATCCGGTAGCAGAAGCGGGTTGCTGTAAGCCATGGTTCCTGACGATATTTTCCTCAGGAACAAACGTTCTTGCACGATATTAGCTTCTGTCCGATACCGTATCCTGTTGCCCATGGCAGAAATTGAAACCGCCGCCCCTGTTGTGTCCTCAGCCGCATCCGCCGAGCGGTCTCAAAATAAGACCGAAGTCTTCGCAGTGCATGGCGCCGATCCTGAAGTGCTGGCCTACGCCATGGCCAAATATTCGCGCTCTGCGCTGTCGATGAGGGACTCTCTGAGAGAGATCAGCAGCCAGCGCGCCGAGCAATTTCTCAACACATTCTATTTCCAGTATGGACATCGTTCCATTGCCGACCTCGCCCACCTGGCTTTCGCAGTTGAGCGGCTCTCGCTGCTTGCCGCGATTGTACTCGTCGACGAGCAGCGCTGGGATGGCCAGGAGCGCTCCACGCGCTACCAGAACTTCCGCAAGAGCGGCTGGTACATGCCCGACCTCGGCCCTGATCAACAGCCAGCCGCGCTCTTCCGCGAAAACATCGAGGCCCTCTTCGCCGCTTACCACGAAGTAGCCGAAGGCATGCTCGAATCGCTGAAGAGCAGCGTTCCCCGACCCGCCGAGATGAAGCCCGAGAGCTACGAGCGCACGCTCCGGGCCCGCGCCTTCGACGTCGCCCGCTACCTGCTGCCCCTGGCTACGAACACATCACTCGGCCAGATCGTCAATGCCCGCACCCTCGAAACCCAGGTCTCCCGCCTGCTCTCCAGCCCCTACTCCGAAATCCGCCAGCTCGGCGAAAAGTTGCGCGCGGCGGCCACTGGTGCCGCATGGAACGTCAACGGCGACGAGCTCACCAGGTTGCAGGAGGAGATCACCGCCCTCGACCCTGCTCTCGGCGAACGCGCCGCTGCTTTACTCACCCGCGAGGTCCGCACTGCTCCCACGCTGGTGAAATACGCTGCTCCGAACGAATACGAAATCGCCACTCGCCGCGAGCTTCGCCAGGCTGCGGTCGAACTGCTCAACAGTCAGCCCATCGATCCCACGCCGTCTGTTGATTTGATCGACGGAGAGGAATCGATCGAAGTCGAACTCGCCACCACGCTGCTCTACGCAGCCTGCCACTACCCCTACCGCCAGATTCGCCGCCATGTCGCCGCTCTCAGCGAAGCACGCGTTGGCGAAATCATCGCTCTCGGTACGCGTCATCGCGGCAAGCATGACGAACTACTGCGCGAATTCGCGTCGGGCAAGGCCTTGAAGTTCGACATCCTCATGGACATCGGTGGCTTCCGCGACATGCATCGCCATCGCCGCTGCATCCAGGTACTGCAGGGCTACACCACTGCCCACGGATACGACATCCCTGAAGGTCTCGCGGAAGCGGGCCTGCAGCAGCGATACGAGTCTGCAATGCTCGATGCCCACGCGTCCTGCGCAAAGCTGGCCCTGAACGTTGCTCCCGAATATCAAACCTCAGCCGACTACCTGCTGCCGCTCGGTACCCGCACCCGCGCGCTCTTCAAAATGGACTTCGCCGAAGCCGTCTACATCTCCGAGATCCGCTCCCAACCCCAGGGACACTTCTCCTACCGACGCATCGCCTGGGAGATGTACGAAGCCGTCCGCAGACAGCACCCGTCGCTGGCCCAATACTTCCGCGTGACCGACGTCAATGAACCGGTGGACCTGCTGAAAAGATAGAAAATTCCGTACCCTATTCTTCACAGCCGCCGCCGCTAGAATGCCGCTAGCTGGACTTTCCCAAGCTGTCAACGTTACTATGGTTTTTGGTTTTTCTTCGCCCCGACGATTTCGGTGCTAGTATTCAACCCAAACCCCGGATTGTCCCGATTTGAAACACGCAACACGCTCTGAAGACTGGAGAAACACAAGTGGCTGATGACCGTTCCCGCGCCGTAGATCTGGCGCTTTCGCAGATTGAAAAGCAGTTTGGCAAGGGCTCCAT
>Ga0206870_1057_pt1 | contig 30150 bp, 50 predicted proteins | sample Alteio_BWOrgCont_36_FD_152620 | JGI IMG/M metagenome (GOLD analysis project Ga0206870, IMG submission 152620) | Enriched cells from forest soil in Barre Woods Harvard Forest LTER site, Petersham, Massachusetts, United States -... | ecosystem: Environmental > Terrestrial > Soil > Temperate forest >... | reverse complement strand
CCATAAACTAACCGACGATGGGCTAGACTATCGGGTGCAGTCTGTCGGTCTCAGCGCCTGACAGGGCGCATCAGGGTCCGCTCCTGGGCAGAGCCGACATTCGGATTTATGCTCGGATCGTTGGTGGAAAAGGTTTCACCCTGACGATTGACCCAATGGTGGGAGAGCTGGCCCCGATGGGCCGCACCCGCGACAAGGCGGTGATGATCTCCTCGGCCATCCCATCGGCGAAATACTCCTGCTCAGGTCCGCGACAGGCGAGCTTACGGGCGCGGTCGCGAGGTGCTTGCTTATCAAGACGGCTCGATCCCGGAAGCAGGGAAGGTAGACCCCATAGGCTGACACCGGTCATCGCCAAGTGGGGTAACCCACCGCTCAACCTCGGGTTAACCGTGTCGGTGTAGTCCCTCGCCAGGATGGGCGCCTCTCAGCCCCCTGTGCCCTTCCCGTCGCACGCCGGACGAAGCGATGAATTTCCTCGTTGCTGAACCCCTTGTGAGCACAGAAACGATCTTGCTGCGATGCGCGTGGCTCTTGAATGGGCGAATGTCGAGTTCTTCGACGATTGCGGCTGGCCAGCCCGTTGCCGCTCGGCTGCACGTCTGCAATCGGATCTCCTAGATCGATGGCGTGGCCACTACGCATCGAAACATTCCGCTAAGACTTTCTCTCGCCTATTCGTAGCGGAAAATTCCGCACAACTCTCTCAAGATGGTAGAGATGCCATCTAGATCGCCACGAGTATGTAATATAGCATTGCCGGCACGGATTTGCCAACTTCTCGTGGCGGTGAATGATTTCCTCTTGGATTCCTTATACTTGCCCATGGCCCATTTCGCGTCGATCAATCCGCGCGTGAGGGTTGCGGTCTCTCCACTGTGTACGACCGCCTTGCGGTGGCCGTTCCGCACGCCTGACCCGGCCAACTCATTGCTCCTGAATCCTAACTTCATGGATTGGCTCTTACACGTCTTCGAGCGATTCGCGGTATGACCATTGCCTCAAGTTTCAGGTGCGGCCGCAAACGCGCATTAAATGAGCCTTAACGCACGAAATCGGCCCAAAATCGGCTCAAATTAATACAAGAGTATGGATCGAGCTTGAGATTATGGCACAACCCACCTTCGTTACAATTGTAGTCGATCCGTCGACCCCGCGTCGAGAGAACCTTGTGGGGGTCCTCAGCGCGGCCGACTTCAATGTCACGGTCGCGGCCGCGAGCATCACTGAGGTTGTGCATGGGGCGCTTGTAGGCAGTCACTTCGTCTTGCTTGTTCTCCAAGCGAGCGGCGATAATGACGCCACGCTCACTCAAGTTCGGTTGTTGAGGGCACAGCACCCCGGCGCCCGGATTGCGCTGCTGCAAGAGAATGATCGAAAGCACGCTCAATTGAGCACCGCCGACATCTTCGCCGCTTTCGAAGCGGGCGTTGACGCATACTTTGCGGAGCCGAGCCGCAGTACTTTTATCAAGAGCCTCGAGTTGATCATGCAAGGCGATGAGATGGAGGTACCCGCGTCGAAAAGCTATCCACGGGCCGAGCTGAGGTCGGCCGGGAGGCTTAAACGCCGGGGGACGACCATCAAGAATACAACCCACGAACATGATGATGAAGGATAGTGGTAGGCGCGGGCGGCGCTTTGCCGGACGTAAAGCTCTCATGGATGACTTCTAAGCACCCCGCGACTTATTTTATCTGCCTAAGTTGTGCGCCGTCAGAACTCCACGGGACTAACTATTGCTTTCCGTTTGGACGAGCTGAGTTTGATCGTGGGCTTATTGAGTCTGGCCAGCAACATAAGTTCTGAGTTCTCGGCACCGCCCCTTGTCGAAGTGGACGAGAGTGGGACATCCGATTTGGATTTTGCCAGTGTTGCGCGGCTCCGCGCACGATTTGACTTGAGATCAAGTGGTGTTGGGTAGCAGGGCATAAAGATCTCGACCATTCCGACTTCATGCCTGCCTGAGTCGACGCCCCAATTATGAGTACACCGCCTAATGAACGTCGTGCTCTGAGGTCAGTTAGGTTTTGGTTAAGGCGCAAGAGGTAAGGTCGACCGCCTATGTTCTTTGTGGTGGTATTTTCACGCGCCGCGCCGAGCGAGTTTCGGATCGAGGCCGCGATCAAGGCGCGTAGCAAGCGCCACGCTGCCTTGCTCGCGTCCTATTTTGCGGGCGAGGAGGGAGGCGCGGTCGCATTCTCGCGAATGAAACACTCCGCGACCGCCGCTGGAAAACTCGAGATCCTCGCACGAATTGGCGATGTGCCCGATGATCACGCACTGCTTTGTTGGTTTGGCAACGTCCGGACATTGAGCCGCCTAGGCATTAAGAGGGTGGCACCCCCCAAATTGGCGGTATTGGGCCGGAAGCATTAGCTAAGCCCGAGCAACCTTAAACAGCGGGACAGCGATCACGGCCTCGTGCGAGTCAGCCCAACCGGGGGGTGCATGCGCGCTCGTCTTGCCGACGTCGTAGTCCAGCGCCCAAAAGTTCGGATCATCGGGCAATACATCGCCGAAGCGGGCTAGAATCTCGGTGTTTCGTGTCTCGGAGGCAGCAAGACCTCCCAAACACGAGAATGCAATCACGCCTTGCCCCTGGCCTCCAAAACGCCGCGCCAGAGACGTAGCGTGAGGCTCACTAAGGGCCTTCATTATGGCGTCGGGCCGAATTTTGCTTGCTTCAGCGCCTGAGAACACAATGACAAAGAAACGTGAAGGGACCATATTACCGTACCTGAACAATACCTAAGCAACGTCTAGCTTCGTGTTTATTTCTTAATGCCACAAACAGTTCATACAAACGACGGGGAGTACCCCGAGATTTCCCGGGGGGCCCCAAGGGATCACGGAGTTAGTAACCCGGAAATTGATTTCAATAGTGCTGTTCGGATCGGCATCATGGGAAAATACGAAACCTGCGCGGCGTCGGAGGGAGCATCGCTGACTCGGTGGAAGGCGAGCATGAGTAGGCGCGATCTCGGCGTTCGCGACGGTCATCAGGAAGCCGAAAGGGCTGGGCCCTGAAGCTGCGGTGGCTGCTGCCCAACGGTTCGCTGTAGATTGTCGCCAGGGCGAGCGCGAGGACCGCATGCCGGTCGCGGTCTGAGGCCCGGATGCAGGTCGCCTTCAGCAGCACTCGGGCCGTTTCTGCCTACAGAACCGTCCCGCGCTGGACGCGCCCTTCCTCAATCGATCAGGTCCGCCTTCGTGGCATCCCGTTCGGCGAAGGTGAGGGCAGCCTTTTCGAGAACCGCGCGGACGGAACGAGTGGACGGTCTGCCCGGTGGAACTGAAAACTAGAATTTGACGCCCAGCTTCGGGCTCCGAGATGCGAAATGTATAGCCAAGGCCGCTCGCCATGTCGGCCTGCTCGGCCGAGCCGTTATAGCTCGAGTTCGCGACATCGTTGAAGAAAGGGAAAATGATCGTGCGGCTCGTATGGGCCTTGAGATCGAGCGCGCATGGCGCTCGCGACCGAGGCCGATGATGAAACCACCGGGCTCGCGTCAACTGACTAATTGACGTGCCACGGCGCAGGGCGTGACTGATGCTGGAGGCCCACGCACTCGGAATTCGCGGCCGCGGCTCTCGGGGAGCTGGGTGATGCCGGGAAGAAGCTGATGGTCGCTACGCCCCATCCTGAAGCGATGCAGTTTCCGAGCTGGAGAGGCAGCACTATGAACAAACTGAGACAGGCGCTTGAGCCGTCGATCCGTCGCGCCTTTCACCTCTACTGGCGATGGTCCCGCGGAATGACGCTCGGTGCGCGGGGCCTTGTGGTCGATAAAGATCGCAAGGTCTTTCTGGTCACGCATACCTATGCGCCGAACTGGCAATTCCCCGGCGGCGGCGTGGAACCCGGAGAGACGCTCCGAGAGGCTCTGAGCCGTGAATTAATGGAGGAGGCGAATATCGAGATCCTCCAGCCGCCCCTTCTGCACGGCGTTTTCTTTAACAGCCAGGCATCCGAACGCGACCACATCGCGCTCTTTGTAGTACGCTCCTTTCGCCAGGTCCGTGCTCCGGTTCCCAACAAGGAAATTGCCGCACATGGGTTCTTTTCTGTCGAGGCTCTGCCTCAGGATACCGCTCCCAGCGCCCGCGCGCGTATCGCTGAGGTGATGCTGGGCGCCGCATATTCGGAGCGATGGTGAGAAAAGGCATCGCAGCGTGCTCTTTGGCCATAATGACCGGCTCCAAGCACGGCACGATGCCGCGGCGTCGCGTTCGATGACAGGGCTCATGCAGCTTTTAAATCATCGGACGCGACCAAGTGTCGGGTGACACAGGTATGCGCAAGGGTCGGAGCCTGGATTCCGGCTCAATAAACGCGAGCGACATTTCAGGTAATCGACGGCCATTCACAGTCAGCCTGGAGAAGTCGAACATATGCCCGGTCCAGGCCCACACGTCGGCCGAAGTAGTGGTGAGTCCTTGGACAGGATTTATTAACTCGGCGTGAATAAAATGCTTGGTTAGGAGTATGCGCCCATGGAAATGGGTGAGGGCTTTTCGTTCGAGCATGCTTGAGGGGCATCGTTCGGAGGCACTAGATGTACGAAATTATGAAGCGGCATGGAAGCTTTTTCGTGCCGATCAAGAACGCCCCGACCTTTTCGGACCGAACAGAAGCGGAAAACTGGGCAGGACGCTTTTTGGAAAATAATCCAGATTGTGTTGTGAAGGGCAGGGAAGGCATAGAAGTTAGGTGGATTTCACGGGATGGCGACACCGCTCCTCATATTAGGAACTCCCTGCCAATGGCGTAAGGGTAGCGCCTCGTGCTTCTCTTGACGAAACGTCCACGTTCTTTCGTTCTTACGCCTCGGCACACGATCCGACATGAGAGCGGCGTGATTCTCAGGGCGGAAAGCTTGGCAGATATAATCAAAGGCTTGTGCCCGAGGGTCTCCGTTGCCTCAACGAGTTAGGCCTTCCGGTGCCGGAACATCATTCCTGAGTGGTGGTGCCAGGAGGCAACTTTGGCGCGTTCTCATCTCGAATGGATGAAGTTGCCGCAGGTTGCGTGGTTTCTCCCTCCCCAGGGTCGGGGGCAGCGGCACCCTCTTCCTTTGAGCCTTTGAGCAGGCCACGGTTGATCGCCCGCCTGGTAGCCTGAGTGCGGTTAGCTACGCCGATCTTGCGGAGGATGTTCTTGACGTGAACTTTGACAGTTGACTCAGCGGTTCCAAGCTTCCGAGCGATGATCTTATTTGCGTGCCCTTCGGCCAGGTTACGCAGGACGTGCCCTTCTTGGGGCGACAGGCGGGCAGGGCCGCTTGGAGGCACCACTGGGCTCCGCGCTTCTTCTTGACGAGGAGGGGACAACACGGTCGCAGGCACTAGCGTTTCGCCAAGCATGACAAGTTTAAGAGCTTTAAGAAAAACTGCTATGGAGGCGCTTTCGGCAAAGCAGACGTTAACGCCGGCATGAAACAACAGAGCCATATCGGCCGATGGCAAAGCCCCTATGACAACGGCTATGTGGGCGGCCGCATGCAGCTGCTTGAAGGATTGCACCTGACGAATCGCGGTGTCGACGTCGGGTCCGGCATCCAGAAGGAGCAAGACGGACTTGTGCTCTTGCATATCAGCCGGAGTTAAACGATCGACGCTGGCCGCACGGGCAACGATTTGGAATTCCGTCTTGTCGAGGATGTGAGCGAGACCTTCCAGTAGCAAGTTACGTTGTCCGACAAGGACGGTCGCATATATCTGCGGATGAACGGCAACCATCGTCCTGGTCTTCAGTAGCGCTTATGACGGCACAGCAGGGTGCGGTGCTTATTGATCGCCGACGACAATCTATCCCTGGCCACTTTGTCCTGTCGGCGGCTCATTTCGCACCAATTTCCCATTAATGTTCCTGCGCATTTTGGGCTGGGTTCAGGTTAAAGAAGTGGAGAGTGCAATATTCAGGCGAGGGTTGCCGACCGGATGGAAATTTCGGGGTACTCCCAGGCCACGTTTTGTACGATAATCTACTCAGGGTCACAGAATTTCAATTGGATCCGTGACTTTACCACCGTTGCGCCCTAAAATTGCCCAATTGCCCATCAGTTCAGTTGTTTCGGGCTGTTGCTGGGCGTCAATAGGGACGTGACATGGCCGACTTTCCACAGTTCTTCGTGGTTGTATTCTCGCGCACCGAGGCAAACGAAATTCAGATCGGGGCTGCAATGAGGGCCCTCAACGAGCGGCATGCCGCCTCGCTAGGCTCGCATTTCGTTGGAGATGGGCAAGGCGCGATTGCATTTTCACGATCGGGAGATCGTTCGGTCGCGCGAGGCGAGAACGTCAAGATTCTCGCTCAGTTCGGGGACGCATTACCTGATGGCCCGAACATTTGGGCCCCGGGGACCCCAGGTTCTGCGAGCGTCCGTGCCAATCCGCTCGCAAAGAAGAGACCCGTGACCAATGCCCTAAGAATCGCGCGGTCGCGCATTGTGTCCTTTGCGGCGCGGCAGAGACAATTCCTGCAGGAGCGTTCGAGGCTTTCGCACGCAATGGCATCGTTGGTTACCGTCGCATTTGCAGTATCTGGTGGTTCACTGGTGGCTTTGGCGAAGGGGGCTCAGCGCGAGGCTCGGCTCGTGGAAATGGCTCGGCCCGCCTGTAGTCATAGCGACATTGAGAACAAGACACTGCGTTGGCTTGTCAGACACGAGCTTCATGCCGGCTTGAGCAAGGAACATGTTCTCTACGCGGTCGCCTCTCTGTGCCAGGCTAATTCTCGAGAAGTGTGAAGCCTCAACACCCCATCAGCCCCTTTTCCGCTTGACGCACAACTGCAAAAAAATTCTCGCGGCGATCGAGGCATTGAAGCCTCGCGGCGGCATCCATTTCTGGGAAACGGTTGTTCCGGTGTTCGTTAGCGCCCTGTTGGCGATGTGTGTTGGCATTGCCCTCGAATACTTCAAGAGCTACCGAGAGAAAACGAAGGCCGAGCTGAAAAGACGGAGGATGAACCCACCGAGATCAATCTTGCGACGTCTGCGCTCGCCTACAATTTAGGGCTTCTCGTCCATTTCACGTTTCAGAATGTCATCCCGCACTACGAGGACAGCCAGGCCGCCTTCCGCGCCCTCAATTCGGTTCGCACAGAGCCGGAGATTGCGGCGTTCCTGCAATCGCTCGGCAAGTATCCGCACATGATGATGACGGCGCCCGAACTCAATTTTGTGGAGCACGACTTCTTCACGAGGCTGCCGTTCGTCATTGGCAAGGAGCCCGACCTGCTCGTCCAGGCGAATTGGCTAACCCATCTTTCGCGCGTATTGGGTCGGCATCTTCATGACCGCAATGCCCAGATCGAACTCGCGCGTTCTCAGGGCCTACAAGGAGTTTCGTTCGCATCCGTCGGGAGCGTGATCCAGATGCAACCGAGCCTTGCCGGCTCTGAATGCGTCACTATTCTTTCGGCTATCGAGCAAATTCTCATAATGGCGCAGACCTTAGAGCGCGTCGGCCGCTTGTATCCGAATGTAGGAAAGCTATCGACCATTATTTCGCCGCCCGTACTGCCCGACGCCATTATGCGCTTGCGGGCGATTGCCGAGCCTCTCATTCAGGCTATGCCTGATCACCAAGCCGAACGGTGAGACGAGCGGCCGAGACAGAGCTAATTTTCCCTGCCCTTTGTTCGACGTGCCAAAGGCCGTCGAACTTTCGTCGGCGCGCCCTTCGTCCCCGATAGCTTCAGGACACCACGGCCGCGTCTCACTTTGCGGCATCGTGTGCGGCCTTACCCCACCCGTCACGCGCTCACAACCGGGCGTGACCGATCGGCTTTCGGAAGTCGCGGATATGGTCGCGGTGCTTGAGGCGTGAGAAGCCGCCCAGTGAGGCGGCCTATTCCTTGGGCTTCGGGAGCTTCCTGTCGGCAGCGTTTCGCTCGACCGGTCTCTCGATTGCGGGCCTTTGGCGTCATCGGCTCCCGAGAGGATGGCGTTCACCTGGTCTCACCCCTTGGCGATAAAGGCGACTGCGTCGATCTCGATGCGTGCCCCAAGCAGGAGGCCGGCGACCTGGACGGCGCTCGATGTGGGCGGATTATGCGGGAAGACCTCGCCGCGGACCTTGGAGAAATCGGCATAGGGTGCAAGGTCCGTGAGGTAGACCTTGATGCTCACGATCTTGTCCATGTCGGCGTCGAGCTTGCGCAGGGACTCGCGGATGCGGTCGAAGGTGACGCGCACTTCCTGCTCAAAGCTGATGGGCTTGTTGTTCGGTGGGATCGCCACGCCCACTTGACCCGAGATGAACATCCAGCTGCCGGCTTCGGCATCGATGCGCAGCGCCTCGCTGAAGCTCTTCGCGATCGGGCTGGGGAGATGTCGCATTGTGCTCATGATGGGACCCTTTCCTGTGAGCGGTCTCGATGGTGGCGGCCCTTCCTGCGAGACTGGCGAGCCCGCGGTCCGCTGTCCCGCGCTCGATATCCGGTCCTTTTGGCATGCGGCATGGCGGCGTGGCGAGGGCATTTGTGAACCGCCACATGCAAACTGGTCCACTACGGGAAAGCTCTCTTCCCTTTCGACGAGCCGAAATGGTAGGGCAAAGGACCGTCCGGCTTTTGGATCAAGCCGTGACCTGCGGCGATGCGGGGCCGGCCGGCCCGGCTACCGCCACAGTAGATGGCAAAGGACCGTTGACCGTGCAGTGACCTCTCTGCTTGCAATAAACGATGCGGCTGTGCGAGGATTCCGTCCGAAGCTCAAAGAACAAAAATTAGGACCTCGGGAATGGCGGCGGAGTTAGCCTTCAAGGACGAGGCGGCGGCGGAGTACGACCGCGCCTTCGCGCACGTCACCGCGCATTTCATGCCCTTCCTGTTGCGGGCCGCCCATGTCGCACCGGGTATGCACGTCCTTGACATCGCGACGGGCACGGGGCTTTCGGCCGAGGCGGCGCTCGCCGCCGTCGGCCCCAGCGGCCATGTCATGGCCGCTGATGTCTCGCCGGCCATGGCCGAGAAGGCGCGTGAGCGTCTTGGCAAAGCGCCGAATGCTTCAGTCTCTGTCGAGGATGGGCAAGCGCTTTCGTTCGCGGATTCCAGTTTCGATGCAGTGCTGTGCAATCTCGGCCTGATGTTCTTCCCCGATCCGGGGCGGGGCCTCTCCGAGTTTCGTCGCGTGCTTCGCCCTGGCGGTCGTGTGGCCGTCTCGGTGAATACTGTCGTCGAGCGCTCTTATAACCATCAGATCAACGTAATCATCGCACGACATATGCCAGGTTTGGCCGAGGCGGTCACTCGCACTTTCGCGCTCGGCGAAGCGGCCCGGCTCACGTCTCTCGTCAATGAGGCTGGCCTGGTGGACATCGAGACCCATACTGTGCGGCACACGTTCGTGCTGCCGTCATTCGATGCCTATTACGGCCCCTTCGAGCGTGGTGGGGCTTCCACTGGCCAGGCACTCGCCGCATTGCCGGAGGAGATGCGCCGCGTCGTGCGGGATGAAGTGCGACGCGACCTCGCCGACAGGGGTGGGCCTATCGAGGCGGAGGCGGAGTATCGGATCGCCAGTGCCGGAAGGTAGCGGGGTTCAATGAAGGGGAGGGCCGGCATCGCCGGTGCACGAATTCCGCGCATCGACAGCATGGGGTCCATTGCGACGGTTCGGTCAGTCGGGGACACCCAAAATCGACCCACTACCCCTGTTCCTGCGCCTTCTTTTTTTGGAGGGATTCTCCACGCAACTGGGGGTGAGTCTCACCTGGGCGAGGACGACGGTGCTCGCGGGCGGCGCGGATGCGATCGAGGCACGCCCTTTCGACCTTTCGCAGCGCCGCAAAGGCGAGGGGAACGTTTGCCGGGTACAGGCCGTTTCTGTCGAAGGACGGGAATGACGCCGTGGACGCTCTCATCAGCATGATCGAGCCGCGCCCGCTGCTCGGAGTTTTGTTCCTGGCGGCGATTGCCTCACCATTGCGGGAGCCCGGGGGGTCTATCGCGATTTCAGTCACGTTAGACGCCTGCTGCTCCATCGAGTCGTCTGATTGCAGTCAGGAGGCTGCAAGTGCTCAACTTGCAAGGATGGCCAGATAGGAGCGCCCTCGTTTCTGGGAGGAAAACATGAGAGCTTCCCTTGCGCTTCTGTTTTTGATGAGCACTGTTTTGCTTCCTTTGTCGGTGCCCACGTCGAACGCCCAGCCTGCTCCCGAAGTGAAATTCTCGCTAGCCTACCTTGCATCAAGCTCGGCACTAATAAAACCGATCCCCATCGGCCCTGGCCGGGAGTTGACCGTGTCATCCGCGAGAGTGCTGACGGCCAATGATGCAGGAACCGGTCTGTTCCACCATCTTATCGGGCGCTGTCTCATGTCGGCGATAGTTGACAAGGAAGCCGCGACACTTGAGCAGCACGGCTTTTGCGCTTACGCGGATGCCGATGGTGATCGGGTCTGGGAAACGGTCGACACCGACAAGCAACCATTCGGCCCGGTTTTTACTGGCAATGGTGAGTTGATCTGGGGAACTGGCAAATATGCAGGCATTGAGGGCAACTTCGAAATCCACCATACCGCCAAGTCTGCGATTGAAGGAGTGATGCACGGCTTCGGCAAGATGACAGGGAGTTATAAGCTCGGCAGCAAGAGGTGAACTCGGAGCGGCGTTGATCCGTTTCCTGCGTGCTGATGGTGCCCAGCTAGCACCCTTCGCTTGGCGAGCGTCGAGGCTCGTCGACGTAGCCCTCACGCCGTCGCCTGAAAGGCTCAGCTATGGACCACGATGCAGTTCTCTCCGCTCGCCTTCAGCCGAGAGCACGCCTCGTCTGCGGCAACGCGGGATAGCGGTCCGGCCTGCACGCGATAAAATGCGCCGGTGCCGCCCCCGTCGAACCGACGGATCGAACCGCCGCCGAGCACGTCGGGGAATCGCTTCTTCAAACGCGATAAGATCGCGAGTGCGTCGCTTTTTGAATGGCTCGAAGCAAGCTGAATCGAGAAAGACGAAGCGCCAGCAGCATTTGGTCTGGCGTCGGACGGCCTAGCGCGCACCGTCGTGTCGGTCAACGCGAGCGTCCTCGGTCTTGTTGGCGGCAGCGGTGCGGCCTCCAGCGTGCCCTTCGACACGTCCGTTAAGTCGGCTTTGATCGATACCGTCGAGGCTCCCTGCGGCGCACCGAACATGGAGCTTTCGGCGGCGGGCTTAGGCGGGTCTGGCAGCGACGCGTTCGCTGCGATCATCGAGCTAGTTGGAGCGGCCGGAATAGTCACAGTGCGACGCCAGGCGAGATCGGTCGCGACATCGACGGGTAGGTCAGGCTGGACCGATGAACCGACAGTCCGTGGGGCGAATTGAGGCGGCGTCCGCCCGTCGGGAGCGGTAGCCTGGGTCTGCTGCATGGGCGCACCGTCAGCCTTGATCACCGGCGCATTGCTTCCCAGCTCGTCCATCGGCCCGGTGCGCATCACCACGGCCAAGCCAACTCCGACGATGACGAGAAGAAGCGGCTCCGCAAAAGCAAGCGCATACGGCGATAGCCGGCCACGCTTCTTCGAGGCTCGTGGCGCGGGAGCCGCATCCGGCGTATGTGGAACCCACGCAAGGCTGTAGTCATACAATACTTCCTCGACGGACTCGTCAAAATCCTGAGCCCATCCCACTTCGGCATGCGCTTCATCCTCATCGAAGGTGGCGGCGCTGACACTTGGTTGGGGACCGACCGATGCTTCCGGTTCACGACCACCAGGGAGACCGCCCAGGCTCCGAGCCATCTGGCTGGCAAGCTCCGCCAACCGCTCCTCACTCTTCTTCAGAAGAGGGTCGGCCGGAATTTGCCGCTCAAGATCGTCGACAGCGACAACTGGAAGCGAGGTCTCCGCCAAAGTCACTTTCGGCTCATACTGGGCTTCGAGGTCGCCAGTACGAAAGCATTCCAATGTGGCGTTACAGTGATCCGAGGGAACGGTCGCCATTCCAGAACTGCCGCGAAGGGCAGACGCTTGCCGATTCCGGCGATTTCGGGGGTATAGTGCGCAGACTCAATCTCTCGAAGGGGGCTCTGTGGCGAACGAGCGCGTCGAGCGCGCTTGGCTCACTGATGTGCTCGCCCGCCTCACCTCTCATCTCCGGCAAAGCACATCCACAGCTCTTGCCCCGGCACTGGGCGGCCGCGCAAGCCCAGACCAAAATCGCGGCCTGAGCCATCGACGGCTACCGGCCCCTCGACGCGCTGTTATCAATCATCACCGTTCTCAAGCAGGCCGCCAGGCGCGCTTCGCCGCACGCTTACAGACGTTTGGAGAAGTCGTCACCTCGCTGAATGGCGATCCATGGACCCGTACCTACTACATCGTCATCGCGCAGCCCTAGCAGTACTTTGGCAGCCTCAGTGTGAAATAGGTCTTTCGCACTGAGGCTCGAAGGGCGACGATTCCCCATGCGCTTAGGATATCAGGGACCGCAGCTAGCCTCCGCGTCGGCTGCCGCCTCTTGAAATCGGATCCCTCCTTAAGCCAAAGCTAACCATCGTCAGCATAGAAAGGGCCGCGCGCAATTGGTCCTGCGTTCGCGCCATCTCGCCAGTTCGGAGTCCGACGGATCCGTCACGATCCTATAGCGAGGCGCAGCGACGTGCTCAGCATGGCGGTCCAGACCGCTCCTGAAATGGGCGAGGCCGCGCAGAAAGTGCGCCGCTCGGGCGGGAAATCTCAGCGCTCTTCTGGCTGCTCAAGTTCAGTCCGAATCGGAAACATTTGACTCACTCGACTGCTGGATAGCTGAACATTTGAACGACGATCTCAGAGTTGGCGCGCTTGCAGAACAAGTCCACATGAGCCCGAGGAACTTCGCGCGGGTCTATGGCCGAGCGGGTCGTGGCTCTGACGCTCTGCGATCCTCCCGGCGAGACGACGCACTGGACCGGGCGGTTGATGGCCAAGGTGGCGGGCGTTGGCCTGACCTCGGTTCAGCGCATCTGGAAGACTTATGGCCTGGCGCCGCACCGCATCCGCGCCTTCAAGCTTTCCAACGACCCGAAGTTCGCCGCCAAGGTCCGCGACATCGTCGGTCTCTATGTCGATCCTCCCGCCCATTCCGTGGTGCTCAGCGTCGATGAGAAGTCGCAGATTCAGGCCTGGATCGCACCCAGCCGGGCCTACCCATGAAGAAGGGTCGCGCCGGGACCATGACCCACGACTACAAGTGCCACGGCACGACCACCTTGTTCGCCGTCTTCGACATCCTGGAGGGTAATGTCATCGGCCGCTGCATGCAGCGCTACCGGCATCAGGAGTTCATCCGCGAGGCGGGCGCGACAGCATCGACCACCCGCCGGGTGCTCATGACGATGTCGCCAATGCCTGCGCCGGCCTGATCGCGGAGCTGGCGGGCGGTTCTTTCGACAGCAGCTACTCCTGGGTCGGCGATTTGAGCGACTTACCATTATGGTTGCATCCGCACTTCAATCGGGGAGCTTGGAGATAACGCTTCACGCACGAAACAAAATGCTGCTGAAACTGCATTCGGTGATGCGCACCATGGCCGAAGACAAGCACAATCCGCGGACGAAGCCATGGGAGTACTTGAGATTCGAGCCGAATTCTGCAAAGGATCTCATGCTCGACGTATGGCAATCGCCTACCCAACTCTGACTCCAATAGCTGAAGCCGTCAGGTGAATGACACGGTCGCATTGCTGACTGCCCGAGGCATCGCGTGCGCGTTGGTCACCGCGATGCTGGTTCTTGCAACTCAGGCGGCGCGGGCCGAGACGCTCGATTCCGCGCTCGTCAAAGCCTATCGCATGAACCCGCAATTGAATGCCCAACGCGCCAATGTGCGGGCGGCGGATGAGGGCGTAGCGAAAGCGCAGGCGGGCTATCGGCCGAAGCTGACGGCATCCAGCAATCTCGGCGCCGAGAACTTCAATTATCGTTCACCCAACCCGCAATTCGGCACCTCACTCACGCAGCCGCGGACGATCATTACAGACCAAAGGATCCTGCCGCGCGGCGTCTCGGCCCAATTGACGCAGACGATTTTCGATTCGGGGGCGACGTCGAACAGCGTGCGGCAGGCCGAGAGCCAAGTGCTCGCCGCGCGCGAGAACCTCCGCAATATCGAGGAGACCGTCCTGTTCAGTGGCGCCCAGGCCTATATGAACGTGCTGAGGGACACGGCGACGCTGAACCTGCAAAAGAGCAATGTCGATGTGCTCGAGGAGCAGCTGCGCCAGACGCGCGACCGTTTCAATGTCGGCGAGGTGACGCGCACGGATGTGGCGCAGGCCGAATCACGGCTCGAGGGCGCGCATTCGCAAGTCGCCGCCGCAGAGGCCACGCTCAAGGGCGATATCGCGACCTATCGCCAGACGATCGGCGTCGAGCCGAAGACGCTCGCACCCGGCCGGCCGGTCGATCGGCTCTTGCCGCCTACGCTCGAAGGGGCGCTGAAGGTGGCGTTCGCCGAGAACCCCGCCATCGTGGCGGCGTTCCATAATGTCGATGCGGCCGAATTGCAGGTGAAGATCGCCGAGGCCGCCCTCGGTCCGACCATCGCGCTCCAGGGCCAGGTGCAGCAGGCCTACGACAACCGTGTCAGCAATGACCAGCTGTTCACCGCTTCGGTCACCGCTACGCTGACGGTCCCGATCTATGAGGGCGGCGCCGTCTACGCGCAGGTGCGTCAGGCGAAGGAAGCGCTCGGCCAGCAGCGCCTGGTGGCGGAGCAGACGCGGGATCAGGTGCGCCAGCTCGTCGTCTCGGCCTGGGGCAATCTCGACGCCTCGAAGGCGCAGATCCTGGCCGCCCAGGCGCAGATCTCGGCTTCGGAAGTCGCGTTGAACGGCGTGCGCGAGGAGGCCAAGGTCGGCCAGCGGACGACGCTCGACGTGCTGAACGCCCAGCAGGACCTGCTCAATGCGCGCGTTGCGCTCGTCTCGGCGCAGCATGACCGCGTGGTCAACTCCTACCAATTGCTGCAAGGCGTCGGCCGCTTGACGCTCGAGCGCATCGCGCCGAGCAGCGAAAGATATGATCCGAGCGTGCATTACGAGCAGGTGCGCGATTTGTGGTGGGGCACCCAGGCGCCGAACGGGAATTAGTACCCTCCACCCGCAAGCCAGGGCTTTAGGTTCGCCACGTGCGCACCCTGAGCATCCAACGGCCTCGTCTCGCAATCTCTACGAAACCCTGCGCTTGCAGGTGGCTCCTGGGGGCTGCGACTCAGCGCATTCCTACGGCCGCGCCATCTTGCATCCGGGCGCATAGGTGAGGTCGCGGTCGAGCCCGACCGGGCACCACGTAACGCCCCAGCCGAAGCTGAACAGGCCCGTATCCTCGTCGACCGAGTAGTAGATCTTCCGCCTGCGGTCATCGGTGAACAGGCCCGTGACGCTGCAATAGCGGCGCGGGATGAAATAGGGGTCGCGCGGTCGATAGGCGATCTCATAGGGCGCGGTGAAATCGGCGATCCTGATCGCGGAATCCCAATATCCCGCCTCGCGCGTCGCGAAACGGTCCGTGATGAAGCCGAGCACGCTCGGATCGCCGCAGGCGGGCAACACGCCATCATAGGGATCGACGCGGTCCTCGGCGATGAGCGGGCGCGCCGGCGTATAGGCCGTGAACTTGGTGAGCGGCACCTGGAAGCCCTGCATCGGCGCCGAGCAGGCGGCGACGAGACAAAGCGCGGCAAGGCTCGCAATCCGTCCAAGCAACATCACTCGCTCCCAGCTCGCTTTTGAACTTCAGCTGATTCGCTGCCAAATGGAATTCTAACACGATTGCGGGGGCGTAAGCCGTCAGTGCCGGTCAGCCGGCCCGATGAACCCGCCTCTGGCCCGTGACGCTACAAGATCGAACGTCTTGTCATTGCCCCGTCGCGCTCGCCATCCAGGGGGACGCTTCTTGTCGCCCACCACCGCTACGGGCTCGCCCGATCGCAAGAGCGGGGGGCTTTTTCTTTCCCAAGTGTCAATCGGCGTGCAAATTTGACCCGGCATCGGCGTCCAATTTTGGGTCTGACGCAATCTCGGTGCGGGGATCGGTCAGCTGGCCCCGACGAGGCGCGCCTGAAGCAGATCGATCTTTCCACGACCGTACATCTGGCGTTTGACGAGCTTGAGCTTCGTGATCTGACCTTCGGTCTGTCCGTTTGACCAAGGCAATGTAATGGCGGCACGAACTGCGGCCTCATCACTGGTCACGCCGCGGGCAAAGGAAGTGATGAGGCTCTGGCTGGCGCGCTCAAGCCAGTTCTTCAGGCCGGCCGCGGCCTTATCCCGGATCATGGACTGGAAATCGAGGATCAGCATTCGGGCGTCGACGAGGAGGGGGACGCCAGCCTCGATCGCGGCGATCGTGACGGTCTCGGATTTTGATAGGAGATCCCTTCCGTTCGTCATCAACCGTGCAACGGTGCGAGCGGAAGGAACGCGTTGGAGGTTCTCTGCATCCACCTTCTCGGCGCGCCGGCGGCGGGTGGCCCACTCGCCGATGACACACAAGGAGCCTCTGAAGCCTTGCCGCTTCAAGCGTCGCCAAAGATCGGTAGCGTTGCGGGCTCCCGCATCCCATTGAGCATCGAGCCAGGACAGGTGTGGCTCGAGCGAGCTTTGCCGCGCGCGGAAGACGTCCGTCTGCTCGCCGCGGACAACTTGTCGAACCAGTTTGCGGCTATGCCCGGTCTTCCGAACGATCTGCTTGATGGACACGCCCTGCTTGACCAAGGCGAGGATCGCTGTGCTCGTCTCCTCGCGCCGGAGATAGCCTTCATATTGGATCCGCTCGGCCGCAGTCAGAAGCTCGGGATCGATTACCGTCGCGCCGATGACGAGGCGCAGAAGCTCGGCGACGGCATCGTCGGTAAGGGATGGCCGCTGCGCCCAAATCGCCGCCTACGGGGCTCCCGTGGCCTTTTGCCAGCAAGATGGTAGGCTCATCTTGGCCGCGGTCGATCTCAGCCCCCCTTTGTGAGACCGCGGCCGGGGCCTCGTCACTGCTTCCCGCGGCGGCGAGGCCCGCCCTCTCCAGCAGCTCCCCCTCTTTGTCGAGGTCATGCATGCTCGACCTCCCTGCGGGCCTCGGCACCACCCTGGAGCGGCTTGCGGGGCTCGGCGGTGGCGACGGTACCCCACCTGTTCCTCGACAATCCTCCCGTGGCGCAGCCCTAGGCGACGAACCAAAATTGTTCCGCCCGCGCTCGCCCGCCCACAATGAATGCGGGCGAGTTGCGGCACGCCGTTGAGTGCGACTGGCACAGGGCGCGAACCGCAATGCAAGTTTCGCGCAAGGTGGCAGGCTTACACCGGATGGTAATATGAGCCTCTCCTCAGCCTGCGATGCTCATCTGAGCTGTCGAGCTTTGAACATGCTCTCGGCGGCTCCACTGCGTCCTGGGGGAGGGATACGTCGATGCTCGAGCTTGTCAGATTAGTCGGCACTTTGGTTTGCCGGGTGCTCGGTCCCGTAGTGAATGCCTGCTTCTACGCTGAGGGGTTGGTCCTGCTGGGCGGAGGCGCGAGTACATTAACGCTGGCAGCGCTGGTCGTCCTCTGGGCCGTGCTCACGGATTTCAAGTTCGCTGAATAAGACGAATTCGATCATCTTGGGGCCTCCCTGGCTCCCCGTTCGTTGCGCGCAAGCTGCCTCTTGAGCTGGTCCCGATGTTCAATGTGTAGCGCAAGCGTGTCCTGGAGCGTCTTCAGGATGATTCTGGCCTTTTCGGTGTCCTGCGCCTGTCTTGTCAGCTTTGCGACTATGGCTCGTTGCGACCGAACACAGACCTTGCCGTCAGTGATGCACTGCTCGGCTTCGGCCAAGTCTTGTTTAAGCCTCGCCCCGTTCATGCTCGCACGCTACCACCGCTTTCGGTTCGGGGCGGCCAGTCAACATTGACTGGAAGGGACTGCGGCCCCGTTAAGGTGCGCCCATAGCCTAACCCACGCAGAGGCGACGCCGCAATAGACTTGTTTAGCCGGCATTCACAGGCTTGGCGGACCAGCACGTCCCCTGAGCCATCTGCTCATCCAAGGCCCACAATGTGCTGTCAGTCAACCGCCGTTTCAGACCGGCATCCAATCCGTCAGCTCACCTTGACCAAGGCCGCCCTGAGCGCGTTCGGCCCGGTGTAGGCGCTGTTTGGCGGCCCCATCCCACTTGCCTCCCGGCCTTCCCCTATGGCGCAGCCCCACTCAGCGAGCCACAAATCGGCGTCGGTGGCGACCGGAGGTAGCAGCCCGAGTGCTCTTGGCGAGCTCAAAATTCTAGGCCCGCTTGAAATCGGCGACCCAACCCACGCGCCGCCCGAGGGCACAACGACTGTTTTTCCCGAGGCACCAGCCACTGTGGTCGGCGGTTCGGGAAGATTTGAAGGTGCCAAGGGCATGTGACAGATGCTGAAGCGGCTGCGCGTTCCATAGGACTGAAAATCCGAGTACTGAACGCCAGCACACCAAGTGAAATCGACGCTGCCTTTGCTACCATTGTGAGTGAGCGGCTCGATGCCGTATTTGTTGACCTCGTCCCCTCTTTAACCAGCCGACGTAGCCAGTTGATCGACTTGTCGGCACGTTATGCGGTGCCGGCATTCTACGGATGGCGTCAGTTCCCCGAGTCCGGTGGCTTAATGAGCTACGGCACGAGTCTGCCCGATGCATATCGCCAAGCGGGCATCTACGTAGCCCGCATATTGAAAGGTGAAATGCCTGCGGACTTGCCAGTTGTGCAGCCAACAAGATTTGAACTCGTCATAAACCTCAGAACAGCTAAAGCGCTGGGCCTTCACGTTCCGGACGGCTTGCTCGCAGCCGCGGATGACGTGATCGAGTAAGGATGATGTTTGCTGGCGTCATGAGTCCGCAATTGGCACAACCACGCCGTTCCGGCGGATCAAAGGAACGGCAGGTTTCCACCCAAGGACTAAACCGCTCTCGCGGTCGGATCGACAAACGGCGGGGGCTCACGGAGGGCAGAAGAGCGCGCGACGGCCCGGACCTGTCTCAAGATCGTGGGGTTCCAACCCCATGCGAGACAGGAGTTTTCGCGATGCTCGACAAGTCCCACAGCCCATTGCGCCAGCGCATGAGCGGAAGGATTGCGTTCGCCACGTCAAGAACTTTGCCGCCTTCCTGGGTGGTTCGCCGGACACCGCCACCAGTGAGAACGTTCGCAACTTCCAGTTGCATATGGCGACTGAGCGGATCGGCGCGCCAACCATCAACGCCGCCATCGCCGCGTTGCGGTTTTTCTTTAACGTGACGATCGAACGCCCCGACCTAGTTCGCCATCTGACAAGCGTGCTCAAACCGCGCAAGGCGCCGGTTGTGCTGGACCAGGAAGAGGTGGCCCGGCTCCTCGAAGCTGCGCCCGGCCTGAAGTACAAGGCCGCGTTTGGCGTCGCCTACGGCGCGGGACTGCGCGTATCCGAGGTCGTGGCCCTGAAGGTGTCGGATGTCGATTCCAAGCGCATGCTGCTGCGCATCGAGCAGGGAAAGGGACAGCGGGACCGCTATGTGATGCTTTCGCCGCAACTGCTCGAATGGCTGCGCACGCGTGGCGAGCGGCCACATAACCGTCGCGCCGCCGATAAGTGTGATCAATTCGCGTCGTCTCATCTGCCTTCTCAAGGCTGAGGACCACGTCTCTGCTGCATGGCATATTGCGCCCGCGACGTTGCGTGATTTGATCGGCACCAGAAGGGCTGCGAGGGTCGGACGCAATTTGCGCGTGAACAAAAAGGGGGTTAGTTGGGCTGACTCGTCAATCGAGAGCCAGCCAGGTTGCCGGACTTCATCCGATGTCGAGCAATTCTGCGAAGCCTCCTGTCGAAGACAGCGCGGCGAAGGCAAGAATCTTCATCTCCTACTCGCGCAAGGACATGGCCTTCGCGGATCGCCTCGACAATGCGCTTAAACGGCGTGGCTTCGCGCCGCTGATCGACCGCAGCGAAATCTATGCCTTCGAGGACTGGTGGAGGCGCATCGAGGCGCTGATTGTGAAGGCCGACACTATCGTATTCGTGCTTAGCCCCAACGCGATCGCCTCCGAGGTGTGCGCGAAGGAGGTGAACTTCGCCGCATCCCTCAACAAGCGTTTCGCACCGATCGAACCCGGCCCGCGATGTGCCCTATCTCAAGACAAACACGGAAGGTTTCCACACCTGGACCGTCGAGGAGATCCGCCAGTTCGAAGCAGCGCACCCGATTGGGACGATGGCCAGGATGGCGGTCGCGGTGCTGGTCTTCACGGGACAGCGCCGATCAGACGCCGTTCTCTTCGGCCGCCAGCATGAGACCAAGGGTGGGGGGAGCCTCTCCTTCACGCAGTTCAAGGGCCGCAACCGCAAGCCTGTCAAACTGGTGATCCCGATCCTGCCTGAGCTTCGCGCCATCATCGACAACACGCCACGCAAGGGCATGACCTATATTGAGACCGAGTTCGGCAGGCCCTTCACGGCGAATGGTTTTGGCAATCGCTTCCGCAAATGGTGCGATGACGCCGGGCTACCTCACTGCTCGGCCCATGGCCTGCGCAAAGCCGGCGCGACTGTCGCAGCCGAGAACGGCGCCACCGAGCGCCAGCTCATGGACATCTTCGGGTGGCGAACGGCGAAACAGGTCGAGGCCTATACGCGCGCCGTCAGGCAGGAGAAAGTGGCAGGCGAGGCGATGCATCTCATCATCCCGAAGGCCGAAGCGTGAACACCGGGGTGTCCCACTCGTGTCCCACTTTGGAATTTTAGGGACCTATATACGTGCTTGACCGCACCCTAAGTTGCCGCCTGCGTTTTTACACGCAGGCGGCGATGGCTCCGGCTAACGCCGGGGCAAGCGGCGGTAATGACCGCGAACTAACTCGATCTTACGGAACCTGACGCGAAAATAGTCCTCTACCCAAATCATGGGTCTGCTCCGTGGTTTGGAGCGACCTCGCAGATGTTTAGGGTGCCGGTTTTCCAGACTCGGGCATCCATCGAACACTGCGAGGTCGCAGCTTCATCGATGGCCATGCCGAGAGGCCGGTACGGCGTGCTTCGGATAGGCGCTTAACCGAAGCCCACTAGCGGGACCTGAACGCGCCTCAGGCCGAATTCCGCACGGACAGCCCGCATATCAGGGTTTTAGGTGATTCGCAATTCTAGGCGTTTGTTGTCCCCAACGCGCTAGAAGTTTTCGGGATTTACCGGAATACGCTGAGTGTAGAAGGCGATATCGCGGAGACGCCCGTTCATTTCCATCAAAAGGTTCGTGATGCGCACCAATTGGTAAGCTGCCACGAAAGTTATTCCGATTAAAGCGCCTACCATGGTTTCCATTTTTGGAGGTTTCCTATGTCTAGTTGCGACGCACAGGTTTGGCTGTCTTTCGCTGTTTTGCCAGCGCTAAAATCTGCAAGGCTAAAGCCTTGGCAAGACTGGGTTCGATGCCGTAGTGAATCTCAAGACGATTGCTGCCGGCAAGGAATGAAATCACAATCGTCTGATCGTCGGTCGTCAGAGTGGCGCGACAGCGAGATACCTGAAGAAACGAAACGACCTGCTTGGCTAGGTCAGATCGCTGACGAGCTTTAGTAATAGCCGCGCCCAAATCATAATATATCTTTTCTAAAGTTAGCGATGCCATTTCAATAGATACAGGAAAGTCGTGTTCGTCTTGGAAATGGAGGGTTATGGCTCGACCATCACCAGAGATGTCAAAATCATGCAGCGCTACTATAGAATGTTTGGTCATTTTCGTTTTCCCCCTCTCGTCTTTGATTTTTTCGGCTTGTCAGACGGTTTAGCTTGCTTCGCCTTCTCAATGCTCGCTTCGACCTCTTTCGGGTCGGTCTGCAAGAGGCGTTGCACAAGCTCGGAAAATGGCATCTCCAAACCGAGCTTGGGCTCTAGCTTTTTGCCCCGTTCGTTCATGAGATGAGGACCTTATAAGTGAGCCGGCCCTCGACGCAGGTAAAAAGGTCATTCATGCGACCGGTCGTCTTCATGCCCCGGCGATTAAAGCGCCAAGTCATCTCGGATACATACCGGTTCAAATGCTTAGCCGAAACCCAATGATGAATGCCGTAAATCTGGCGCTTCAAAAGAGCCCAAACGCTTTCAATGGTATTCGTATGAGCATCGTCTCGCACATATTCACCCTCACCATGGTTGACCGCTGCGTGGACGTATTCGGATGCGAGCATTGAGAATGCCGCATCCCGATCCGTCATCAACTTGGAGCCTTGTTCGACGTTGCCTCTGACCTGCTCGTGAAGGGTCGCGACGCTATCATCCGCGACGTGGCTGGCGCGCAGCTCGCCCTCGCGAGAAACGAAGCCGAGAACAACCGCCTTGTTGCGTCCGCCTTGTGATCTGGGGATTTTCTTGTTGGCGTGCTTGTTCTTTTCCTTGCCGCCGACGAATGTCGTATCGGCCTCGACAGTGCCCTTGAGCGGAGCGTTGAAGGAACCGGTCCGTGCGGCATGGCGAATGCGGTGCAGGACAAACCAGGCAGTTTTCTGTGTAACCTTCAAATCCTTGGCGAGCGTTGTTGAGGCAATACCCTTAGGATGATTGGTGATGAGCCAGATCGCCATGAACCACTTGCGGAGCGGCAACTTGGTATCTTCGAAAATGGTGCCGACCTTGATGGAAAAGCGGTCGCGGCAATCGCCGCACTTGAACGTCTTGCGGTCGGAAAAGTGGTAGACCTTGGTCGATCCGCAATGGGGGCAGAACTCGCCGTCGCGCCAGCGAAAGGCTCGGACGTGATCGACGCAGGACTGCTCGTCCGGGAAGGCGTCCATGAGGTCGAAGAGGCTGGTGAAATTCTGGAACACGGCGCGTCTCCCTGCGATTGGGAGAGACTAGCCCATTCCGATCTTCGGGTCAAGCACGTATATAGGTCCCGAATTTTACGCGCTAGATCAGGCATTTAAGATGACGCTGGTGCCCAGGGGCGGAGTGCCCTAAAAGAGCGAATTCAATGACTTAGACGGAATCGGGGACCCACTTCGGCTCATTGAATTCCAATGACTTGTATCGACGGTGTCCCACCACCTACAGCCTTGATGCCGAATATGATATCAATCGCACATAGAATCCGGGCGCGAAGCGGTATCCGGATTGCACAATGCGGGACCTTTGATGGCAAGAAGGCCCCGGAGAGATCCGGGGCCTTCTGTCGTAGGTCGGATGAGGCGGATCAGAAGTCCATGCCGCCCATGCCACCGCCACCGCGCGGCATCGCAGGCGCGACAGATTCCTTCTTCGGCGTCTCGGCAACCATTGCCTCCGTCGTGATCAGGAGGCCAGCGATAGATGCCGCATCCTGAAGGGCGACGCGCACGACCTTGGCCGGGTCGACAATGTCGGCGCTCAGCATGTCGACATATTCCTCGGTCTGGGCGTTGAAGCCGAAGGTCAGCGATTTGTTGGCTAGCACCTAGACCCACTACGATTGAATCCTCGACGCCCGAATTCTCGGCGATTTGACGGATCGGAGACTCGAGTGCCCTGAGCACGATGTTTAACTCTTCGAGTCATCATCGCGCTCTAAGTTGTCGTTTTGAGCATGATCTTTTCCAAGAACCGCGTCCACTTGGAATCATGCTCTAGGGACTGTTGGGATTCATCGTGAGTGGATGACGGCGGCAGCGATGTGGATCATGGCGGCGAAGGAGCTGTCAGTTTTGTCGGCTCGCATGGCGATGCGCTTGAACTCCTTGAGCTTGCCAAAGAGGTTCTCGATCAGGTGGCGCCATTTATACATCTCCTTGTCGATGGCGAGAGGTTTGGTGCGGCGCGGATGCTGGGCGATGACGACTTTGGCGGGACGCGCGTCCAGATCGGCGATGAGCCAATTGCTATCGAAAGCCATGTCGGCGATCAGCGCGTCGAAGGCCACTCCCTCGATGAGCGGTGGAACGCCGACCGTGTCGAAGCGCTGTCCCGGCAGAAGCGTGAAGCGCACGAGATTGCCGAGCGCATCCGCCAGCGCAAGGATTTTGGTCGTCATACCGCCCTTGGACCGGCCGATGGCCTGGCTCGAGGTCCCCCTTTTGCGCCCTGTCCGTGCCGGTGGACCTTGACGATGGTCGCGTCGATCATGGCGTATTCCATGTCCGGTTCGTCCGAGACGGCCTCGAACAGCCGTTTCCACACATCTGCCTTCACCCAATCGCGAAAGCGCGTATACACGGTGCTCCAGTTGCCGAACAAAGGTGGGATATCGCGCCAGGGACTGCCCGTGCGGGCAATCCACAGCACCGCCTCCACAAACAGGCGGTTATCCTTTCCGCTACGTCCCGGGTCGCTGGGCTTACCCAGACACAGCGGCTCCATCTTCGCCCACTGGGCGTCAGTCAAAACGAATCGGTCCATCCGCAGCTTGAATCACAATCAAGCTCCGACGGGAATCCTGAATCCCAACAGTCCCTAGTCTGGCGTTGTCAGAACCTTTTTTTCGCGAAGTGGGTGCCGCAAAAAACGCGTTCGGTTCGACGAGAACTGCGCCTCCGGTCTTCTGGAAAATTAGGCCGTTGCGGAACGTGCCGCCCGCGCGGCGTTTCCAACGCTTGTCGATGAGACCAGCGATTGCGTAGGCAGGATGAGAAATAACAGCACTCGAAGCAGCGGTGATCGAGTTCAAGTTTGGCGGAAGAGCTAGGGTAGGGGTCATGAACAAACGCGGAGCATCCTCGATACTGGGCCAAAGAGTCCGGATTGCACCCGAATCTGTACCCCGGCGTAGGCTGTCTGCGCTGGCCTCTCGAAAGCCGATTGTGCCGCCCGAGGTGCGGCCGCTTTTGGGACCGGGCTGGATCATCGAGGGCGAGGATCCCGAGCTCTATGAAGGCCTACTTGGTCAGGTGGGCGCTGCTGTGCAGCCGAGGGACCTCATCGACTGGCTGCTCCTAAAAGACGTCGTGGCCCTGACGTGGGAGATTCAACGAACTCGCCGACAACGTGCGAGCCTCATGCGGACTGCGCGCCACGATGCGATGCAGTCCATCCTCACCAAGCTACTACCCCGAGAAAGGATGCGAATGAGTGGAGAAGAGCGAGAAGTCGAACTGGCCCGGCAATGGTTTAGCGGAGACGAGGAGTCGATAGCGGTCGTTGACGAACTGCTTGCCGCGGCAGGGCTCTCCGAAGCGGATGTCGTTGCGCGATCCCTGTCAGTGAACGCTCAAGAGCTTGACCGGCTAGATCAACAGAACGAACGTCACGAGTATCGACGCGACGCGCTTCTGCAGCAGATCGAGCGCAGGCGCGCCGGTTGGGCCAAGCAGGTCAAGCGCGCGAGTGAGGAGATTGTGGATGCGGAATACACGGAGGCTACTCCCAACGTTATTGAGAGAGCGGACAAATCCTGAAATCGCCGAGGGATAGGGATGACGAGCTCTCGGCAATGTAACGCCAACCGCGCCAACGCGAAGCGGAGTACCGGTCCGCGCACTGCCCCTGGCAGAGCCATTTCAAGCCTGAATGCGCGCCGGCATGGGCTCGCATCGCCGCTGCGATCCGAACCCGGCATGGATGCGGAGATCGAGCGACTGGCGGAGGCCATCGCCGGAACAAGGTCCGATCTCAAGGATCTGGCGCTCCGGATTGCAGAAGCCGAGCTTGAATTGCGACGGATCTGGCAGGCGCGCCTGTCGCTCGCCAAGTTTCCGTGCCCGCCCAAATATCTTCCGAAGATGGTCGAGTCGCCCAATTCCAAATTGTTCATGCAGGCGGTGCGGCGCCTCAATCGCCGCAAGGAGGCCTCGATGCAGGACCTTTCCCAGCTGTTGCGGAAGATGGGTTGGAACCCCGACGCGCCCGATCGAATCATGGTGCAATCGAAGAAGCTTCTGCCAGTCTCAGACTGGGAGGCAAGCGCTCTTGATCGTTATGAACGGCGCGCTCTATCCCGGCGCAAGTTCGCGATCCGCGATTTTGATGCAGCTTGTGTGTAGAATCGACCAATTCTTAGCCGACGAATTAATTCTTCATTTTGGCAGAACGAACCCAATTCTGTCAGCCAAAGGGAAGGTTCCAGAGGAAGCGCTCCCGCTCGAAGCGGTCCACCCCGCCGCCGCGCCGCTCTCGGACGAACCGATCGTTACCAAGCGCCGAGCGAGCGCCTTTTCGAGCTTCCGACCTCGAGGTCATCGTTCGCGTCATCGCAGGCTTCTTAGTTGTCCAGCAGGCTCTCCAAGGCTTGCTGCGGGACGCCGATTTGCCGAGACACGAAGGCGATGGTGATTAGCCCAAGGCCGGAGTCTTCAACGCACAACGGGATCTCCGGGAACTCAAACCTGTCGATATCGAGCCGGGCTCGCTTGTGAAGGCATTGTTGAGCTTCGCAGGACGTAGTAGGTTACCAGTCATTAACCATAAACTGGGAGGCATGCATGTCCGAAAAGCGTCTTACGCCACGCGCCAATTGGATCGTGCCCTTCGCGATAATCTTCATGGCTGGATTCTCCACGACACACGCGGAGGAGGTGACTGTCGCGCGGCCGCCCACCCAAACAATTACCCTCAATAAGGGGTTTTCGACAACAATTCGCGTCGCGAGCCACTTCAAGACCATTTTTATTGCAAATCCCGACATCGTCGATGTTCTCGTAAGGACGGATCGGGAGGCTACCCTTGTTCCAAAGATGCAGGGAAGCACCAATGTCGATATTCTCGATGAGAATACCATGTTGGTCTCCAGCATCAACGTCATCGTCACCGCGAATAAGATCCTAGCGGGTAGGACTCTGGTCTATGACCACCCAAGTCTTACAAGCTTTACGACATATTACTGTGGTTCAGTGGCTTGCGACTATGTTGAGGAGAGCATCACCAAGGAACCAGCGCCTGTCCGGACAGACGAACGTCGCGAAGTCGTTATCACCGGCGGCGGATCGGCTGCCCGACCCGGGAGTGTCAATGTTCAGCCTTGAGTGAACAAAGACTGGCGCCGGCCCGCGAAGCCGTTAGCCGATCGCCCTCCTGGGTCGCAGATCGTCGTCGGCGTCGATCCGTTGGGTGCCTCAAGCAAGGAGGATGAGCGGCGAAGCAGGTCCACCCCGCCGTCGCGCTGCTCTCGGACGAACCGATCGTTACCAAGCGCCGAGCGAGCGCCTTTGCGGGCTCCGACCTCGAGGTCATCCTTCGCGTCATCGCAGGCTTCTTAGTTTGTCTAGCAAGCCTTCCAAGGCCTGCTGCGGGTCGCCGATTTGCTGAGACACGAAGACGATGGTGATTAGCCCAAGAAAGGCGAGGGCAATGCTGATTTTGCCCAGTATCCTGTGGCCCTGTCGAAGGGCAATAATCCCACAGATGAAGGTAGCAGGAACAAAAAAGACAGCAGCAAAATAGGGCATGGCCATTGATGCCAATCCCAATCCGGCGGCAATAATACCCATGACCGGAACGGCGGTCTTTGATTTCCTTTCACTAGGAGGAGAGGCTTGCTCTCCTTCGCGCGGAGCTCCGCACCCGGGACAGAACAGGGCTCGAGCAGAGATCTCCCGACCACAGTCAGAACACTTGATTAACCCCATCCACTTTCCCTTCTCGAAACAGAAGCGTTTGCTTCGCTTCGGACGCGAAAGGGAGTCGTGTCCCCCGCGGTCGAGGTTCGTCAGATCGGGCTGGGGTTCCGCGCCTAATACATCTCCTCCAAGTCGCTGGACGTGAGGCCTGCCAGCTCGCCGAGCAGCCGGCGCGCAAGGTCGTGGATGAAAGGGAGATCCTCGCTCGCACCGCGCCACCCGAGCAGCAGAACGGCGACTTTGACCTTTGCGACCTTCCCGGCTCGCGTGCTCGCCGGTGTGCGCCACATGAGCCTCACTTGGCGATCGCGGGCGTCCAGAACCTTCTCGGCCTCGCTAGCATCGCCGATTTCGGCGGCCTGCGCGTGAAGGCGCTCGATCTCGGCGGCGAGGACGCGCATCCGGTCGTCCGCGGGGTTCGAAAATTCATGGCCCGCGCCTTCGAGGGCCCTGCGCAGGGCTGATAAAGTGCTGGGAAATGGGGTTCGGCGACCGCTCTCGAATAGCCAGGTGGTCGTGGGCGAAACGTCAGCGGCGATTGCCAATCTGAGCAGGGTCCAACCCAAAGCCTTCCGCGCGGCGCGGCACTCCTGTGGCGTCAAGAGTGGGGCCCGCAAAGCCGCGCCATCCGCCGGTTTGGGCGGTCTTGCCATTATTATGGCTCCGTTGAGTGGTGACGCAGCTCGCGCATGCCACGGGCGAAGGACGGCCGACACTGGCCGTCACACTGGGGCTGCTCGTAATGGGCGCATTTGCGCCCCTCTAGTCCTTTGATGCTGACCACAATGCTCGCCCGACAGATTCCCCATGGGCGCCTGCCGTTGCTTCCCTTAGCCTATCTCGATGGAGCCGTCGAGAAATCCCGCCAGATCTCGGCGGCTCGCCCATTCGATCCTATTCGGGGTGCTGCCGAAAGTTACGAGCGGACCGCTCGCGCCCCTGAGTACTAATCTTGGCCGGCCATCTTGCGGCGCACGCAGGCCATATAGGCGGCGGTCCCCCCGCCATTCCTGCCCTGCATCCCGGCCTTACACGCGGCGTTGGCTTCGCCCTGCGTCATTTTCTTGGCGGCAGGCGCGGCACTCGCTGCCGGTCCCGACACGACCGCTATTGTGCTCGCAAGCACTATCAAAAGACGTTTCATTACCGCCTCCTTTTCGTTGCTGAGGGGCGCCAAGTCTAGCCTGTGATGCGGAGCAGTCCCCCTCCGTTTGTAGGGGAAACCTCATGCTCGGCGGCAGTTCCCGGCGTGTCAGCGCCGGGGTCTCTTTGGCAGGGCCCTATCGATCAGCCCCGCCGCCCTGGCCTTGCGCTCGCGAAGGCGTCTCAGTGTCGAAGTGCGACCTCCTGGTCGCTATTTTTCTATGGTCGGACGCATGCCGACCCTTCTCGGTGCCGTGCGCGTCGGACGCGGGCGGGAGCGATGGTGATCTGCCTAACCCGCAGCAAGACGCCGCTCGTTGCGCTCAGCAACGCGTTGCTCGCGGTTGACGCTCAGGAAGACTAGCGAGCCGATGAGCCGGCGCAATATCTCGAGTTAAGCTGCTAGTAACGGGACCGTCGCATGATAGCCCTCGCGTACCGCCGCGGCCAAACCGCCGCGCTGGAGATGGAGCCGCTAGGGTATCCGCGTGCGGCTCCATTGCTCCTCTCCGCCCGCCACCGGGCGAGGCTGAGATGGCGCGAAGCGGCCCTCGGAGATTATCGTCCGGTCGGCTTTCACGCGACGGGGGCGTCGAGCGTGATAAAAGGGCCGATCACCTCGCCGCTCTCGAAGCTCCCGGCTTGTGCGTGCTTGCGACGCTGTCCACGAATTCGACGCCGAGTGCATCGACCGAACGCCAGAGAACCTTGCACCTTCGAAGGCCGCGAGGGCCTCGGGCGAAACGCAGCATGAAATTCTCGGGGACATCGCTCACGGCGATGCCCGTGATCCTGGCTCCGCCATCAGACAGGTCTTTCACGACGCAATGCCGGTTGCGGCCATCGTTGCAGCCGTAGATGGTCGCACGGGATTGCCATTCGACCCTGATATGATCTCGACGTTCGTTTGCCATGATCTGTTCCGCGCGTTGAAGAGAAGCTATGCGCTGGCAAAACAATCAAGAAATCGCTAAGCGCCGACTGAAAATGCCACAAGTTCCGGACTCACGAGAGAACCGGCCGATAGCGGCGGGACCCCGGCATCCGTCGCAGCGTTCGAGCCGACGCCCGACGAACCGTAGCGCATGATGCCGAAAATCACGCCGTCGGCGGAGGGCAGGGCCCCGGCTTTCGGAATAGATCATGCTCAATCGAGGAGAGGGAGGCTCAAGCCGGACGCAGCCGAAGGCGCGCCGCCCGCTGAGGTTCAGTGGGGTTTGGCACCCGAGAGAATTCCGCCGCCGAGATAACTCCTGCCCAGGAAAGACATGCCCGCAGGGCCGACAGCGGGGCTGGCAAGGTGGCGGCCAAAGTGAGCCGAAGCCGGCCCGCGAAGGGTCAAGATTCCGGGGGGCTTGGTTGGAGTCGCGATCTTCCTTTGGGCGTCAACGGCGAGACCGCCGGAAGCCGCCTCCCCCGTTGGCGCTGCTGCCACACTCGGAAGCTGCGGGATCGGGGCCTTGATCGCCGACCAGTGACCCCAGAACATATAGCTGTGCGGGTGCGCCTGCGGGTGCGGCGATGCGATCCGCACTTCATGCCC
>Ga0206870_1052_pt1 | contig 31349 bp, 24 predicted proteins | sample Alteio_BWOrgCont_36_FD_152620 | JGI IMG/M metagenome (GOLD analysis project Ga0206870, IMG submission 152620) | Enriched cells from forest soil in Barre Woods Harvard Forest LTER site, Petersham, Massachusetts, United States -... | ecosystem: Environmental > Terrestrial > Soil > Temperate forest >... | reverse complement strand
TCGCGCGTGTGGCCCTGATTTTGAACAGTGGTCTTCGCGATGCGCGTCGCCGGACGAGAACGCAGGTAGTAAGTCGTCTTCAGACCCTGCTTCCACGCATACATATACATCGACGAGAGCTTGCCGATGTTGGGAGACTCGGCAAAGAGATTGAGCGACTGCGATTGATCGATGTAGGCATTGCGATCGCGTGCCATGTCGATCAGCGAGCGCATCGGCACCTCCCACACTGTGCGATAGAGCAGCTTCAGGTCCTCGGGCAACTCGGCAATTCCCTGCACAGATCCCTCCGCGAGCTTCAGCCGCATACGCATCTCTTCTGTCCACAGACCGCGCGTCCGGAGATCGTCGATCAAATACCGGTTGACCTGCAGGAACTCGCCGGAAAGCGTCTCACGTTTGAAGAGGTTCGATATTTGTGGCTCGATGCACTCATAGCAGCCGACGATCGAGGCAATCGTCGCAGTTGGAGCAACGGCAATGACCAGAGAGTTCCGCACCCCGTTCTGAAGGATGCGATCGCGCAACCTATCCCAGCGTTCTGTTTCTGGGGGTCGGACGCCCCAAAGATCAAATTGGAAGTGACCCGAGGCCAGCCGGGTGTCGACAAAGGCTGGGTGCGCCCCTTCTTTCTCTGCCAACTCACAGGAGGCTAGCAGAGCGTCGTAATAAATCTCTTCCTGAATCCTGGTCGAAAGGGCTTGTCCCTCCGGCGAGTCGAAGGACAATCGAAGCTGAAAGAAGACATCCTGCAAGCCCATAATGCCCAGGCCCACAGGTCGCCACTGCGCATTCGAACTCGCTGCCTGCGGTATCGGGTAGTAATTGATGTCAATCACCCGATCGAGCATGGGAATTGCGGTGCGCACCGTGGCTGCGAGTTTGTCGAAGTTGAAACGAGACACGCCGTCATCCGTCGAGACGTGCTGCGCCAGGTTGATCGAACCCAGATTGCAGACCGCGGTCTGATCTTTCGACGTGACCTCCGTGATCTCTGTGCACAGGTTCGACAAGTGGACGATATTGCCTGGTTTGCCGGTCTGGTTGCATTTCAGGTTCGTGGAGTCCTTGAAGGTCATCCACCCGTTTCCGGTCTCGGCGAGTGAGCGCATCATCCGGGCATAGAGGTCACGGGCTTTAATTTGGCGGCGATAAAGTTTGTCGGCCTCTGCCTTCTCATAGGCTTCGGCAAACTCGTTGCCGAACAAGTCAGGCAGGTGAGGAACGTCTTTAGGATCGAAGAGCGACCACATATCGTCCCCCTCCACGCGCCGCATGAAGAGATCAGGAATCCAATTGGCAAGATTGAGGTTGTGGGTTCGCCGGGAAAGGTCGCCCGTGTTCTCGCGCAATTCAAGGAACTGCTCAATGTCCGCGTGCCATGGTTCCAGGTAGACACAGCAGGCACCCTTCCGTTTTCCGCCCTGGTTGACTGCCGCAACGGAGCTATCGAGCGTCCGCAACCAAGGAACAATTCCATTCGACAGTCCATTGGTCGCACGAATCAGCGAACCCTCCGATCGAACGCGATGGAAAGCGAGACCGATGCCACCGGAGAACTTCGAGAGCATCGCGACATTCTTATAGGTGTCATAGATGCTCTCAAGCGAATCGGAAGGAGAGTCATGCAGATAGCACGAAGACATCTGCGCGTGCTTCGTCCCGGAATTGAACAGCGTCGGGGACGAGGGCATGTAGTCGAGTGACGCGATCAATCGGTAAAACTCAATGGCTTCATGGGGGGTGCCAGCAAGGCCGCAGGCGACGCGTAGAAAGAAGTATTGCGGGCTCTCAATCACCGTTCGTGTGATTGGATCACGAAGAAGATACCGATCGTAAACGGTGCGAAGCCCAAAATACTCGAAGCGGTCCGACAGCGTGTCGTCGATCGCATGGTTCAGCTTGCGGGCGTGTGTCTGTACAAACTCGGCAGTCGCCGGATTGACCACGCCCTCCTGGCTTCCGTAGGCAATCGCCTGCGAAAACGAATAAAGGTTGTGGCTGGCAATCTCCTTGACGATGGTTCCCAGCAAAAGACGTGCGGCGAGTCGCGAATACTGAGGCTCCTCAGCGATCAGCGATGCCGCAGTGTCGATCGAGATCGTATCGAGCTCGCGAGTCGTCGCGCCATCGTAAAGACCACCGATCGTCTTGGACGCGACTCGAATCGCGTCCACATGGGCGAGACCGTAGCAGCAACGTTGCACCGCGCGGACAATCTTATTAACGTCCACCGGTTCCAGCGCTCCGTTGCGCTTGCGGACGTGCATGATGGGCATCTCTTCACGCACCGGAAAGTCGGGCGTGAGGTCGGAGAGGCTGGTCTGAACGCTGATCGAATCGGATATCGTGGCCATAGAACTCCTGGCCCCAAGGAACCTGCGAAGAAACAGCGGTAATCCGCCCGGCGAAGAGAGAAAGCCGCTGCCACCTCGCCTCCCCTCGGAGGCGTAAGCGAATATTTCCCAGGCAGGTTTTCGGACTCTGCAGGTTCTGACCTACTTGCCGGACTTCCCAGACTCTTACGAATCCAGTGTCATCTTGGGCGTTCGTACCTGCTCACCGCTGCGGGGCAGTTCCGGATTCTCACCGGATTCCCTTTTACTCTCCAAATATCGAAGAAACCTTGGAATGGACCCACTATATCTTGGGCTGCGTTCCTAGGCAAGCCCATTGGTTGTGGATTTCTCGTACCATTGTCGCCGGGAGCCAGGCAGGCGTTCGCTTTGCGCCATCGGTCGTCCTCTTGGTAAATCTTTCAAAGCAGCCGGCGAGAAACCTGGCCGACAAATTCGTTCAATCTTCTAAAATAGAAATAGAGAGCCCCAGGAAAGCAGCCCAGCCGCGGGCTTTTCGCTTTCCAGGTCATTGAAAACAAAGGAGAAACTAACAAGTCCTTTGGAATCTATGAACTAGCGCGTAACGTTACCCGGTAAACCCCATGGAATCTATGAAGTAGCAAATGACGGGGGAGGGGGGACTTGGCTCCGCTACACTGAACTCCGTTTCGAGGAGCACGCACCATGGGATACAAAGCATGGCTGGTTGAATCGCCCGACGGACCGTTTCTCGAACGGGACTTCCCTCACCCGGTTCTCGCCGCGAACCAGGTCCTGGTCCGGATCGCCGCCAGCGGCGTCAATCCCCTCGACACCAAGATCCGCGCCGCCAAGGCAACCCATGCCCGCCAGCCGCTACCCGCCGTCCTGGGCGTCGACATGGCTGGAACCGTGGAAGAGGTAGGCCCCGGCGTGACCGGCTTCAGGCCCGGAGACGAGGTCTACGGCATGGTCGGCGGAGTGGGCGGCCACCAGGGCACCCTCGCCGAAAAGATCGTCGCCGACGCCTACCTGCTCGCGCACAAACCGAAGAACCTCACCATGTGCCAGGCCGCGGCGCTCCCGCTGAGCGTGATCACCGCCTGGGAAGGCCTCGTCGACCGCGCGAAGATCCACAGCGGACAGCAGGTGCTGATCCACGCCGGAGCCGGCGGCGTCGGCCACATCGCGGTCCAGATCGCCCGCGCCTTCGGAGCCGACGTCTTCGCCACTGTCTCACCCGACAAGGCGAAGATCGTCGCAGACTTTGGCGCCACTCCCATCGACTACCGCTCCATGTCCGTCGACCAATATGTCGCCGCGCTCACCGCTGGCCGGGGCTTCGACATCGTCTACGACACCGTGGGAGGCGCGACCCTCGACGCCTCCGTCGCCGCCGTGAAGCGCTACACCGGCCATGCCCTGAGCTGCCTGGGATGGGGATCGCACGCCCTGGCTCCCCTGTCCTTCCGCGGAGCCACCTACTCCGGAGTCTTCACCCTGCTCCCGCTGCTCACCGGCGAAGGCCGGGCCCACCACGGCGAGATACTCACCCGGGCCGCCACTCTCGCCGAGGCCGGCGAGCTCCGCCCGCTTCTCAACGAGCGAACCTTCTCCACTGCAGAGATCGATGCCGCGCACACACTGGTCGCCTCCGGCTCGCTCGGCAAGGTCGTCGTCGAAATCTAAGCGTCAGCCCATCGCGAACGACCGGAACGCCTCCACGACGCGTTGGGCCACTGTCTCTCGATTCTTCTTGGTCGCCAGCTCGTGCCCCGCGCCCGCAATCGTAACCAGCTCCGTTCGCGCAGGAATGAGCTTCAGCGCCGCTTCCATCTCCGCGATGGAGCCGAATTCATCTCGTGCGCCGCTGACGAACAGCGCCGGCGTCTCGAGGCGCGGAAAGTGCGCCGTACGCAACTCATCCGGCCGCTGCGGCGGATGCAGCGGGTAGGAGAGCAGCAGGAGTGCCTCGGCAACCCCTGGCTCAGCCGCAGCGAGCATCGACGCCTGCCGGCCTCCATAGGAATGCCCACCCAGAAACACCCGGCCCGCCACCCGGCGCCGCACCGACTCGACCGCCGCGCGCAGACCCTGCTGGTCCCGCTCCGCGCTACCCCGCGGCGGAGGCCCCTGGGGGCGTGCCTGGCGAAAGGGAAGATCACAGCGCAGCACCGTGATCCCCGCCGAACAGAACGCCTCGGCCAGCGCCACCAGAAGCGGGGCATTGCAGTTTGCTCCCGCGCCGTGCGTCAGGACAAGCCCGTCGGAACTCCCGCCGTCCGGACCATGCAGAAATCCATGTACGGGGACACCGTCAGCCGAAGTCTCTGAGAATGCTTCGCACGTCCTCATATTCGCCAGATTATTGCAGCGCTGCGCGATGATTCAATCGGGAGGTGTGCTCTCCAAGGGCGAAACGCGGCTTGTCCGGCTTCACAATGCAGGCAAGGTCAGATCAGGACATCGGCTCTCATAAGCTGGCGCGGCGTGTAATATTGGTCGCAATCCTGGCCGTCTGCTCTGGCAACTCCAAAGGTTCGAGAGGGTGCCGATGCATTGTGTCTTTCATATCAAACATATCAAAATCGCGAGGCTCAGAGTCTTTCTCGTTGCAGCGCCTCTGGCAGCGCTGGGCGTAACGGCGTTTGGGCAAGGCTTGTACCAGACGGCGCAATCGCCACCTCCGCCCTCCAGCAATTCCGATTCGACTACGGTTCCGGCCACTCGCCAGCCGCCCGTCAGGAATGAAGGCCACGGCACTGAGACTTATCCCGGCCACCAGCCCCACGGTTCCGATAACGGACCCGCCATCGCAGCGGGGGCAGCAGCTTCGGTAGTGATCATCGGAGCGCTTATCGCCCACGACCTAAATTCGCCTGGGCACTTCGGCAAGGACGGACCTGAGGTGCCAAAAGAATTTGACATGAATGGCTTCGTCATCAAGGGCCTTGTTCGCCCGAACTGGCCGGTGGTCCTCGACTTCGTGCTCGACAGTCCAGGCGCGGCCCAGGTCGACATCATTACCGCCGACAACAAGCACCATTACCGGGCCATCATGACGAACGGGCCGAATCGCCGTGCTTACGCCATCTTTCACCTGCCGCGGGACTTCGGCAAGGAGGCGCAGCTCGCGTTCTATCAAATCCATTCCATCCCCGCAGCGGGAACAAATTCTCCTCCACCACGCCTCCGCACATTCGGCATTGGCGCGGGTGACAAGGCAGTCGGCTCTGTGGCCATCGATCAACTGACATTTCAACCAGCCACGATTCATACAAGCATGCAGGAATTTGCGAGGTTTGGATTTCACGCCCATTCGGCCTTCGACGGGGTGCGAGCCGAGTTTGTATTTACTACGCTTTACAACGGACACCTGCTGGTAGAGAAGGATCAGGAAGAAAAGCTGCCGCCGATTCCCGAAGGCGAGCGCGGCGCCGGCATCTGGAACGGAAACGGCAAAGCCGGCGAGCACATGCTGCAGGTGCGGGCCTGGCGCGGCCTCGAGAACGGAGGAGACTGGGGGGTGGCGTGGTCGCCCGACATCGTGGACGTAATCCAGCAATGACGCGGTATGCGGCGTGGTCAGCCTAGGACGCCTTTGGGGCAGTTCACTGCTCTTCCGCAGAATCGTGGCGGCGTCTATCTTCGTACTCGCATGCCTGCTCGTCTATCTCGGATCCAACATTCCCAGAGCAGTTTCTCTCCCCGACGACGACCTTAACGCATGGAGCTTCGCGCGTCTGGGAGAGGAAAAAGTCGTACTCCAAAAACCCGACATTCAAGAGGGCGGGCTCGCCCTTTCCTACGTTGGAAGCAGAAACGAGGTGGCAGACCTCTGGCTGACGAATGCCGCACTGGACGAGGCCTCCAGGCGGCTGCTGCTTCCGGGCTCCAACTCCCAGCAGCCTGCCGCAGTCAGCTACATCACAGGCGGCCAGGTGAAATCCGCGCCGACAGACGACACCTGCCACACGACGATCGAGGTACGCCGCGCTCCGGGCTCACCCCCTGTTGACGCATTGACGATCTACCAATCAGATGAATCTGCCGGGCCGCAACGCTTCCGGCAGCTCGTGCTCGACGCGGGCACGACCCCGATGCAGGTGGAGGTTCACACCGATCCGCCTCCGCAGGGCGGAATGGACGCGCCGGGCTGCAAGAAAATGCTGACCGTCGGGACAAATCCCCCGATCGAAATGCCGCCCATCCCGGTGCGGTTCTTCGTATCCGGAGGAAAGATCGACTTGCACTTCAATCCCTCCAGCCCTGCGGTGTCAATCTGGACCGGCACGACGCAGACCTTTGAATCGGTTTCGCTGGGCGATAATGACCTGCACGGCACGGGGCTAAAGATCTTGACCGCAAAGCAGATCAAGGCTCCGCCAAAGCTCGAGGTGCGTGCCTCGCCCGAGGCAAGCGAAATTTCGTTCAACCATCTCAAGCTCGGCTCAGATATGCTTCGCCTCGATGTAGGAGCCGATGGAGAAAAGGCGTCAGCCTACCGGGACGGTCACTCGATGTACAACTACGACTTGATTGCCGCAATCCAGAAAAACACTATCCTCGGCTACGTGCTCGGCGCCGTTCTGGTCGTGTTCATCGGCTGGGTGAAGAAGGTTTGCTTCCCCAGCCCACAAACCATAGACGCTGCCCCAGGTGCAAATCCGAAAGTATGAAGTTCGCTCTTATACCGGCAGCGGATTTCTCTCCACAAACTGCCGCTGGTGCCAGTAGGGATAGATCGGCGTCACCGCGCTGGCGGCGTCCAGCTTTGCCACTTGCTCCACAGTGAGCTTCCATCCCTCCGAGGCGAGGTTCTGCTTGAGCTGCCCCTCGTTGCGCGCACCCATGATGATGCTGGCAACCGTCGGTCGCTGCAACAGCCAGTTCAGCGCGATCTGGGGAACGGACTTGCCCGTCTCCTTCGCGATTTCGTCGATGACGTCCACGATCTTGTAGAGGAATTCATCCTCGATCGGAGGCCCATACTCGGCCGTCTTATGCAGGCGGCTGGTTTCCGGTAGCGGATGCCCGCGGCGGATCTTACCCGTCAGGCGGCCCCATCCGAGCGGGCTCCAGACCAGCGTAGCCACTCTCTGGTCGATGCCCAGCGGCATCAGCTCCCACTCAAACTCCCGGCTGACCAGCGAGTAATAGGCTTGGTGCGCGACATAGCGCGCCCACCCGTAGCGCTCGGAGATGGCCAGCGACTTCATCAGGTGCCACCCTGAGAAGTTCGAACAAGCGATGTAGCGGACCTTCCCGGTGCGCACCAGAGTGTCGAGAGTTTCAATCGTCTCGTCGATCGGTGTGGTCGCGTCAAACCCGTGCATGTGGTAGATGTCGATGTGGTCAACGCCGAGCCGCTTAAGGCTGCCGTGCACCGACTCGATCAGGTGATAACGCGAGGAGCCAACGTCGTTCGGTCCCTTTCCCACGCGAAAAGTGGCCTTGGTCGAGATAAGCAACCGATTGCGTTTGCCGGTAATCGCCTTGCCAAGCACCTCTTCGGCAAGTCCGTCGGAGTAAATATCGGCTACGTCAAAGAGGTTCACTCCGGCATCGAGACACAGATCGACAAGCCGCGCTGCCTCATCACCAGTCGAACTGCCCCACGCTTTGAAGAATTCGTTGCCGCCACCAAAGGTTCCCGCGCCGAAGCTGAGCGCTGAAACCTTCAGACCTGAATGGCCAAGCTGTCTGTATTCCATGACTAAGAGATGCGCTCGCCCCATCGAGGGTGCACGCCCCAAAAATGTTTCACGGAATGTAATAAAACGGGTTGGGAAGCTTGACAGAATAGTCCGCCGCAGACTTCCCTCTCAGATCGCTGAACTGATCGCCGACGCTCAGCGCGATCCGATAACCCTGCTGCACGATCTGCATACGCGCAGCTGACTTATACGCGATCGTCGCTTCTTTCAGCTGATCCTAGGTGCGCAACGCCAGGCCATCCCACTTGTCGTAGCCTGCACTGTGCAGGTTCCGCTCGGTGGCGTCGCGCAGAGTATCTGCCCGGCCGGTGATGAAGAAGACAGCAACGCTCAGCTCCTGCGCGCGCTTGAACAGGCGTAGCGTGCCGGAAATGACGGGCGCGCTTGCGGATTCAGCCCATGTCTGCCACTCCTTGCTGACAAACCCGAAATCGGTGGCGGAAATTTCCGGCCACGTCGAGAGCGAAGGTATCGTCAATGTCGAGGACCAGGGCCAACTTCTCGCCGGCCTTCTTGTGGGCCGCTGCGCGTTCCAGAAATGCCATTGCGCGCTGCTCCTGAAGGTCTAGCGCCTTGGCGTAGCAACCGCAGGTGCAGGTGCAATCGTGATAGGCCTTCAGCTCTGTCTTAAGCAGGCCGAGGTTGGGCGGCTCGGCAACCTGCGAGACAATGTGAGTCTGGACAGACTGCGCGTTCAGATTGAACACGAGCAATGCCACGAGAGCGAGCCGGATCAGCCGGGCGTGAGCTTTCAAAATTTCCCTCCTGAAGGAACAGGCGAGTCCCATACTAACGGCGAATCCCGGGAAATTTGCCGCGAAATCACGTGTCGTTCCGTACACGTTCATCGGGCGAGGGTTGCGGCACGGCGATGTCCTTGCGTATAGTGCGATCAAAGCCCAGATAATCCTCACAGGAGCGGTAAATGCCCCCAGCAGAAACCATCGGCGCACCAGCAAGTATCGGCAAGTCAGTTCAGATTCGCGGCGAAGTCAAAGGAAGTGAGGATCTCCTGGTCGATGGCGTGGTGGAGGGAACAATCACATTAACCGAGAGCCGCCTGACGATCGGCCCGCACGCGAAAGTGCAGGCCAACGTTTCCGCGCGCGATGTCGTGGTGATCGGCAATCTTGATGGCGATATCCAGGCTACCGGTCGGGTGGAACTGCGTGCCGGCGCGAACCTGAAGGGCGATATCCACGCCGCGCGCCTCTCCATCGAAGAGAATGCCGTGTTCTCCGGCAAAGTCGATCTGGTGCAGTCTGCCGGTCAAGCTGGCTCGGATCGCGGCGCTGCCGCCGCGCAGACTCCGGTAGGCGCAGGTAAAACCGGGACAATGTTCAGCGCCCCCAATTAAGGCAATTTTCGGAAAACAGTGTAGTGTGAAGCCAGTACCGCAAAGTCAACGCCTCCAGCAGGGAGCGTTGACCTGGCACTATCAAATTAGAGAGCACAGATTTTCCGAACTTGCCCTGGTGAGCGCTTGCTAACCGTGTCCGGCGGGAGAACGGCACGGTAACTGCTTTGGGTCCAAGAGGACTCCATTGACGACTCCCTGAAAGAGGTCGACCCAGCACCGTGCTGCGCAGCCTGTTCAATCGAGAGCCATCGCGGCCTGAGCGTAGCGGCCGCACCGTGCTATCCGGGCCGCGGATTCCTCGCCATTCAAGCGGCTGGGCCGCGATGCTGAAGCACCTCAAGGAAGAACAAAGCCTGCGTGTGCTTGACATCGGGCCGACTTCGCCCAGCAATATCAACTTCCTCACCGGGCTTGGCCACAGTTGCTACATGGCCGACGTGGTCCACGAAGCCCTGACCGGTGACTGGTCGATGCCGCCGGCAGGGGAAGGCGGCGAGCCGGGATTCGATACGGCCCGCTTCATCGAGCAGACTCTCGATTTCGCCGGACGGAGATTCGATGTTGTCCTTCTCTGGACAACCCTCGACTATATCCCGCAACCGCTGGTGGAGCCCTTTATCCAGCACCTCTACTCGGCCATGCATCCCGGTGGCCGAGTTCTCGCCATCTTTCACTCCAAGAGCGCGGGACCCAACACCACTTATTGCCGCTACCACCTGACCGAGGGCGATTCCATCGAGATGCAGGAGTCGGAGCCATATCCGGTCTTGCGCGTCTATACCAACCGCAACATTGAGAAGCTGTTCTCGCAATTCAGCAACTACCGCTTCTTCCTCGCCAAAGACAACATCTACGAAGTCATCATCACTCGCTGAGAAGCGGGCGTGGCCGACGTCGGCCTGCGCGGTTCTGACTCCACCCCCCACAGACTTTGCTGCTCTTCGCCCGCCGCGCCTCCCACATTCTCTTCGGTCCCCGGCTGAGTGTCCGAATATCTCAGCCCCAACTGATACTTCCGCTTAACCGCGATGACCAGGTCCCCTATCCGCTTCTGGTATGCCCGGGAGACAAACGCCTCCTCATAGCGTTTCGCGTAGCTCGCGTCAAGCTGCGGAAAATGCTCATGGACAAAGGCCAGGAAAGTCGCCTTCGAACACGGCTTGAGAAACAGCGCATTGGCATGGAAGAAGTTCGCATCCGCTTCACGCGCCTTTCGAGCCATCATTTCGAGCGCCCGGACGTTGTCGGTGATGCCCGGCATCAGTGGCGAACACATCACACCCGTGCGCAGCCCCGCCTCGCGCAGGCGGCGAACCGTGCGGAAGCGTAGGTCGGGCCGCGGAGCACGCGGCTCGAGGATCCGTGCCAGGCGGGCATCATGCGTTGTGATGGTGACGTTAACGGTCAGATCGTTGTGAACAGCAATCTGCTGCAGCAGGTCGATATCCCGCTCGATAAGCGTGGACTTGGTTACGATACTCAGCCCCAATCCGCGATGTGCAGCAAAGACTTCGAGGATGCTGCGCGTAACCTGGGCGTGTCTCTCAATGGGCTGGTAAGGATCGGTCGCCGTGCCCAGTGCAATCGCCTCGCCGCGCTTCAGCGAGCGGAGTTCCTGGTCAAGCAGCCAGGCTGCGCTCTGCTTGACGTAGATCTTCCGTTCGAAGTCCGCGGGATCGCGCAGCTCCATGAACTCGTGGGTGTACCGCGCATAGCAGTAGCGGCACCCGAACTCGCAGCCTCGGTACGGATTGATCGTCCATCGAAATGGGAATCCACGCCGGGAGACGCACCTGTTCAAGAGCGACCGAACCGGCAGTGTACGAAACTCGACCAGATGCCCCTCGCCGGCGGAACAGCCGCTCGCCGCAAGCCGGGCAATGCCCTGAAAAGACTCCGGCTCCTGCTGCCGCTCGCTGGTATTGAGGATATGAAAGAGAGACAGCGTTTTCGCTTTTTCTTCGCTCATAACTCGAAACTTACTCCCTTCGAAAACCGTCGTCAATAGGGCTGTTCAGTGGCGTCCTTCCGGACATACAGGATGAGCCCGCTTGTCCGCATAGCGGGCATCTCATTCTAAAAAGCACTACCCTCATTGACGCACGTTGAGTGGCGAACACAGATTTCTACAGGAGTATGAATCGCATGACTGACTTGAAAGGTTCGGCCATTACCTGGCTCGGGCACGCCGTCGTTCAGATCACCACCGCCAAAGGAACCGAGATTCTCGTCGATCCATTTATCGAACACAATCCCAAGTACCCGAAGAGTTATAAGCTCCCCAAAAAGCTGGACCTTCTCCTGGTGACCCACGGCCATGGCGACCACGTCGGCGATGCCGTCACCGTCGCCAAACAGCACGGTCCGCATGTGGTCGGCATGGTGGAGTTGATCGGTTGGTTGCAGTCAAAAGGCGTGGAGAACGCCGCCGGCATGAACATCGGCGGGAGCTATAAGTTCAAGGATGTAACGCTTAGCATGGTGGAAGCGCGGCATAGCTCCGGCATCGATGACGGCGGCCGGACAATCTACGGCGGCGTCCCCATTGGATTTGTGATCGCAATCGACGGGGGCCCGGTGCTCTACCACGCCGGCGATACCGGAGTCTTTCTCGATATGCAGCTGATCCGCGAGCTATACGCGCCTGATCTGGGATTTCTACCCATCGGCGACTACTACACAATGGGGCCGAAGGCAGCGGCAATCGCAGCAAAACATCTCGCACTCAAGACCGTCGTGCCCATCCACTACGGAACATTCCCGGCACTTACTGGAACTCCTGAGCAGTTGGAAGAGCATCTTCAGGGAACCGGCATCCAGGTCTTGAAAGCCGAGCCAGGCAAAACTCTCCGTTAGCTGGGACCCCGAAACAGCAAAGGCAGGGGCCCGTTAAGGAAACCACCTGCCTTGCTAATTCCTGAGAACGACCAACTAACCTTTAGCGGACTTGGCCGACTTGGCTGCCTGTTCTTTCCGGCGTTCAGCCCAGCGGCGCTTCATCGCCTCAGCTATCTTGCGACGGCCCTCGGGTGACAACTTGCGTCTTCCCGGAGCCTTCGCTGCTTTCTTAGCAGTGCCGTAACTTCCCCTCTTTGGCCCTGTTGCGCTCGTTCCAGCCAGTAGGTTTCGGGCTTGCTGCAGGCGCGATATCTCGTTATCGATTTCAATCAGAATTTGACTAACTTGCACCTTTCCTCCGTTTTTTCAGGGCGACCGAAAAGTACGCAATTAATCTGCGGCCGCTTGATCAAGTAGTAATTACAGCCTCCCCAGACTAACTCGATTAGAAATAAATTGCCAATTTCGCAGCCCTGTAAGTTGAACGATAACCAACTGTCGCGTGCGGTCGTTACGCGCTAACACCATCCCGGCCGGCCCGAAATCACCCGCGGTTGGGACTAACCAAGAGGTAAATTTTCCGAAACAGTATTCAGAACTGGCAAACCATGATGGAACGGGAGTAGAGTAGGCGCGCGAGCGATTCGTAAGGACAATACCCTCGGTTTCCCTGACCGGGAGACCGTCATGGTGCCGCCGCAGGCGTATTTTGTCCGACGAAACTGAAAATAAAAAAGACGGCAGTGGATGCAATCAAAGTTGTGATAGATTTGCGGTTCTCCAGACTTGCGCATATCTTCCGCTCACTGAATGATCAGTGAATTCCGTAGGTGAGTAGCCGCAAGTCTCGAAGGACCTCGGGGAGGTATTCGGGTGAAGTCTCCTCTTTCTCGATTCGTTCTGGCGTCAGCCGGTTTCCTCTCTCTGTGCGCCTGTTCGGCGGCGTACTCCGCAAGCCCGGCATCTGGTCCAACAAACAGCGTCACCATTCCCGGTCCATTGAGATCTTTTCTGCGCATGGCCGGCATCAGTCAGAAGGCCTCTCCCGAGGATGTCCTGCCACTGCTGGCCCGCAACGCCTACCTGCGCGGCTACCAGACTGGCGAGGAGACGGAGTTTCTGATCCTCCTGGACCGCTACGTGCATCAAGCGAGGGAGCTTCAGGCCTTGGTGGGAGCAAATGGCGCCATTGAGATTACTAACTGCAATGATGCGGCCACGTTAATCCACATTCTCGGGTATCAGTTGCGCGCCGGCTGCGGCCAGAAGGACACCGTCCTCGTGACGGCTAACGCGGAGAGAGCGTTTCTTACCATTGATTCAGGATTCCCCCTAACTCAGCTCGAGGAGGCTCTCGCAAAGAACACCTCTTTCAGTTATCCATATCCCACCAGTCAGGTCCCGGTGCTTTTCACAGAGAGCGACTGGGTACACGCGAGTTTGTGGAAGGAGAGGGGCAAAGGCAATCTGATTGATGTACTCCTCCATGACCGCGGCATAGACCGTCTCTATTGGGCATTTTCGAGAAGCGATGACCAGACCAGCTTTGCATTGCTTCGCTCTCCCGGGCTCAGAAAATTGCTTCCCTACGCCGCTGTCCTCGACTTCTACGGCAGCCAGATCACCATTCAGTCCGGGCGCGTGATGGTGCCCGGTGGAACCGCCGCCGAGGCGAACTGGAAAGACCTCGTGGGAGCGAGCCCCGAGTCTCCGGGAGATTTCGTTCTACACCTTGTATCGAAAGACAATGGCTGGCTCGCCGTCTATTTCGATGCCCTTTCTCGCGTAAGTCGGACACAGCAGGAACACTTCACCACTGGGCCACGTCTCAGCCACCTTTACGACGCTTACCGCTCATCTATCGACCAGCAGGATCCTACCAAAAGTGTTTTCCCCAAGGGCGCCGACCTCATGGTTCTATTCGATCGCGTGGATTGGGAGCCAAACGGGGAGCCGGTAGTTCCAGGCGGCCTCCAGGTATGGAAGGAGATCTTCAACGAGAAGACCAGCTACAAACTCGTTCACGAATTGGGAAAACGTGCCGACGGCTGGAACAGTCCGGAACAGCTGCTCGACGCGCTGGTTGCCTGTTCTCGCCTTGAAACCGACAGCGGACCCGTCCAGATTTACCTGATGCTCACCGAACTGGACAGCAAGCGGCCCCAGGGAAAACGCCTCTCCGAAGGGACCGTGCGCCTGCTGGCCAGCCGGTTTGCACAGTTCAACAGCTGGTACCTTATCTTCGCCGAATTTCCCGAGCTGAACGATACCTCGATTACCCGCTTTCTGAATGTGGCGGAATCCATCGACAAGATCTCAGCCCCCGCGCTGCGTGGAAACGTGCTCGGGTCTTTTCAAGCCAACGTCGGCCTCTGGCAGATCTTCGCCCGCCAGGGAGAGATCCCGCGAGGAAAGATGAACACATCGTGGCAGGGCATGGTCGACCCCTTCGCGAAGATCTCTTCGTCGGCCCAGCTGCTTGACGCCGCGCGCAGCTCCCTGGGAGAACTATTGATAGCATCAACAGGCTCCGCAAACCGCTCCCAGGACGAGATCGTCGACCTGCTTGCCGGTCCTCCTCAGGAGACCGCGGAAGGTCGACGGATGCATCGTGAAGTCGCGGCCAAGATCCGCGCAGTGCTGGATGATCAGCGACTGGCTTCGCTCGACACTCTCTTCGGGCTGAGCGATGGCCTTAACGCCATGGCTCACGGAGCCAAGCCGAACCAGGATCTCCTCTCTCTGGCAGCGGAACTGCGGGAATTCGAACTGCCGCGTCCGATCTTCACCGAGAGGGAAAAGATCGAGTGGGCGCCGCCGGTTTACAGCAGCCGCCATGCCGAGCTGCAGGTGAAGACCGACATGACGAAGATGATCAAGTCACCCGGTTCGCCTGCACAGCTCGAAGTCGCCCGCGGTCAGCTTGCGCCTTTCCTGAGAGACACGCTCGTAGGCCTCAACTACGCCTACTACGAACCGCCCGGCGCGCAGGTCTTGCACAACAATCCGCTCTTCGTGCGGTCTCACGACTTCTCGGGAATTACCGTAATGAGCTCGGAGCCATTCTTCTGGCATACTCCCGAACTGTTCGGAGTGGGCGCACCTGCCGGCGGAGGTGCTTATCTGATAGGCTCACTGGCCGACCTGCCCTATGCGCTGGCCGAGATGGAAGAAGACTTCATCGTCCCGGAGAACGTCCAGGCCCTGATCTGGAAGGAAACGGTTCCTAACCTCATGGTCAGCGCCGTCGTGCCCCGCTGGTGGAACGTGAGCACACACGAACTGCACGCGGTCACTTTGTACCAGAAGTCCGGCGAAGAGATAATAACCGCGGCCGCAGGGAACGCGCAGCTTCGCGGCAAAGCGATCAATATTCTTTCTGAACGCATGGCCCCGCAACGGCTGGAGTGGGTTGAGGACGCAATGGTGCCATCTGCACCAGGCTCCGCAGTACTGTCTCGAGTCATGCCGGCAGATACCTTCTACTTGGCCGCCGAGTTCCGGCAGAAATTTCCCGAGGAAGCCGCCTCAGCCGGACCGGCGAGTCGGCAACTGGCCGAACTTTGCCGCAAATATCCGGCAGAAACAAGCCCCGAGCGCGTGTCGCGAGACTTCGGCACGCCACATCCTACGCTGGCCCGCAGTTACTCCAGCGAATTCCTGAACCTCAAGCAGCTGCCCGCCTTCGGAGGCTATTCCAGCCGCCTGTTTGGTGAGTCCTGGGAGTCCGGCAACCTGTATTGGGCGCGTCTCGCGGACGAGATGGGTTATTCACCCGTCATGCTGAATAGTCTGGTACCGGAGCTGACCCGCCGCATGACCGGAAAAATCTTCGCCACCGATCTCGAAGATTGGCCCGCGCTGCTTCGCGCCATGCGTGAGACGGGAGAGGAATTCAAGCAGGGAAAGGTAGCGCCGGTTCCAGTGGCAAAAATGGATACCGAGCATTAGAGCTGAGCGAGGTGATGATGCGCGACGGCAGGATTATGACGACAAAATATCTCCCCCTCTGCGGCTTGCTTCTTGTTCTGTTATCCGGCGGCGGACACACCGCTGCATCTCAGCAGGACAGTTCACGGATTCGTGTGAACGTGGTCCTGGTGCAGCTCAATGTCGCCGTTACCGATCATAAGGGAAACTACATCAGCGGCCTTCGTCCTCAGGACTTCGAGATTACTGAGGACAAAATCCCGGAAACGATCGCCACCTTCGAAGAAGGCGACGAACCCGGCATAGCTGCCGACACGTCGGACACTGCCGCCAAAGCTCCAGAACCCGCTCCCGTGCCGCAACAACCCGAAGCGGGTAAGGCTACGGTCTCTGAGCTGCAGCATCTGGGAGCCAATGTTTATGTGCTCTTTGACACCAGCAACTATATGTACAGGGGATTCGTCTACGCGCAGGATGCCATTGCCGATTTCGTCCGCTCGCTCGAGCCGGAGTACAAGGTAGCCTTCTATTCCTACAGTCGCGACCTGTCCAAAGCCACCGCCCTGACCCCGGATCATACTCAGGTATTGCGCGGCGTGCGCAGCACCGTTGCTGGAGACGATGCGGCCCTTTATAACTGTCTTCTGTTGACGGTGAAAGATGCCGCCCCATTGAAAGGCCGCAAGGCCATCGTGGTCTTCTCGAACGGCCCCGACAATGCGAGCTCCGTCCCGCCGGAAAACGTAGCCGAATTGGCGCAATCAACGGGAACCATCATCTACATGATCAGCACCCAGGCGGCAGAGGGCGATCCGGTTTCCACTGCGGTGTTCGAGCGCATGAGCAAAGCCACCGGCGGCAAGGCCTACTTTGCCAAGAACTGGAAAGATGAAAAGCAGGCCTTCGCTTCTGTGCGCGATGACCTGGCTCACCTTTATTCGCTCAGCTACTATCCGGCAGCGAATCAGAATCGGGGCTGGCGCACGATTACTGTGAAACTCAACGGCAAGGAGCTGCAGAAGTATCACGTACGTACGCGCGACGGCTATCGCCTCTCCCAGCAGGCTCAAACGCTTTCAGCGAGCGAACCGGATACTGGAGGGGAATCGACTCCGAACTGATGTCGCGGAAGCTCTAGTGAAAATCGTGCGACTGCACTTCCAGTGCGCTATCCGATAAACCCGTCAGGTGCACAGCCTTTACGTGAATCACGTTGTCCTGATTCTGAAGCGGGCCCTCGACGATCAGAAATTTGCTGCGCACCACTAGCAGGCGGTCGCGATCATAAAGATCAGGCGTAATAATCACGTTGGCGATGCCCGTCTCATCCTCCATGGAAAGAAAGATGAAGCCCTTTGCTGTGCCGGGCCTTTGTCTTGCAATCACGCAGCCTGCCATACGCACATATTCTCCGTCCCTGCAGGCGCGCAACTCCTCGGCAGACAAGATATTCCGGCTCTTGAGTTCAGCGCGGCGATAGTGCATCGGATGCTTTCCCGTCGTCAAACCGGTTCCCGCATAATCCGCCACCAGCCGCTCTTCAACATTCATTTGCCGCAGCGGATGTGTCTCAGACTCATCTTGCAGCCACTCACTTTGCTGCCTGAGCAGAGGTCCCTCCATATTGCCGGCACGCTCCACCTGCCATAGCGCATCACGGCGATGCGCTACTCCATCGATAGTGTTCAGCGCGCCGATACGTGCCAGTAGCGTGAGTTCCTTCCTATTGAGAACCGCAACGCGCTGGGCCAGATCCTCCGCCGAACGGAATGGACCATCCTGCAGACGCGAGCGAACGAGAGCTTCCGACGATTCCTTGCGCAAACCTTTCGCATACCCAAGCCCCATGCGCAGTGACAACGCACCATCCTGCTCATGTTCGACGGCACACGGCCAGTCAGAAACCTGAACATCAACCGGCGTCACGCGCAGTCCATGACGCTGCGCATCCTTGACCAGAACCGCCGGCGAATAGAAGCCCATCGGCTGATTATTCAGAATCGCGCAAGTGAACGCCGCCAGGTATTTCACCTTGAAATAAGCAGACGCATACGCAATCAGCGCAAAGCTCGCTGCGTGCGATTCGGGAAAACCATACAGCGCAAAAGAGCTGATGTTCTGCACAATCTGGTTTTGCGTGGCATCGTCGATACCGTTTGCAGCCATGCCTGCGCGCAGCTTTACTTCGAGATTCTTCATTCGCTCCCACGAGCGCCGCATTCCTACAGCCCGCCGCAGTTCCTCAGCCTCCGCACCAGAGAAGTTAGCGACGATCATAGCCATGCGCAGCAGCTGCTCCTGGAACAACGGCACACCCAGTGTGCGTTTAAGCACGGGTTCCAGCAGGGGATGCGGATATGTTACTTCTTCCCTTCTCTGCCTGCGCCGCATATAGGGATGCATCATCTCGCCGACAATCGGCCCAGGCCGGATAATCGCCACCTGCACAACCAGGTCGTAAAACTTCTCCGGATAATTCCTCGGCAACGACGCCATCTGCGCCCGGCTTTCCACCTGAAACATGCCGACCGTATCGGCCTTTTGCAGTGTGCGATAGACCTCCTCATCTTCCGGCAGTTGCGCCAGGTCTACGGCATCTCCGTAATGCCGGGGAATCAGCTCCAGGCAGTCTTTGAGCACAGCCATCATCCCAAGCCCAAGTAAATCCACCTTGATAATCCCCAGATCGGCGCAGTCTTCCTTGTCCCACTGCACCACTGTGCGGCCCGGCATCGAAGCCCGCTCCAACGGCACAACGCAGTTCAACTGCCCCAGGCAGATCACCATCCCTCCAGAGTGCTGGCTCAAATGCCTCGGCAGCTCCTGAATGCGCATGGAAAGTTCAAGATACTTGGCAATGCGCGGATGCTGAATATCGAAACCAGCGTTGAGAAACGAATGCGCCATTGTATCCGTCTTGCCGCGCCACTCCCACTGGCCAGCCAGACTCGACAACCTGCCTAGCGAATCCTCATCGAAGCCCAGTGCCTTTCCGACTTCTCTTGCCGCCGACTTCTGGCGATAGCTGCTTACGTTTGCCGTCATCGCCGCACCTAGTTCGCCATAGCGCCGATACACATACTGAATCGCCTGCTCGCGTTTCTCTTCCGACGGCAGATCAAGATCGATATCCGGCCACTCGCCGCGGCTATCATTCAGAAAGCGCTCAAACAGCAGTTCCATACCCACCGGATCGATGGCCGTGATCTCCAGCGCATAGCAGACTGCCGAATTCGCCGCGCTGCCGCGTCCCTGAATCAGGATGCCATTTCGCTTGCAGTACTCAATGATGTCCCAGACGATCAGAAAATACCCGGCAAACCCCAGCCTCGCGATCAGGGCAAGTTCCTTCTCGACCTGCTTCTCCGCCCGCTCCAGCAATGCGCGGTCATTCTTCGGCCCATAGCGTCGATGAACTCCAATCGCCACACGCTTGCGCAGAAAGCTATCCATTGTCTCTCCATCCGGCACCGGATAGCGCGGGAACTCGTAACCGAGATCGTCCAGTTCAAACTTCAGCCGCTCCGATAGACTCACCGTGTTCTCGATCGCGCCGGGCACATCGTGAAACAGCGCAGCCATCTCCTGTACTGTCCGCAGATGACGCTGGCTGTTGACGGCCAGAAGCCGCCCCGCCTGATCGAGCTCGACGTGATGGCGTATCGCCGTAAACAGATCCATCACCTCACGGTCATATGCCGTCGCATGACGAACCCCATTCGTCGCAATCACAGGCACATTTAGAGAACGTGCGATACGAATCGCCGCCTGGTTGCGCCATTCCTCCTCGCGTTCCTGGTGTCGCTGCAGCTCGACATAAACATTCTCGCGGCCGAAGATGCGAGTCAGCCGCTCCACAATCTGGCATCCGGCTTCTTCCCCACCACGAGCCAGCGCCGCCGCCAGTGGACCTTCATCTCCGCCTGTAAGGCACACTAGCCCCGGCGCAAATTCCGCAAGATCCTCGCATGTCGCCGCCCCATCGTTCTTCGTGCTTTCACGCATCTTGAATTGCGTGATGAGCCGGCAAAGGTTCTGATACCCCTCACGCGACTCGCAAAGCAATGGCAGCCGTGCCGGTTCTTCTTCGTGCTGATGCGACAGCCATATCGGCGGCACAAGCCGTGGCCCGAAACTCGATACGGCGATCTCCGCTCCGATATGCGCGCGTATACCGTTCCGCTTTGCGCTGGTATGAAAACGTGCAGCCCCATACACGCCGTTATGATCGAGCAGTGCCACTGCCGGCATCTCCAGCGCGACAGCCCGCTCGATCAAATCCTCCGGCTGCGACGCGGCTTGAAGAAAACTGAAGGCACTCGCCGCATGCAGCTCGATATAGCCGCTAGTCATACAGACCCACTATCTGCCAGCGATCCAGCATCAGATCCCGCACCAGGCAGCAGCACAGCATGGCCCCATCATTGCCGCGCGCCACCAGATCCCACTGCTCGCATCCCCATAGAGTCGCTCCCCACCACTCCCCGCCCGCCAGCCACGGACCATATGCGCGCTCCACTGCATAGCGCCGCTCGCGAAAAATAAACATTCTCGGCCGATCGCTCTGCAGAATCACAAACGACGCTTCTGGCGGACGCAGCTGACGCACAGCGGCACGCAGTGATGCGGGAGTAACATTCCACGGCCGTGTCAAAGGAATAGCAAACGGGTCCATGCGAAATGCCTCCGGCCCATGTGAATCTCGGAGCACAGCCCGGCCAACGCAGTCGTCACCAACAATGTTACGAATGCGCGCCAGTGTGACATCCAGATGCGCCGGCGCTGACAGCTGAGGATCAAACAACCCCAATTGCTCCTTACTTATGCTCCCCGGCTCTGCCGTTAGCGCCAGAACCAGAATTGCAGTCTGTGGCGGATGCGCCTCGAGATCGAGATGCAGTAGCTTGATCCACAGCTGCTTATCGTTTGACGGCAACGCTGGCCGCACCGTCCGCGTATGAGTTACATCACCCTCCAGCGTTAATGTAACTGTGACGGATGCAAGAGCGAGCACACGATCTGCTGCGCGGAGAATAAGCTGATCCAGCATCACGCTGATAACAAACATCAGCGAGTCGAGAATTTCCACCGGAGTATCCAACTCCATCTGCTCTTTTAGAATGAAAGCAGGCTCCGTTGGCTGAAACAAATGCGTACACTCTCCGCGCGCCAGCTGGCGAAGACGCTTCCCCGCCTGCCCCATGCGTGCAACAAGTTCCTTCTCGGGCAATGCCGCCAGCATCCCCAGCGTCCGAATACCCCACAGCGAAAATGTCTCCGCCTGTTCTTCGGTCAGATCGAGCACGCCCAGAGGCAGTGGCGCCAGTGCCGCGGCTTCTTCGCCTCTATGCACAACCTGCGCAGCCGTTCGCAAACTCAGCCCTCGTGCAAGTGCAATCGCCGCATGAAAATTCCCGCTGACGACGATACAACTCGTCATTCCCAGCGCCCTTACTCGCTTCAGAAGCTTCTGCGCCTGCGCTTCGGCTGGTCCAAACAGCCTCTCAGTCCCCGCAATATCGACGACACACAGGAACGCAGAATCCTCGCAACAATCCTCCACACGCGGCGAGAACGCGCCCGCGCACTCCAGCAGAACTGCTTTCGTCGCAGCTTCTTCGTTCAAAGAGCGTGGCAGTACGGTGACCCCGGAAAATGTATCCACCTCCACCGGCGTCAATCCGTGAACGATGCCCAGTTCGCGCCCCTTTGCGTTCAGCGAACACACCTGTTCAAGCGGAGGCTGGCCCTCCATCACGACAACCGGCTTGCCTCGCAGCTCCGGCCTCAAGCGCAACAGCGCCTGCGCAGGAAACTCCCTGAGATAGAGGCACGCGTACGTCATCGCGGACCTGCCCACGTCGTTCGCGTCCGCCAGTTCGCGGCGTTCACATTCTGCGGAGGCTTACGCAGCGAGACAACATTCGTCTGCGAATGCATCTGTGGCTGCGCAAACCGCCGGCGCACAACCTCCACGCAATGCTCAATTCCGGTAAATACTGTGGCCTCGTCACAGCGTGCATTGCTCGCATGGAATTTCAGCTGCAACTCTCCGCTGCTCGTCGCACAGGCATGCTGGGTAAGCAGAACAACGCTGGCATGTGTACGCTCAGCCGCAGCTCGATAGCGAAACCATGTCGCCAGCGGCACACGCGTCACGTACTCAGGCGCGATGCTCGCCATATCCATCACAATTGCGGTGAACCCGCCCGCCTGCAGCAGCAGGTCCGTCACGCGCAGAGCCTGCTCTATTCGCGACCACGGCTTCACAGCCTGGCTCTGTCTACTGTGCTGAGTTACAGTCGTCAGTAGCTGATCGAACACTTTCCTTTCATGACGCACCCGCCGTTGCGGCTCTGCGCACCTAGGCGCAATCTCCTCCGACTGCAGAAGTTCGCACACCGCAGTCGACATCCCCTTCACTTCATTGCGCGGATGCGAACCGAAGCCGCCGCCATGCAGCCCCTGCTTCACCGGCGGCGGAATAAGGTACTTCTCCGGAAGCACGAATTGGCTCCGTGCAGGCTGCGCAGGGCTTCCCTTTTGCAGTCCACAGCGAATCCAGAGTAGCCAGGTCAAATCCACCCCCGCCGCCGCTGCCGATTCCGGATGGAACATGTCCGCGACATCAACCCAGGCGCAAGCTCTGGCCGCCTGCGTCATCCCGGCAAGAAAGGAAAGCACAACCGAAGTGCGCCCCGAAGATTCAGGACCAACCATTTCGGTAATTGCTCCCAGCGGAAGTCCGCCATCCAGCAATTCGTCGATTTCCGTGACACCCGTAGCCGCAACCGGCCGGGTTACTCTGGGCACCGGACTCAGAGCGGACGGAATCCGGCCCGCTAAGGCAGCATTGATCCGGGCTCGCAGAGCTGAGGCAGACATAGGCGTATTCGCCTTATATTCGCCTACCACTCCCATACACTGTCAACTTGCATTCTGCACAATTAGCGGTGCAGATTCCTGTAACTCATTGGTTTTTTGGGCAGCTGGAATAGCTATTTTTTCTTCTTTGTCGGTGGATGACTGGCCAGACTACGATGTATGGCATGAATTCGAAATGTATGGCATGAATTCGAAATGGATGCAGAAGTTCGGTCTGATAAGGGTCGCAATTCTTGGCGTCGGTGGGGTGATCCTGCTCGTACTTGCGCTGGTGAAAGTACTCTGAACAAAATCGTAATCCCGCTCAGACGCGATACATTGCGGAGCAAGTAGATTCTTTTACGTGCCTGCTAGCCCATATACATCCACCCGTCCATCGTAGGTAGGCACAAAGATCTTCCCGCCACTCACCACCGGCACATTGAACTTGGGATGGCTGAAGGTAATGTTCCACTGCTGGCTATCCCACAGCACCTTCAACTGTGGCTTGCCGTACTGATCCGTCACAAAGTTCTCTGGGTCGTAACACAGGAAGCGCCCGGTGGTGATCTGAGCGTTGGCGTCTCCATACGGAATCAACGCCCACAGAAGCGCAGTCCCCGGCTTGTCGGCGTTGGCGGAAAGGCTCATAAAGCCGCCAGGCATTCCGCCAGGCGGATTAGTGCTGTTCGCTGATGCCACCTCCGCGCCCTCCGCCAGAAGGGTCAAAACTCCCTTTGGACTCATCGACCATGCGCGCAGTTGCGAGTTCTCGCCCCAGCAGAACAGCATCAATCCATGAACAGGGCTCATGTACTGCACCGAAGTCGAGTGCATGTGCCGCGTTTTGTTTTCGTAGAGAAAGTCGAGAGTGCTCGAATCCTGCGGCGCGTTATCGATATTTGGGCTCGGCGTGTAGGTGTACCACACCGGAGGCTGCACCAGCTTCGCGTAATTGGTCGCTGCGTGTGCAAAGTCCGCCGGCTTGGTCTTGCCCATGTCGTGGATATTCACTTCGTATGCGATGCCATCTTTGCCGCATGCCAGAGCGATGCCATATTCGGGAATCAGCGACAAGCCCGCCGATCCTAGGTCCTCGTCCGCAAAACCCTCACTCACCTCATTCTGGTTGGGCTTGGTGATGGTCCGGTTGCCGACGACCGGAGCACCTTCGATATTACGGTCACCCATGCTGTTGACGGGCATATTGGCATGTGCGACCGAGGGAGCGCTGACGCCCGAGAGCTTGGGCGCGAGCCGGCCAGCGCGGAAGGCGCTGGGCGCGGACTGCGTCGGGTCCTCACCGATGCGCCCTGCATCGCTATACGGCGTCCACCAGTCGACGACAGCCAGCGTTCCCCTCTTTCCCGCAGCCGAAGGCGTGTACTTCACCTTGAAGACGGTTTCGCCCCAGTCAGACACGCCGTCAAAGCTGCCATTCCCCGTCATGCCATAGATGTAGCCATCCTTGTCTGCGCATAGCCCAGAGCCCGCCATCCAGATGCCGGCTCCATAGCCTCCACTCAACGCCATGCTGGCGGAAATACGTGCTGAAGCCACGTCATAGGCGAAGATCCATCCTGCGGCGCCGGTCGTAGTCTCCAGAACTGATCCCGAAGCGAAGAAGATCGTCTTTACGCCATTCACGTGAGTCATCAACAGCGAAGACCGCTGCTTGCGCATGGTACTGTTGAATTTCTGCGCGGGAAGGCCGTGCCCCGGAACATACTCTTCTGCGGTCAAACTCAGCGGTTCATGCGCGCGGCTGCCATCCTTCAGATTAAGAACGTGGACTTGATGTATGCCCTTCTTCGGATCTCCATCCGGCGATGTCCATGCCACGCCATACCAGCGGTGCGTATCCGGATCGATGACGCCCGTTGAAAGCACGCCCCAGTGGTCATTAATCACGTGCATATCGATCGAACTGCCTCCGTTGACCGGTACGGCCAGCTTCTGTAACCACAGGATGTCCGAATCGTTGGCGTCATAGCACCAGACCAGGTTGTTCATCGTCGAGACGACGGCAATATCACGCACCGTTCCGTCAACAACCGGAACCTTGGGCAGGATAAGAGTCTGCGACTCCGCGCCCCGAGCATCCCCCTCCATGTACAACGAGAAGTATTTCCGTATCCCTTTGGAGGCGAGATCCGCCTGCGTGAGGATCGTCTCATTCAGGGTCGTGCCGGAGCGGCTCGTGTCGTAGGCGCGGGTAAGCACCGGCGACATGATCCCGGAAGTGGTCTGAGCGTGGGCAATGGGCCTGGCAAGGCTGTAAGCAGCGGCGCCGGCGGAAAGCGATAGGAAGGTTCTGCGCTTCATTGTCGACTCCTGAAAGTTCGTGGGTAGTTCGTGGGTTATTTGTGTGAAGTGCGAGAGTCCCACTGCACGCAGTCGCGCGAGGGATCGAATGTGTTGAGGCTTACGCAGGATGCAACGCTATGCTTCAGAACATTCTTGCCACCGAAAGGCGCAAGGGTTGGCGGCCCAAGCGGTCCCAGTGCAGCGCTGTCCCATGTAGCCGGAATCAGCGAGCCATGCTTCATCTTCATGACAAGTGGAGAGACCGCAGGCGAATCTTTTTGCGGATCGAAGCTGAGCGTTACCTGGTTGCCCTGCTTGACCCAGCGCGCATGCCAGGTCTGCGGATCGCGGCCCACCCAGTTCTGCTGCACCAGGGCAGTGCCATCCTCGGCAAATTGCACCATCACCACGCGATGAACATCCGCACTCATGCCCCCGCTACCCGAGTAGAAACCCTTCAGATTGTCGGCATGAGCCGAGCCAACGGCCAGAAGAAATGCCAGGAGAGTGAGTACAGCCGGATACCGGAGGCGCATGGTGCAGCCATCCTACACAAAGAACCTGAAGGATTAAACAGATTCGAATCAAACCAGATTTGTGTGGTGAGTTCCTAGCCTCTCCAGCACCTTGGGAGCAATCTGGGAAACGCTGCCCGCGCCGAGTGTAAGAATCACATCATTCGGCTCAGCCTGCTCAACGACCTTCGCAATAGCGCGCTCGCTCGTCGCAGCGTACTCGACACCCTCACGGCGCATGGCCGCGACCAGCGCCGGCGAATTCACTCCCTCAATGGGCTCTTCGCTCGCCGCATAGATGTCGAGCACCTCGACCGTCGAGGCATCATCGAAAGCCGTAACAAACTCATCGAACAGGTCACGGGTCCGCGTGTAGCGGTGCGGCTGGAAGATCACATGGATGCGGCTGTAGTTGCAATCCCGCGCTGCCCGAAGCGTAGCCCGAATCTCCGTCGGATGGTGGCCATAGTCGTCGACCACCGCAATCCCGTTCACGCAGCCCTTCAGCTGAAAGCGCCGGTCGACCCCGTGGAAATTCTTCAGCCCCTGCGCAATCTCTTCCGGGCTGATCTCGAGTTGTGTCGCAATGGCGACCGCCGCCGTCGCATTGAGGACATTATGCGATCCCGGCACGTGCAGCTCAAAGGGCCCGAGAACGCAGCCTTCGGCGCTCCCCGTCGCTACCTCGAAACGCGACCGCACCCCTTCGACCGCCGGAAGCATGCGCAGGACATAATCGGCGTGAGCATGAGTTCCGTAGGTAAAGACCTTTCGCTTGATGCGCGGCAACACGGCCGCCAGCAACGGATCGTCAACGCACGCCACGCACGCCCCGTAGAACGGCACGCGATCCATGAACTCGACGAAGGCATTCTCGACGTCGGCCATATCGCGATAGCAATCCATGTGCTCGCGGTCAAGGTTAGTAACCACGGCAAGAATCGGCGACAGCTTCAGAAACGACCGGTCGCTCTCATCGGCCTCTGCAACCAGGTATTGCGACTTGCCCAGCCTTGCGTTCGAGCCGAGCGTGTCGACACGCCCCCCGACAACCACCGTCGGATCCAGCCCCCCTGCCGCGAGCACCGTCGCAATCATCGACGTAGTTGTGGTCTTGCCGTGCATGCCCGCAACGGCAATCCCGTACTTCAGCCGCATCAGCTCGGCCAGCATCTCCGCGCGCTGGATTACTGGGATCTTCCGCCGCCGCGCCTCCATCACTTCAGGATTGCGCTCATTCACCGCAGAGCTGGCGACGACCACCCCCGCACCAACTACATTCGCCGCTGCGTGGCCCTCGAAGATCGTCGCCCCCAGCGACGCCAGCCGTTCAGTAATCGGCGTATTCCGCAGGTCCGATCCGCTGACCGTATTACCGAGGTTGAGCAGTATCTCGGCGATGCCGCTCATGCCGATCCCGCCAATGCCTATGAAATGAATTCGCTGTGGTTTCAGAAACATGAATTCGTTCAGCGGGGAGTCCGCATAAGTTACTCTAACAGCGCCGTTCACTCCGCCACCCGGAGCTGCCGATGCGATTTCGCTTCTCTGCCCTGCTTATCGTTCTGGCTTCTGTCTCAGCCCACACCCAGCTGGCCGCGCCGCACGTCCGCATCTCCCAGGGAGAGCTCGCCGGCGAAATCTCCACCATGGGGCCGCTCGCCTTCAAGGGCATTCCCTACGCCGCGCCACCGGTCGGCGAACTGCGCTGGCGCGAGCCCAAGCCTGCCTCGGGATGGACCGGCGTCCGCGACGCAGCCAAGTACGGGCCGGCCTGCATCCAGCCGGAATCCGCGCTGATGCGCGTCCCGGGCTCCACCATGAGCGAAGACTGCCTCTATCTCAATGTCTGGACTGCATCGCTCACGCCCACTGCGCCTGCTCCGGTGATGGTTTTTATCCATGGCGGTTCTTTCATCACCGGATCGGGTTCGCAACCCGAATATGACGGCGCCAATCTCGCCGCCCGCGGAGTCGTTGTCGTCACCATCAACTACCGCCTCGGCGTCTTCGGCTTCCTCGCCCATCCCGACCTGACGGCTGAATCGCCTCATCACACCTCCGGAAACTACGGCCTCCTCGACCAGATGGCGGCGCTCCGCTGGGTGCGCGACAACATCTCGAATTTCGGAGGCGACGCTCGCAACGTCACCGTCTTCGGAGAATCCGCCGGAGCCAGCAGCATCGGCTACCTCCTCGTCGCACCCGGCGCGGCAGGTCTGTTCGACAAGGCCATTCTCGAAAGCCCCAGCATCGTCTTCCAGCCCGCGCCCGAATTGCACAACGAATACCGCGGCCTCAGCAGCATGGAGGAGATCGGCCTCGCTGCCGCCCCTCACATCGCTGACCTGCGGAGCCTCAACGCCCAGGAGCTGACGGCCCGCGGAGATCAGGCGGCCGAAAAAATCTTCGGCACTGGAGGCTCCCCTCGCGCACGCCTCCGGCCTGAAACCCTGCTCGATAATCCGTCTCTCGTTCCGTCCCCATGGGCGCAGTTCGTCGACGGATATGTCATCCCCGCCCAGCCCGCGCAGCTCTTCACCGAGAACCGCGCCATGCGCATCCCCATCCTCGCCGGCACCAACACCAACGAAGGAAATCTCTTTCTACGCCGCTATCACCCGACAGACACCAACAGCTTCAACGCCTGGGTAGATCAGGCCTTCACTCCCTGCGCCAGGCAGGTGCTGGCGCTCTACGAGCCGTCATCTCCCGCCACTCCTGACCAGATCCACGCCGCCGCCGACAAGCTCCTCACCGACTCCATCCAGCTCTACAACGCCTTCTCCATCGCCCGCGCCACGCACGGATACCTCTACCGCTTCACCCACGTCAGCCCGATCGGCGAGGCCTCGGGCATGGGCGCATTCCACGCCTCCGAGCTCGCCTACGTCTTTGGACACACGCATCTCCCCGACGAGCACGCGCCGACGGTGCAATTCAAACCAGCCGACCACAAGCTCTCCGACCAGATCATGACCATGTGGGTGCATTTCGCGCGCATCGGCGATCCGCGCCTCATGATGAGTTCCGACTGGACCCGTATCGGTTCGAACGGTGAGGTGCCCTACATGGAATTCGGCGACACCATCAAACCCGGAGACCTGCCCGATACCACGTTCCAGATCTTCACCCAGCTCTGGCCGCCTTCAGGCAAAGCTCCCACATGCATGAAGAAGTGACAGTATTCTTGCTGCGGTGAACCGCTTAGCATTCTCTGCCGGGCGCCTCTGCCGCCTTAATTCAGCGCCAGCAGCACCCGGTCGGGCCCCAGCGATGCCATTTGTTGGCGAGTCTGCTTTTCTCGCTTCGATTGCGGGAAAGCGATGTTCAGCGACATAGTGGGGCAGTGAATCTCACGCAGGAAATAGTGATCTCCGTATTTGTAGAAGACCAGGCGGGTGACATTCCCGGGAAGTTTGCCGGCCTCGCCTGTCATACCCAGCATTACGATTTGCTGATTGGCGCTGCGGATGAAGATGGCATGACTGGACCGCGCGAAAGACGTTAGAAACTGGTAAGTCCCGGACTGAAGAGGTTTACTTCCGACGACAAAGTCGAAGGGAACATTCGCTCGAATCGTACCCTCCTGTGCCGTCGCAATACCTGCCGTGAACAAACCTGTCAGAATCAGGAGAGAAATTACTCGGAATCTCTTCATGAGGGTGTCTCCTTGAATGCAAGGCTAGTCGCCTACAAAAGAGCTTGTCGTTAAACTGCTGTCGAGAATCTGCTGAATTTACGTGGGCTTCTTGGACGTGCAGACCGGGATTCGCTTTGCAGAATGCCTCATGACGTCTGTCATCTCTTCACAGTTTGCTAGCCAAAACTCCGACCTCGGCAACCTTCTTCCGTGTGCGAACGCATCTCATTTCGCCGATGCCCTCCGCATACCCACGCTGATCGAAACGCAAAATCGGCTATTGGTTCCTGGCTGGTTGCGTTTTTCGCGATGCGTTCCGCCCTCTAAAGATGCGCGTCTCTGCAAAAATAAACTTCCGCAACAATTCATCTGAGCCGTTGTTCACACGTGCAGAGCAGATTGAGCGGCGGCAATCGATAGAGGTTCGATTCCGCGCTCGAGAGGAGCTCAGGTGAAACGGACACTTCGCACCCTCGCACTTACTGGCATTGTGGCAGCGGCAGCTGTCGTGGGACAGGCACAGGCCCAGGCACAGGTTGGAATCGCGGTTCGCGTCGGTCCTCCCGTCCCGGTCTATTACAACAACTACGTACCTCCGTGCCCCGGTGTCGATTTCTATTGGACTCCCGGGTACTATGCGGGCGCTGGTTGGGTGCCGGGCCGCTGGGTGCATCGCGACCGCATTTACGTCGACCATCGCGACTACGACCACCACGACTTTGATCATCGCGGTTGGGATCACGGACGGCGCTAAAGCAAAACCAGAGAGGCTTCATCTCGAAGCCATTGCCCTCAAGTCGACGCGACCGTCAAGGAGCGGCGACCTAAGCAATACTGAACAGGACAGACCTTCTCTGGTTTTGCCATTTAGGCAACCGGCTCCGTCAGCCGCGCGAGCCGCGTTCCGGAACCCTGCTCCCAGGACGCTGTGCTCGAGTAGGGCCTCTAGCAGGCCCTTCGCACCCGGATGTTCCCGCATCCGGGTGCACTCTTTTCGGATGCAGAATCATGCAGCTTTTGTGGCATCGAAAATACCCTCAAACATCCGAATCCTCGCAACTTTTCCCCACATCTTCTGTTAGTAGAGATAGGCTTCTAGATACCGGAAGATCGAGACTGAAACCGGAGATCAGAAGCCGCGTCATCCTGGTTCACAAGGGCGACGGGGAGGATTCACAAATGCGCATCCTGCGCTCTTCAATGCTGCTTTTACTGCTGGCCGTTCCTCTGGCGTTGATGCCGTCGATGGCAAGCGCACAAGTTGCGGTCGGCATCGGTATCGGGCCTGACGTGGGTTATCCCGCGCCTGTATACGTAGCTGGACCTCCGGTCTGTAGCTGGGGTTATTACGGGTACTATCCATACGCCTGCGCGCCTTACGGATACTACGGTTCAAGCTGGTTCGTCGGCGGACTCTTCATCGGCGCCGGCCCCTGGTACGGCGGCTGGTATGGTCATCCATGGGGATGGGGCTGGGGTCACGCTGGTTGGTACGGATATCGCGGCGGCTATGGATATCGCGGCGGATACGGATACCGCGGTGGCTATGGATACAACGGCGCGAGGCCCGCTCCGTACAACAGCCGGGCGGGATTTGGAGTGAACAACGGCTACCGCGGCACGAGCGGCTATAACGGATACCACGGTACTACCGGTTACAACGGCTACCGCGGCGGCACCGCCGGCTATGGCGGCGCCCGCAGCTACGGTGGCGGCATGAGCGGCTACCACGGAGGTAGCGTTGGCGGTGGCTACCACGGCGGCGGCTTCAGCGGAGGCGGTTTCCATGGCGGCGGCGGTGGAGGCTTCCACGGTGGTGGTGGAGGCGGTTCCCACGGCGGCGGCGGACACCGCTAA
>Ga0206870_1050_pt1 | contig 31726 bp, 22 predicted proteins | sample Alteio_BWOrgCont_36_FD_152620 | JGI IMG/M metagenome (GOLD analysis project Ga0206870, IMG submission 152620) | Enriched cells from forest soil in Barre Woods Harvard Forest LTER site, Petersham, Massachusetts, United States -... | ecosystem: Environmental > Terrestrial > Soil > Temperate forest >... | reverse complement strand
CGTCGTTCACCTCGTGACCGAGGGCCTCCAGGCGAGCTTCAAGCCCGGCGACGCGGACGGCGGAGGGCCCCATATCCACACCGCGGCGCGCGGCTCCGAGATCGAGCGGGACGCCGATGATCTTGATGCGGCGAGGAGGCAGCGACTGCACTCCGGTAAATGCGGGACGTCCGGTTGCCGTGGTTGCGGTCCTTTCGACCGCACGGATTTCAGTGACTCGTGCCATACAGACTTCCTGATCGTTCTCTTACGGGTAGATCCGGTTCAGAGTGCGCGCGAAGGGGATCGTCTCGCGCACGTGATCGAGAGCGCAGATCCACGCGACGGCGCGCTCGATGCCCATGCCGAATCCGGAATGGGGAACGGAGCCGTATCTCCGCAGATCGAGATACCACTGGAAGGCATCCATCGGCAAGTTGTGCTCCTCGATGCGCTTCTTGAGCAGGTCGAATGAGGCGATGCGCTGCGATCCGCCGATGATTTCGCCGTATCCCTCGGGCGCGAGCACGTCGACGCAGAGAGCGTACTTCGGGTCTTGAGGGTCGGGCTCCATGTAGAAGGCCTTCACGGCGGCGGGATAGCGGTGGACCATCACGGGACGATCGAACTGCGAGGAAATGTAGGTCTCGTCGGGCGAGCCGAAGTCGTTGCCGTACTCGAAGGGGTTTTCGAGCAGGCCCTTGGCGTGCGCGTCGTTGAGCATCGCAACCGCGTCGTCGTAGCGCAGGCGGGGGAAGGGGGCTTTGATCGTTTCGAGCTTGGAGGTGTCGCGACCGATGACCTTGAGATCGGGTGCGCGACGCGTCAGCACGCGATCAACGATGAAGCTCAGGAATTGTTCGGCGAGTTCCATCAGTCCGTCGAGATCGCAGTAGGCGACTTCCGGCTCGACCATCCAGAATTCGGTCAGATGGCGGCGGGTCTTGGATTTCTCGGCGCGGAAGGTGGGTCCAAAGGAATAGACCTTGCCGAGCGCAAGCGCGGTGCTTTCGATGTAGAGCTGACCGCTCTGCGTGAGATAGGCTTCGTCTCCGAAGTATTCGACGGGGAAGAGCGTGCTGGTGCCCTCACATGCCGCCGGCGTAAGGATGGGCGGGTCGGTGAGGACGAACCCGCGTTCGTCGAAGAAATCGCGGGCCGCCTTGATGATTTCGGCGCGGATGCGCAGGATGGCAGCCTGGCGAGGCGTGCGAATCCAGAGATGGCGGTGCTCCATCAGGAAGTCGGTGCCGTGCTCCTTGAGCGAAATGGGGAACGGGGTATCTTCGGGAACCCGCTGGACGACCTCAATACCCTCTACGTCTAATTCGTAACCGCCGGGAGCACGTTTATCGGCGCGCACCTTGCCGGTGACGATGACGCTCGATTCCTGCGTCAAGCCCTTGATGGTGTCGAAGACTTCGGCAGGAACAGCGGCCTTGGGGACGATGCCCTGGATGGTTCCGCTGCCGTCGCGGAAGATGGGAAAGAGCAGCTTGCCGCTCTCCCGCAGGTTGTAGAGCCACCCCTGAATGGTGACGCTGCGGCCATCGTACTCGCCGATTTTGGCGATGGTGGTAAGGGGCTTTCCTTCTGTCGCTGTGTCAGTTACAGATTCTGTCTTTGTTTCTTCTGCCATACCTTCTAACTTCTCTCAAGGGTCTTGTCGTCCAATTGTTAATCCCTGTTTCTGTTTCTCTGATTTACTAAAATCTTTCGAAGGCCTTTGCCGCCTTCTGAGTGACTGTTTCCGGGGTTTCCTCGAGTCCATAGTGAATCTCGAGCACGCCGGCGGGCGCTTGCGGGGCGGTTGTCAACCCCTCGAAGACTTGATCCCACCCAATTGTGCCGTTTCCGGGCCACAGGTGGGAGTCACGGTCTCCATTGTTGTCGTGCAGATGCGAGGAACGGATGCGTCCCTTCAGTTCGGCCAGAACCGATGCTACGCCCTCGGTGAGGTGCGCGTGTCCGACATCGAGACAGACTCCAATATCAGAAAAGTGACCGGTGTTGAGGATCTCGAGGATGTTCGCCGGACGTGTGACATCGTTCTGCAGGTTCTCGACCAGCAGCTTTACTCCGAGCGGGCTGGCAAAGGCGCGCAGATGCTCGAGCGCAGTCATCGAGAACTCAAGGGCCCGCGGGCTCCAGGTGTCCTCGCGCTCGCCGAGGTGGACAACGAGGAAGCGGAAGGGAATCTGCTCGGCCACTTCGAGGGCGCGCTTGATCTCGTCCATGCCGTCGATGCGTCGGGACTTCTCAGGATGGATGACGTTGATGCCGGGAGCACCGCCGCGGCCCATTTCGTGATCGGCATAGAGCGGTGCGTGCATGGAGAAGGCTTCGGTTGGGTTCGACCGGAACCACTCGGCGAGGTCGCGGACGGCGCTGCGGTCGGTGTAGTCGAAGTGGTGGCGCGCGGCGAAAAGTTCGACTCCCTGGGCACCTGATTTTTGAAATGTCTCTAGCAGGCCGGGATGGAGTCGGTTGCGGAGAAAAACGTGCGACGAGATGACCTTCAGCATGAAAGTGAGACCTGGGGTGATGCTCCTCTATTTCTGTCTGCTTCTATCTTCTCATTGGAGAGGCATTCCAGGCTGTTTCGCCTGTTCGGACGACCCGATTAGCATCATGGCTGTACCAAAGCTCTACATTGCATCAAAATCCCGCAGCCTTGCCGAAATGATGCCGGTGGTCCTGGCCGCCTTCGAGGTCGCCGGTCGCAGGATCGACGGCGATGCATTCCCCGTCGCTCCAATGGCCGCCGATTTTGAGCTGGTAGCCGAAGGCACGCAGGCCTTCGACGGTGGAGTCGGAGAAGCCGGGCTCCATGACGAGGATGTCCGGCAGATACTGATGGTGGAAGCGCGGAGCGTCGACGGCTTCCTGGATATTCAAGCCTTCGTCGGCGGCGCTGAGGAAGATATTCGCCACGGTGGTGATGATGCGGCCGCCGCCGGGCGAGCCCAGCACGAAGCGAACCTTGTCATCCTTGAGCACGATGGTCGGCGTCATCGCGGAGAGCGGGCGCTTGCCGGGAGCGATGGTGTTGGCTGGGCCCTGGATGAGTCCGTACATGTTGGGAACACCGAGCTTTGACGCGAAGTCGTCCATCTCGTCGTTGAGCAGAAAGCCGAGGCCGGTGGCCGTGACTGCCGAGCCGAAGTTGTTGTTGAGGGTCGTGGTAACGGCGACGGCGTTACCGTCTGCGTCGACGACCGAGTAGTGCGTGGTCTGGGTTGACTCGTGGCGCACGTCGTTCATGGTTGGAGGCGGTGGGATGAATCCCGCAGGGCGCTTGAGGTCTTTGGACGGCGTGGCCTGCTCCGCGATAATGCTGGTGCGCCACGCGGCAGCGTACTTCTTGTCGATGAGCTGGTCGACCGGAATCTTTACGTAGTCGGGATCACCCAGGTAGTCGGTGCGATCCATGTAGGCGCGGCGATAGGCTTCGACGATAAGGTGCATCTCGTCGGGGGTGCGGTCCTTCCAGCGGCTCAGGTTGTACCCCTCAAGAATGTTGAGGGCCTCGATGAGGGCGACGCCTCCGGAGGACGGCGGCGGCGCGCTGATGATGGTGTAGTCCTTGTAGGTGCCGGTCACCGGCTCACGCTCCCTGACGGAGTAGCGGGCGAGGTCTTCGACGGTGATGAGGCCGCCGCCCTTCTCAACGTCGGCGGCGAGCTCCTTCGCGATGTGGCCGCGGTAGAAGTCGTCGGGATCGGCAGCGATGGTCTTGAGGGTCGCGGCCAGGTCGGGCTGCTTGAAGAACTCTCCGGCTTTATAGAAGTTGCCGTCACGCTGGAAGATGCGCTTCGACTCGGGAAACATGCTCAGCGTTTTGTCGTGATACTCGCCGGCTTCTTCGTCGGTGAGCACGAAGCCCTGGCTGGCCAGCCTGATCGCGGGAGCCATCACCCTGGCCAGCGTCAGCTTGCCGTACTTCTTCTCTGCGTAGACCATGCCGGCGACGGAGCCGGGGACCCCGATGGCTTTGTACCCGGTAATACTGGCGTCGGGAACGACATTGCCTTTGGCGTCGAGATACATGTTGGCGGTTGCGGCCAGCGGAGCGCGCTCGCGGTAGTCGATAAAGGTCGACTTGCCGCTCGCGAAATGGACGAGCATGAAGCCGCCGCCGCCGAGGTTTCCTGCTATGGGATGCACCGCGGCCAGCGCAAAGCCGGTGGCCACCGCGGCATCGATGGCGTTACCGCCGTCTTTGAGGATTTCGACTCCGGCATCGGTGGCCTCGTGATGGATGCTCACCACCATCGCGTGTTTGGTCCGAACCGGTTGTTCCTGGGCGGTAGCGATTACGTTTTTGCCGGCGTCGTCGGGTGCGGCATCCTGCGCGCGCAGCGCGGGAAAGGCGCAGAGGCAGGCGATTACAGCGATGGCGGAGATTCGCGTCGTCACTCGCGTCCGAATTTGGAACATGGTAGGAGGTAGTCTAGCGTGAAATTCCCGGGCGGCAGCGGCGTTTCTGGTCTGATGCTGAAAATCTAGCGTGGCGCCGGTGTCCCGGCGTCGGCCAGCGCATACGCCACGACGGCCATCACAGCAGCGTTCTCGCCGAGCAGTTGCGGGTTCACCTTGTCGAAGGTGTCAGCGGCTGTGTGGTGATAGTTGAAGTAGAAGCGGCTGTCCTGCGTGGGAGTGAATCCGGGCACGCCCGTGAGGAAGCCGACGTCTTCACCGGCTTCTTCACCATGGGTGAGCGTGGATGCGCCGATGGCGTCGAGCACCTGAGCAACGGGACGGAGATAATCGCCGAGCGCTGCATTTCCAGCATAGGTGACGCCGTCAGGATGATCGGATCCGAGGTCGGACTCCAGCGCGCCGATGTGGTTGGGGAGATCGGCAGCGTGCTCCTTGGCATAAGTCTGTGCCCCCGAGCCGCCCTGCTCCTCGTCCATCCACGCGATGAAGCGCACGGTGCGCTTGGGATGGATGCCAAGCATCTTCAGCAGATGAATCGCCTGCATGGAGACGACGATGCCGGCTCCGTCGTCGATGGCGCCGGTGCCGAGATCCCATGAGTCGAGGTGTCCGGAGACGACGACGACCTGTTCGGGGTGCTCGCTGCCTTTCCAGTCGCCGATCACGTTGTAGCTCGGAGCAGGCGGGAGGGTCTGCGGGGTGAGGGTGAGTTGCATCGTTACCGGACCTTGCTTTGCGAGATTGGCGAGCAGATCAGCGTCCTCGGCAGTTACGGCTGCGGCGGGGATTTTCGCAATCCCGGGGGCGTAGAAGGTGGCTCCGGTGTGGGGCAGGCGGAAGTCGGCTCCGCCGACGGAACGGACGAGAACCGCAGATGCGCCAAGCGACGCCGCGACACTGGGACCGGCGCCGCGATAGAGCACCGCCTGTCCGTAGGCGGAGAGACCGTTGCCCTGCGCGGCCAGGCGCTTGTCGAAGATTTCGTCGAAGAGCAGGATCTTGCCTTTGACGGCTCCGGGCGGCAGCTTATGAGCCTCGTCAAAATTGTTGACGACGACAACTTCGGCGGTGAGGCCGTCGGGCGCGGTGGCGACACTGCCTCCAAGCGCGGTGAGGACGATTTTCTGCATGGTGCCGGGTGTGGCGCCGGGCCATGCGGTGAGAGAGCCGGTCTCCGCGCCGCGCACCCAGTGGGGGACGGTCGTCTTTTCAAGCTGCACTTCGGCTCCGAGAGAGCGCATTTCACCAGCGACGTAGTCGACAGCAGCCTGGGCCTGCGGCGATCCGGAGAGACGCGGGCCGATGTTGTCGGTCAGGTGGCGAAGCTCGTTCAGAGCATAGGGATCGGTGAGGGCAGCGTCGCGCAGCCTGCTCATGGTGGCGAGCTGGTCGGTGGTCCATGCGCCGGTGCCGGGAGACATCATGCGGGCGATGCGGTCCTGCACGGTCGGGCCTGAAGGCGGCGGAGCTTGCGGTGTCTGGCTGAAGCAACGTGAGGCGACGACACAAAGGGCGGCGGCAAGAACGGCTCGTTCTTTGAGAAACATAGAGGCCTTGAGGGGCATAGGGGGAAGTTAACACGAGTGGGTCCGGGAACGGTCCGCAAATTGGACCGACGCGGTGACCTCGGGCAGAGGTCGCTGATATGGTGGAAACGTTTCCGAAAACAGCTAACGAAGAAGAGGATTCGAATCGCGATGAGAATTTCACCAAGGCTGGGCTGGTGCGCGGCGGCGCTGTTGATACTGGCAGGAGCGGCTCGTGGCGACGTGGCCTTGCCGCATCTGCTGAGCGACCATGCCGTGCTGCAGCGCGAAGGTCCCATTCACATCTGGGGCAATGCAGATCCGGGTGAGACGGTCACGGTGCACTTTCACGATCAGACACGCACTGCGAAGGCAGACGACCTCGGCAAGTGGAGCCTCTGGCTGATGCCGGAGAAAGCGGGCGGGCCGTATACGCTGACCGCCACGGGCAGTGGCGGCGGTACGGGCGTGACCCTCTCCGACATTCTTGTGGGCGATGTGTGGCTGGCCTCGGGCCAGTCGAATATGGAGATGCCGCTGTCGGGCTTTCCCAACAGCGCCGAACTGAAGAACGGCGCCGATGAGATCGCTCACGCTACGCTGCCCAACGTGCGGCTGCTGCGAGTGGGGCGTGTTCCGTCGCCGTACCCGATGAACGATGTTTCGGCGACGTGGACGGAGTGCAATCCGCAGACCGCGGCTGACTTCTCGGCGGTCGCGTACTTCTTCGGGCGGGAGATCAGTGCGAAAGAGAAAGTTCCAGTGGGGCTGATCGATACCACCTGGGGCGGGACTCCGGTGGAAGCCTGGATCAGCATGATGGGAATCTCTTCCGACGCGAGCCTGATGCCGCTCTTCAGATCGTGGGCGCTGTTTGCCCAGAACGTGGCCGATGGACCGGCGATACTCGCCAAGGAAAAGCGGGAGCGCGACGCCGCGGAGGCAGCGCATCAGCCGCCTCCGGAGCAGCCCTGGCATCCCAATCCTGCGTCGTGGGCGCCGGCCGCGCTCTACAACGGCATGATCGCTCCGGAGACACTCTATACGATCAAGGGCGCGATCTGGTACCAGGGCGAGACGAACAGCGATCCGGAGCGGGCGCCGCTGTACGTAAAGGCGTTTCCCGCGCTGATTGCCGACTGGCGGAGGGATTGGGCTCAGGGCAATTTCCCATTCCTGTATGTGCAGATCTCGAACTTCTCTTCGCCGAAGGAAGACTGGGGCACGATCCGCGATGCGCAGCGCCGAACGCTGGCCGTGGCGAACACTGCAATGGCGGTGACGCTCGATATCGGGACGAAGGACAATGTGCATCCTCCCGACAAGCAAACAGTAGCGGCGCGCCTAGCTCTGGCGGCGCGGGCGACGGTATACGGCGAACGCGGACTCGAGTACTCGGGACCACTGTTTCGCGAAGCGACGGTGGAGGGGTCGGCGATGCGTGTATGGTTCGATCACGCGGAGAGCGGGTTGACGAGCGACGGCGCTCCGGCGGGGTTTGAGATTGCCGGCGAGGATGGGAAGTACGTTCCGGCGACGGCGAAGATAGACGGCTCGACGGTGGTGGTGGAAGGGTCGGGAGTGAGCGAGCCTAAGTTTGTCCGCTATGGGTGGGCAAGCTGGACGGACGCGAACCTTTTCAATAAAGACAAGCTTCCGGCGTCGACATTTACGTCGAAGTGAGTGCCAGTAGCTTATGTCCGAATGAGTCACGGTGATGGTGTTTGCCGATCTGAATGTCGCGCGGCGTCTCGAACGCGCTGAAGGTCATGCGTGCCGGAGTTTCGCCGAAGCGCGGAAGCAGCTCGACCCGGAGAGCGAGTCGACGTGGATCGAGTGCGCCGGCGCCTACGCGGTCTTTGACGGAATCGACTCTCCGGTCACGCAAACCTTCGGGCTGGGGATGTTCGAGGAGCCGAGCGCGGAGTCAATGGAGCGGATCGAACGCTTCTTCTTCGATCGGGGAGCCGCTGCGATGCATGAGGTGAGTCCTCTGGCCGGCATCGCAACCCTCAACCTGTTGTGCGCGCGAGCGTACAGGCCGCTGGAGATCAGCAGCGTGCTGTATCAGCCGATCTTAGATCAATACGCGGAATGGCCCGCGCAGGACGCGGGCCGGATTACGGTCCGCGTGATCAATCCCGAAGAAGCGACGCTCTGGTCGAAGATCAGCGCGCGAGGATGGGCGCACGATCATCCTGAGTTCCAGGGTTTTCTCGAGAGCTTCGGAGTTCTCGTTGCCGCCCGCGAGCAAAGCGTGTGCTTTCTCGCGGAACTGGACGGGCAGGCGGGTGCGGCTGGTGTTCTGAGCCTGCATGACGGCGTGGCCCTGTTCGGCGGGGCATCGACAGTTCCGGAGATGCGGCAGCGCGGGCTGCAATCAGCGCTTTTGCAAGCGCGGATGCGCTATGCCGCGGAATACGGCTGCGACCTGGCGATGATGGTGACGGAAGCCGGCAGCCAGTCGCAGCGCAATGCTGAGCGCACGGGCTTCCGCATTGCCTACACGCGAACGAAGTGGAGGCTGGATCCGAGGAAGGGCTAACGCCTCATTCGTTCCGCAGTGCCGTCTGCGGATCAACCCGCGCAGCGCGGCGTGCCGGAATCCAGCAAGCAAATAGCGCGACAGCCGCGAGCAGTACGGGCACAAGCGTGAACGTCGCAATGTCGTGCGGGTGTATTCCGTAGAGAAAGCTTGAGGAAAACTTTGCCGCCATCCACGCCGCCGGCAGTCCAAGCGCGAGAGCCACGACGGTAAGCAACATTCCCTGACCCACGACCAGCCGCTGGACCGCTGCAAGCTGTGCGCCGAGCGCAATGCGGATGCCGATCTCGCGGGTGCGGCGGCTGACGGAATAACTCATTACCCCGTAGAGGCCGACCGAGGCCAGCGCGAGTCCGACGAAGCCGAATATGCCGAAGAGAGCCCCGGCAAGACGCGGCAGGAAGAGTGCATCGCGAAGGTGCTCGTGCATGGTCTCGGCGTTGAAGATGGCCATGGCGGGATCGAGCGAATGAACGATGTTGCGCACCGCAGATGCCGTCCCGGCTTCGTCACCAGTGCGGACAATCAGGGTATATCCGAGGAATGAAGGATCGGAGGCGACGCTCTGGGCCAGCGAGCGGTAGAGAACCGGCCTGAGGTCTTCGCCGATGGTGCGCGATTTCGCGTTGCCGACAACGCCGATCACCTGGTAGCTCACTCCAGCGCCTTCGACGCGGCGGCCGATGGGGTTCTCGTCATGAAAAATGTCGTGAACGAATGCCTGGTTGACGACGGCGACCTTGGGAGCAGACGCGCTCTCGTTGGCGAAGTCGCGTCCGAGAATCCGCGGAATGCCGAGGGTTCCAAAGTATCCGGGCGAGACCATGTAGAGATCAACGGATGGATCAGGCCCTGAAAGCTTTATCCCCTCGGCGCGGAAGGAATCGCTGCGGTTGCCCATCGAAAGCGGCGCGACGTCAGTCAGAACGGCAGACGTAACTCCGGGCAAAGCGGCGGCGCGGTTGCGCAATTCACCGAGAAACTGCACCGTATGTTCGGGCGTGTAGCCGTGGACACGCGGGTCGACCGAGATCATCAGCAGGTCCTGTGAGCGGAAGCCCACGTCCATGCCCGCGGCGCGCTCAAGGCTGCGGAGGAAGAGTCCGGTGACACAAAGCAGGACAAGCGAGAGGGAAATCTGCGCGATGACAAGGATATTGCGCATCGTGAATCGGCGGCCCGGCCGGGCGAGCGCATCTTCGCCCTTAAGCGCGGCGGCGATGAGGGGACGAGCGGCGGCGTATGCGGGGACGAGTCCGAAGACGAGGCCGGCTGCAATGCTGAGGCCAAAAGCATAGAGCAGCACACGCCAGTCGAGGCTGACGGCAATGTCGAGCGGGATGGGCACGGGCAGACGAAAAGCCGAGAGCGCCGACGTGGCCCAGAGGGCGAGCGTCGTTCCGAGGATGCCACCGCCGGTCGCCAGCAGAACGGTCTCGGTAAGCACCTGGCGCATGAGCTGGCCGCGCCTGGCTCCGAGAGCGAGGCGCACGGCCATTACGCGCTGCCGGCTTGCGGCCTGGGCGAGGAGCAGGTTGGCGACGTTAGCTCCCGCGATGCAGAGGACAAGCAATACGACGACACTGAGGGCACCGAGGAAGACGAGCACAGATGCCTTATCGCGCTGGGGCAGGGAGCCTGCCTGATCAAAGACGATGCTGTTGTCTTTGTCAGTCGCGGGATAGGCTTTGGCGATATTCGCGGCAAGTGTGTCGAGTTCGGCCCCAACCTGAGCCCAGGTCACACCGGGCCTCACACGCCCGATGACTCCCAGCCAGTGAAAGATGCGCGAACTGCGGTCGGGGATATTGACAGCAAGCTGCTCCACGTTGCCGAGGGGCACCCAGAACTGCGGTGCGAGCAGAATATCGACCCCGCGGAAGCCTGGTGGCGCCACGCCGACGACGGTGAACGGGCGTCCGGAGAGCGTGATGGTCTTGCCGATGAGTGCCGGGTCGGCGGCGAAACGACGCTGCCACAGGCTGTAGCCGAGGACTATGACCTGCTGCTTTTCCTCGGACGGCAGAAAGCCGCGGCCCAGCGGCATGCGAAGCTGGGCGACGTCGAAGAAGTTGCTGGTCGCCGCCTGTCCCCAGACGCGCTCGGGCTCGCTGTTGTCTTCGCCTCCTGTCATGGACGCGGGGAGCAGTTCGTAGTAGGCCGCGACTCCGGAGAAGGACTTCGCCTGATCACGCACATCGGTGTAGAGCGGCCAGGTAAAGTGGTTGGGGCCGCTTTCTCCGCGTGCCTGCGTGTGGAGCGCCAGCAGAGTGCCCGGATCGCCGACTGGCGCGGGGCGCAGGACGAAGGTGCTGACGATGGAGAAGATAGTCGCGTTGGCGGCGATACCGAGGCCGATGGAAACGATGGCTGCGACAGCGATGCCGGGTGACTTCGAAATCCTGCGAAAAGCGTAGGTCAAATCGCGCAGCCCGGATGCCATGGAGACGTCTCCCCTCGTTTGTGCTCGTACGTGACTCGTTACGTGCCGGCCCGGGAGATGGTTCCCGGATGCTATGTTGATGGCCGTGAAATTCGCGTCAAAACAGACAGGCGCGAATCGTTTATCTTTCACTCAATCCCGTTTTCTCCCAAAGACCGAAGAACTAAGGACAGATATGTCAGGATCGCGCAGAGATTTTCTTGCTCAAGGCACGCTGGGATTGCTCGGCGTTGCGGTTGCCGCTCACGCCCAGACGCCGCAGTCACAGGAACCGACACCCGGGGCTCCGCCGGCGTTCGGCACGGCTCCGCCGGTAGGACCGGAGGTCTCGGCAACGACCTTTGCCGAGGCGGAGAAACTGGTGCAGGTTGAGATGACTCCCGCGGACCGCGCCGAGGCGGCGGAAAACTGGCGGATGCAGATGGCTCCGCTCTACGAGCGGCGGACCGGTCCGCGCAAGCTGGCCATCGAAGAGAGCGTGGCTCCGGCGACGCTGTGGAATCCGATGCTGCCGGGGATGAAGAGCTATCCGGCGGCGAATGTGTTTGTCCGCAGCGCGGTCAGGGCGGCTGCATTGCCGACAACCGAAGAGGACATCGCATTTGCGACAGTCACGCAGCTTTCGCGTTGGATCGAAGGCAGGAAGATCACGTCAGAGCGGCTGACGGAGATTTATATCAGCCGCATAGAGCGGTTCGATCCGAAGCTGCATTGCGTGATTACGCTGGCCAAGGATCACGCGCTGGAGCAGGCGCGGCAGGCGGACAAGGAGATTGCGGCGGGCAGGTATCGCGGGCCGCTGCACGGGATTCCGTGGGGTGGGAAGGACCTGCTCGATACGGCGGGGATTGCCACGACGTGGGGCGCCGAACCCTATAGGAACCGCATCCCGACGCGGGATGCGGCGGTTGTAGCCCGGCTGAATGCGGCAGGAGCGGTGCTGGTCGCCAAGCTGAGCCTAGGCGCGCTGGCGCTGAACGATATCTGGTTCGGCGGGCAGACGATGAATCCGTGGCTGCTGGAGGAAGGGTCGTCGGGCTCGAGCGCGGGGCCGGGAGCGGCGACGGCGTCGGGGCTGGTCGGGTTCGCGATCGGCAGCGAGACGGGCGGGAGCATTGTGAGCCCGTCCATGAGATGTGGGGTCACGGGGCTGCGTCCCACGTTTGGCCGCGTGCCGCGCACCGGGGCGATGACCTTGTGCTGGTCGCTCGACAAGCTGGGTCCGATGGCGCGCGGCGTCGAAGACACGATGCTCGTCCTCAATGCAATTACCGGGCCTGATTCGGAAGACCTCTACAGCGTTCCGTCGAAGCTGAATTTCCATGCGGGGGCGAGCGTCGCGGGTCTGCGCGTGGGCTACTTTCCAGCGTGGATGAAGGACGCTCCGGCGACGGATGTAGATCGCGCCGCGCTGGAAACGGTGAAGAAGCTCGGGATGGTGCCGGTTGCGGTATCTCTGCCCGATTGGCCGTACGACTCGCTCAATCTGATTCTGTTTGCGGAGGGAGCTGCCGCGTTCGAGGAGCTGACTCTGAGCCATAAGGTGGACGAGCTGAAGGCGCAGGTACCGGACGCGTGGCCGAACTGCTTCCGGCAGGCACGCTTTCTGTCGGCGGTGGATTTTGTGCAGGCGGACCGCATGCGGCGGATGGTGGCGCAGCAGATGGCACGAATCTTTGCGGATGTGGACCTGCTGCTGGTGCCCTCGCTGCGCGACGAAATGCTGGTGATTAGTAACAATACGGGGCATCCCTCGCTGACGCTGCGGGCCGGCTTCGTCGAGGTGTCGGAAGCTCGCAGTGACTGGGCTCCGGACCCGAAGCACCCGTTGCCGAAGTTCTCTCCGCCGCGGAGAGTGCCGCATGGGGTGACGCTGATCGGGCGGTTGTTTGATGAAGGGACGGTGGCGCAAGCGGGTCTGGCGATGGAGAAGGCGTTCGGCGTGGCAGGGGAGCGGCCGCCGGGGTTTTAGGGGTATTTCCCGGGGCGATTGGTCATTGATTGTTCAGTTTCTTCAGCATCCTGACGCCGTTTGTGTTGCCGGGATTGATCAGCAGGGACTTCTGGTAATACTCGATCGCTAGCTGCTTGTCGCCGTTATCCATATAGGCTTCGGCGAGGCTGTCGTAGGTGTTGTACGACTGCGGGTAGGCTTCAACGCTCAACTTGAAAATCGCAATCGCATCGGCGAACTTCGTCAGATGGATCAGCTGGTAGCCGAGATCGATCAATTCGTTTTCGCTGAAATCGTAGACGCCGGGTTGCGTAGTCTTAAGTTCGCGATACTGCGCGACCGCGGCATCGGCGCCCTTTTCCTGAATCGTCTTGAACATGATTTCGCCGATGGGCTTTCTTCCAGCGAGGTCCTGTACTTTTGCCAGCATCCCATCCAGCGCAGACCGATCGAAGACCTTGCCTCCGTAAATCACCGCAGCGATTTTTCGAGTGTTGCCGATATTGTCGAGCGGATTTGCGTCGAGCAGTACCAAGTCGGCAATTTTTCCAGTCTCGACAGTGCCAAGATCCTTGTCCCGGCCTAAGAACCGCGCCGGATTGAGAGTGGCGGCCTGGAGCGCCTGCATTGGCGTGAGCCCGGCCTGCACGAGATAGCCCAGCTCGTCATGCAGACCAAAGCCGGGGAAGCAATAGGGGTTTGGCGTGTCGGTGCCGGCCAGTATTCCCACCCCTGCTTTCTGCATCGCACCGACTACCTCGAGATCCTTTTGGAATTCCTTTTTCCTGAAGGCGAAATCTTCCGGCGTTTGCTTTCCATCCACGGCCGCCGGACTCCAGTCGCCTGTGACCCGGGCGGGCAGATATTTCAGCCGAACATCATTGCGAACGGCTGGATCATCTCCGTAGGCGAACATGTGCAGCAGCGTGAGTGTGGGGCACTGCCAGGTGCCATTGCTTTTCAACACGGCAAACAGGGCGGCGGCCTTTTCCGGGCTGTAGGTATCGAGCATCATCTCCCGGGTTTCCTTTACATGCTGCCCCCAGAATTTCGGCTTGTCCGACACCAGATCATCCGTGAGGTCGGCCTGCTGAGCCTGAAGAAGATCTGCGTCGCGTGCGGAGCAGGCGGGAAGAACCCCGACCAGATGTTCGAAGCTTCTTTGTCCGGCGCTGGACGCCTCCTGGGCAGAGACCGATAGAGGCACATGTCCCACGAATGAGATTTCCTGCTTCTTTGCTTCATCGGCAATGGCAAGGTACTCCTCGCGGGGCAGAAACTGATACACCTTGACGAAATCTGCGCCATATCGCTTCGAAGTGTCGACGGCCTGGCGAGCCTGCCGTTCATTGCTCACGGAAACCGATCCGTTCCAATAAGGTTTTGGTCCGTCGATGATCGGACTGGCTATCCAGATGCGTGGGCCGAGCAATTGTCCGGCTTCGATTTGCTTCCTCCACTCGAAGTAATTCGGGAAGCCCCACATGATGCGTATCCCGGTTACGCCGTTGGCGATGAAGAGCGGAAGGTAGTCTTTGCCGGTGGGATGTACGTGCATGTCCCACAGGCCGGGGATCAGAAACTTGCCGGCGGCATCGATCACCTGTGCGCCTTCAGGTAAGGCTGCCTTGCTGCTTTTAGCTATCGAAGCTATGTGATCACCGATGATGGTGACCTTCATATCCGGTCGTGCCGGCGCACCAGTCGCATCAATCACCGTTGCGTGACGGATGACGACCACATTCTGAGGAACGCCGGGAGTGGTCTGCGCTGCCAGCGAGGAGATTAAGAGAGAGAGAACCAACCATCCGCAGAGTCTTGCCATTACGACTTCTTTCCGCAGCGGCTAACGCCGCGATGCCCGCGAAGACATAGTTCTGCGAAGCGAGTATAGCCCGATCGGTCTCTTAGTCACTTTTCCGGACAAGCGGGGGCGGATAGAGCGGGCGGTGGTGGTTTTAGGCCTCTTTTGAGCGCAGCAGGGCCAAGGTCGATCTACCGGCAAATTCGAGGAGAAGTTCGCCGGTTATTTCCGCCAACATTCCAAGCAGACCCAAGAAGAACTCGTCCATGCGGGTGAAGCGATGCCGCAACTGCTAATCTGCTTACGCGCGATCGGGATCGGAAGTTCCTCGCACCTAAATTTGATGGCCCCGGCTCTCTTTCGAAAAACCGGGGCCACGTGGCAGACAGCCTGTAAGCCGAATTCTGTCGAGGACGGCCATTCCTCTAGGCCGCGCATTGCTGCGCGCGCTCCAGCGACCTACCCGAAGGTTTCCGCCATGCATGGCTTGCGCCGTGCATGTAGCCCGCGTTGGCGCGCCGGGCCGGCACGCATTCGCAGCCGATCGGGCCGGGCTGCGAATTTCCTCCCTATTTGGTCTTGCTCCGTGTGGGGTTTACCCTGCCTCCGTCGTTACCGCCGAAGCGGTGCGCTCTTACCGCACCTTTTCACCCTTACCCTGCGCCTCTTGCGAGACGTGGGCGGTATTTTCTCTGTGGCACTAGCCGTCTCGCGGCCTTGAAGCCGCGATCCCGGACGTTATCCGGCACACTGCCCTGCGGAGTTCGGACTTTCCTCTCCCGGCTCGGCTTACGCCTCACCGGCAGCGGCCGTCCGGCCTGCCTGCACTTCATCTATGTTAGCGCAGATGTGGTGCAAGTTTCTTAGCTCAGATTGGTATCAGCTCAGTTTGGCTGACCGAGACGTGCGATCAATAGGTCGATCACCAGTGCCTGGCTCTTGAGAATCCGCTCCCGCGCCTCACCCATCCCAAACCACGCCGCGCGGTCGACTTCGGGGATCTCCATCTTCCGCCCGGAGCGTGGAGGCCATTCAATCATGCAGGTGTTGCTACGGATCTGCACCGGGTCGCAGTCGCCCTCGACAGCCCAGACCGAGACGAGCTTTCCGCCAGCTTGCTTGATAGTGCCCAGGTCAATGAAGTCGCCGTCAGCTGCGAAACCAGTGTCAAAGCCCGTCTCTTCGGTGAACTCGCGCCGGGCAGCCTGAAGAGGATCTTCGCCCTCGCTGTATTCGCCCTTGGCGATGGACCACGCGCCGAAGTCTTTCTTGGCCCAGAAAGGGCCGCCGGGATGCACGAGGAAGACCTCCAACCCGCCATCTCGCCGGCGATACATCAGCAAGCCTCCACTGCGTTTAGCCATCGGGTGGGCTCGGGCTCCAGAGTAATATTCTCGCAGCATGCCTGACATCGCTGCACCAGCCACGGACATCGTGCTGCACGGCTCAGTCTTAGTGCTGCTACAGTTCGATGTGTGCGAAGCCATCCGGCTAGACCGTCTGCGTGAGCTGCTGAGGGCAGGCACGTTGGAGGCGGCGTCGCCCAAGCATCCCGGCTCGGTGCGTTATCAGAGGCCGCCAGTCGTCGAATCGTTGGGTACACTCACCCTCGAAAGCGGCGAGCAACTGCAGGGTGAGATCAAATACTACGACTATGGCGTGCTAAGCGTTGTCTTCGAACTGGCCTTCGACGGCGGATGGGGAAAACTCATTGGCCTGGCCAGCCGCTGGGTCTGGGATGTCGACTTCGCGGCGCAGGCGACGGAGATGGTTCGCCGCAAGCTGGAGGCCGCGGCGCCCGCACTGGTGAAGCCGTACAAGCAGTGGCTGAGCGAGGACTATCTGATCTTCCACATCCGCGAGATTGAGAGCGACAGCGGAGGCTCTCCCTCGGTTCCGGACCTGATTCACAGCTGCGGCTCGCGGATTGCGCAGGTGGTGCGCGGCGATACCGGCAATCTGGCCGAGAGCGAGACCAACGAGGTACTTCAGTCGCGGATCTCTTACTATGCGAACGATCTTGCCGTAATCGGATGGAATGCGGCGTTCATCTACGACTCGACTGCGGGCGCAGAGACGGCCATTCAACTGCTTGAATACGCCAACTCGCAGCTGCTTGAGTTCAGGCACTACGACCTGCTGCTTACCGAAGAGCTGGACCGCGTCTACACGCTGCTCGACGAAGGCACGGGGATCTTCGCGCGCTGGCGACTGGCGCGGTCGGCAACGCGCCTGCACACGGTGCTGCTCGACGTTGCCGAGCTGACCGAGCACGCCGACAACGCGATCAAATTCCTGAGCGACATGTTTTCGGCGCGCCTTTATAAGCTGGCGGCGCTGAAGGTCGGTGTGCCCGACTACAAGGATCTGGTCACGCAGAAGGTGCGCAATGCCGAGGAGCTCTACCGCTTTATGGTCGACCAGTTCAACCAGAGCCGGGCGTTCTTTCTGGAACTGACAGTGGTGATCATCCTGGTGATCGAGCTGGTGTATCTCTTCCGCGGTCGGCCGTTTTAGGTGCTGACCGTCCGGTGGGGGGCACCTGCGGCGCAAGTACAGGACGTTATCTTCGTGTAGCCGCATGGGAATAATGTTCTTTCGTAAAACCCTCAGCGGCATTTACACTTGCCACGACGCCCCCTACATTCGTGACTTAGAGTCTGAGAACGATTTTGACTGTAATGAATCCTGCTGTCGGCGCACGCTTTGGTCCCTACGAAATTCTCGAAAAAATCGGCTCGGGCGGCATGGGAGATGTCTACCGGGCGCTGGACACGCGCCTTGACCGGCAAGTCGCGCTCAAGCTGGTTTCAGAAAGCTACCTGAGCGGCGAAACGCCGCACACTCCCACGCCAGGCGGAACTCCGGTGCTGGCTTCGAATGCCCGCTTTCAGCGGGAGGCGCGCGCCGCCTCGGCGCTGAACCATCCCAACATCTGCACGATTCACGACATCGGCGAGCAGGACGGCCGGCCATACCTGGTGATGGAGCTGCTCCAGGGCCAGACGCTGAAGCAATACCTCGCCGACCGCCATGTTTTGCCCGCACCTGAGCTGTTGAGCTTCGCCCGGCAGGCGGCAAGCGCGCTTGCCGGGGCGCACTCCCGCGGCATAATCCATCGCGACATCAAGCCGGCCAACATCTTTGTGGTGCAGCCTCCGGGCGGAGTTCCGCACATCAAGATTCTGGATTTCGGGCTGGCGAAACGCCATGCGGACCCTATGGTTGCGCCGGCGCCCGGAACGCAGAACGGCGACTTCTCTGCAACCAGTGCCGGGTCCCACGACGTGACCCTCACCAACGCGGGATCGACGCTGGGCACCATCGCCTACATGTCGCCGGAACAGGCCAAGGGACAGCAGGTCGATGCCCGCTCGGACCTCTTTTCGCTCGGCTGCGTGCTGTATGAGGCAGGCACTGGCAAGTCTCCGTTTGCCGGTGATTCGCCCGCCGAGACGTTTGCCGCGCTGCTGATGAAGGATCCGCCGCCGGCGAGCAGCGTGAATCCCGCGCTGCCCAAGGTCTTTGATCGAATCCTGGCGAAGCTACTGGCGAAGGAGAAGGCCGACCGGTATCAGTCGGCAAACGAGCTGTTGGCCGATCTGGATGCGATCGGAGACGCGAAGCCTGCCCCGGCCGCGGATGCCGGTCCGATGCGCCCAGTCGAAGCAGCAGCCGCGACGCCTCCGGCAGAGACACCCCGGAAGAACGGGTTGGTGATCGCGGCAATTGCGGCAGTCCTCATCGTCATCGCGGCCGGCTTTTGGTTCTGGCGCGGTCATCGTTCTCCTGCCGCGCCCGCCGGGCAGAATGCGGCCGTCGTAATAGGCGAGAAGGACTCGATCATCCTGGCCGATTTCGTCAACAGCACTGGCAATCCTGTCTTCGACACGACGCTGAACCAGGCGCTGGCGATTCAGCTGGCACAGTCGCCGATGCTGAACATCGTCAATCAGCAGCACCTTCGTCAAAGCATGAAATACCTGGGCAAGTCGTCAGACGATCCGCTAACTCCGGCGATTGCGCGCGAGATCGGCGAACGGGAGGGCGTCAAGGCCATCCTCACGGGCTCGATCGCCTCGCTGGGCAAAGACTACGTGATTACGCTGAATGCGCAGGCGACGGCGACGGGCGACGACATTGCCAGCGAGCAGGCTCAGTCTCCGGATGTGGAGCATGTGCTGGATGCGCTAGATCGGGCGGCGACGGCGATGCGCGCCCGGCTGGGGGAATCACTCAGCTCGATCCAGAAACTCGACACGCCGCTGGGCCAGGCGACCACTCCGTCGCTCGAAGCCTTCCGCGCCTATGCATTGGGAGATGTGGAGCACGAGAAGGGCCTCGATCTGCCCCAGGCCGCCGGCCACTACCAACAGGCTGTTGAGCTCGATCCAAATTTTGCCATGGCATGGGCACGACTGGGCGTGGTGTACAGCAACGCCGGACAGACCGGCAAAGCCCTCGAATATTACACCAAGGCTTACAGCCTTTCGAAAAACGTGAGCGAGCGGGAGCGCCTCTACATTACCGGTCACTACCATCTGAATGTAACCGGCGATATGGGGAAGGTGATCGACACGCTGGAGCTTTCGATCCGCACCTATTCGCATGAATTCGACAACCTGGTAAATCTCTCTGTCGCGTATTCGCTGATCGGCCGCTATGAGGACGCCCTGGCCTATAGCCGGAAGGCGGTGGCCATGCAACCGGATGACGCCATCGCTCAGGAGAACATGCTCTCGGACTTCATGGCTTTGAATCGCTTTGACGAGGCGCGGGAGCAGGTAAAGAAGATTAATGCGCTGGGAATCGGCGACAGCACCGAGGTGCTCCAACTGGTTTTCCTTTTGGATGCGCTGGTGGGAGACACCGCGGGCATGAGCCGGATCCAGACCCGGGTGGCGGGCAGACCGGATGAGTTCCTGATAACTGCCATCAAAGCGAGCGTAGAGGAGTATCAAGGACAATATCGCGCAGCCCAGACCACCTGGCAAAGTGCTGCAAATCAGGCTGCTGAGTTGAAGGCTCCTGATGCCGAAGCCTCTTGGCTGTTGTTCCTCGTCTCGGGAAGAGGAGTTGCCGGCATGTGCCAAGAGGCGGAGAGCGGAGTGAAGCGGGCTCTCTCGATCGACAAGACCAAGCCTACGTTGCGGCAGGCGGTCTTTACCGCCAGCATTTGCGGAGATAAAAAGACGGCGGAACCCATTCTGAAGGATCTGGCGAGGAAGTATCCGGAAGACACGCTCATAAACGGGCTCACGATTCCGGAATCGAATGCATTTCTGGCGCTCTCCGATCATCGTCCGCAGGACGCGCTGAGCGAACTCGAAAAAGCCAAGGCTTACGATGTCGCTTCGCCGGGCGCCTATATGCGTGGACTGGCGTATCTTGACCTGCACGACGGGCCCAACGCCGTCATCGCATTCAAGCGCGCGGTTGAACTTCGCGGAGCGGCGTTGTCGCTGTTTTACCAGACTTATCCCCAGTCGCAGCTTGGGCTGGCACGCGCTTATGCCATGCAAGGCGACAAGGAGCATGCACGCCAGGCCTATCAGGCATTCTTCGACTTGTGGAAGAACGCCGATCAGGACTTGCCACAACTAATCGCCGCGAAGAAGGAATTCGCTGCGCTTTAAGATCAATGATTATTTGGCCCTACTTTTTCATCGTCTGAAGTTGCCGCTTCATAGCGTTCGGCGAGCAAATGCAAAAGCGACTGAGGATCATAGCTCGATAGCGTATGATCCACCCCTTTCACGTGCCGGTCCTGAACTGGGGATAACGCAACAATAGGAAGATCCGGGCAAATTTTCTTGATTTCGTGCACAAGCTTGCTGAATTGAGAATCTTCGAGTTCGGTGTGAATCACGGCGACGTCGACATTGGGAAACCGGCGCAGCAGTTTAATGGCGCCATTTCCGCTATACGCGGTGATGACATTGTGGCGGGCGGTTTCCAGGATTAGCTTGCGGGCAGAGATCCCCTCCGGCTGTTCCACTTCGACCATCAAGACGACCAATCGCATTCTCATTCTTAAACCCCTTTTAGCTCCTGCCCTCAAATTGTCGCCCGACGTAGAATGGCGCGAACGAAGGATCGTAGCGCAGCAGACGGCTTAAAAGTTAGACAGCCAGTTCAGGATTGCCGTTGCCAGGGCGATGCGCTGCCCAGAGTAGGAGTGATCGGTGGCGAAGTGCGTCTCCGTCACGTGCGCGTTTCCCGCCTTCTGCAGGGCCACAGCGAAAGCATGGTCATCTGGCGCAAGTCCGTCGTCGGAGGTCAGGACGAGGACCGGCCGCGTAGCGAGCGCGGAAGCGTAATCGTTGAAGTTCCATTCTGAGCGGTGCTTGTAAGCCTCATCCACCAGCGATTCGACGGTGCAGCCGGCGAGGGGAGCGACGTCGTTGTCCGCGCTAAAGTCCTGGATGAGTGACTGCTTCGCTTTCTGGATGGCCTGTTCGCCGGCTTCGGGCGGAGGAAAGCTGCCTCCAATGTTCCAGGCTGAGATCATGACGACGCCGGTGATCTTCGGGTCGTGAGCAGCGGCAGAAGCCACCATGAATCCGCCCATGCTGTGGCCGAGAAGCACGACCTTGTTCGGATCGAGGTGATATTTCGCGGCGTTGGCAGGGTCACGGACGAAAGCAACCTCGGCGTCGGCGTCCTCGATGGCGTGCGCATAGGAGAAGTTTCCCTTCACGCCCCAGGATCCGCGATAGTGCACAGCGAGAACGTTCCATCCTGCACGGCGGATCGCCTGCGCGAGGTCGAGGTTCTGTTCGAATCCGGGGAATCCGTGCATGAGGATAAGGGTCGGATGCGGGCCTGCTCCAGCGGCGAGATAGAAGACGCCGAGAAGCTTTTCGCCGTGGCTCGGAACCCCGGCGAGCGAGACCATTGAAGACGGATTTGCAGCGTCTGGGGCGGGGTCGGTGCTAAGGGCTGCGGGCGCCTGCGCAAACGATGAAGGTGCAAAGAGAAGGGTCGATGCGAGAAGAGCGCAAGACCAGAGTAGCCGGCGATTCGTCGATCGGGTCATCGTTCGATTGTGCCAGAGCGAGCGGAATTGTAAATCTCGATATCATCGCCTCAACAGGCATGTAGGCTCTTCCCGTGACCGGAGGCGGCAAGTTGAGCGAGAAGTCCACTCGCAGGAATTTTCTGCGCTGCGCAGGCGCGGCGGCGGGAGGCGCACTGCTGACGCCTTCGAAGCTGAGCCTGGCGTTGGCGACAGAGGGCGCGAGAGTGGTCGCAGTCCCAGCCCAGCAGGCCGACTACACGCTCACCATCGCAGTAAAACCCATTGAACTCGCCCCCGACCGCATCGTTTCCGTGACGACTTACAACGGCCAGTTTCCCGGCCCGCTGCTCCGCTTCAAAGAGGGGCAACCGGTCACCGTCGACATCCACAACGAGACCGACACTGCCGAGCAGCTGCACTGGCACGGGCAGGCGATACCCGCAGATGTGGATGGCGCGGCAGAGGAAGGCACTCCTTTCATTCCGGCGCATGGGTCGCGGCGCATCACCTTCACTCCCAAGCCGTCGGGATTCCGCTTCTACCACACACGTTCGCGCGGGCGCCGATCTGGCGGCGGGACAATACAGCGGGCTGGTGGGTCCGGTGTATATCGAGCCGAAAAACAACCCGGGAGATTACGACCGCGAAGTCTTTCTCACGATGAAGGAGTTCGAGCCGACGCTCAGCCGGGGCGGCGATATGCGATGGATTTTCTGTCTCCCGCCGCGGAGGTAGCCGCGCTGAAAGAAAAGGGCGAGACGGCGATGAAGGCGTCGCTGGCGAAGGGAAATCCACACGGGTATGAAGTTGGGTATCGCTCGTTCACGATCAATGGCAAGATGCTGCGCCACGGCGAGCCGGTGCGCGTGAAGCAGGGCGAGCGGGTGTTGTTTCACGTGTTGAACGGAAGCGCAACGGAGATTCGCAGCCTCTACCTGCCGGGGCACAGCTTTACCATTGTCGCGACCGACGGCAATCCGCTGCCCCAGCCGGTTCGGGTGCCCGGATTATGGCTGGGCACGGCGGAGCGCATCTCCGCCGTAGTAGAGATGAATCATCCCGGCGTGTGGGTGATGGGAGATCTGGCCGACGACGATCGGCACAACGGAATGGGCATCGTGGTCGAGTATGCAGGGTACAGGGGGAAGGCGCAGTGGATTCCGCCGAAACCATTCAAATGGAACTATGCACACCTCGGGGCGAGCGCTGACCCGGCAACGCAGCCGGACGAGACATTCGAGATGTTGTTTGAGAAGAAGAATGCCGCAGCGGACGGCTTCAATCTCTGGACGATCAATGGTGTCGCTTATCCGGACTCTCAGATGATGGCCGCGCCGTCGTTTCATCTGCATGAAGGCAGGCGCTATCGCCTGCGCATGGAGAATGCCAGCGACGATATTCATCCCGTCCACCTTCATCGTCGCATCTTCGAGCTGAGACGCATTGCCGGGCAGCCGACATCAGGCGTCATGAAGGACGTTATGATGCTGGGTGGGTATCAGGAGGCGGAAGTGGACTTCGTCGCCGATAACCCGGAATGACGCTGTTCCACTGCCACCAGCAGCTTCACATGGATTTCGGCTTCATGAGCGTGTTCGACTACGTGTAGCTGCGAGACTACTTCGCGGCGACCACAGCCGGCTGCCGCAACCATCCATAGAGCGGAAACTGCTCGGCGAGCTCAAGCACCTGACCACGAATTTTCTCGAGTGCCTGCGGGTTGGTGCGCTGCTCGAGTGCTTCGGCGATCCATTTCGCAATGGTGCGCATCTCGGCTTCCTTCATACCGCGGGTCGTGAGCGCGGGTGTTCCGATGCGGATGCCGCTGGGCTTGAGCGGCGGGTTCGTGTCGTAAGGGATGGCGTTCTTGTTTACCGTAATGGCGGCTTCACCAAGCGCGGCTTCGGCTTCGCTGCCAAGGATGCCCTTGGCGAAGACGTCGATGAGCATCAGGTGCGTATCTGTACCGCCGGAGACGACGCGGAATCCCTCCGCCTGCAGCACTTCGGCAAGCACTTTGGCATTGACTACGATCTGCTGAGCGTAGAGTTTGAAGTCCGGGTTCAGCACTTCTTTAAAGGCCGCGGCTTTGGCGGCGATGATGTGCACCAGCGGGCCTCCCTGCTGGCCAGGGAAGACGCTCTTGTCGACGGCTGCGGCGAACTGCTGCTGGCAGAGAACAAGTCCAGCACGGGGGCCGCGCAGCGTTTTGTGCGTCGTGGTGGTGACGATCTGCGCGTGCGGCACGGGAGAGGGATGCACGCCTCCGGCGACGAGGCCTGCGAAATGCGCCATGTCGACGATGAGCAGCGCGCCCGCCTTGTCGGCAATCTCACGCATGCGGGGAAAATCGAAGATGCGGGGATAGGCACTCCCGCCGCCGATGATGACCTTCGGCTTTTCTCTAATGGCAAGTGCCTCGAGTTCGTCGTAGTCGATGGTTTCCGTGTCCTTGCGGACCGTGTAAGAGACGACCTTGTAGAGCTTGCCGGAGAAGTTGAGCTTGTGCCCGTGGGTGAGATGGCCGCCATGCGCGAGATCGAGGCCGAGGATGGTGTCTCCGGGCTGGAGGACCGCCATGTAGGCGGCGGCGTTGGCCTGGGAGCCGGAGTGCGGCTGCACGTTGGCGTGTTCGGCACCGAAGATCTGCTTGGCGCGATCGCGAGCAAGGTTCTCGACCACGTCGGCGAATTCGCATCCGCCGTAGTAGCGGCGCCCGGGGTAGCCCTCGGCGTATTTGTTGGTGAAGACCGAACCGGCAGCCTCAAGCACAGCGTGGCTGACAAAGTTCTCCGAGGCGATCATCTCGAGTCCTTCATGCTGGCGAAAAACTTCGTGTTCGATGGCGGCGGCGATCTCGGGATCGGCCTGCGCGAGAGGAAGGGACATGCGGTCGGTCATGTGTAGATTGTAGCCCGGTCACAGAAATGAGAGCGGAAGAGCGGAAGCCTCGCGAAGCTCAAGGAGCAGGCGCGACAGCTCTGCGACATAACGCCAATGATTGCCCATGCCTGGATATAAAAGCGCGCTTCGCACTCGGTCCAGAAGCCTAGCTCTTTCTGCTGCCTGCCGGACGCTGCTCTCGATACTCCGGAGTATCGGGACGATGATCCGGGGCGAATCAGCCTCAAGCCTGCGAGCCAGGGGCTCCACTTCTCTTTTCCAGGTAGCCCGGCGATCAGACGCTTTCATCCGGTTGACGGGTTCAAGACAAAGATCGTCGAGATAACAGCCGGCTGCTTTGAAACCATGCAGAAAATCGGCCATCGCAAGATCGGGAAGGCTGTACATCTGCTGAAAGGACAGCTTTGTGTATCTTGCCAGACCTGAGTCGCCCTTGTAGAAGGAGGTGCCACGCGCCGGAGGAGATTCTCCAACGAACAGGACCTTGATTGGATTGGGGCGGTACCGGCGTCGAAGTTCTTCGAGTTCTCTCACTGAGACGGCTCCGTATGCTCTAGCCGCCTACCAGTTCAACATTTGTTCTTTCCATGGAAACAGGCCGGTTTTCGGCCAGGTTCCGGAACGCCGCGAAAACGAAGGAGCCGAGGTACCATCCGTCGATATATTTGTAGGGCGTTTCTCCGGTGGTGTAGTGGCCGCAGGGCAGAACCTTCGAAACGTAATCGACGCCCAGCACGGAAAAGCTGCGCAGTACTTCGATTGAGTATTCGGGCAGAAAGGTGAGGTCGTATGCGGCGTGAACCACTAAGACTTTCTTCGGATGCGCAGCGAAGCGCCGCATGTAGTTGACGGGGCTGGTGGCTCCGAAGAGCTCGCGCAGACGCAATTGCGTGAGGCCGGCATCTTCAAAAGCCTGACGGATGTGCCGGGTGCTCTGGCCGGTCCAGACGACGTCTCCGAAGGAAGTGGACGCATGATTGAAGGCGTTCACCCGCAGCCGCTCGTCGTGCGCGCTGGCGATGAAGGCGTAACAAGAGCCAAGGCTCGTACCGAGAATGCCGAACTGTTCGTAGCCCTGCTCTTCCAGCCAGTCGAGGCAGCAGCGAATATCGATGACCGCCTGCTGGCAGGCGGCAATGTTGCGTCCGATGTTGGAGCTTACCGCGTAGTCGGAGCGCTCGAGCTCTGCCGGACGGCGAATGTCGTGATAGGGCTTGCTCAGGCGCAGCGCGGAGATGCCGAAGCGATTGAACAGAGCGCAGAGCGCGTTGTGGCTGAAGGCGTCAGCGTTCCACTGCGGCATCACGATCATCGCGCGTTTCGGTTTGCCCTGCATCTTTTCTGCCCGCGCGGGATACCAGCGTGCGTTCACCAGATCGTTTTCCGGATACGGGGTGCGGATGGGAGAGGTGAAACGCAGGAACTGCGCGGGTTTAAGCTTGCCTTCGGCTGCCTTGCGTCTGAGCTCTGCGTCCTGCTTGAGGGTTTCCGGGCGAACATTGGTGGGAAAGAGCTGAGGATGGCGTGTCTCCAGCTGGAAGTCGGTGGGGAGCGCGTAGCTGTAGAACGCGTCGCTGCGTTCGACGATGGCCTCGTTGAGCGCGACCAATGCTGACTCAGATTCGTGCGGATCGAGTGAAGCTGGTTCGCTGTTGCCGAAGATCTGCCGCCGCAGTCCCGCAGATTCGATGAAATCATCGAGCCAGTCGAAGCCCCATTCGACGGGCCGCACGATGCGGTTCTCGTCGCGCGTGGTGAGGGCGGTCTCCCAGCGATACATCCAGCGTGCATAAAGTTTGCCGAGCATTGTATTTTTCAATCTTTCATTACGCGGGGTACGCGCGCCGCAATGTTACACAGAATTTCATAGGGAATGGTGTCGACGAGATCGGCATGATCATACGCGGTGATGCGCTCCTTCTTCTGCTCGCCGATGAGTGCTGCTTCGTCTCCGATTTCGACGCCGGGAATATCGGTCACATCGATGGTGGTCAGGTCCATGGAGATGCGCCCAGCTATGGCAGCGCGCTGTCCGCGCACCAGCACGCTACCGCGATTGGAGAGCAGGCGGTTGAGCCCGTCGGCGTAGCCTATGGGCAGCAAGGCCAGGCGCGTGGGACGCGCCGCACGAAAGGTCGCGCCGTATCCGACGGTTTCTCCGCGGTCAATGCTTCGGAGCGAGACGATGCGCGTCTTCCATGAAAGAACGGGCTGAAGTAGATGCGCCTTCGCGAGTGGCTCCGTGCCGCTAAAGCCCGCGCTTGAAAACCCGGAGAGCGAGAGGCCGGCGCTCGAAAAGCGCGGCGCGTATCCGTACAGAGCAAGTCCGGGACGCAGCATCGCCTTCGCCTTGTATCCCGCTGCAACTCGAACGAGATTCGCTGCGCCGCCTTCGCTCAGACCGGTGGCGGAGTTTCCGGCGTGAATCCACTTGGGGTTAAGTCCGTGTGCCATTATTGTATCCATAGCAGTTACGAATCGGCCCAACTGTTCTGAAGTCGCCCGCCCGTCAAGAGCCTCGGGAGTATGCAGGTGTGTCATCACAGCTTCGACACGCAGCGCAGGCGATGCGGCGAGGAGTTCAAGCAGAGCAGGCAGGGCATCGAGGCGCACGCCCTGACGCGACATGCCGGTATCGATCTCAAGGTGCACCGGCATGGAATGTGCGGCGAGCTTGCGGGCGCTGGCGGCGACATAAAGGGACTCGATCTGCCGGGGCTCCCACACTACGGGAGTCAGGCAGTGTTCGATGGCTGCTTCGGCTTCGCGATGCCACACGCTGCCCATCACGAGTATGCGGGCTTGCGGAGCGACAGAGCGAACGGCAGCGCCCTCCTCAACACAGGTGACACCCAGCCAGGCGTGCGGATTCTCAGCGACCAGGACTTGCGCGCAGGCGAGAGCGTCGTGTCCGTAGCCGTTGGCCTTGATGACGGCAAGCAGCTCCGCCTCGCCAGCGAGTCGGCGGAGCAGAAGGTAGTTTTCAAGAAGCCGTGAGCTGGAAATCTCCGCCCAAATCGGTCGAGTACCCATCGTTACTGCGGTGCGGGATCCGAGCCAGGCGCCGGCGGAGGTTGCGTCGACTGCTTGCCCGCATAGATCAAAGGAATGTGGAAAGGTAGCTCGGCATTGGTTTTTTTGCTGGCTGACTTCGTCTTCTGCTCGCCCCCCTTCTCCACTACGGCGGTACGCTGTGCGTGAACGCAGATCCAGTTGTTGCGCACATGCTGGTAGACGTGCGTGAAGATGCCGCGCTCCTCACGAATCTGGCCGTCGATCTTCCACTTGATGATGTAGGTGCCGTCGACGAGTGCCATGTCCTCAAATGTGCGGACGTTGACCACGCGCTGCTCCATGCTTTGCGGCTGCGGGCCGCCCTTCTCAAAGAGCTGTGCAATCTGCTGGTTGCGCGTGGTGACCTCGCCGGTCGATGAGATGTTCACCAGAATGGGCGACATCAACAGTTCCAGACCATACTGGTCGCGCTTGGCGACGGCATCGCTCCACTGATCTTCTAGCTTCTGAAACTCAGCGATCTGAGGTGGTTGCGTGGTTGCTGTCTGCTGGGCAGCCGCAAGGCTACCAAAGAGCACCGCCGAGGCGGCGAGAGAGACAAAAATGGATTTCATACGCAATGCGGGTTCACTCCCATTTTAAAGGTTTCGGGCGAAAGCTGGACATGAGAACACGTTTTCGACAGTTTTGACTAGTTTTCAACGAGATGCGCACCGCAAATTGGGCGCGATGCTGGGAGCCTCCGAAACTAAACTAAGTAAGTGGCAACGACTCCGGATATTGCATTTGAGCGCGGACTGCCCGCCTCCATCGACGCCGAGCGATCCATCCTCGGCGCTATCCTTTTAGATAATCACGCCTACAACGAAGCTGCAGAAAAGCTTGTGGCCGCGGATTTCGCGCTGGAGTCGCACCAGCGCATCTTCTCGCGCATCGGCGAACTCATGGATGCGAGCCGGGCCGTCGACATCGTCACGCTCGCCGAGGAGCTGGCCAAGCGCAAGGAAGTGGAATCGATCGGCGGAGTTGCGTATCTTGCGTCCCTGACCGAGGGACTGCCGCGGCGACTATCGATTGAAGAGTACATCCGCATCGTCAAGGACAAGTCGTTGCTGCGGCAGCTGATCAACATCTGCTCGATGTCGATCACGCGGGCCGCCGACCAGAGCGAAGATGCGCTGGAGATTCTGAACGCTGCCGAGACCGACCTGCTGGAGGTCACGGAAAAAGGGATTACGCGCGGCTTCACCGGGATTCCGGAGATTGTCCGCGATTCCTTCGGCACCATCGACAACCTCTATAAGGAAGGCCGCGAGGTCACCGGGCTGGCAACACACTTCGACGAATTTGACCGCATGACCAGCGGACTGCAGAAGTCGGAGCTCACGATTATCGCCGCACGCCCCTCGATGGGAAAGACGGCGTGGGCGATCAACATTGCGCAGAATGCGGCGGTACGCGGCGGCAAGACCGTCGCCGTGTTTTCGCTCGAAATGAGCAAGGAGTCGCTGCTGCGACGCATGCTCGCTTCCGAAGCGCTGGTCGATTCGCAGAAGATCCAAAAGGGCTTTCTCGGCCGCGATGACCATGCCAAGCTTTCGAGCGCACTCGAGCGCCTGGTGGAAGCGCATATCTTTATCGACGACACGCCCGGCATCTCGCTCTCGGAAATGCGCGCCAAGGCGCGCCGTCTGCGCCAGACCATGGGCAGCCTCGATCTGATCGTCATCGACTATCTGCAGCTGATGTCGGCCAGCATTCCCGGCGCCGGACAGCGCCGCTATGAGAACCGCACGCAGGAGGTTTCGGCTATCTCGCGCGGATTGAAGGCGCTGGCCAAGGAAATGAATATCCCGGTCATCGCGCTGTCGCAGCTGTCGCGTGCTTCCGAGCAGCGCGGCGGAGACAAAAAGCCCATGCTCTCCGACCTGCGCGAATCGGGCTCAATTGAGCAGGATGCTGACGTGGTTGCCTTTATCCACCGCGAAAGTTACTACAACCGTGACGAAAACGGACAGCCCGATCCGGACACGGAAAACAAGGCAGAGATCATCATCGCCAAGCAGCGCAATGGGCCTACTGGATCGGTCCATCTGGCGTATCTGTCGAAGTGCACAAGGTTTGAGAACCTGGCGTACGGCGGAGAGGGCGGCGATTATTAGATCTACGGGGAGGGAATTGAAACCACCGACTACGGTCGACGAATATCTCGTGCTGATTCCCGAGCCGGCTCGCGCAACTTTGCTGAAGATGCGGGAGGCGATTCACGCGGCAGTTCCTGAAGCGACCGAGGCGATCAGCTATCAGATGCCGACGTTCGAGTATCGTGGGCATTCGATTCTGGCGATCGCGGCATTCAAGAAGCATTGCAGCCTTTTCCCCATGAGCGGCGCGGTCATCGACAAGTTCAAAGAGGACCTCAAGCACTTCCACACCTCGAAGGGAACGCTGCAGTTCCCTCCGGACAAGCCTCTATCGGCTTCGTTGATGAAGAAGATCATCAAGGCAAGAATCGCCGAGATCGAGAAGAAGCCTGCACGCTGAGCAGTTTGCCACGCTTGCTAGAATGATCCGACTTTGGGTTTTCCCGCCGGGCGCATCCCCAGCTTGGCGCTTCAGGTCGTCATCTTCTCGCATTGGAGCGTGGCATGCGCCTTGGTCGCGTAGTGGCTTATGCTGTTGGGCTTTTTCTTGTCCTGCCAATCTGGGCGCAGGCGCCTCAGACCGCCGCACCCGTTACTCCGCCGGCAACGCAACCGCATTCCGAAGAGAAGACTCCGCCTGCAACCCCCGGGGGAGCGCATGCTCTCGAGCCGGCAGACCTTCAGCCCTTCTTCGACGGAATTATCCAGATGCAGCTGGAGCGCTCGGATATCGCCGGCGCGTCTGTCCTTGTGATGAAAGATGGCAACGTGCTGCTGCAGAAGGGCTACGGGTACGCCGACGAAAAGAAGAAGACTCCCGTCGACCCGATGACGACGATTTTCCGGCTCGCGTCCATCTCCAAGCTCTTCACCTGGGTTTCCGTTATGCAACTCGAGGAGCAGGGCAAGCTCGACCTCGATACCGACATCAACCGCTATCTCGACTTCCAGATCCGCCCCGCGTTCGGCCAGCCCATCACCCTGCGCAACCTAATGACCCACACCGGTGGTTTCGAAGAGGAAAGCCGGGACATCATTATTACCGATCCGAAATGGAAGATGTCGCTGCGCGACTTCCTCATCGCTAATCAGCCGAAGAGGCTCTTTCCTCCGGGCAAGATTCCCGGCTACTCGAATTACGGCGTCGGCCTGGCGAGTTACATCGTCCAGCGAGTCAGCGGCCAGCCGTTCGAGCAGTACGTTGCGGACCACATCTTCGCCCCGCTTGGTATGACCCACTCCACCTTCTACCAGCCTCCGCCAAAGGCATTTCCGGCAACGCCATCCGAAGGCTATCGCGGCGACACCGAGAAGCCGCCAGTAGGATTCGAGATATTCAACCCTGTCGGCGCGGGCGGCCTGTCTTCGACAGCCGCCGACATGGGCCGCTTTGGCCAGGCTCTCCTCAATGGAGGCGAGCTCGAGGGCAAGGGCATCCTCAAACCCGAGACACTGGCCGCCATGTGGACTCCGCAGTTTCAGGCCAGCCCCCAGTTACCGCCGCAATGCATGGGCTTTTACCAGACCTGGCGCAACGACCTGCGCTGGATCGGGCACGAGGGCGACCTGATCGCCTTTCACAGCCTCTTCTTTGTTGAGCCGAAAGAGAAGCTCCTGCTCTTCGTCTCCTATAACTCCTCAGGAGGCGGCGATAAGCCGCGGCCCGAGATCATCAACATGTTCTCCGACCGCTACTACCCGAACGATAAGAAGCAGGCGTTCATCAGCCTTTCCCGCGGTGAGCTGACCGCGGTCGAAGGCACCTACGAAAACACACGCCGGTCGGACAGCACCAAGATTGCCGCCGGGAGTCTCTTCGAGCAGCGCAGCGCCAATGTCGATAAAGATGGCATCCTGCATGTCGAGGACGTCAAAAACCTGCGCGGGCACCCCATCAAGTGGAAGCCCATCGCCAAGGACCAATGGGAAGAAGTGGACGGGCAGGCAC
>Ga0206870_1039_pt1 | contig 32053 bp, 34 predicted proteins | sample Alteio_BWOrgCont_36_FD_152620 | JGI IMG/M metagenome (GOLD analysis project Ga0206870, IMG submission 152620) | Enriched cells from forest soil in Barre Woods Harvard Forest LTER site, Petersham, Massachusetts, United States -... | ecosystem: Environmental > Terrestrial > Soil > Temperate forest >... | reverse complement strand
CGATCCGCTGACGCTGAGGATGGTTGTGACGATTCCATTGAGGAATGCCGCTTTCTGGACGCCGGAGAATGTCACCTGAAGTCCGGCGGCAAGCAGGTCGGTAAGGATCTGGCCGGTAGTGATGGTGAGGACATTTGCGGCGACCGCGACCTGGGTGATGGTAACAACGTGGCCGACTGCGGCCTGGCTCTGGAAAGTGAGCGGCGCTCGTGTAAGCGACAGCTTGTAGTTCTCGGTGGCCGAAACTGGAGGGTCGAGGAGAGCGGTATCGGCGACGCTGCGGCCGTGGTCAGCCACGCCAATGTTCCCGCGAGCCACCGAAAGTCCGGAAGCGAGGGTGCCATCTGCCAGTACAGTTGTCGCACAGACCGGTATGGTCAATGCATCGTCTGAATCCCAACCGACCTCGAGCACCTCGAGCGGCGTGCCCGAGTTCAGCTTGAGACTGCCGTCGGGGTTCAGCGTCTGATCGTACACATTGTCCGTGACCGGATCGGCGCGGGTAATGCGCACGATCTGGCGATGGCTGGGATCGGCATCGGCTGCGGCTCCTGTCACGGGACTCTTCACCTCTTCCAGCAGAACCAGGTCGTTGGAGAGCAGATCGGGCAGAATGGCCTGACCGTTCGCGACTGCGTAGAGATGGCAAAGAGTAGTGCCCGCGGGCAGGCAGCATTGTTTATTGCCCCAGGTGTGCAGTTGAAGCTCATTGTTGAGAGCATTGACTCGCACCGTTGCAGCAGTCTCGAAGACTTTGACCGGAAGGAGGGCCGGGTCCTTGTCGAAGTTGAGCCAGGAAGGATCGATCATCACGCCCGGCGGCCCCTGAGGAGCTTTGGGGTAGTTCAGCGGGATGTCCACCCTGGTGAGTAGTTGCAGACCGGGAGCGAACGATCCGCTTGTGACTGCTGCACCGGGATCGACCGCGAAATATACATATGTCCAGGCGTTGCGCCCGTCATGCATGTGGTAGTCAACCAGCCGCGCATGCCGCTTGGCCGAGATGCGTTTGCGTACCGTGTCGAGAAAGGCCTCGTTGGCTACCACATCCTGGAAATAGCTGAGATAGTCGCCTTGATAGGCGAGCAATTCCAGCAGAGTGATTCCCAGGTCGGCGGGACTGGTTTCGATCCAGTCGGGGTTGAGCTGTGTGACCAGGTCAAGCAACAGCTGTTGAAAGCTGGCGAAGTCTCTGGCCAGGTAATCGAGCGGCGGCCCGGGTGAAGGAGGCGGCAGCGCAGGTGTCGCGGGCGCACAGTCGAAGCCGATCGGGCACCCGGGTCTGAAATTGATGGGGGCAACGGAGAATTGCCGGTCGATTTTGGGAAGGTTAAAGCTCCAGCTATTGTCGCTGGCCACATGGGTCCAGCCGAAGGACAACCAATAAGTGGAGTAATCTCCCTGGGCTGAAACAGGTATCTCGAGGATAAAGGCGTCGGGACCGGGACCGTGAATCTTGATTCCGCTTTCAATTGCGGTGATGCCCACGATCCGCGCGCCGCCTTCGATGCGGATGGTAGGGAAGTTTGCTCCGGTGAGGCCGTAGAGCCCGGGGTCCACTGGAAACAGGAAGTGAACCAGCAGCAGGTTTGTGGATGGGGTGGGCTGGACGAACTCGACGAAATCGATTCCGTTGAGGTTCAGGGCCGGATGGGCGAGCAGCAGTTCGCGCCGCGCATCGTCGCGGCACGAGGCTCCGAGGGCCTGAACGATCCCGCTGACGGCGCCCATGGGTGAACCGGCCATTACGACGCTCCCTGGCTGCTGAACTGGACCGCGATCGTTTGTCCTGCGCCGAGCTTCGAGTACACCACCCGCACGACGATCGTGCCGTCCTGATTGGTCACGTCGACCGCCTCGACCTTGATTACGGAATCGAGCCAGCGGGTAAGCGCGCCGTGCACCAGGAACTGCGTTGCCGTGGCCAGGGCCGATCCGTTCGGCATAAACACCATCCGGTTGAGACCACAGCCGAAGTCGGGACGATTGACGCGTTCCCCGGCCGCGGTGAAGAGCACCTGGAAGATCATCTGGCGAATGTGATCGTCTTCATCGGCGCGGGCCGTATGCCCGCTTCCGTCGATGCGGTAGGGGTGGTTCCAGTACTGCATCATGGGCACACCTTGATCGTCGAGGTCACGGTTTGCGTTGGTGCGCCGCTGACCTCCGGCACCTGCACGGAGAACGCGGTTTGATTGTTCTGAAGGTGATTGATGATCCCGGTCGCAAGCCCCAGGAAGAACTTGCGGCGTTGATCGGGTTTATCGTCGGGCGGGGGCGGGATAAAGACGGCCATCGCCGTTTCGATATCCTTTGCCATGCTGACAACCGAGGGATCGTTCCAGTTCGCCAGATCGGAGAGCGAACCTGCGCGCAGACAATTACCCATGAGACCTCCTATCCAGTCTTGACCTGCAGGGACAACAGCGAGGGAGTCGGCGGCGTCATTTGCGCAACCGGCACCATGGGGGTGACGGGCAACACGCCGATGGCCAGCTCGCCCGGGTGCATGTGAACGTTAAAGATGGTCACGATCTCAGACAGGTACTGCAAGAGGTCGTCTCCGAAGACCAGGGGATGTCCCGCGCCCGATACAAGTTCGATCTGCGGCCCGTTGACGACCACCTTCGTCGCCGCGTTCACCGTGATCTTTCCGCTTTGCACTTCGATGTGCAGAAGGTTCTGTCCATTCTGGTCGCTGACCGCAATGGACTTGTCGTCGTCATGAAGGGCCACCATCAGGCCCGACTCGCTGCGAAGAATCTTCAGGTCGGGGGTGGCGTCGGAGCCTTGCTCGTCCTGCGGGATGTCTCCGCTGCCCCACCAGCAACCGGTCCAGATGGGCCGCGACACGACTCCGGATTCAAACTCGATCCAGACGCCGGTTCCATTTGACGGCACTTCGAAAAGCCCGCTTTGTTTTCCCGCATAAGGCGCGCAGGGCAGGGCCCACCCGCTTTCCACGTCGCCGAGGATCTCCGGCACTTTGGCGCGCAGCCGTCCCAGCTTCTTCGGATCGTTGTTGTCGCTTACGATACCGCGGAATTTTCCGTAATGCCTTGCGGTTTTTTCGCTGCGTACCGCCTGCGCCATCGGCATGAAACGTTGCTCCAGAGATCGGAAATTTACTGCTCCTGCTCGGTGAACTGCTCTCGTCCTGTCAGTCCGAGGGCATTTCGACGCAGGGTGAAGCGTTGAAGATAATTGCCGTCGCTGCTGATGAGATGAACCACCTTGTAGACGTAGTAGAGGCCGCTGAACTCGCGTCCCACGCCGCGCACCGTAATGGGCTGCTTGGCGCGCAGTATGCTGCCAAATGCGGCCGTGTTCAGCTCGCCTTCGGCGGTAATGGCCCACGAAGACCGATCGACAACCGACTGGGCGTAGCGTTGCACCTCGGCTGACTGCCCCATGCCCAGTCCGCTGAGCAGGACTTTGCGCGGCCGGTCGGTCGACGTGGAGTCATCGCTGCCGAGCGAAGTCTGATTGCTCGAATCGGCCTGCCCGGATTCATTGGATTTCTGCTCGAAGTCGACGGTGGTGCCGGTGGCAATGGTCGGGCCGAGCATATCGTAGCGGGCTCGAAAACGGTTCACATTGGTGGCCGATCCCATATTGATCGTCAGAGTGAATTGCGGATTGTCGTCGGTCGTGGGCGGATGGAAATGACCTTCCACATCGCCCGAGTCTTCATTCAGGTCGATGTAGCACTCGTAGCCATTCGCATTCGCCAGTTGCTGCAGGAACTGGATGTCGGTGCCCCGCTGCATCACGGTGTGGTCGTCCTCGTGAGGCGCGTAGTTTGTCGCCTGTACCACGGGCGTAAAGCCGTAGTCGGAGCCGGAGAAAATCGCCGAAGCAACATCGCTGTCGGCCATATTCGGCCAGGCTTTCACACGCTCTTCGAGGTGCATCAACACGGTCGGATCCATGGCGACAGCCGTCAGCACCGATCCATTGGGCTGATTCGAAAACTCAATGTCGTTCTCGATCACGTAGCCGTTGAAGATAGTCACGGCTTTGCCGCTGCCCACGGTCACGCTGAGCTTTATGCTGGTGAGGCGCTCAAAGACCGAATCGTCCACGACCGTCCATCCGCTGCCGCTGTCCTTGACGCTGACAGCGACGCGGATGCGCAGCATGTCAGCCATTTCGGAATGGTCTTCCACCTCGATGAGTTGAATCGATCCGAGCAGGGAAGAAGTGGCCGGACTGCCTGCGATGCTGAGTGCGTAGGTGATCGAGGTTGCGGTGGCAGTCGGCATGTCAGCCCTCGGAAGGAGGCACGTCGATGACTGCGCCGGGAACCATGATGTCCGGCGGCCAGGTGGCAAGATTGGCGTCGGCAATACGCCAGAAGCGCTGCGGATCGCGGTAAGCCTGCTGGGCCACCAGATCGAGACGTTCGCCGTCCACGACGGAGTGGGTGACGAAGGAGGTGGTTGGCGCAATATACCGGGTCGTCACGTAAGTCACCTGGCGTCCGGTGCTGTCCTGATACGTCGCCGTGGGGAGATTCTCGTAGCGGCTTCCCTTGAAGAACAATTGGACCTCCTATGCGCCTTTACGGAAGAAGCGTTCGCAGTCCGGCCGTAGCTGGGCTCGGGGTATCCTGGGCCGCGAGATTTTCCTTCTGCTGCTGGTAGCTGACGAAGGTGTCGCGGCCGACGCTGGAATCGGGGAATTCCATGTAGGTAAGAACCTGCATGGCCAGATCCACCTTCGCTGAAATGGGGTTGAGGCGCGTATCGTAGGCGTCCTCGCTGACCGAGAAACTGGTGAGCTTGACGGGAACCACGCGCGACTTGCCCCAGACGAGGAGCACCAGGGGAAGATCGGCCGGCTGTACCTGCACGGCTCCCTGCGATGCCTGCTCCTGGATTTTCTGGGCGGAGAGCGTAGGCGGATACATCAGCAGCTCGAGGGTAGCCAGCGCGGGATGCAGTCCGTTTTCCGCGACCACCGCGTTGTCGTCGGGATGCTCAAGTTGATCCGCCGCGTTCATGCTGACGGAGAGCGTGATGGTTTCCACCGGCGGACCGGCGACGCGCAGCACGTCTTCCTTCGCTGTTCCGGTGTTCGCATTGCCAGCGGGCGCGGGCGGCGCGCGATGCGCGAGCGTTCTCTTCATCTGATCGGGGTTGTACTGGAACACGATGATCTTGCTCGCCTGTGACCCCGGAGTCTGGTCAGGGTATACGGCCAGCGCGCCCTTCTGAAGACGCGGACGTCCTGTAAAGTCGGAAGACGGCATCGCGGATTCCTGTACTCGATCGCAGCCACACTGCTACGCCAGAGACCACGAGTGAGAGCCACTCGTCAGTGGATTCCAAAAAATACCCGCATGCAGAAGGGACTGTCTGTTCAAAACGGAACAATTGGGGAGGCCGAAGGGTGTAAAGGAGCCCCGGGCATTGCCGGTCCGTACGGGTGAATTGCCATCAGCTACGAATGGACTTGATCTTGAACCATTTTCCGCTTAAGTCCGGAGAATTTGGAGTTGCCTTGACCGGAGTCTTCGTCCCCTTTTTGGCGTAGGTAACTTCCTGCGTGTAGACTTCGTTTGCAGCGGTATTTTTGCCGCTATCGAGCGGCCACAGGTTATCAAAGGAATCGTCCCCACTCCAGGCAAGATCCCGGACGTGATCCGGTGCCACACCTCCCCAATCGAAACCGTAATAGGCGAGGACACCCTTGAATTGAGATTCGACTCGCCTGTCAGGCGAAGGGATTCTCTTGACCTTTTTCTCGGTGGACGGAAAGTTGCTGCCTTTTACACCGAGCGTTACGGGATCCGGAAGCTGAAATCTCGGAGGGCGCTTAAGGTCTTTTTCTCCACGCGGAGAGAATTGTTGTTTTTTGTCATCCACTTTTAATGTGATTGAGTCATAGAAGCTCCCCGGTTTGTACCATCGGATGGGAATTGGATTGTCCTCGTCACCTGTTGGAAGGGGGCCGATATGCCCCTTGGCAACTTCGCCTCCAGGACTCATGGCCCCATCTATTTCGTATGACTCTCCCCCATCGGCAATCGTAATGCTCAGAGCGGTGAACTTGTATTGGTCTTTCCATTTGGGAACTTCTGCTTCAAGGGACTCCTTGGTGACCTCAGACATTCCATCGATATCGGCTTTCACTCCGGCCACCGCCGCGTCCCACTTCTCATCGTGCGGCTTGTCTTCGTCGCCGGCGCCGAACAGCGCCTTGATCTGTTTCACGATCCAGTTGATGGCGGCGTCGATGCCCTGGTCCACCTTTTCCTGGATCGTTTCGATGGTGTCGCGAATCCCGTCACTTATGTCGTCTAGGCCGACCAGGCTGGCCAGAAATCCGATGATCACTGGAATCGTGCGCGCGAGGGTACGCTCGACAAAGTTGGCGGCGGCGGCAATCTGTCCCGCCGCAATATTGGCGATGGAATCCACGATGGCTTCCACCAGATCGAGGATCTGGTTGATTCGCTTGATGAAGAATTCAACCGTGCGGTAGGTTTCGATGATCGCTTCGATGATTGCGCCGATTGGATTGAACAGCATCACCAGTTGCGCGACGGCAACCTTGATGATTTTCACGATGGCCCACTTCTCGATGCCGCCGATTATCAGGTCCCAGAAATTGCCCAGGGATTCTACGATCTTTTCCCATGCGGCCGCCGGACCTTCGGTGACCAGGACGACCAGAAAGCTCCAGGCCTTCTCCGCCGCAGAGACGATCATCTCCCCCTTATCTCCGATCGCTTTGACGACCTTCGCCCGAATCTTTGCGTAGGTGATGCCGAGGATCTGCAAAACGAGCGACAGGATGCCTTTCAGGTCCCAGACCTTCGGCAGGACGATCCCGGCGTTGGCGAGGCTGCCAGTGAGCCAGGCGATAACGCCTGCCTCCAGATACTCTCCGATCTTGGCGACGAACTGCTTGAAGCCCAGCTTGATGGCGTCGAGCAGATGATCGAGAAACGCGGCCGGATCGGCAACAATCTTTGAAAATGCGGCGCTTGCCTTGGTGAAGATGCCGGCGATGCGCTGCCCCAGCGGGCCGGCCAGCATCATCACCCCTTCGAAGATGAATTCAAGGACCTTTTTCCCCACCGCAATCGCGAAATCGATGACCCTCGAAACCGGCCCGCCGAAGATGTCGCGAATCTTGTCGACAAAGTCGAGGGGGTGAAGCAAATCGGAGATCGAGATGACATCCCAGGCGCGCCGGAAGAGAGCTTTGATTTTTTCCCACGAGAGGTCGAGCTTCGTGATCTCGGCGTCCAGCCAAGCCACCGTCTTTTCGATGGTGTGACTGCGCTGAAGATTCGCGAAGATCTCGTCGCCGCCGGGAACGAGGTCAAGCACGGCATGGACGAAGGTGGTGGGCGTGCGCTCAACCGGCTCGTCGGTGAACGGGTCCTTGCCGAGGATGAATGTCAGCAATGAATACCCCTTCATCTTCGTGGCCCAGTCCTTCAGCCATTCGAGGACCTTCTTTTTGATGGCGTTGAGGATGTAGCCGCCGACGTTCACCGCAAAGGTTTTGAGTCTCTCGAGCGGCGGGCCGAAGATTGCCTTGAGCTTGTCCCAGGCTCCGCCAGGGTCGAGTATGTCGCTGAAATCCAGCGCATCCCATGCCTGACTGAAGAGGGACTTGATTCCGTCCCAGGTGAGATTGAGCTGCTGTACCTGCTGGTCGAAATAGTCGACGAACTCGGCGATGGCTTTCGATTCCTGCAGGTGCTGGAAGATTTCATCTCCGTCGGGGACGAAATCCAGCACGCCGTGGATAATGTTTTCCGCCGAGGCAGGGACTTCTTCGTCGGTGATCGGATCGCGGCCCAGGATGATGGTCAGAAGCCTGTATCCGGGTATGTCCACGGCGTATTTGCGAATCTTGCCGAGCACCCAGTCTTTTCCGGCATCCAGCAGTCCTCTTTGAACCCGCCGCGCAGTTCGTGCCGCGGGCGCTGCCTGCTGCACGGTGTGCGTAAGCTCATGGGCCATCAGGCGGCGTCCTTCTACGGTCTGCGGGCGGTACTCGCCGTGTCCAAAGAAGATGTGCTGGCCGACGGTAAAAGCGCGGGCATTCAGAGCCTGAGCGGCCTGTGCCGCGCCGGCTCCGGAGTGAAGGCGAACGTCGCTGAAGCTGTATCCAAACCGGCTTTCGAAATAATTGCGATCGCCCTGCGACATGGCGTCGCCGCCGGAACTCATTCCAGCGATCCGGCTTTCAACCCCTTCCGGCACTCCAACGCTTTCGAGCGCGCTCTTGCCATCGGCAGCTTCGGTCTTCTTTTGCAGGCTCTCGTCTTTTTTCTTTGCCGCGTCCTCGTCAAGGATCGCGTGAGCCGCTATCTTCTGAAGCGGTTTGTCGTCGTCCTTCTTGCCGGCGTCTGCCATGGCGCGTTGGACAGGCTTTTCGTCCTCTTTCTTGCCTGAATCGGTCACTTCCCGCTGGACTGGCTTCTCATCCTCTTTCTTGCCGGAATCGGCCATTGCGCGCTGGGCAGATTTTTCGTCCTTCTTGCCGGTGTCCGCAATTTCGCGCTGTGTGATTGTCGAGATAGACAGACCGATGGGTCTGATTGACGAGCCCGCTGAAGAGTGGACTACGGCCTCCGCCGTGCTGTCAGCCTCCTGCTCGAAGCTGTCGCCCGCAGACCCGACCGAGAGCTTGGTCTGGATTCGACCCGGCCGCGAAGGGGATACGACGCTGTTGGTCCTCCTGGGGCTGGCCAGCGTGGGCGATTCGGCGGTGGTGTAGCAGCTCATTTGTTCTTGCCCTTCAGCGCATCCATCACGGCGTCCGCCATGTACCGGGCCACGCGCCGTTCCCCTTCCGGAGTATCGAGCGACAGATGCGACATCTCCACCTCGACCCGGTCGCCGGAGTAGCTGTTGAGCGTCTCACGCCGTGTCGCCGCCCGCTCGCGGATCTCGTGTTCGACCAACTCTCGCAGGCGCTGGCCCTGTGCCGGCGACACCGACGGCCCCAGCAGCACCACGCGGTCGATGGTGACTTCAAACCGTGTGCCCGTCATTTCCGCACCATTTCTGCGTAGGTCCCGAACTCCGGCGCGGTGATGACGCGGTCAAGCTTCGCGAATTCGCGGGCGGCGGCGCGCATCACATGCAGCGTCGTGATCGGGCTGTCGGCGGCAGCGGCCAGGAAGGCCGCGTTGATAGCAATGGTCTTGATGTTGCCGCCGCTGATTTCAAGCCGGGCCAGCGCGCCGTAGTCGAGCTGATCGAGCAGGGCTTCGGCGGGAAATACACGCTGCCAGATGCGCCGCCGGTGATCGAAGTCAGGAAAAGGAAAGTCCACCACAAAGCGCAGACGGCGAAGAAATGCGGGATCGAGAGCCTGTTTGCGATTGGTGGCCAGAATGGCCAGGCCGGAGTAGCTTTCCATCCGCTGGAGCAGATAGTTGACTTCGATATTCGCGTAGCGGTCGTGGCTGTCGCGCACTTCGGTTCGCGTGCCGAATAGAGCGTCGGCTTCGTCGAAGAAGAGGATGGCGCCGCTGCGCTCGGCGGCATCGAATACGCGGCGCAGATTCTTTTCCGTTTCGCCGACGTATTTGTTGATGACCCCGGAGAGGTCAATGCAATAAAGATCGAGCCGGAGCTCGTTGGCGATGACTTCCGCGGCCATCGTCTTTCCCATTCCGCTGCCGCCCGCGAAGAGCACGCTGATGCCGCGCCCGCGCGCGAGCCTGGCGCCGAATCCCCATGTTTCATAGACGCGCGCCCGTTGTTGAACCTGGGCGGTGATTTCCCGAAGCTGAGCCATGACGGCGGCGGGCACGACGATATCGTCCCAGGTAAAGCACGGCTCAATTCGTCGCGCGAGGTCATCGAGGCGCAGCTCGGAGTGCCGGCGGCAGGCGCTCCACACATCGTCGGCAGAGATGATCGCGGGGCTGCCATCCCGCGAACGCATCTCCGCCTGCTCGGAAGCAAGCCGGCTCGCATTCGCAATGTCCGCCGGGCCCATATCGAACTGCTGGACTATCTGGTCCAGCTCTCCATTCAGGGAATGAGCCATTGAGGCGAGAGCGCACTGCCAGGCTTCATGCTGGCCGCGGCGGCTCAGCGGCGGAAGCCACACGGTGCGGGATCTGCACTCGGAAGGGAAAGGCATGCCGGCAAAGGCGAGCAGCGGCGCTTCGAGCTCTTCGATCACGAGCCTGGCCAGCGCAGCCAGCGCCGGATCAAATGTCTGCTGGCCGCAGCCGATCCAGTAGGCTGCCTGGTCAAGAGCGGCTTCACGCGCGAGCAGAGAGAAAAGCTCTTCCCATTCGCTGCGATGCTCGGCGAGCATCAACAAGTCGAGCTCAACGGGATTCAGACCGGCGCGCCGCATGCCCGCCTTCGCCACTTCACGAGCGTCGGCATATGAGTCGGCAGCGATGCGGATGAGCGGCCAATCATTGGCTTTGCGGTCCAGCGCAGAGGCGACTTCGGCGACGGCGTCCATGTGGCCAGGCGCCTCAAGCCCCCGGTCGAGGGCATGAACAAGCTGCGCGATGCGGCGCTCGGGAATATTATTGCCGCGCAGAAATGCCAGGATCCGCTCCTCGGAATAGAGCGGAGCGCGCAGCGACCAGCGAGCACATTCCGGCGTTTCGCGTGATGCCACAAGCGCGAAACGCCGCAGCGGACGACCGGGCATCAGGGCATCCAGAGCCGGCATTGCGCCCGCGCCGTTGCGATGCGGCGCAAAGGCCTGTGCCATGCAGCCGCGCCGCCTCCGGGAATCTGCGGACAACAGATCAGCGAAGCCGTCATCCATGTCGGGAGCCACGGTGAGCAGCAGGACATCCTGCTCCAGTTCACTCAACGAGAAGAGAGACGTAAGCAGATCGAGCGCAGGAGGCCTGCGCGCGGCTATGGCTTCGTCCCTGACCCGGAGAATTCTCGACCGAAGCGCAGGATCGGTTCGGGTGTTTTCTCCCTGACTGGTCAGAGCATTCTGCAGACGCAGCCTTAACTCTTCAAGACGCAGCGCAAGGTATTCGCGATTGGCGGAATGCCAGTCGCGGGAAGCTGCACCGTGTTCGTATACCGGCGCAGTCATTGCGGCAACTCCAGGCCCACATCATCGATGCTGTCGGCCGCGTTCACCCGCACGCGAACGTTGTAAATTGCGTGCAATTGCAGAAGAAGGATCGATTGCGTATCAAAGATCGTGGGCGTGAATGCGATATCGGCAGCCGCGCCCGGAATGAAAAGCAGCTGTGATCCGAGAACACCGACCAGGGCTGCGCTGAATGCCGGTGCGGGATTGGCAGCCTGGATCGCGGCCTGCAGGACTGTGGCTGCGTCCTGTAAATAATTAGGGGCCCGGAAGGAAAGATCAGCACCGGTTGCTCCAATCTGCAGATGAACGGATGGATTTGTAACCGAAAACGTGGGAAATAAGGACAGGTCTCCGGAAAGGTAAGCCTGGGTTGCTCCTGCGGGCTGCGCCGCATTCAGTCCGAGCGCGTTGGCCAATGTGCCGCCGCCAGCGTCAGCAGCGGTAATGGTCGCGGTCAGGCCGCCAGCCACCAGAACCACCTGCGTCCCCACAAGAGCAGCCTTGAGGCCGGCAAACTCCGGCGTTACCGGCTGGTTGGCTGCCGCTGCACTCTGGATGGCGAACAGCAGGGTTTGCGGCAGTTGATCCAGCGGGATGGGTCCGCTGGCGGGGAGTGTCACTTCAACGGTAATCAGGTTAATGCTCACCTGCATCGTCGGCACTGCGGGCAGCACTACCGTAGCCGGCAACGGCTTCGAAAAGAGAGCGCTGACGCGGCGCATCGGCAGTGAATCGGGAATAGGCACAACGATCTTGTCAGGCGCCGCGGTTACATAGAGAGACTTGTCGATGGCGGCGCGGCTGATGATCGTCTGACCGGTCAGTGTGGGGAGGAACAGGCGTGAGCCGGTTATGGTGACCGTGCGCGGCACCGCTTTGTAGGTGACCGGCGGATTGATTCCGGGGATCAGCATGAATACGGCGGCATTCGAACGCACGGCACCCTGTCGAAACGCGGGATCGGCGACGATGACGGATATGCTTCGCGGCCCAGGTTCGAGTAGATTCGCAGGGTTGATCGGACCCGCCGGTGTGCCAATGTCGGGTACGACGACCTCGATGCGGTTCGAGGAGACCGGAGTCACCGGGACGACGACGCTATCCAGTTCAACGCTGACCGATGCCGCCGAAAAATCAGACCCGAGGAGGATCAACGTATCGCCAATGCGAGCGTAAGGATAGCTTTGTTCGACGGTTTGACCTGCGCGTCTTACGTGTACGTCCGCGATGTACGGGCTGCCAAACACCTTGACCGAAACGTAGGGACCGGGAAGAGCCGGAGAGGGCGTAAGCGGCGGATATGCGTTTGGCGGTGCGCCCACAGGACGCGGGAAGGTTCGCTTCGTGGTGCTCTCGATCTGGATGACGGTAATCGAGTATGCGGCAGAGAGCCGATAGCGCAGCGTCAGAGCTGTCCAGACCTTGGTGACGTCTTCGAGACTGATCGGCTCGAGCACCAGCTTCACCTTTTCATAGGACCCGATCAGGCTGGGATGGAGGATCGGCACGCCGATGGGCGGCTGAACGGTCAGCAACTGATCGGTGAGAACGCTGTAGTCGTGGAGAACGCGCATGGCGCTTCCGAGAAGAAACTGAGCTATGGTTTCGTCGAAGAGCGTGGTGCCGTTGTTTTGAACCTGCGTGTTCCCGAATGCGGTGAGGAAATAATGAAGGTTCAGGCTGAGCGGCGGATGTCCATAGGCACCGCTGTTGCCCGTACCCGGGATTTCCTGGTTCTGGAGGAAGCCGTTCTCGCTGACGCGATAAAGAAAGAGGTTGATGCGGGCATCTTCCTTGACAGGTGTATCGTCTTTGCCAATCCTCGGAGTGCCCACGATCACCTGCACGGTGGACACGCCATCGGGCAGGTCCATGCGGTCCTGCAGCAGCGACTGCAGCGATGCGCTGACTCCTCCGATTGCTCGAAAATCACTCATGGCGACCGCTCATCGTGGCCAGGGTTCATAACTGCGCAAATGCGAAAAGGCATCAAATCCCGCCGGAGATGGCAACGGCGCCGCGGGTGTGGATGCCTGCGCCTGAAGATTGAGCTTCGGGTCAAGGGCACGAATTTCCAGGGTGCCGATGTGAACCGTCACGCGCGGGTCACTGTTGTTTTCAGGCCGCAGATTGTGTAAGTGGGGCTGCAGAGCAGGCCGCAGCAAAGGTGCTTCCCGAGTGGAGTCTTCACGCGGAGCAACCAGGCTCAGCGTCTCGGCAGGCGGGCGGACAGGAGGCTCGGCCGGCATCTTGTCGCTCTTGACTGCGCTGAGTCGACGAAGTTGTTCCGGCGAACGTACTTCTGGCGCCGGAAGGTGCGGCACTTCGAGCGCAGGCTGCTTGCGAAGGGCTGCACTGTTTTCATTGCTCGCGTCGCCTGCTTCGGACACCGGGAGCGTTTGCCGATCCGATGGAATTGCGCTGACATATCGAACTTCTGCGCGCTCGCGAACGATTTCAGTCGTGGGAGTTCTCGCTGGGGGCGTGGCATCGGTGAAAGCCGCTTCTTTCCGGGGAGGAACCTGCGTGGGGCCTTCGGTCATTTGCGGAAGGCGGGGAAGCTCGTGAGGGCGGCCTTCGGCCTCAACTATTGCCGGGGGCAGATCGAACCTTGATCTGGGAGGCGAGACGGCTGCCTGCGCCTCGGAAAGTCGCGCGTCTGTTGTATCGAGCGGTTTGCCCGCAATCTCCGGGGGTCTGAGGCCTATTGCCGGGTGCGTGGCGCGCGCTGCTTCGCGTTGAGGCGCTTCACCTCGCGGGGACGGCTCCGCGTGCGCAGATTGCCGCCGCGCCGGCACTGATGGGCTGGGTATCGGCAAGGTTTGTGAGGGAAGATTCGGGACAGGATAACTCCAGGCCGGCAGGCGGCGTGGTACCACCGCTGCCGCGGTTCCAGCCGGCGCCGTCAATCCGGCTCCGCGGCGCGCGAGGCTGACGAGGTAGTTGGCCACGCTACGCTCTTCCCGTCTCGGCTGCGATCAGGTCAAGATATCGCTCCCGCCGCAACTTCGGCATGTTGAGGATGGCTTCCTCGCTCCAGTGGTACCAGACGGCCAGCGTATGAATTTCCCGCAGCAGGTGGTCGGCGTGTTGATCTACTTCCTGCAGGAGAAAGCTCGCCGTGTCGAGAATGGCGGAGCAGCAATTTCCGCATTCCGGACACTGCAGTTCAAACTCGATCACTGCCTGGGGATCGAGCTCTTCCATCAGCGCCACGGCTTGCTCAAAGAGCGGGGAAGGCAATCCCTCCAACGCGACCGGGCATCCGTCCGCCTCAACTGAAGTGACGCAGCGCTCGAAAATCATCCGCGCCGCGCGTTCCGACTCGCTGCGCGCAACGCCGACAACTTCCTCCTGATCGCCTGCCGTGGGGAGACGGAAGTTCACGTGATATTCAGAATCGCCATCGCGCAGAACCCGCTGATAACGCTGGGAGGCATGGCCGTAGGGAGCGAGCAGCAGGTCGTTGATGTGCAGGTCCAGCTCCAGCGCCGCATCGCACTCCGGGCGCCGGCAATGAAAGATCCCGTCGAAGCGTTCGCCGAAGCTGATTCTGCGCAGATGAAGCAGAAGCGCTTCGCGGTCTCCCGCTGCGAGATCACGGACGCGCGATCGCCGTCGATCGAGGGAGGCATCGCCATCCGCCAGGCAACGCGTGAGCAGTTCATTTGCCCGGTGCGCGACCGAAGCCCCGGCGCTTTCCGCTACAAGTGCTTCATCGTTGCTGTTGATGGGGCGCAGCCACAAGTCGCGGCAATAATTTCCTCCATCCCAGAATCCGTGTGGCACGTTAACGCAGACGCGGCCATCCATAGTTACGACGCGGGATCGTTATAGGTCGGTTCGGTGGGCTCGGTGACGCTGAGGTCGCGCTCAAAGCCTTCGTGCTCGATCTTGATGGACTGAATCAGAACCGCGTTGGCGTTGGCGTCGAGATCGGCCTGGGCCACGAACTCAGAAACCCAGGCGCGGTGAACATGATAGGAAATCACCTTCTGGCCCGCCTCGTTGAAGACGTCGAGGGTGAAGTCGCGGCGGAAATCCGCCAGCGAGACTTCTTTCTGGCGCTGATCGGGATCGGCCTGTGCGTTGCTGTAGTCCCAGACCTTGTTGGCCCACTGCTCGAAGTCGTGATCGTGCGTGACCCCGCGCTCCATGGTGATCGGCTCGTACTTGGTCCGCCCCGGAGTCTTGTGCTGACTGCTGGCATCGCCGCCCTCGCGGTATTCGATGACCTCCGTGGTGCGTTTGAGGGCCGTGACCTTACTGACGCCGGCGACGTACGTAGCTCCCCACTTCACACGAAACTTGAAGTTCTTGTAAGGATCGATGCGATTGGGGTTGACCGTGAACTTAGCCATAGTGCTCCTTCCAGGACTACGTCAATCCGCTGGGGACAATCTGCTGGATCTGGATAATGACGAACTCGGCCGGGTATAGCGGCGCAAAGCCGACGATGATGTTGACCCGTCCCAGCTCCTGATCGGTCGGAGTGGTAGTCTCGTCGTCGCACTTCACAAAATATGCCTGTTGTGGCGTCTGTCCGGCGAAAGCTCCCTGGCGGTAGAGGCCTTGCATGAAGGCTCCGACGTTTAACCGGATCTGCGCCCACAGCGGCTCATCATTAGGCTCGAAGACCACCCATTGCGTGCCGCGGTAGAGGCTTTCCTCCATGAACAGCGCGAGGCGGCGGACGGGAATGTACTTGTAATCGTCGGTGAGGGCATCGGCGCCGCGCATGGTTCGCGACCCCCAGACGACGGTGCCGTATACCGGGAAGGTGCGCAGGCAATTCAAACCCAGCGGATTGAGAACGCCGTTTTCCTGGTTGTTCATCCGGTAGGTGAGACCGGTAGCGCCGGAGATCTGCGCTTCGATTCCCGCGGGCGCCTTCCATACGCCGCGCGATCCGTCGGTGCGAGCCCATATGCCCGCGATCGCCCCGCAATTGGGGAACTGATGAACGATATTGTTGAGGAGCGGGTCCCCGGCCTGGAAGCGAGGAAAGTACCCAGCTGCATTGCTGCTAATTAATCCGCTGTCGAGCCCGTTGAGCCAGGCCTGCGCCTGGGCAATCGTTACCACCGAAGCGGGCAGATCGAGAATCAGCATGGCCCTCCGTATCACGCAGTAGGCAAGGGCCCGGGAAGGCACGCCGCTTAGAGCGGGGTTATCGGCCACATCGGGAAGGCACATGATATTGAACAGGTCTACGTTGTCGAGGCCGTAGATTCCCGTCTTTGCCACTGGATCACCATAGTCGAGCGCGGAAACCGGCGGGACGCCGTTTGCTCCAGGTACTGCAGCCGAGACAAAGGGGATAGGAGTTCCGGTTCCGCTGCCCAGAACGTAGTGGTTGAAGTTCACAGAGGTTTCAGTGGCCGCCGTAAGCAGCAAGTCGGCGGCTGTCGTGTCCGCTCCCGCATTGGTGAAGACAAACCATGTATTCGGGGCATTGTAGCCGGGAACGATACGCAGATGGCTGGTTGCTCCGATCGTATCGATTTCTGCAGTTGTACCTGCCAGAAGCGGATTTGTCGTTGCTGCGAAGGCGGCACTTATCGCAGCGATCAGATCATTGTTAGTGGCCGGGGCCGCGCCCGACCAGAACTGCAGAGGAATGGAGCCGCCGCTGTTGAGCGTCACGCCCGGTTGCCTGACGTCGATGTTCACCGTCCCGGTTGCGCTGGCGCCGAGCGCCAGAGGGTTGGGCAGAGCGCCTCCAAGATTGCCGTTCTGCGTGGGTCGAAAACGAGCCGCGCCCTCCACCTCTGTTCCGCCGTTGGTCAATCCCAGTCTCAAAGTCGGCGCGGCGTCGTTCATGGCCGAACTGACGACCCTGATCGATGAACTCTGCGAAGCCGTGTGGGACGTTAAGGTAATCGTCCCGGCCGGGAGAGTGGAAACCGTTGGGGCATTGCCTGCAAAGGTCGTGTTCAATGCCGTCTGCAACTGTGTCTGGATTGCAGTCAGATATGCCGCGAGATCAACCTGACCTACGAAGGATGCGGTGTTGAAGGAGAACTCAACCGGCAAACCGCCGTCCACCGAAATCGCGAGATGATTGAGGGTGGACCATTGGCTCGCGGTTATCCCACTCAGAGCGGCGAACGTGAGAGCGCCACTCGTGCTGGTACCCCTGGCAAACGCCAGCCCTGATTCAAGAGCCACACTGATCAGATTCGACTGACCGTTGATGGTAGTACTGAAATAGTTCGGGTTCAGGTTGTTCATGCTCAGGTTCCGGTAAACCTCTGAGGTCCCCGGAACAAGCTGGCCGTTCTGATTCACATACTGCGTTACCGTCAGATTGAACAGGCTCTGCGGATTGATGGTGTTGTAGTCGACGTCCAGCCGGACGAAATTTCCCCATGTTCCGTCGCTTGCCGCCGTCACTGTCATCACCGCCGTAGCCCCATCGGTAGCAACGAGCGTAATTTCCGCGCTTTCCGCGCCATTGGCCACCCTCACAACATAGGCTTCGCTTCCGCCGTTCTGGAAGAACTGATTGACGGCATAGCTTAGAGGGCTGTCGACCGTCAGCCCACCGAAAGCCCGCTGGTAGTCGGAGAAGCTGAAGATGTGTACCGCGTCTGTCGTTCCCTGTTCGGTGTAACCGATAAAGGCTGCAATAGAGGTTGACACGCCGGTGATGGTGTGCACTCCACTGGGAATTTCCTGAATGTAAACGCCGGGATAAGTCGGGGTTATCGACATGACAACTCTCCGCAATGAGCAGTCGGGCCTTCTTTAGGTTGCGACGACCTTTGAACGGCGATGCGAGCCGCCGGGGGATGCCGTTGGCGCAGGGGCGCGCACGTGTGGACAAACGGTAGCAGGAGGCAAAACGGCTGTCTGTTAAAAACGGAACATATCCAAGGAACAGGCGATGACCTTTTCACGGTAGGACCTACCAACCGCACGTTAATCACGGCAGACAAATGATGGTTCTGGACTTGCGGTTTATTCTTTGCTAGCCTTGCGAGCCGTTGCATCTTCGGAAATTGAGGTAGCCCTTCCTATCTAAAATTCCGCAATTAGCTACAGCCGAGGAGGTGCTATGAACAGTGACCCCACTAGCTGTTCAGTCCACAAAGGCCAGGTTGAAAGCGCTCTATTACGGTCGTCACCAGAAGCAACGTTCGTGTGTTTCCGCAGGAAACGCGTCATTTATTCCCAGGGAGATACAGCCACATGCGCTTTCTATCTACAAGAGGGCCATGTCAAGCTGACTGTCGCAACCATGCAAGGAGAGGAAGGCGTTGTGGCTCTTCTCCGCGAAGGCGACTTTATTGGTGAGAGCTGTGTGGCTCATGATCTTCCCGTTCGCACAACGTCGGCCGTGACAGTCAGTGACTGCAGACTAATCAGAATCGACCGGCGCAGTCTGCTCGAGAGACTCCACCAGGAGAAAGACTTTTCGGATCTGTTTCTTTCGTATGTGATTCGCCGCAGCAACGAGGTGCAGGAACACCTGATCGACCATCTATTCAACCCTGCGGAAAAGCGGCTGGCGCGCATTCTCCTGTCTCTGGCAAGGTTGGGCACGCAGGCATATAGCGAATCGACAATACCGGCTCTCAGCCAGGAGACCCTTGCAGAAATGGTAGGAACCAGCCGTCCGCGCATCAGCATCTTTATGAATCGCTTTAAGAAGCTGGGTTTTGTCGATTACGGACCGATGATCAAGGTAAAAAGCTCGCTCTTCACTGTGCTGGCAAGCAATAAGTCATCTGTCATAACAAGCGATAGTGACTGTTACTCGGTCCACCCAACTCCTCTTGACCTTCGACAGAAACGATCGCGCCGAGAATCTAGCTCCTGGGAAACGGCGACCTCAGATTAAGGGACCCATCGACCGAATAAGCTTCAATCGACCCTGAATTTCGCATAGCTCTCAGGCAGGACTGCTTACCGAGAACAGGGTTTCGGCGGCTATCGCTCTGTGGCCGCTTCCGGCTCTTAAACATGTATATGAGTCGATTTCTAAGGAAGGTCAACTAACACTGTCCATGTTGGGTATAGTCCAAGCGGACACTTTGATCTGACACTTTTTATGTCAGATTAGGATCGTTATTGTTTTTTCTTGACACCGCAGCCAAACACTCTTAGAGTCATTCCTGACAGTTCCAGGGAGTAACAGGCTATGACTGCAGCAGCACGACGACACAGCAAGCGCGTTGGCTACATCCGAGTATCTTCCCTCGACCAGAACACCGAACGCCAGCTAGATGGCCAGGACTTGGACAAGGTGTTCACGGATAAAGCCAGCGGGAAGGACACGAAACGACCACAGTTGCAGGCTGCCCTTGAGTATCTTCGGGAGGGCGACAGCCTCGTGGTGCATTCGATGGACAGGTTGGCCCGCAATCTGGACGATCTGAGGCGAATCGTGCTGGGGTTGACCAACAAGGGTGTCCTAGTCGAATTCGTCAAGGAACGCCTCGCATTTACGGGGGAAGACTCTGCGATGTCGCAGTTGCTGCTCTCCGTCATGGGAGCATTCGCTGAGTTCGAGCGGTCCCTCATCAGAGAACGTCAGCGAGAAGGAATTGCTCTGGCGAAGAAAGCTGGAGTGTACAAGGGGCGCAAACCATCGCTCACAGATGAGCAGGCGCGGCAGCTACGCGCGAGAATTACCGCTGGCGAGAAGAAGGCCGCTTTGGCCAGAGAGTTTGGTATCAGCCGTGAAACGGTGTATCAGTACGGCCGGGCTCATTGATGAACAACGGGCGTGCGCGAACGTGCCATTCTGCGCCCCAGCATGCCCTAAGTTCCCTAGAATCCGGCTAGTTACCTGCGGATTGTGGAAAATGTGCAAAAGTCATAGCAAATTCGGCGATATTTGCATGTAAAATTGCAGGCAATTTGGGTTACATTTTGGCGTATAACTGTAACGCTGACACCTCCCCCAGCATCATTCATAGAGAGAACGGAGGACTCTTGGCATGCCAACCACATCTCCAGCTCGTCCTGGTCTTCGTGCGCACGTCGATTCAACAAGGTTATCGTTTCAGGATCTCGTAACCCGAGTGGCGGGGGTCATCGGTCGTAAGCTTACCGCCTACATTGCAGGCGTAGATGACGTACGTTCTGTCGACCGCTGGATGCAGGGTCAAGGTGCTTACGGAGACGCCGAGGCCCGTCTGCGCTTCACTTATCAGGTGATCGTTCCCTTAGCTGATCACGACTCGCCTGCGGTGGTACAGTCATGGCTCACAGGAATTAACCCGGAATTAAAGGACCGGACCCCAATTCGGCTTCTTCGTGAACAGGATCTTGAAGTCGTCGGGCCTGACTTGCTCGCCGCAATGAGGGCTTTCATCGCTGGAGGCTAGCTTCTTTGCTCAAGTCCAGAACCCCCGAGGGTCCGCTGTACCGGATCGTACGGGGCACGAAACCTTGGGAGTTCACTGACTGGTCGAAAGCGAGGACAGATCCCTCCGGAGCTCACACCTTCGGCAATCGATTTGACGATCCCAATGGCGAGTACCGCGTCCTCTATGCCGCGAGTCAGCTCACCTCTTGCTACGTGGAGACGCTGGCGCGGTTTCGACCTGACCAGGCGCTATTGGCGGAGCTGAAGGCGATCAAAGGCGAAGATGACTTTCAACCCATCGGTGTCATACCCCGTGAGTGGTTTGAAAGCAGGTTCATCGGCACGGCTGACGTGAAAGGGAAATATGCTGAACTGTACACGGCAGAGTGGGTCGCACATCTCCGACCGCAGCTTCAACCGGAGTGCGTTGAGCTGGGGCTGCCTGACTTTGATCTCAGCGTCCTGATGCAAGCACAGAAGAGATTTATTACCCAGTTGGCGTCGAGCGTCGTTTACGATCTCGGAGCCTTCGCCGGCATCTACTACGTCTCGCGTTATGGGGTAAATCTAGAGAACTGGGCACTCTTTGAATTTAAGGCGGATATTTACCCGTCGAGCAAGGTGCGACCCGTGTCGGCAGATGATCCGGCATTGCAGGAAGCTCTTGATATCCTGACCCTGGAAGTCCCGAGAGCGATGCGTGAAGAGTCCGCAGTTCGTCGACTACTCAAATCGATCTTTGGGGAATGATCATGGCTGTGTGCAACCGTCGCACACCCTTTACCTGAGACGAGCCAGCGTTATTGGACTATCGCACTCATCGTGCGCTGCGTCCTGGCGAACGCCAGGCGGTCCAAGTCCCTATCCCTCGAGGAATTATCGGAGAGCCCGTCGAGGACGTCGAGCATTTCCTCGAGCGCCGTGCGTAGCGCTCGTTCCGTGCCTTTGAGAGTGAGCACGTCATCATCCAGACCCAGCATCACTGAGAATTCATCCTCGGTGCACGAACCGGATACCTGCACGTCGCCGAGAAACTCGAAGTCGATCGATATCATGCGCGCCTTCCTTCCTGATCATTAGCCCGGCAGCAAGAGTAATCATCCTCTCACCGGAATTCGGATTCAAGAATCATCGGGGTTCTGGAACAGCGAGAACGTCGCCTCGTGAACATGCGGTATCAACCACTTGCAGAGGTCGACGAAAGAAGTGTTCTGGAACGGTCAGTTGGGCAGTGGATCACATCAATTCCTTGTTGGGATGAATGGCCGCGAACGCCGTTTTGCGTGGACGACGACAGCCAGACAACGATCCAGCCACCACTTGGATTTGCATCCGAGCAAGAGCTATCCCAGCAGTTATTCTCACTCCCGCCGACCGTCGCGGCGTGCCCTGCGTGCTGAGGTTCACCGTAACTCCTGCACTCCCACTTGTTGCGGCGACCACTTATTCAAGAATGTCCTTCTTCTTTGCGCCGATCTGCTTCCACACGCGGATCTTGGCGGTGATGCGCTCGAGCTCGTCTTCGGCCAGCAGATGCTTGCCGGTGCGCACGTCCACTTGCTTCTCGCGCTCGAGCCGCTTGTGCTCTGGCATGCCAGCGGTGCGCGAGCGGCCGTTCAGCCCCGCGAATTTGCGCATCTCGTGCGCTCTAATGCCGGCGCTGGACGGCTGCTCGAGCGACGATCCTGGACCGCTAGCCGGACGGCTGCTGGCCACCTGGTAGCCACGGTGCTCACCGGTGTCCTCGTCGTAGACACGCACATACACCCCCAGATCGGCCAGCCGCTCACCTTTCTGAAAGCTGGTGTGTCGGATCACGCATGCTGTCGAGCCCTCGGCATAGACCTTGAACTCGCGATTACGTTGTTTGCGGAATTTCGCCATCGCGACCGGATGGCACCGATTAGCTCTGGAAGGAGAGAGGGAGCTGCGCGCATTCGCTGCAAACAAAATCAGCCCCCCGGCGACGAGCGGCTGATTGAGGATGTTTGTCTGTCGGCGATTCAGACTATCGACACGTCGACCTACCCTTTACTGCACTCCACTGTCGTAGGAGCATCCTTGGCAGGCACGTCCCGCCTGGCGGCAGGAGAAACGGTTCGGCAGGTTTGAAATTATTCTCGAATACACCGGTCCACAAGTTCTTTTTTCACTGGTGCACAGTAGCGCGAGCAGAGGAACGCATTTCGGAGCGAGGGCTCGAGCCACCATTCCCTTGAGCGGAAACTTCCGGTTAGCGGTAACCCGGAAATTACGCCCCATCGATAAGTGCATTGGCGATTTGGACTAAACCCGCTTCGCGGGTAGCTGCAAAGTAGTACGATTTGGCAGGACAAGTTGCATGTTGCACGCCATCAGAATCCGCGTGACGATCAGAACTTCTGTGCACAGATCAATGTGGAAGTCGGCACGAAATTGCTGCGCTGCAATGAATCTCCATAAAGCAATTGTCCTGCCAAATCCCCGCACGGTTTAGTCCAAATCGCCGTATCCACACTGCTCTCGATCGCCAACACGGTAACCGCACATCTCTGCACCCGGAGCACTGTCGATACGGCGCTATAGATTTGGCATCAATTGGGAAAGGCCCGCGATGGATGATATGTCCGGTTAGCCGGTTAGTCGCGCTTGCAACTCAATTTTATTGGGCACTAAGCACTTGATTATAGTATTATTATCTGCCGTCAGACTCGACGTCATGAAAAGACGCGCTTTTCTTATCAGTGGTTTTGGAGCCCTCCTTGCTAACTCCGCCTTTGGCCAGCAATCGGTTGCTCATTATCTTGGTGAACTCATTCTCAAACCCCTTGGTGATGATCGCTTGATGGAAGTGCAGCAGCCATTCGGATACAGTGACGAAGCGGGGAAGAAGTGGGCAGTGCCTGCCAAAGCTCTGTGCGATGGGGCTTCAATTCCTAGAGTCTTCTGGTCTATTTTAGGCGGTCCATGGGACGGCAGATACCGTAACGCGTCCGTGGTCCATGACTGGTTTTGCGCGGTACGCATCATGCCGTGGCAAGAGACCCATCGAATGTTTTACGAAGCAATGCTCACGTCAGGTACTGACGCCACTCTAGCGAAAACGATGTTCCTCGCCGTTCGCTATTGCGGGCCTAGCTGGGATAATCTTACCCTCCAGAATTCCAGAATTCTGACTCACGATGGTACACAGAGATTAGATCCCCCTAATGCGCGTCTTAGTACCAACGGTTTCGCTTCCGACTCCGAAGCGCGCGACGCTAGAACTCAGCTTGTCGAGAAGTTCGAGAGTTTGGCTGGTGAAGTAAAGCGCCGCAATCTATCGGCTTCCGAAATTGAGCAATTGGTTGACCAGAGCGGCAGGCAGGAGAGTACGGCAGCCATGTTGCCCAACTAAAAAGTGGATGGAGCGAGCATGCTTGGACGGATAACCACCATCGCGCTGACAGTGACACTTCTTTGCTGCCCATGGCGGGCTGAGGCTCAAGAGTTTGACCCACGGCCAGCTCTTTCGACTCTAATTTCAGCATTCCAGCATTGTGGACCTCCTCAGGCCTATCAACTGCTTTCTCCCTATTTGTTTACCTTGGTGGCCCAGCAAACTGCCGGTCAGGGGTGTTACGCCCCCATCGCTGCGGCTGGCGTGGTCACTAAAATGGAAGTCATTGACCACGCGACGTTTCCTGCCGGTCCTCTCTATATCGTGAGGGTGACGCATGTGGCCGGTCCGGTCGATTGGTTTATCGGATTTGACCAAATTTCCTCGAAAGTCATCTATTTGACCTTCCAATCTGTCACCGGACCAACTCCATCAGTGGCAGCTGGTGCCGATCAATCTGCCAATCTGGGTTTGGTGAAGCCGCCAAAGCCCGTAAAGCCCGTTGATGAGCCTGCTGACAGTAAGTCTGATGAGCCTGCTGATAGTAAGTCCGCGTCTTGTAAAAAGTTTCCGCAGATGTGTCCATGATTAATTTGGTCAATCGACGTGTAGTATTGGGCGGCCTTCTTGCTATTATTCCGGCCTGCGCCTGCCGCGCTTTTTCCCAGTCTGCGGGATACAGCGGTTGCTGGGTAGGGCCTTCACGCGGCAAAGCATCCGATTACTCTAACTCCGGTGTAAGTGACATCACAGGAGAATCCTTGGTTTTCAAATCTGGCGTGGACGGTCTTGAAGCTGCGCTAATACAGACGTTAGACATGCTCTCTAGCATGTTTGGAGTGCTCCCTGGTTTCGCATACTTCCGCGAAAAGAGTGAACCCAACGCCAAAGCAATGAGCTTTGACCTATTGAAGGAAAGGCCAGACGGAACAGTCTTGCTAGGACTGAAACTGCTCAAAGAGCTTCTCGCACTGCCAGAACACCCCGATGCAGCGGTCGTCGCCGTCTGCGCACACGAATTCGCACATATAGTTTCATACAGTAACGGGTATATTTCCCAACTGACGCCAACCCCTCAGTCCTCTCCATTCCGAGCCGAGCAGTTCGCCGACTACATGGCGGGATACTTCGCCGGTAGGCGAAAGTTGGATCGACCCGACTTCCCTGCTGCGGTATTCGCTACGACAACAGGCATGTATGGTGGTTACACGCATGGAAATGCCGAACAACGTGGCAACGCTGTTCAAGAGGGGTTTCTTTGCGCTTACCTGCGGAAGCTGGAACCTCAGGCAGCCATTCAGCGGGCTCTTCAATTTGCACTATCGGAAGAAGTACCAACCGTACCACAGTAACCATTAATCAGAGTACAAATAAAAAAGGCCGCCACAAGGACGAGGCTTTCTTACTAACTCGGCGATCATCACGAAGCGACAGGGCAAACCGCTCATTGACCGTGCAGCGAACGGGAAGTCGGCAAACCGGAAGTTACGTCGTGTTGTTTCGGGCGTGATCACTGCACGGCCTCCGCGGCAACGACCCGAACCTGAACGATGGCGCCGAAGTGCCGCACCATCAGCGGCTCGACGCGCTGGCGGTACTTCTCCAGCCCGCGCCTGGTGAGCTCTGCGTCTGGCGAGTCCGTCTCGACTAGCTGCGGCTCGCCTGGCCCTGGTGGCTTGGACGCGACGAACCACCAGTCGCGGAAGCAGCTGTCGAAGTCATCGGCTCCCGGGACCAGCGTCGGCATGTGCTGCTGTTTGCCGAGCGGCATCGCGTCGCAGAGCTCCTGCTTCAGCTTCAGCCGGAATCTCGAGAAGGCTGCGGCGTCGATCGGTGTGGCTTGTCTACGCGGAGCCGCAGGCTTTTCCTCCACCCCCCTTGGGGGGTAGGGGGGATTTCTTTTCTTTCTTCTTTTTCACACTCATTAGAAGGCGCCGCGCACAAAGGGACGCAAGCGTCCCTCTTGGAGCCACTTGTGTCCCTCGGCGCTTCAGGCGCAGCAAATTTTCCCTCGTTATTTGTGTCCCTCTGAGGGACGCAATCTGGAACAGCCTTTACCGGCTTCTTGCCCTGCGTAGCTCGGAGCAATGCTTCGACTTTTGCACGCTCCGCAGCGATCCTTTCCTCGGGCAGAGCGAACGACGTCCGCCTCGAGTTGTAGACCGCACCCAAGGCCTCGGCCGCGTCCTTCAGATTGCAGAGCTCGCAGATCGACTCTCCCGAGCCTTTCCCCTTGATCAGTCGCAGCACTCCCACGTGTTCGAGAACCCGCAGACTGCGCCATACTGAGGTGCGGCCCGTGCCCGGCCCCATCGTATCAGCCAGCTTGCGCACCGTGTAAGTCACGCGCGATTCACCATAGGCGGCACGAGTGAGATTCACGTAGACAGCTACTCCTATCGCGCCCACGATCGGCTGGAACACGTCGATGAGTTCGTTATCCTGCCAGCAATAACCTGGCTGCCGCTTGTCCCTTACCCTGACCTCCAAGGCCCTACACTCCCTTCCTTACGTTTTCGGCGATTCCTCTGGCCCGGCGGCGAACCTCTGCCTCCCGCCTGGCCTTCCTCGCGCTGTTCGTGTCCTCGATCATCGCTGGCAGCAGATCGCGCACCAGCTCAGCCCCATCCGATGGCGCCAGGTCGGCGTGCACCGCCAGCGCATATGCAGTGCGGCTCACAACCATCACCACCAGCGCGTCCGACTTGCTACGAATCCACTCCGCTGCGCTCTCGAGCGAGTGCGTGCTCGTCATGTCCCATTCGCGGCTCATACTTTCTTGCTTCCTGGCGGCTGGCAGGCCCAGGGATCGATAAACTCTGGCCCCATCACCACGCCCTCCGTCATGCGCACCTCCTCGCCGCGGATCACGTAGCTCTGCACCGGCCGCCAGGTGCCGGTGTGCGGGCACTGCTCGCCGTCGGCGCAGGCCAGGCACAGCGGATCCCCGTCGACGAACACCGTTGCCTGGCACACGTGCCCAGCGGCCAAGCAGTCTTTGCAGCCGTCCTCCATCCTCGGCGGCGTCATCCCTCTCGTTCTCGTTCCTCGTTCTCGTTGCTCAACCCTCGCCCACCAAACAGCGACAGCGTGCGCGTATCGCGGCGCCGGCGCATGAATTGCACACACTCCTCGCGCGAGTGCTCGATCGCGCCGAGCTCGATGGCCCGCAGCCGCAGCGCCGGCACGATGTCGTAATGCGGCAGATCCTTGCGATCTTGGAACCACTCCCGCTTGAGGCCGAGCTGGGGGGCGATCGCGTGCAGCTCGTCGAGCGTGTCGGCGTAGAGATGGCAGCTGCGCGGCCATCGGAAAGTCGCGCTGCCGCCGTGCCGCAGAATTGGATCCACGTAGACGCTCACTGCGCAGCTCCTTCCGTCACGCGCATCTTTGGCACCAGCCGTGGCACCAGCGCGCGAATCGGCACGGCGAGCGCGACCGCGCACCGCTCGGCGACCCAGGCCGACGCCGCTCCCTGGCCAACCTCGAGGTTGCGGATGGTGTTGCGATGCACGCCCACGCGCCGGCCCAACTCGATCTGCGTCATGCCCACCTGGCTGCGTAGCTGGCGCAGCCGGCGCCCCATTTCGATGGCGAACTCGCGCTCGGTGAATTCGCTCATGGTCACCAAACCTTCCGTGCTGTGCTGGCGCAGCGGCGCGGAGGAAAGTCGTCCGCTGCGCCCAACCCTCGCGCTTCTCGCAGAACGCGAGGGAACTTGAAGAGAATTCATCGCCGCGGTGCCGCCTGGTCGAGCACCGAGTCATCGGCGATCTCGGTGACCGTCGCGGCATCGCTCTCGACGTCGACCTGGGCGTCATTGAAAAGAAACTGCTGGCACTCGGCCATGATCATCGGTTCCTCGCGCACGATCTCGCCGGTGTCGGCGCGCACGATACGCTTGGTGCCGTTGGCCGGCGCGTGAAAGATCACCGCGCAGCGCACGAAGCGATACTCGCGCCGCTCGGCGATGGCGTCCGAAAGCCGGCGCATCCGCTCGTCGATGCCCTCGAGTTGCTTGCCGAATGAGCGCGCCGCATCGCGCTTGGCGGCGTCGACCTTGTCGCGCTCGACGAAGGCCGAGGCCAGCTGCAGCCCGCGCATCTGGACTTCCTCGTCGGTGAGCTCGCAGAGGAGCTCGAGCTCGATCTGTTTCATCGCCCGCCTCCAAACACGCCCTCGAGGAAGAACACTGTGCGGAACAGATAGGGCAGCGCCAGGATGCCGAGCGCGGCCAGCGCCGGCCAGAACAGCATGCGCACCGCATCGGGAATCGCAACTTTCATGCTGCTTTGCCTTTCTTGCGCGCCCGTGCCGCACGGCGACGCTGGCGCCTCTCTTGTTGCATGAGCTGGTGAATCTCGCCTGGCGTGCGCTTGCGCCTTGGCTTGGCGCTATGGCGTGCGACTTGAGCGAAGTGAGCGCGCAGGCACGGCGGCGAGTTGCAGACGGTGCGCTCCATCGTGAGCCAGCCGCAGCGCTCCCCGTCAGGAAGCCGGCAGCTGTCGCCTGCGCATCTGCAGAAGCGACACCGGCCGGCCCGCGCGCGGCTCATTGCATCGGCCCGGCTGGCGCCGCGGCGATGGGTTCGGGAACGCGTAGCAGCACCGCGGCGACCAGCTCGTCGGTTGCTTTTCCGGCGCAGAAGTTGACGCAGGCTACGATGCGCCCCAGGAACTCCGTTTCCTCCTCGACACCCGCGAGCTCGGCGCCGATCTGGTTGACCACCATGCGTCCGTGCGCGTCGCGCACGTCACCGATGGAATCGAGTTCCCACGGCTCGCTATACTCGGTCCCGGCCAGGAGGCGCGCAGCGTCTTGCGTGAGCGGCGGCCGATCCTCATCGGCCGCCGACACGCTGTCCAGAGTTAGTTCGCTGCCTGCAGTCCTCCTTTCATCGGGGTGGGGTAAGGTCGTGGATTCTTCAGCCAGCCTGGTGAGCAGGCGCAGTACGCGGCCGGTGCGACACCCTTCGGTGTGATCGAGGTGCGCTGGCGTCGATTGCGGCGTGTCGCACTCGGCGCAGACGTTGCCCCTGCGGCGGCGTGCGATCTGGATGTCAGCGAGACGGAAGGCGGCGAAGATGAGCTCGCAGAGGCGCGGCTCATGGGGAAGTCGGTGAGAGTCTGTCACGATGAGATCCCTGGTCAGCTGGCGGCCGCGAGCGCGGCCGTGCGAGGGCATTGAGCGACTGGCAGGATCTCGGCGCGACTGGCAATTAACAGTCGGTCAATCGATCCGCCGGACGCGGAAACCCGCGAAAACCGGCGTCGTTCTTTGCTCTCGGTTGTGCTGTGAGGGGATCTGGTGCGCCCGGAGAGATTCGAACTCCCGACCTAATGCTCCGGAGCCGCTTGACCCGAGCCGCGAGGTCTATTGGCCAATCGCTCCTGCACCCGAAGTGCCTTACCTCAGTTTGAGTAAGCACTATAAAACTCGTCTAACTGCTCCTGCGCTACATTACGTAGGTAATTCCTATGTGGAAAACCCTATATCTTGGGGTCATGGCTGACCCGCCCGCAAGCTAACTTCCCACGTCCCAGGCACCGGAGCTAGTGTGTGACAACGACGGCCGGGAGGCCCCCAACGCCCTGCCGTGATGCCTATAGGCCGGCGATTTTCGGTACCTATAGGCCCGATGTTTAGGAGGAAATCACGGTGCCAAAGAAAGTCCACATATCCACACGCGAACATGACCAAAGTACTCCCCCTTCCATGCTGTACAGCACGTACGGCGCTGCCCCTTCGGCGTTATCGTTCCAGTCAGCAACAAGACCCCAAGAAGAAAAGCACACGCCCGGCCATCTCAATTGTCCGGAGTGCTTGCGAGTACGACAAACCTTGCTGTCTTCAATTACTGCCGACCTATCTTTTGCAGAGGCCGCTGAGCACTACCTAAAGCTCCGCTCTGTTGCCGCCACCCCCGGCGCCATCTCGGCGCGTTACATCCGCCCCAACACCGAGCACGATTACCGCCAGAAATTCAAATCCGCCATGCTGTTCTTCGGTGAGATGAAGCTCGGTGAGATCCACTGGTATCATCTGAAGTCTTATCAAGCGGCCCGCATCGCCGGCGACGCGCCATTTATTCGCAAGCGGCGTCCGCAAGAGCCAGCGGCACCATGTCCAGCGAAACCTCAACAAGTGAACCAGGAGCTACGCCTGGTCAAAAAACTCAAGGTGATGGGCGGCTGCTGGACAAGCATCGACGCATCGTACTTCGAATATTTGCAGGAGGAAGAGTCCGACGCCGAGCGCGCTCTCACGCCGGATCAGCAGCAGCGCTGGCTCGACGTCTGCCGGTCAAACGAGCGATGGGAGCTTGTCCTGTGGTGGTCGATCGCGTCCTTCGACATGCTCACCTCGACGAACGAGCTGCGCGGCTTGCAGATCGGCAACATCAACCTCGAGCAACGCCTGGTTCGCGTCCCCTGGCCGTGCGCGAAGAACCGTTACCGCCGCCGCACCATCCCGATCGAGAATCCCGAATGTGTATGGGCAGTCGAGCGGCTCCTGGCGCGTGCACATGATCTCGGTGCGCGCGACCCGCAGCACTATCTGTTTCCGTTCAAGATCTCGCGCTCGAAGGCTTCCTATCCGGATCGACCCATGATGGCCAGCGGTGGCATCAAGCGACTCTGGCAGGAGGTGCGCGAGGCAGCGAACCTGCTTTGGTTCCGTCCCTACGATACGCGACACACGGGTGCCACGCGCCTGGCTGAGCAGGGAACGCCGGTGCAAATCATCATGGCGCGCATGGGACACTGCTCACCCAAGATGCAGCAGCACTATACACACGTCTCCGAGCAGGCGCAGCGAGCCTGGCTGCGCGGCCGGCCGCAGCTGCCGATCCGCGCGCTGGCGCCACCAGCGGCCTCCTGGCCACCGCCCGTAGCAGGCCACCCCTACGCCACCGATCCGCGCCATCCAGCGGCGCAGGCTTGGCCGCCCACAAACGGACCAAGCTGCGACTGGCAGCCAGCGGCACCGTGGAGCGGCGCGTATGGCCGATAACCTCTCAACACACACACGCGATAAACTGCTTGCCCGCAAGCTCAAGCGTCGCCGCAACTAATCCACGGCCACCGGCGACTCGTCGCCAAAGTGCAGCGAAGGAATTCAAGGCAACGCGGGGGGGAGAGCGAAAGCCGAAGGCTACTGATCTTCGTCGCGTCCCTCCCACCGCGCTGCGATTGCCTCAATGTCGGGCAGAGTGGGCCGTTGACTGGACCATTCCTTTGTAAACGGAGGGTCGTCGCTTCGCGGACGCGGATCGACGTTATTGATACGTACCTGCAGCGGCAAGGACACACAATCGCCTAAAACAATCGCCTGCTGTTGCGCCAATGCGGGAAGCTGATCTAGCAGTTCTTTGCTGACTCCGCTGATTACGCTCTTGAAATATTCCTGGTCGTCCGGATTTTGAATTCGATGGACGATGAAGCTATTGCATTGCGCAAGCACTGTGCGCGAGAGTTCACTTGGACGCTGGGACGCAACGACAAGGCTTAAGCCAAATTTGCGCCCTTCCTTTGCTATCTTTTCAAAGACGTCGCGAGCACGTTGCTGACGTTCTAACCGAGCGTCCGCGGGAATGTAATGATGTGCTTCCTCCAGGATAAGGACAATCGGAAATTTTCCGCGATCTGGGTTGCGTTGCATAAACTCGAGCACAAGTCTGCCCACCAGCGCCGTGACATTCTCGAGGACTTCAGAAGCGAGCTGACTCAGATCCAAGATCGTAATCTGGTGAGTGGGGCAAGCGTTCGGCTGTTGTTGTTCGTAAGCGGTCTTCCAAGGTGGCGGCGCACCTTCGAAATGCTTGTTAGGCTCAAGGCCGAATAAAAGGCGGAGAAACGAGGCAAGTGCCTCCTCAAACTTCGGGGCCCGAAATAGAAATGCATATCGCGGATCCTGCCGGGCTTGCTCGAGCCTTAACTGCAGAGTGCCTGCATAATTCCGCAGATTTGAATTTCGCTCTGCCTCACGGCTAAGAACTCCGGTGAACACGGTCGTGACAAACTCGTCAAAATCAAAATATGTAGGCGAGTCGACGCCGACTGGAACCTCATCGTTCCTCCTCAGCGCGCCGCGGTCATCGGCGAGCCGTCGACGGATACTCGCTACCAATTCAGCTATGTCGTTTCTCTCCAAGGCACCGAGCTGCCCATCAGTCGTCACGTTCTGCAGGATCGAATCACAAGAGCTAAGGTAAAAAGTTAGACTGCCATTCAAATTAGGGTCAGAAAATAACGGACGACTTCTGTCCAGTAGCCTTCGGAGGGAATTCACTAGATCGCGGATGTTCGCCT
>Ga0206870_1048_pt1 | contig 32520 bp, 27 predicted proteins | sample Alteio_BWOrgCont_36_FD_152620 | JGI IMG/M metagenome (GOLD analysis project Ga0206870, IMG submission 152620) | Enriched cells from forest soil in Barre Woods Harvard Forest LTER site, Petersham, Massachusetts, United States -... | ecosystem: Environmental > Terrestrial > Soil > Temperate forest >... | reverse complement strand
GATCTCACGCAATTCTGTTGTCGCCCTGACAGCTCTTCGCTGGTTGAGCGGCGCACGAACACATGATCCAACTGGCCGTGATTAGGTCAGTTCGTACGAAGACTCGCCAACCAGCAAATCATGCTGGTTTTTTATTTGCCGGCAGGTTCCGTAAGAGCGCGAAAGGAGATCTCTTTGCGCCAGAAGATAGCTTTGACGGTTCTGCTTTTGGGTGTGGTTTCCTTGGCTGTGCTGCATCGGCTCGGTGCCACGGCTCTCGCTCAAGGTGCCGATGCATACCCCGCAACACCCGACGGTGTTTGGCAAGGCACAGCTGCGTATAACGGCCAGCAGGTATCCTTCCGTCTGGAAATCAGCGGCAAAGGCAATCACGTTCAGGGTGCCTTGATCAACGGCAAAGAGAAGTCGCCCGCATCAAGTGGTAATTATTCCGACGGACATCTGGTGCTCCATTTCGACTATTTCGCCAACACCATCGATGCCACATTAAAGAACGGGGCGCTGACGGGCACCTTCAGCAGCCACTCGCGCACCATCCCGATCACGGCAAGCCTCAACGCAACGCCTGGTGATCCCTCTCCTGACCCGCCGAAAATTGCCGGCACATGGGAGATTGCCGTGAAGGGCCCAAAGGGAGAATCAGCGTGGCAACTCCACGTGAGCCAGTCAGGCGCTGAAGTAGACGCGGTGATCCAGCGTATCGACGGCGACACCGGCAATCTGTACGGAACATGGCGGAACGGCCAGTTCGCGGTGAGCCATTTCACCGCAGCCGGGCCATCGTATGCGGTGCTGCGTCCGCAGGCAGACGGCACGCTGAAGGTGATCACGTTTTCCCGCAGCGGCTCACAGGAGCTGACCGCCCGGCGACCGCAGGCAGCTCGCGCCGAAGGCCTGAACAAGCCGGATGATCCTCTGCAGCATACGAAGCTGAAGGACCCGGCTCAACCCCTCGCTTTCAACGGCAAAGACCTGAATGGGATCGTGGTCGCGAGTACCGACCCGCAGTTCAAAGACAAGGTTGTGATTCTCTCCATCGGCGGAAGCTGGTGCCCAAACTGCCATGATGAAGCGCCGTTTCTCGAGGAGCTATACCGCAAGTACCACGACCGCGGATTGGACGTGGTTGAATTGAGCTTTGAGGAAGAGGATCAGCTGGCAAACCCGGAGAGGTTGAGAGCATTCATCCAGAAATACGGCCTTACTTATCCCGTGCTGCTTGCCGGCACTCCCGATCAGCTCAATGAGAAGCTCCCCCAGGTCGATGGTCTTAACTGCTGGCCGACAACCTTCTTTATCGGCCGCGATGGCCTTGTGAAAAGCATTCACGCGGGCTATTCCGGACCGGCAACCGGCAGCGGCAACAGCGACCTTCGGCGCGAAGTAAACGCGCTTGTCGTAAAGCTTCTTTCAGGGAGCGAGCGCGCGAGTGTTCAATGACATGAATCCGCTCACGCGATCGAATTGTGCCTCAGCGTTAGGTTCCATAGGGCCGTAACGAGCGCGTCGATGTCTTCGTAAGTGTTGTAGAGCGCGAGCGAGGCGCGGACTGTACTCTCCAGCCCGAAACGGCGCAGGATTGGCTGTGCGCAATGGTGCCCGGAGCGAACGGCGATGCCCTGCCGGTTCAGATAGTCGCCGATCTCCTCCGTGCGAAAGCCATCAATAATGAATGACAGCACACCAGCCTTCTCCCTGGCCGTGCCGATAATGCGGAGGCCCGGGATTCGTAGGAGTGACTCCGTCGCGTAGATGAGGAGGCCGTGTTCGTGGCGTGATATGTTGACCATCCCAACGCGATCCAGATAGTCGATAGCTGCCCCGAGCCCGACTGCGTCCGCAATATTGCCGGTCCCGGCTTCGAAGCGCTGCGGGGGAAGCTGATAAACGGTCTTTTCGAAGGTGACATTCTGGATCATGTTTCCGCCGCCTTGCCACGGGGGCATATGTTCCAGCACCTCCTCCTTTCCATACACGACGCCGATGCCGGTCGGCGCAAATACCTTGTGTCCGGAGAAGACGAAGAAGTCGCAGTCGAGAGACTGAACGTCCACACGCATATGCGAAACAGATTGCGCACCGTCGAGTAGAACCGTGGCTCCATGGCGGTGCGCTGCTTCGATCATCTCGGCTACGGGCGGAACGATCCCGAGCGCATTTGATACCTGGGGTATTGCGACCAGACGTGTCTTCGGCCCGAGCAACTTCTCGTATTCGTCAAGAAGGACCTGGCCACTGTCGTCAACGGGAGCAACGCGAAGCTTCGCGCCCTTCTCGGCGCTGAGCATCTGCCAGGGCACGATGTTGGCATGGTGCTCAAGCCACGTGATGACGATTTCATCATCCTTCTGCACGTTGCAGCGGCCCCAGCTTTGCGCCACCAGATTGATTCCTTCGGTCGCACCTCTAACAAAAATAATCTCGCGAGTCGACGAAGCATTTAGAAAGCGGCGTACCTTTTCGCGAGCGGACTCATAAGCGTCCGTAGCGCGAGCGGCCAGCTCGTGCGCCGCGCGATGCACATTGGAGTTCTCGTGCTCGTAGAAATACTTCAGTCGATCGATGACACTCTGCGGCTTCTGCGTCGTAGCTGCATTGTCGAGCCAAACCAACGGCCTGCCGTTTACCTTCTCACGCAGAATGGGGAAGTCACGCTTGAGCGCCTCCGCGTCAAAGGAATAAGAGGAGAGGCTTAGGCCGCTCGGTACATTCGGCTCAATGCCTGCTGGTTCAGTTTTGACCTCGGAGCCAAGGGATGAAAGACTCCGCGTGTCTTTGAGGAAGTCGAACGAGGGAAAACCGGTTGAATCAGCAAATGTCGCGGAAGTGTACGGCGTAGCTTCCGGTGAGCTTTCGGGAAACGCCGGTACCGGGCCAGGAATTGCCGGAGGGTACGAAAAAAGCGGCCGAGCTTCCTCAAGAAACGAAAATGTGGGGACAGGCGACAAATCTACAACACCGAGGGAAGACGGCATCGTAGGCGACGGAGGCTGCGTAGCCTCGGCCAAGTTCGGTAACGGTTGAGCTTGGAGCGCAAACGGAAGGCCTTCGACGGCAGTTGGCGCCGCCACAAATTCTGTCAGAGGCTTCGCAGGAGTGTAAGGGCCAGCCGGGACGGTATTTTTGTCCGAGAAGATCGGCCGTGCATCCTGCAGAAATGAAAATACCGGAACGACTCCTGAAAGCCCGGTCGGGTCCGTCGAAGCAGCCGCGCCCGGAATCGGCGGTGGAGTCGCCTGGACCGGAGTTGTGACCGGGGACAGGGTTGTACCTCCAGCGCTGGCTGGCGCTCCCGGAAAGTGCGGATCGGAAGGAAGCGATGTTTCAGGAGGCGCTGCTGGAACCGTAACCGGAGGGGTTTCCAGACCTGACGGCGGCTGCGTCGACAGATCGCGAACCGGCGCATCGCCCGTACCCGGCAAGGCGGTGAAGAACTCGTTGGCCATGCGCGCGAGCGTTGCGGGATCCGGCAACCTGGCAGGGAAAAACTCCGACCCACTCGCTGGAGCGGCGTGAGTCGAGCTGCTCTCAGTTTCAAGCATCAGGCGGCCGGGATCACTTGTACTCATGGTACTGTCCGACCTCGACGTCATCGAGTACGGCGATCGCATCATCCGTCAGAACAGAAGCAGAGCAATAGAGAGAGATCAGGTACGATGCAAGGCCCCGATCGCTGATGCCCATAAAGCGCACGGAAAGACCCGGGCTCTGCTCGCCGGTCAGCCCGGGCTGAAAGAGTCCGATCACTCCCTGCTTTCTCTCGCCCACGCGAATCAGGAGCATCTTTGTCTTGGCGACTTTGCCGGCCACGCGGATCTTGTCGGTGGGAATCAACGGAATTCCGCGCCAGGTGAGAAAGGGATTGCCAAACAGCGTCACTGTCGGTGGCGGCACTCCGCGGCGAGTGCATTCACGCCCGAATGCGGCGATGGCGCGAGGATGCGCCAGGAACAGCGATGGCTCCTTCCAGACCTTCGTCAGCAGCTCGTCAAGGTCGTCGGGAGTGGGCGCGCCTTTGCGGGTCGAGACTCTTTGCAAATCCGGAACATTGTTGAGCAGCCCATAGTCCGCGTTGTTGAGCAGCTCGTTTTCCTGCCGCTCCTTTACGCCTTCAATCACTACGCGAAGCTGCTCGCGAACCTGATCATAGGGATTGCTGAACAAATCGCCGATGCGAGTCTGCACATTCACCACGGCGTTGATGCTGCTCAGGCGGTATTCCCGCGGAGCCTCTTCATAGTCGGCGTAGGTCCCGGGTATCGTCGACTCGTCATTGTGACCGCAGAGGACTTCGATCACCTTATCTTCCACCACTCGGTTCCGCCGGAAGATGCCCGCCTCCAGCGGCTTCCAGTCAAGCAGCCGAACCAGCCACCTGGGAGTAATTGCTCCGTAAATCGGGGCAGTCTTGGTTACGTTGGCGAGCTGCAATGCGGCCTGTTCGCCCAGTGATCCATGCGCTACGGTGTCGGCCACTCAGAAACTCCTTTACTGATCGGGCAAATTGTAGATCAAACCCATAGGAAATGCATCTGCGCAGACGTGGTTCGAGGCGGACCGCCGCCTTCGCTTGCGCGCCCTGGCCTTCCGGTGGTTTGAATTCAGTATTTGCGGACTTTTTTGTCGACGCGATCGGACCAGGCGTGGATACCCCCGCTCAGGTTGACTACCCTCTCAAAGCCATGCCGCTGCAGGAACTCGACAGCCTTCACTCCGCGAGGTCCCATTTTGCAGACTGCAACGATCTCCTGGCGGGTGTTCAGCTCCTTGTAGCGCCTGGGGAGCTCGGGCAAAGGAATCAGGTGCCCACCAATGTTTGAGATCTCGTATTCATACTCATCGCGTACGTCGAGAAGGAACACGCTTTCGCCTCGATCAAGACGCTGTTTTAATTCCTCTGCCTGAATCTCTGGAACGCTCACTCCGACTCTCTCCTTTGGCCCAAAAACATAAAACCCGCCTGCCAGGGCATCTTCTGGCGGCGGGTCATTCAAGGATCCTTGCGTTTGAACCTGCTAGGTTCGCAATCTCCTCAAGCCAGAAGACACATCTCCGTTGCGTATACAGGAGCTACAACAAGCGGCGGCCTTCCGGACTTGGAACCTCATGTCAAAAGGCTAGCACAAACCTTCCGGAGCCGTCAGCTAGCCGGAAGGAGTACGCCGACAACCTAGGGCTGGTCCCCGCCCTGAATATCGAGAGTCAACACCGTCAACGAAGGATGGGCTTCCTCGGCATCCGGCCTGACGCCATACTGATTGAGAAGGCAGGAGGAGATTGAGCTTGATTTGGAGAAAAGTGAGTTGATCGAGAAGAGGAATCAGACTCTTGTAAAGCACATCGTTCTGGCGCTGCTGCTCGCGCCGTGTTGGGGTGCTGCAGCAGCACAACAACCCAGCCCACAACAATTGCTACCCGCCCCTCGTGAATACGCGGCGCGTAACACCATCTCGCTCGGCCGGGGCGTGACGATCGTCAGCGACGGTGATCCCGATGATCATTTTGCCGCGACGAATCTCTCAGACTGGCTTCAACAGCTGGAGGTACCCGCGAGTCAGGGTCGATCTACCACGGTCGAACTTCTCCGCACATCGAGTCAACGCGCACACAGGATTCTCGAGAGGTCGCAGGTCAAAATAACTCCCGAAATGCACGATGAGGGCTACGCGATTGTGCCTGCAGAAAAGGGGATCGCGGTAATCGCCGACACATCTGCAGGCGTTTTCTACGGAGTGCAGACAGTTAAACAGTTGATCCAGGGCCGGGGATCCGCAGCAACACTGCAGGTGGCAATGATCCGGGACTGGCCCGCCATGCGCTATCGCGGTATTTCGGACGATCCCTCTCGGGGGCCCTTGCCTACGCTTGATTTTCAAAAGCGGCAGATTCGAACTCTGGCCGCGTACAAGCTGAACGTCTATTCGCCCTACTTCGAGAACACCTTGCACTACCCATCCAATCCTGTGCCAGGCTTGAATGGCGGCAGCATGACTCAGGAAGAAGCGCGCGAACTGGTCGCCTATGCGCAGAACTACCACGTAATGATCATTCCGGAGCAGGAAGCCTTCGGTCACCTGCATCACGTGCTCAAGTATGAGCAGTATGCGCCGCTTGCGGAGACTCCTATGGGGAATGTGCTGGCGCCGGGCCAGACTGGATCGCTTGAGCTGATCGGCCAGTGGTTCAAAGATATCGCCGCCATTTTCCCAGCACCTTTTCTGCATATCGGGGCGGACGAAACGGGCGATCTCGGCAAGGGGCAGACGCGAGCGGCAGTCGGAGCCCAGGGCTTGGGGCCGGTGTACATCGACTTCCTTCTCCAGATACACAACAAGCTCGCTCCACTGAACCGCAGGCTCCTCTTCTGGGGCGACGTGGGCATGAAGGACCCATCCGAGGTCAAGCGGCTGCCCAAAGATATGATCGCTGTCGCATGGACCTACTCTCCGGAAGAGAATGGCTTCCTGCCGTGGCTCAAGCCATACTCGGATGCCGGTATGGAAACCTGGGTGGCTTCCGGCGTGAATAACTGGAATCGTGTTTTTCCCGACAACGACTATGCGCTGCGCAACATTCAGGGTTTTGTGCGCGACGGGCAGTCGGTGGGCAGCACCGGCATGCTCAACACCATCTGGAACGATGACGGTGAAGGGCTATTCCAGTCCGACTGGTATGGAGTGCTCTTTGGAGCCGCCGCCGCGTGGCAGGCAGGGAGCAGCGACACAGGAAAGTTTCAGGACGCCTACGGTAACGTTTTTCATGGCGACCGCACCGGAAGCGTCAACCAGGCGCAGCGTGAGCTCATCGCCATCTACCAGATGCTCGACCAGGCGGAGCTTGGCGGATCGACAGACGCGCTCTACTGGGCGGATCCCTGGAGCGCAGAGGGGCAAGGCATCGCTGCGAAATTACGCCCCCTCGTCCATGACATGCGCATGCATGCGGAACGCGCCATCACGCTGGTGTCTCAGGCAAGGGCGGCCGGACCCTTGCGCGAAACCGACGCTTTGGATGCGCTTGAGCTCGGGGCACGACGGCTTGATTTCATTGGCCAGAAGTTCGAGACCGCAGACCTCATCGCGAGCCTCTATACCCAGATGTATGCCTGGCAAAACGACAAAGAGAATGCTCGACAAATCAACGGCTCGTTCTACACCATCTCGGGCGCCAACGGTCTCTGCGAAGATCTCCGCGACGGGTACAGTTACGGCCGGCTGATCTACTTCGACCTTTGGATGCGAGAAAATCGTCCCTACTGGTTGCAAAATGTGCTCGTCCGCTACGATCTTGCGACGCAGCTATGGGTACAGCGGAGCATGCAATTCCGTGCAGCGCAAGCGGCCTGGCAAATGGCGCATCGGCTTCCGGCGCCTGCAGAATTGGGAATTCCACCTCAACCAACAGGTCAGGAGAAATAGCCTGGTGCTCTTCGGCCTCGCCAGCACTACGGCTCTCGCATTCTTGAGGCTTCGGCTAAGTGCGCCAGACCTGCTGCTCGTTGCTGGTTACCTTCTGGCCGTAACACTCTTCGGCCTGCATTTCCGTAACCGCGATCGCTCGTTGCGAACATACTTTCTCGCGGACCAGCGGATTCCCTGGTGGGCGATTGCGCTTTCGATCGTCTCGGCGGAGACGAGCGCTCTCACCATCATCAGCGTGCCGGGTCTCGCATATACCGGCGACTGGGGATTTCTCCAGATCGTTCTCGGCTACCTCCTGGGGCGGGTTGTCGTATGTATTCTCTTTCTTCCTCGCTACTTTCGCGGCGAACTGCTCACCGCATATCAGGTCATTGGCGAGCGCTTCGGTCCGCGCCTGCATACGCTGACGGCCTTCCTTTTTCTCTTCCTGCGCGCTGCGGCGGAGGGCGTGCGCGTCTTCGCGGTTTCGATCATCGTAGGCGTCGCCATTGGCACACAGGATCTCGTCTCGATCGCGATCATCTGTGCGCTCACCCTCGTCTACACACTTGAGGGCGGCATGACTGCCGTAATCTGGACCGACGTTGTTCAGATGATCCTCTATCTTATCGGCACACTCGCCGGTGTTTTTACACTCGGCCGGCTGGTTCCCGGCGGATGGAGTGCCATTCATGCCACGGCGGCCGCGTCGGGGAAGCTAACCATCTTCCACTTCGCTTTCAGTCTCACCACCGCTTATACCTTCTGGGCGGGAGTCATCGGCGGCTGCTTCCTGACGATGGCGAGCCATGGTACTGACCAACTCATGGTTCAGCGCCTTCTTGCTGCCAGAAACTTGCGGGAATCGCGTCTTGCGCTGCTCAGTAGTGGATTGGTCATCCTGACGCAGTTCGTTCTTTTTCTTGCGATCGGCAGCGGCCTCTATGTCTTTTACTCGAGCGTTGCCGCGGTCAGCGCTCCATCGGGCGCCGATCGTATTTTTCCCACCTTCATTGTGCGCGAGATGCCGCGTGGAGTCGCTGGCCTTATGGTTGCGGCGATCTTAGCTGCCGCGATGTCAAATCTGAGCGCTGCTGTAAATTCGCTCAGCTCAAGCAGCATGGTTGATTTGTATCTCCAATGGAAACCCACGACAAGCGAGCGGTATCGCATCGTTGGATCGCGAATCATGACGGCTTTCTGGGCGCTGGTACTCTTTGTTCTTGCCTGGATGTCGCGCGGCGGAGGCCACGTGGTCGAGGTCGGCCTCTCGATCGCGTCTGTTGCTTACGGAGCACTTCTTGGAGTCTTCCTTGCTGGTACTTTGAGCAAAAGTGTCACAGAATCTGGAGCGATCGTTGGAATGATCGGCGGCTTCGCAATTAATCTCCTCTTGTGGAGGCAGTCCGGACCAATTTCGATAACGATGGGAAATCTGCACATGGTGCTGCCGAAGATCGCGTGGACCTGGTTCGTGCTCATCGGATCGCTGTTCACGTTCGCGCTGAGCTGGATTGCCAGCAGGTTCTTGCCTGAAAAGAAAACGTACCGGAGCCACTGACCCCATGTTCCGCGACAGCCGATGTACACGCTTCGCTCTTCTCCTGGTGGTTCTGAACGTTGCAACCATTCACCTGGAAGCCAGGCGCAGATCTGACTTCACCCCCATTGATCGCATCATCGCCCAGGCTATCGAGGCGAAGAAGTTTCCCGGAGCAGTGGTGATCGTTGGCCATGACGGCCACATTGTTTTTCATAGGGCGTATGGAAATCGCTCGCTGATTCCAGAGCCGGAAGCAATGTCAGAAGACACGGTTTTCGATGTCGCATCCCTGACCAAAGTGCTGTGCACCACCACGGCAGTCATGCAGCTCTATGAGCAGGGCCGCTTTGTTTTGAACGATCCGGTCGCGAAGTACCTGCCCGACTTTGCCGCCAACGGCAAGGGAGACATTACTATCCGGCAGCTCCTCACCCACTACTCCGGACTCCCACCCGATATCTCGCTCACGGATCCATGGGTGGGAAAAGAGGAGGGTCTGCGGCGCGCCTTTGCCAGCACACCGGTAACGCCTCCCGGAGTGCAATTTCGGTACAGTGACATCAATTTCATCGTCCTTGGGGCGCTCGTAGAGAAACTCTCCGGGCTTACTCTCTACCAGTATGAAGCGAAGTACATCGCAGAGCCTCTGGGATTGAGAAGCACGCGCTTTCTACCTCCTGAATCATGGCGCAGCCGCATTGCACCAACGCAATATGACAATGGAGTGATGCTGCGCGGGACGGTTCATGATCCGACTGCACGGCGCATGGGTGGAGTTGCCGGGCACGCCGGTCTGTTCAGCACCGCAGGCGATGTCGCCATTTTTGAGCAGAATCTGCTCGACCGTCTTGCTGGCCGTAGTAGCCGCTTCCCGTCAAAGCGCCTCACACTGCTCAAGATGACGACTCCAGGTCAGCCGGCGACGGGGACCGCGTTGCGCGCTCTTGGCTGGGATATCGATTCGCCCTACTCAAGCAATCGCGGCGAGCTCTTTCCGATTGGCTCATTTGGGCATACAGGCTTCACCGGCACATCGGTCTGGATCGATCCCGCCGACGATACCTACGTGGTTATGATGTCGAACGCCGTTTATCCAAACGGACCTACGGGCATCACCGCCGTCCGCGCCGCAGTGGGGAATGCTGCGGCCACTGCGTTGGGTATCCGCTCAGACGACGGAAAGCTGATAACGCAGATTACCGGCTATAACGAATCGCTTTCCGGCGAACGCCGGTGGCAGGATCGAAACGGCTCTATCCTCACCGGCATCGACGTCCTTGAAGCGGATCATTTCACCGAGCTTTCACAGCTTGCCTCGAAGCATGGGGGCACGCTGCGCATCGGCCTGCTCACGAATCAGACCGGGCTCGACGCGCAGGGGAGACGTACCATCGATGTGCTCAACAAGGATGCAAGTACGGCCGTCCCTGGTCTCCAGCTTAAGCAGCTCTTCTCTCCAGAGCACGGCATCAGCGGCTCCGTTGATAAGCCGGATATTGCCAACTCAACAGATTCAGCGACTGGGTTGCCTGTCATCAGCCTGTATGGCAGCAGCAAGGAGCAACGCCATCCATCACTCGAAGCCTTGCGTGGTCTCGATGCCGTCATCGTTGATCTGCAGGATGCGGGAGTCCGCTTCTATACATACGAAGCAGCACTTCGCTATCTGCTGGAAACCGGTGCCCATACAGGAACAGAAATTGTCATTCTCGACCGCCCTGATCCCATTGGCGGATCGTTTGTGCAAGGCCCTCTGTCAGATCCGAATTCAGAAAGCTATGTCAACGTAGCGCCTATTCCCGTCCGTCACGGCATGACTCTCGGAGAACTTGCGTGCTATCTCAATGGCGAATACGGGCTTCACGCCCCACTCACTGTCGTCGCTATGCAGGGCTGGCAGCGCGGCGACTGGTTTGATGCAACCAGCCTCACCTGGATAAATCCTTCGCCCAATCTGCGGAGCCTGTCGGAGGCCATACTCTATCCGGCCATTGGGCTCATCGAGACAACAAACGTATCTGTTGGCCGCGGCACCAATACACCATTTCAGTATGTCGGAGCGCCATGGATCGATGCCCGCGCTCTGGCACATGAGCTCAATGCGCGATTCCTGCCCGGTATCCGATTTGTACCGGTGAACTTTACACCGGAGTCGCCTTATCCCTATGCGAAGCAACTTTGCCACGGGATTGAACTGGTGGTTATCGATCGCAATGTGCTTGACACGCCGGAGCTAGGGCTCGAGATTGCTACAGCCCTTCACAGGCTTTATCCCGAGGAGTACCAACTGGGCAATATTGATACTCTGCTGGCCAATCGCGACGTGCTTCACGACCTTGAGTCGGGCCGAGATCCACAGCATATCGATGAGGATTGGCAGCAGGCTCTTCAGGGCTTCTTAGAGAAGCGCAAGCCGTATTTGCTCTACTGACGAGCAAATGACCGGATTCTATCCGGCCTTAATGCCCTCATCCTCAACGATGGTGATGTATTTGTCGACCGGCAAGTCAGTAAATCTTTCGGTTTTGCCGCCCGGGGCCGGCCATTTCACTTCCAGCCAGTCAATCTTCGTCCGCGTGCCGATGCCGAGTACGAGGCGCGGATCGTGCGATGACAGAAAACTGCCGCCGCCGACTTTCATTCTGAATCGTTTGAGATCACCGGCCTGGTAGGTCACGCGCGCACCGACTGCATCGCGGTTCGATTTTCTTCCCACCAGCCTTACTCCGAGCCAGTGATTGCCTTTGGTTGCGGTGTTGCGCAAAAGGAGAGGAGCGGCGTCATTTACGGAGATGAGGACATCGACGGCGCCATCGTTATCGAAGTCACCGACGGCGAGACCTCTCGCGGAAAGATTCCTCGAAAACAGTGGACCGCTCTGGGCGCTCACGTCGTGCAGAGTCTTGCCGTCGTTGTGAAACAACAGCAACGGCTCGCGATAGGTCACATCCTTCAGCATGGTCTCAATCAGGTCGTCAGGGTTGCCATTTGCGAGGATCAGATCGAGATTGCCGTCGTTGTCATAATCGAAAAACTTAAGTCCCCAGCCGCTCATCAGTCGCGTGGCTGCGCCAATACCTGTTGCGTCCGCCTGATCATCAAATGTTTCATCGTGGTTGTTTTGATAGAGGGCATATTTCTCGTGGTCGATGTTGGCAACGAAGAGATCCATCCAGCCGTCATTATTGAGGTCAGCGGAATCCACTCCCATTCCCGAACGAGGCCGGCCCGTGTCGCTGTATCCCACACCTGCCAGTGCGGCGATCTCCTCGAATTTACCGTTCCCCCGATTCATGAAGAGGAAATTTGCAGTGGTGTCATTTGAGACAAAGAGGTCCATCCGGCCATCATTGTTGAGATCCGTAGCTACAGCACCCCACGCTTTGCCGAGATATTTGGCGATTCCCGACGACTGGCTGACATCGGTGAAGGTTCCATCGCCGTTGTTGTGGAATAGCCAGCTGGCCATCGGCTTGTAAAGGCGAGGAACACAGTACCCCGGCTTGTTGTAAGCAGTGCACGGAAGGTTTTTCGCTTTGCTGAAGTCAACGAAGCGGCAGACAAACAGATCGAGCCGTCCATCGTTGTCGTAATCGAACCACACTGCGCTCGATGACCACCCCGGCGCCGCGACTCCGGCCTTCTCTGTCACATCGGTGAACGTTCCATCGCCGTTGTTGTGATAGAGGATGCTGCGCCCGTACTGCGTGACGTAGATGTCCGGGAAGCCGTCGCCATCGTAGTCGCCCACAGCGACCCCCTGGCCATAGCCTCCGCCGATCACGCCGGCTTTTTCTGTTACGTCGGTAAATGTTCCGTCCCGGTTGTTGCGATACAGTGCGTTGCGCAGCGGTGGATTGGGATCGTAGAAATCACAGTTGCCGCTGTTCACTAGATAGATGTCCATCCATCCATCGTTGTCATAGTCGAGAAAAGCGCAGCCTGCTCCGGTTGTTTCCGGTAGATACTTTTCGGCAGATTTTCCTGCAGTATGAACCCATGTGATTCCGCTGGCGGACGCCAGCACCTCTTCGAAGGGATAGGCCGGAACAGCCGGCAACGCTGAAGCGAGTCTGCTCAAACCGGCGAATCCGGCAGCACCAGCAATCGTCCCAAGGAATTGGCGCCTGGACCAGGCTGCGGTGCTTGAAGCGGAGCGGATCAATGCTGATTCGTTCCTCCGGGGGCGGCCGTGTGTTCCGCAGCCTCCTGCAGAGTGAACTGGTGGGCCGCATCCGTTTTGCGTCCTGTGCGGGAATATGCCGTGCCGAGGCTGTAGTGTGCTGCAGGATTTGAGGGTTGAAGTTTCACTGCCATTTCGAGCGGCGCAACTGCCTCAGCATAATTCTTTTCAGCTGACAGGGAGACACCCAATCCTAAGTAAGCGTCCCCGAAATTCGGATCGAGCTGCGTAGCCTTACTGAAATGCTTGATGGCCTCGTTAAAGTCTCCAGCCTGGCGTGCGAGTTCTCCTAAGACATACTCGGCGCCTGCATTCGCCGGATCGATTTTGAGTTCCTCTTGCAGTTCACTCTTCGCCTGATCCTGGAAATCAGCGGGAGGGTTCGGCTTTGAAAGCAGCAGCCGCGCCTGTCGGAAGTGGATGCCCGGATAACGCGGATTTTCCTCGAGAATTTTGCGATAGTCCTTCTCCGCCTGGTCCCACTTGCCCTGTAATTCACTCGCTTCCGCGTCTAACTCGAGTGCGGGCAGCGAATTGGGCGCCGTCCGGGCTAACTGTTCCGTTGCTTGATTGGACAAGTCGGAATAGGCGTGCACCAGAACATACAGCACTTCAGGATCGTGAGGAAACTGCTGGTTCAGGATTCGCGCGAAATCCAGCAAGGAATCCCAACGCTGCAGCAACGTGGCGCAACGAACACCATCCAGGCCGGCCCTCTTTTGCAGCTCTTTGTCTGTAAGGTGTGCCACAGTCCTTGATAGTAGCGGCAAAGCCTCAGAACACTGGCCGCTCTCAGCAAGCGACGCAGCATGCTCGGCAGCGCTTGAACTGGCAGGCGCTGTCTTGCTGGAAATCTGCGCTGTAGACGAGACGCTCATCGCGGCTGCGAGGAAAATCAGAGGGAATAGCTCAGAGAGTCTATGCATAAAACCGAAGGGGGCAGCCATTTGAAGAATGTCTGCCCCCGAGTCTATCAGCCGCACCTAATAGTAGAACTTGAGCGCGAACTGGATGTTTCTTGCCGGTTGTGAAGTATTGATCAGTCCAAAGGCCCCAGAACTACACTGCTGGCCGTAGGAACAGGAATAACTGACGTTCGGATGTCCCAGTTGCACATTGTTGAAGGCATTCAGGAAATCGCTGCGGAACTGTAGATATTTTGACTCGGTGATGTGGAAGTTCTTCATCAGGCCGAGATCGGTGTTGCTGAATCCCGGACCAGACACCGGCCCTTGCGCCGGGCAGTTGCCGAAGGAATACGGAGTCGCGACTCCGTTTACGACAGTGCCATCCGATGGTTCGGAATATCCGGAGGCGCTCATCCATTGGTATCCCTGAAAGACGCCACTGGAACTGATGCTCTGTTGGCGTCCGAACACTTGCTGAGTGCCACAGTTTGGCCGAGCACCGCGCGATCCGGTGTTGGAAGAATCGGTCGCGTTATAAACGGCCAATGGGAAACCGCTGTGGATAGAGATGATTGTGGACGCCTGCCAACCGCCAACGACCGCATTGACGGCACGATTCATGTTTCCGCCGAACTTCTTGCCCGTTCCAATCGGCAACTCGTATGTGGCGTAGGCAGAAAGTATGTTAGGCGAGTTGTAGTAGCAGCTGGCGTAATCCGCACGCGGATTGTAAAGGTTCTGGAAATACGGCGATGCCGGGGTCGCTTGTGTCGCTGTGCCCCATGTGCCGTAATATCCGCTGTTGTTGGTCAGGCAGTGCGACCAGGTATATGCGACCTGGCCTTCCAGCCCATTGGAAAAGCGCTGCTGCAGAACAGTCTGCAGGGCGTTATAAGTCATGTAGCCGGTGGAAGACGTTCCGGACACAGTCGAGATGTCCGCAAGCAGCGCAGGATTGCCCTGGAAGTAGAGGCCAGGCTCAACCTGCCCATTGATCAACTGCTTCTGTGCGTAAGGCGTCGGAACCATCAGGTGATCGCCCTTTTGCCCGACGTAACCAATCTGGAAGGTCGTTGACGGGGTGATAGATTGCTGGGCTGTAAGGCTCCATTGCTGGGACATTGCCGGCTGAACTTTTGGCGCCCAGACCAACAAGGTTGCGCCTGCAAACGGATCCCCCGGAACGCTGCCTCCCGGCCCCTGCTGCGTGGTGTAGGAGGGTGTGTTGTATACGGCAGTGACTTCAGGCGGGGTGAAAGGAGGATTTCTCGGAAGCCGAAGGTTTGTGCCTGTCCCTTCGAGGTAAGAAGAAATCGTGTACGCCCCGCGAAGAACAGTCTTGCCTTGCAACCACGACGGCGACCAGGCAAAGCCGAAGCGCGGCTGAAAATCCGGAAGACCGTAAACAGAGTTATAGAGTGAGCGGCTATTGCCGTCGACCCCCGCATATTCTATTGCGCCGGTGACAAGGTTCACGTTGTCCTGGAGGTTATTAAGTTCAACCCAGGGGGTATGCGCTTCATAACGCAGGCCAAGGTTCAAGGTGAGGGTTGGTGTAACGCGCCAGTCATCCTGACCGTATCCGGCAAAGGTCCACGAAAACTGGTGCCATGTCGAACCGGTCAAGTTTCCCTTGCCGGTTGCTTCTGGGTAGCCGAGGAAGAAATCGGCTCCCGGATCACCCGAGAATCCGCCTGCAAACAGAATGGAGCCGAATCCGCCACTGTTGCCGGTGTAGAAGGTGTTGATACGGTACCGCCACATCTGGAAGCCTGTCTTGATGACATGCTTGCCGCGGGTGATCGTCAGCCCATCGTTGAACTGGATCACAGTATCCGCAAAGTCCTGATTCACGACGGAGTTGCCGACGTTGGTCAGGATCGTCCCGGGGTTCGGTTGCGGCGCGGTGCCCCCTCCAAAGCCGAGTAACAGCAGACCGGGCCCTGCTGTGTTGGCGTTCGCGATTCCCAGCTGTGATCCCAAGTCACCGATGGTCGGGTTGAAGCTGGCTCCGGTCAAAAGCGTGATCCAGCTTGTTCCGAAACGAAGTTCATTCAGGATGGTTGGGCTGAATGTGTAAGTAAGGGATCCGACTACGTTGTGGATCGGGGCGTGTGTGTACGTGTTGGCAAATATGGGAAGAGAGTTGCTCTGCGGATCATTCTGATACGCCTGCGAGTAGCGCCCGTCGAAATGGAGCTTTTCAGAGACGTTGTAGTCAACCTTGATATCACCCTGATCCGCATTGTAGGCCTGCGTGACGACATTAACCGCATTGTTGATGGGCTGATCATTGATCGGCGTAGGGTAGAAGCTCGAAGCAAAGAGATTCGCGGCAACGATGTTTTCCTGCGACTGGGGTATCTGGTTATTTGGGTAAGGTTGGCCTGTAATCGGATTTTTTAGCTGTGTTCCTGGCAGGAGGGCGCTGAAGTCGCCGTTTCGTTCAGCATTCGTGAACACGGTAATGAAGTTGCTCGTTGCCGGGTGATCGAAGCGCTGGCCCTGATAATCTGCGAAAAAGAACAGTTTGTCCTTGAGGATCGGAGCGCCTATAGTGCCGCCGAACATATTCCAGCGCAGCGCTGGTCGGGGCAGTTCGTTTCCGCCGTTGAACTTGTTCTCCCACTGATTGGCATTCAGGACATCGTTGCGGAAGAACTCCCAGACATCACCGTGGAATTGGTTCGTCCCGGATTTAATCGATGCGTTGACGATGCCGCCCTGGAAGTTGCCGAACTCGGCCGGCGCATTCGAGGTGATCAGGTTGAACTCTGCAATGGCGTCGGGTGAAGGTGTATATCCGAGCAGATTGTCGGAGGTCTGGTTATTGTCCATCCCATCGAGGATGAAGTTGTTGGACTGCTCACGATTGCCGTTGATATACGGCCGGCCGCCGTTCGCGGTGTTGTCTCCATTGTTGAAGGTTGAGTTGTCGGGGTGGACGCTCCCTGGAGCGAGCAATGTCAGCTCGACATAGTTGCGAGTGGCCAGCGGGATGTTGGTTACGGCTCTTGAATCGACCAGCGTGCTGACCTGTGTCGTATCGGATTGCAACTGTGCGGCTTCTCCAGTGACCTGAACGGTGTTGGTTACGGCGCCCACCTTCATCTTGAATGCCAGGCGTGCCGTCTGGTTCAGCACCAGAGTGACGTTGGACTGAACGGCAGTTTCGAAACCAGGTGATTCTACTTTCACCGTATAGGTCCCAATGGGGACGTGGGGAAAGTTAAAGATGCCGCCGTCTATCGTTTTCGTGCTGTAGATGTTGCCGTGCTCGATATCAGTTACGGTGACCGAGGCGCCATTCATAACCGCGCCGGCCGCGTCCGCGACTGTGCCGGTGATCGCCGCCGTGATCTGCTGACTGTATGTCGATCGACAGACGCACAGGCATGCCAGAAACAGTCCCAGCGCGAATCTTCTCAATAAGATGACTCGTTTCATGCTGCCTCCGATTGCTCCTAAATGTTGTGCAGATCCCCAATGTCGTATCGGAAGAACCGATACGAGCGCGATGATCGCTTTCCCAAGGTCAGATTTCGATTGCAGTCGACTTGTACAGCTGTCTATACAGTAGTAGGCGTGAATTCAGACGTCAGTTGAGTTCGTGCGAAAGGCTTGCGACGGAATTAGGGACAAGCGTATGTCGAAGTACCCAAAAAATCAACAAAAAATTGCAGTGATTTTACATTTCCTTTGCTGGCAAATTCCGCCGCTATGTGCACCGGGCAGTCTTAAGAAACCCACTCCTGTCCTCGGGTTGTGGCGGCAGAAATCAGGAGCCGAATCCTGATTTCTGAATCATTGAGAACGTTAATCATACGACCCCTGTGTCATCTTGGCTTAGTAACCCTTAGAGATCGGGGGAAAAGTGCTTCGACAATTCCTGAAGATGAAACCTGGCTTGTGCAAAGCGACTCTTGGGGGTTCACTGGTGTCGGGATTGCTCTTCGCTGGTGGATGTCAACCGCTTCCTGCCCAGCAGGATGGGCCAAGAAAGCCTTTGGAGGCTAAGGTCGAAGACGGGGCGGAATACCGCTGGCTGGATAAGCCCGTCCTTGACTCACGTTTGCTGGACAGCATGGAAGATCTTTCGCACTGGGCCTTTCGCGGCGAAGGGGACATGACGCTTTCCGACGCTTACAAGAAGGACGGCCGGTACTCGCTGAAAATCCAATCAACGCACAATATCGCGCGCGTCGACGGAAGCGGGGAGTGGGAAGATCTCGTCGCAACACGCAAGCTTCCTTCTGAGGATTGGCGGAAATACAATCGCATCTCTCTGTGGGTCTACGCAGACGTCGCCGGCGCCCCGTCTCTTGCCGCTTCTCTCACACTGCACAATGAGGGCAAACATATTCTGCCGGACCAGTATAACGAGGGCCGTGACGAGTCGCTTTTGTTGAAAAACCACGCCTGGACGCATCTCGTGTGGGAGATCGCACCGCTCGATCGCGACAAGGTCACCGCGCTTGACTTCGCATACAGCCTGCCCAAGATGTTTCCTGATCCCGGCGACCACACGATTCTGTATATCGATCAGCTGGAGCTGCAGACTGTAGTTCCCGATCATGTGGAGGGCTGGGATGTCGCCGCCGGCAAGATAGCCTTCAGTCACAGCGGATACACTTTCGGCTCCTCAAAATCTGCGATCGCCAGCGACCTCACTGCGCGCGAATTTTCCGTTATTGATCAAAGCACGGGCAAGGTGGTCCTTACCAAACCTGTTGAAGAAAGGAAAACCGGCCTTGGCACGTATCAGATGTTGGATTTTTCCTCGCTCGCAATGGCGGGAACTTATCAACTTCGTGCCGGCAACGAACTTACCCGGCCATTCGTTGTGAGCGACGACGCCTGGAGGAGCAGCGTCTTGAAGGCACTGAACTTCATGTACAGCGAGCGCTGTGGAACCGTGATTCCAGCCATTCATGGAGTTTGTCATCAGGATGATTACACCGTCCACGGTGATAAGCGCATCATCGTTAACGGCGGATACCACGACGCGGGTGATCTAACAGCCACCGGAAACGTTACCGGCATGACCTATGCCTTGTTCTCTTATGTGGACCGCTTGCAGCAGCAAGAAGAAGACCCTGAACTTCGAGACAGGCTGCTCGAGGAAGCAAAGTGGGGACTTGCCTGGATTCTAAAGACCAATTTTGGAGACGGCTTTCGCAGCACTGGACAGTTAATCAGCTACTGGACCAATGGAATCATGGGTGACGCGGACGATCGTTTTGGTCAAGCGGTGAACGATCCGGAATGGAACTTCAGAGTGGCGGGAGTTGAAGCTCTCGCCGCCCGCGTATTGAAAGAGAGCGATCCGGAACTTGCGAACCGCAGTCTGGCAACGGCGAAAGACGACTGGAAATACGCTATCGAAGGCCTCAAGACCGCACCCGCTCCAGCAGAGGTCTACGGTGCGCAGGACGAACTAGAGCGTATTTCCTTTGGCGCGATTGCCTCCGTCGAGTTATTTGAGGCGACCGGTGACCGAATGTACGCCGATGAGGCGATATCTCTCGGGAGTCTCATTCTGCAGTCGCAGGAACGCCATCTCCAGCCATGGACTGTTCCCCTGACCGGCTACTTCTATTCCAGCCCCAGGCGCACCAGCCTCTTTCACCGCTTCCATATCGGAGAGGAAGAGCAGCCGATCGTTGCTCTTGCCCATCTATGTGAAGTATTTCCTGACAACCCGGATTGGATCAAATGGTATTCGGCGATCGTGCTCCACTCTAAGTACTATCAGCAGGCAACCGCGGCCCTCGATGCACCTTACGACGTGCTCCCCGCTGCTATTTACAGCGAAAGCGAAGTGCGTTTGATTCCAGAGACCGAGAAGTGGAGGCCTCTGAGAGCAGCCGACCGTGATTCGTATCTTGAGCAGGTCCGCAATGGAGTGCCATTGGGCGGGGGCTATTATCTTCGCCGTTTTCCGGTATGGTTTAACTTTCGCGGCAACTCAAGCATCCTGCTCTCAGAGGCGAAAGCTCTGTCTTTAGCTGCGCAAGTTCGCAACGATCTGGATGCAGATGAATTGGCTGAAAAACAGGCGCAATGGTTCGTGGGGCGCAATCCTTTTTCAGCAAGCATTATGTATGGCGAAGGGTACGATTGGACTCCGCTCTACAGCGTGCGCTCCGGCGAAATGGTAGGCGCTCTTCCTGTAGGTATTGAGACGAGAGATAACAACGACGCGCCGTATTGGCCGACGCAGATCTGCTGGACATATAAAGAAGTGTGGACGCAGCCGGTCGGGGAGTGGATATGGTTGATGCGGGACCTCAGCGGCTCGGCGGTCGTCCGTGGTATCACGGATCGGGATAATCATGCTGCCGTTGTATTTCACGATCTGCGCACAGGCCTCACCAGAACGGCGATTCCTGCGGATGGGGCCTTTCGCCTTCTCTTGCCGCGAGGAAACTACGCTGTAGAACAGGGCGCGACGAGTACAACGCTAACGGTATTGTCCGCTGGTACGTACAGTGTGGAACTTCGGCGTGACAAGGCGCTCGATTTCGAGGTCAGTGCGGAAACAGAAGGTACGGATGATCTCGTTCTACGAGTTAGAGGTCGCGGTGAGGGAAAACATCTGTTCTCGATTAGGGCTGAAAACCTCGAAATCGCCGGGACAGATAAGAAAACGGTGAACCTGGCCGCGGGAAGGACTGGCGAAGCAGTTTGGCATGCCCGCATCGTGTCTCGCGACATGCCGTGGGTGGTCGTTATCATTCCGGATAGTGCGATCGATCTTCGCAGGGAAGTTAGCGGCGCATCGAATCCCGAAAGCCAGTGATAGCGCTGCACGGCCTTTTGTCTCTATTTCTATTTTAGCTGTTTGGCGGAAATTGTCGGCCAAAAGACAGCGAGCTGTTTATCTTGTTTTCGCCTGACGCCGGGGGCGCGACGGTCTAAGACCAGAACTATTCGCGTTACGCACCGTCAGAATTTACTCGATTGTCGGACCGCTTTTCCTCGCTAATTCAAGAAAGGACTGTAGGACAGGGTTCTCGCGTTGAGGAGACCACGCGATGACCATGTCGATGAATGCGGCCCGATCGGCGGTCAGATCGGCTACGCGCGCTCGTATGAAGCGCCTACCATTGGAGTGGGACCGAGTGTCGGCGCGGTTCGCGATTCTGCCCACCAGCCGTAATTCCCGGCAACGCAAGCGAACAACGGTACTGGGAATTTCATTCTTCCGTTTGATCGAAGTTATGAACATAGGGCCGCCATGTTAGCAGGTCTGCGTTATGCATTCCGCCTTCTGGGAATAATGGGCTAAGCGTTTTTGGGGATAGGGCTAAGCGTTCCGGGGGATACTCCGAGCGCCCCCGAATTTGTAAAGTCAGAGTCATGAATGGCACGAACTGTAACCCGACATCGATGCAGCCGATCGCCATGGGACTGATTCCCGCGGAACAGATCCTCGACATCTACAAAAAGATCATTCGTGAGCTGATTGGCGCCTGCGAGCTTGACGAGGAGTCGAACGATTCGGAGCCATTACCCGCGCCGATCGGATAAGCAGCACAAAACCGCTGGTTGCCGGCCCATGAGCCGCACTTCGCTGCCGCTCCATGGCCGACAATTTCCCCGGAGCTGGTATAACAGAGTAGAAGTCGAAAAAGGGATCGCTTCGGCGATCCCTTTGCTTTTTGGCGGGAACCGGGGCAGGTAAGAGCCCCAGTGTAATCAATGCAGCGCTCGCAACTATTCAGGTTGAGGGAAGCGGCGCAGATCGCAGAAAACACGGGAGATACTCGCAATATCCGTAGAATCAATGATCTAGCAGCAATGCGCCCGTCGGGATACGCGCGTAACCAACGCAAAATCAATGATCTACCCATGAAATCCTAAACCGGCGTGGATAGGGCTGCCTCGATCCTGCCCGACACCTCCAGACTCGCCCGGCGAGGCCCGGTCTCAACAGGAACGATCGCACGCCATTAATTCAGCCGAAACTGGTGTAGTTTTTGTCCCCGAAAAGGATTAACGAAATTCCGCTCTTATGAGGCTTACATCGCTGCGCAAAGGGCGCTACCATCGGGGCCATACTAGCTCAGAAGCACTCCCACCCCCGGGGAGTTCAGAGAGACATCCCCAGTGGCCGCGGAGAGTAACAGAGGTGAGTGATGTGGTTTGAAAAGCCTCAAAGCGAAGATCCGAGCGCGGCCTGCTGTCCCGAGTGCACATGGAGCACGCCTCTGCATCATCCATTCTGTCCACACCACAACGAGAGCACCACCGTGGTAGATCCATGCGGAGAAGACTACAGCCAGCTCATCGGCCCTCCTGCGATGTATCAATACAAACGGTGGAGCGATCCAGAGTTCGACGGAATGCTCACAGGCGATGACCGCATACTGCTCCGGAGCATGTGCATCTCGTGGCAAGTCTAGCAATACGCCCCGACCCTCTGACTCCACAAGCGAGAGTGGGAGGCAATCAACTCGACGCTCCGAACAACTCCCGCGTCGATAGGTAGTATCTCTGTCGGTCTCGCTTTACTATCTTCGAGGGAAACCTGAACGATGACCGAATGGAACGCCTCGGAGTATGACCGCCTGTCCGCTCTGCAGGCAGCGATGGCCGAAGAGACTCTATCCCTGCTCGACCTTGGCGGTTCCGAAAGCGTCCTCGATATCGGATGCGGAAACGGCAAAACGACCAGCGAGATAGCCGCCCGCGTTCCCCGCGGCCACGTTGTCGGAGTCGATGCTTCGGAAAAGATGATCGCTTTCGCTAAAGAGCACGCTGCCTCACTGCCTCATTTCAATCTTGAATTCGCCGTCGCCGATGCTCGCCGCCTGCCCTTCATGCACGAATTCGACCTCGTCGTCTCCTTCAACGCCCTTCACTGGGTTCCCGAACAATCGCTGGCCCTCAACTCGATCCGCGCCGCCATCAGGCCCTCCGGCGTTGCTCAACTCCGACTGGTTCCCAAAGGAGATCGCAAGAGCCTCGAAGACGTGATTGAAGAGACGCGCCACTCGCCGCCCTGGGCACAGTATTTCGCCGGCTTCCACGATCCCTATCTCCATCTCACTCCCGAGCAGTATGGAGTCGTTGCCGAACAGCATGGATTCATGGTTCTCAGCACGCACACCGCCGACAAGAGCTGGGATTTCCAGTCCCGCGCCGCCTTCATTGCCTTCGGTTCTGTCACCTTTGTCGAGTGGACGCAGCATCTTCCCGAGGCCGCTTGTCTCGACTTCATTGCCGACGTGTTGGATCGCTATCAGAAAGTCGCATGCTCCGGACCGGGCGAAGAAAATGTCTTCCGCTTTTATCAGATGGACATCAGACTAACGACAGCATAGGCGGATGGCCTCAGGGATGATTCCACCTCGAGCCGCGCTCAGAAAGACTCGGGAAAAGTGCGCCTTCCAGCCTCGCACCGCGCAAAGCGAGGTATAGAATCGCACCTGGGTGCACACAAAATGGCTTACAAGAAAATCAATGTGGAATTGATCGTCTTCGCCGACGAAGCCGAAGCAGTCGTTGCCGAGCTGAACGCAGCGCTCGACCAGCTGGAAGAACGGCACACCATCTTCGGCGGAGGCATCGAGGCCCTCCCTGTTAAGCACAGCGGAACGCGAAGAAAATCGGCGCTCATGCACACGATGGCCGCAGGAGAAACAGCAGCCGGAGCCGTCAAGATGGCTGGTGAGAAGGTAGCCGGCGCCCTCCGGGAAATCATCTGATCCAGCTCGGATGCTGCGGCTGCGCCACGCCGCACGCCCGGCCTCACCCGGCCGTCCTTCTCCAGTCTGCCGACCGCCTCTGCCTGGGAGCGCGCCAGTTCTTCTCGATCACGTTGACGACGCAGGCGATGATGAAGGCGAGCACAATCGCCAGCGGCCACAGTACGTACGGGATGCGCGGGGAATCGGTCATCGAGAACCTCACTCACTAATGTGGTCCCAAACCCCGCCGGCCAGCCTGTTAATTTTCGCTCTGATATTTACTTCGCGGATAACTCCTGGTCGTCCACCGCACCCTACGACCGGCACGACCGCAAAAAGTTGGCCCGGTTCACTTCGCCGTCGATCTCTTTCGCCACCTTCGCGCAAAGCTCTTCGACCGACGAGCACCGTTTCGCCGCCTGCTTCACAATCACATCCGCAATTGGCCCGATATATCCGGCTAGCACCTTGCTGATCCTCTCCACCGCCTGTGGCCCGATCATCTGGATTCCCGTCATCGTGCCCATAGTCGCCTGGTCTGCCGCAGGCGACGCATGCCGCTCTGCCTTCGGAGCCTCCGCTCGCGCCTGTTCCGCCCCAGGGAGCCGCCCGCCCGGCTCCTCCAGATAAGGACGCACCGCCTCAATCAGCACCTGCAGGTCCGTCTTCCACCGCGAATGCGTCAGCTCCACCGCATTCCTGAACGCCAGTTCCTTCAGATCATGCGGAAGCTGTTCCGGCCGCGGCATCTTCGCCCCGCGCACCAGCACAGGAATCACCGGGATATCCCGCCGCAGCGCCGAGGCCAGCTCGATGCGCACAAAGTCGTTCACGTCGTCCAACCGCCGCCGCCCCTCGGAATCCTTAAGGTCCACCCACTCCTGCCCGATCACCGCCAGCAGCACACTGCAGGTCGCCACGCTCTGATCGATAGCCTTGCGAAAATCCCGCCCCGGCTCAATCGCCGCCACGTCCATAAACACAGCGTCCGGACTGAATTGCGACGTCAGGTAATCGAACAGACGTCCGGCCTCACCTTCCGAGTCGTGCCGCCGATAGTTAACAAAAATACAACGCAGAGCGTGCCTCCCAAGCCAGATGGCAGAATCTTGCCCAAACAACCTTCGGAGCTCAGGGCCCACTTATCTTGGAAACTTAAGGAATGAGTGTACTCCGCCGATATTCGTCCAGAAAGTAGGATTTCCCCACCCTGCATCCCCGAGGTAACGAAGTTTGATGACGAAGATTATCGACCTGCGTCCACTGGTCAGGCCCTTACCCGGTAACTCTGGCGCGCCAATCGCATCCAAAACTCAGCAGGGGAGCTAATAGACAAGCCATGATGCACAAATGCTTCAACCCAGCCTGCGATAGAGAGCTGCGCTACTTGCGTGACGGCCGAGTCATCCGCGTTATGCACCGCGACAACGACCAGACCCTTGTCCAGCACTACTGGCTCTGCGGAACCTGCTACGACGACTACGATTTCGCCTTCCCGCCGGGTGGCGGTGTCGTCATCCAGCCCCGGGCTCACACCCACACTGACAAGGTCCAGATCGGCGACGTGGTTCTGGTCTCGCCAACTCAGCGCGCGACCCGGCCCATAAACCAATAAGTGCTTTCCCAAGGAGGGTACACTGGGTGTCGAGTGAGGAACGCCATGCCCGACGAGGACAAGCAGAACTTCAGGCTCGATATCTTCAAGCTTCTGCGCGACGAGCTTAGCGTCTCAGTCATGCCTATCGACGCCGACGGAGCCGACCCGCACGCCAGCACCCACTCCGGCGAAGCATTCACCAGGATCCTCAGGGAGCAATTCGGCCTCGACGAACATCGGGTTTGCGAACTTGGCATAGACCTCGCTGCCCACGGACGCGCCGCCCTCACCCTGCGCTGCACCACCAGCGAACTTCGTGCCGCCCGCCTCATGCCGGCTTCTTAGAGCGCTCGGAGTGCATCGCATGCCCCGATTCGCCGGAATGCGCGCCGGTCCTGAATTTGTCGGAGCATCGGCTGATCTGGATCGCTGATCTGTATCGAAGAAAATGTCCTATCTTCTCGAACGATCGCTCTTCATTCCACGGCACAGAGAACAAGTCTTTGCCTTCTTTGCCGACGCCCACAACCTCGAACAGATCACGCCTGCGTCCCTCCGTTTTCGCATCCTTACGCCCGGTCCCGTCGCGATGAAGGCCGGTACGCTGATCGACTACCAGTTGAACCTGCATGGATTGCCGGTCAAATGGTGCACGCGCATCGAGGAGTTCACGCCCCCGTCTTCCTTCGTCGACGTCCAGCTTTCCGGCCCCTATCGGCGCTGGCACCATCGGCATGAGTTCGAGGCAGTCCCCGGCGGCACCGAGGTGCGCGATCGCGTGGAATACGAGCTGCCTTTCGGCCCGCTCGGAGCGCTGGTAAGACAGCTCTTCGTCCGCCGCTCCCTCAACCAGATCTTCGACCACCGCAACGCGACCATCACCCAGCTCTTCGGCAAGTAATTGCTGTGTCCGATACTCCTCGGTCCGCGCCCGGCCGGAATTTTGGCAATTTCAATCCCGCAATTTTCAGGCGGCGGAAATTTATGCTCAACGTCCTGAGCTGTCACGTACACTGGCCGGGCAACTTCCCTTCAGGAGGGAATCATCCATATGAAGCTCACCCGCGCCGGTCTCTTCGCACGTTTCGTCATGTTGCCCGCGTTCCTCATCGTTATCAGCGGACCCCTGGCTCAGAACCAACAGCAGAGCCAGCACCCGGTCCTGGATGCTCTTGCCAACAAGGTCATTCAGAAATACCAGACCACGCCCTGCCAGGAATTAATCATGAAGAAAGAGCACCCCGCGCCCCCCACGCCCCAGGAACAGAAGGCTGTCCAGTTCCTGAAAAGTGATCCCCAGATGCGCAGGGAGTTCATCAACAAAATCGCCGCGCCCATTGCCAACAAGATGTTCGACTGCGGCATGATTCCATAGTCGGCTGGCATCGACCCGGCAGCCCGCGGTGATCGTCCAGGCTCCCCAGGCGGAGAGAACGGAGCAGACTATGCAGACACAGATCTCTCCAATGTTAGCCGTCGGCGACGGCAACGCCGCCATCCGGTTCTACGAGAGTGCAGTCGGCGCGATCCTCCTCTGGCGTCTTGCAGACGAACACGTCGTTGCCGGACTCACGATCAACGGTGCCCAGTTTTTTCTCGCCAGCGAGTCGCCATCATTTGGCACGCGTGCCTCCGCCTCCGTCGGTTTCACCACCGTGAGGATCGAGCTCTTCGTCGACGATCCCGTCGCCGTGCACACCCAGGCAATCGCTGCCGGAGCCATCGAGCACAGCCCGGTCGAAGAGCACAACTACCCGACGACCGGTCCCCACCCCATCGGTCGCATGCTCCAGGGAGCCGTTGTCGACCCCTTCGGACACATGTGGCTCATCGGCAAGTTCCTCGAATAGCGCCCGCCTGGAAATCATTTCTCTGCCGCCGCCTTCAGATCCCGCAGCCCGCTCTCGAAGTGCCCGCCCAACATGCGGTCCATGCTGGAGAAAACACTCATCAGCTTCATAAAGTAGAGATTCGTGCCCTCCATCGTCCACGTCACCTTGGTAGCCGTCCCATCCGGCTCCAGCGTGAACACATTCACGTTATGCGCCGCAAACGGCTTCACGAAATGCACGTCGATCACTGCCCGCGACGGCGGCACCGATTCCGTAATCGACATCTTCCCGCTGCCTGCTTTACCGCTGCTCGTCCACTCCGACGCCGCGCCCACCCCGCTCGCCGGTCCGCTATAGGTCCGCTTGATCGACGGATCCTCCCGGTCCTGAGGCGCCCATTCGCTCCAGTTATGGAAGTCGTTGATCAGCGGAAAAATTCTCTCCGCAGAAGCCTGGATCGTCACAGACCGCTCGATCCGGAAGCTGTCCGGCTTGGTTGCTGCAAGTATGAGGATGGCCGCCACAGCAACCAGCACACCCACCGCGACCAACACCACAATCCTTGTAGCCATTACTCTCGAATCCTGAAGAACCCGATCATCGCCCGGGCATCCCCCCGTGTTCGTTGAGTCAATATCGCACAACTTCGCGGCAAGGCCTGTCCGCCGCGGTGTTACACTTCGGTCCGCGACGCTGTGACAGCTCCGTGCGCGATAGGCCTATGCAATATCTTCTGCCCGGCGCCGTTTTTCTCCTGATGGTCTCTATCGGTATGAGCCTCAAGCTCACCGAAGTCGTGGCCCACTGGCGCCGCATGGATAGGCTCGCCTGGACCATCCTGATCGTTTCCACCTTCATCATCCCGCCTGCCTTGGCGCTGCTCATTGCCAACCTCTTCCGCCTCCCCCTTGGCGACACCGCGGGGCTTTTCATGGTCGGCGTGGTCCCTGGAGCCCCGCTCCTCACCCGCAATCTCGCGCGGCGCGGGTTTGACATGCAGATGGCCGCCAGTTATCAGGTGTGGGCCGCACTCATGGTCCCCATCATGATCCCGCTCCTGGTCTGGGCCGGTGCCCGTCTCTATGGCCGCAGTATCTGGATTCCTTCCCGCATTCTCCTGTGGCAGATCATCCTCAAGCAGTTCCTGCCCCTGGCTGTCGGAATCGTCCTCGCCTGGGTCGCCCCGAAAGCGTCGCAGCGATCTCAGTCGACCCTTAACATCCTCGGCAACGTTCTGCTTACCGTCATGATCGTGCTGGTGCTCTTCAAAATGGGTCCCGCGCTCGAGCACATCACCCCGCTGGTTCCGTCGCAGCGCTGATTTTGGCCGTCGGATCGATCGCCGCGATTCTCATATTCCCGTTCCGCCAGCCGCGGATCAAGGAAACCTTCGCCATCTGCAACGCCAACCGTCACGTGGGGTTGGCGCTCCTGCTCTCCGGACAATATCTCCGTGCTCAGCGCGCCCTGCCGGCCATCGCCTGCTACGCCCTGCTGGCTCCCCTGACAATGTTCGTCTACACGCGCTTCTACGCCGCGCGAACCGGAGTTGTCGGGACCCAGAGCGCTAACCCGTAGCCCCATTCACATCCCGTCTCTGTAACCGCATTCAATGGCACGCCGCGGCATCTTGAAATTGTCCGGCTGCAGCCATCTCGCCAAGCGCACGCGCGCAGGCCAGAATCTTTTGGTCAATGGGATCATTCTGGAGCGCATTCGGAGGAATGTAATTCATGCTTTTCCGCCTCGACAGCATTTGGTTGCTCAAGCTCTGCATGTTGTTGAACTCATTGTGCAGCAATTGAAAGCCTTGTCGATCGTCATCGGTTGACGCCGCCGCCGATGCGTGGCTGATGGCCGTCGCAGCCGCGCCGCTATAACGATTTATCCAGTTATCCCCTGGTGGAAATCCATATTGGACCGCGCTCTCCAGCGCGCTTCGCCATTCCCGGATCTCTGCCATAGCCTCGATCCCGGCCTTCAGAAACCCTTTCGAGAATCCGGCAGGAGTGGCGGGAGCAGCAGGAGCCGCACCAGCCTGTCTTGTCGGTGGTACCGTCATGCGTGCGCCACGAGCGGGCGCAGGCAGCGTGAGAAGGATCTGATTTCCGTTAAAGCGAATCGACCCATTCGTGATGCGAGCCAGAGTTTCGACGTCCACATAAGATCGCCCACCCGCCTGAATCACCGGAGCTTCTCCGGAATGCCCATTTACCGTGAGTGTCGCGCTCGGTTGCGTGGTCTGCGACAGAGCGCCTCCGGGCACTATAAGGAACACTACAAATATCAAATCCGCAATGAATAACCTCTCCCGCATAAGTCCGCTCCCCGAAACGCATTTCAAGTTTCGCTATGGGAACCGAGACAGAATGGAGGAGATCGATGCCTCGTCACCCTTGGCACGAGCGAGTCTACACCACATGTGAGCCAAAGAGCGCGGGGCCATCCTGGTCGATACCGGCCCCTCGCACAATAGAACGCTCTACTTCGCTGCACCCTCCAACGTTCCCGCCGCCTGATCGAGCGCCGCCGTCAGCGCCGCGAGCTGTGCCTGCCCGCGCTGCGCGTCCTTGGCGTCGATCGCCTCATTGACGCCCGGAATCACCACCGCCGCGTATCCGGTGTACTCCCCTGGAGCATAGATCGTGTGCTTGAACCACGGCCGCTTGGGCAGTCCCTCGGGAGACAGCAGGTCACCCTCCGCTGCGCGCAACGCCGTGTTCAGGGCCGCCTCATCGCCCGCCGGATGATCCTGCTTCCGCTTTACGTTTTCTGCCGCCGCGGTAAACCGCTTGGCCGCAGTATTCGCCGCAGCAAAATCAAGGCTCACATGATCCTCTGAAGCCTTCTTCTGCGCAGCATCCAGATACTGCTCGATCTCCTTGCCGTAAGTCATATAGTCGTACGGAAGCACATCCGCATCCGCCATGTGCAGCACCTCCAGCCCGAAGACTCGCGCCTGTTGCTGCTCATACACAAACGTCGGATCGGCATTCATCGTGAACCACTGATAGTTATCGAACACCGAGTGATACACGCCGTAAGGGCCATTCGAGCCGATATCCGTCGACGGTACGCCCAGGTGCTGGATGAACGGCGTGTAGTCTGATCCGCTGCCTAGGTCGCCAACGGACACATCGTCATCCACCTTGGCATTAGGCCGCCTGTGCTCGTTGAATCCGTTGTTCGCCCGATGCTGGTTCTCGTCCGCCTGGCTCACTTTCCACTGCTCGTAGACCGTCCCACCCTTCGGGCTCGGCACTTCCTTCGTCACTTCGCGAACAAACACCTTCAGCGACGGCACCGCCGACGCATCGAAGTTCGGCCCCGCCACGCCCACATCGGTATTCAGATACGCCACCGCATGCGCCAGCCGCTGCGCATTGTCCTCAGCCCACTCCGTCGACCCGATCAGTCCTTCCTCTTCCGCATCCCAGCTCCCGAAGATGATCGTCCGCTTCGGCTTCCATCCCTGCTTCAGCAGCGCCCCGATGCCATGCACCGCCTCCAGCATCGCCGCCGTCCCGCTGTTGGGATCAACCGCGCCATACACCCACGCATCGCGGTGGTTTCCCGCCACCACCCACTCATCGGGATACTCCGCACCCTGCACCCGCCCGATCACATCCCAGATCAGCCGGTACTGATAATCCATCTTGAGCAGCATGTGAACCTTTACGTTGCCCTTGCCACCCAGGTGATACGTGAACGGCAGCGCCCCCTGCCACTCATGCGGAGCCGCCGGCCCCTTCAGGTTCTCCAGGATCGGCGCTGCATCCTTATACGACAGTGGAGTCGACGGGATCGTCGGCTGGCTCTCCGCCTTCTCCGGTGCTACCCGCTTCGACATCGGCAGGTCTGGAGTCGAAGCCACTCCCGGCGTCGTCGCATCCCCCGGATACTTGAACATGTACTGCACCGCTCCCCGCTGCACGCCCGTGGCCGGCCGGTACGGCCCGTTGGGATACGCATCTCCCTTGTAGTAGCCGTCGTCGGACGGGTCCGAGTAGATCAGCACCCCAGCCGCCCCTTTTTCCTGCGCAATGTAAACCTTCACCCCGCGAAAGTTCCTGCCGTAGCGCGTCAGCAGGATCTTGCCCTTCACGTCGATGCCCATCTGCGCCAGCTTCTGGAAATCCTCCGGCCGCCCGTAGTTCGCATACACCACGTCTGCCGTGATATCCGCAGAAGGCGACGACCCGTTGAACGGCATCACCACGCGCGGATCGCTGTCATAGCGGTCCCCATCCACGTGCTCCCGCGTCGGCCCCGTCATTAGCGTCTTGCCGTCCGCACTCGTCGCCTCCACGCGAATCTCCACCGGCAGATTCAGCCACACCCTGTATGGAACAATGCTTGTCTCCAGTCCCGCCGCCTTGAATTTCTGCGCGACAAACTCCGCGGTCGCATAGTCCTCTTTGGATCCGGCAACGTGAGGAGCCGCCGTCAGCGTCTTCAACTCCTCGCCCGCCAACTTCGCGTCCGGCACGGCCATAAAGCTCTGGTCGATCTTTGCCTGCGCGGAGAAATCGCCATAACCAAAGACTTTCTGGGGAGGCGCAACGCTCTGCGCCGGAAGAACCTGGACTGGGAGAAGAGAGAGTGCGCAGCACAGCGCGATTGCGCGTTGGAAAGGCAGGGGATGGCGATCAGCCAATGGACATACTCCTGAAGTTTCGGTGAGAAACCCAGATTACACGATGGCTCGTTGCGATTCGCTCGTAAATCTACTGCTACAACCGGCCTTCGACGCAATAGACTGGACGCGCAACATGATTCGCCCCGTGACAGCGGGCGCGAGGAATCTACCCGGGGAATTCCACAGGTGCTGAAATTCGTCCTAAGCTTGATCCGGCCTTATCGCGGCAGATTGATCATCATTCTGCTGGCCATGGTCGTCGAAACTCTCACGAGTCTCGCCACTCCCTGGCCGCTCAAATACATCCTCGATAACGTCATCGGAGTTAGCCACAAGGCCGCCCCATTGTTGCATCACGCAGTCCCGCATATATCCGGATACAGCTCCCGGATCCACTATGCCGGCCTCGCTGCGCTGGCCTTCGTGATCATCTCCGTCCTGGGAGCAATCGCGACCTACATCGACAACTACTACACCGAAAGCGTTGGCCAATACGTCGCTCACGACCTCCGCCTGCGCATGTATCATCATCTGCAGCGCCTGTCCCTTGGCTACTACAACACCCATCAGACCGGGACTATCCTCAGCACCATTACCACCGACATCCAGACCCTCCAGGGCTTCGCGTCGTCCTCCACGCTCGACATCCTCGTCGACCTACTCACCATCGTCTGCATGCTCGGGCTTATGTTCTGGCTCAACTGGGACTTCACCCTTATCGCC
>Ga0206870_1047_pt1 | contig 32635 bp, 23 predicted proteins | sample Alteio_BWOrgCont_36_FD_152620 | JGI IMG/M metagenome (GOLD analysis project Ga0206870, IMG submission 152620) | Enriched cells from forest soil in Barre Woods Harvard Forest LTER site, Petersham, Massachusetts, United States -... | ecosystem: Environmental > Terrestrial > Soil > Temperate forest >... | reverse complement strand
GGGGAATATAGATACGTCAATCGGGAAATCAGAAAACGGGTTCTTGGCCCTGTCTGTAGGCACATTCTGTGTTGAGAAATTAATGCGTTTTGTTATATAGCCTGGTTTAGAGAAGGTTATCACATAATCTACTCCTAAATCAAGTGTCAGGGAATATTTCCCGTTATCAGATGTTATGGTTCTTTGAAGAGAGCCATTAGCATAAAGCTGTATTACCGCACCGGGCAATTTCTTATTGTTTTCCGTTACGGTACCGCCTACCTGTATCTGCCCTGTTTGGGCCAAAACCGATGCAGGTGCAATGACCATAAAGCAGAGTGCTAACAATATGTTAGTCAACCGTCTATGTCTCAACGCGTATATGTTACCTCCTATAACCAAAATTCAACGTACTTTTACCAAACTTTATATAGTATATGTAACTTACAAAAATATGAATATTAGTCATTGGGAGTATGATTCTTATTTTAATTCTGTCGATTTAGCAATTATAGGCAGCGGAATAGTAGGATTGACGGCTGCTTTAGCGGTTAAACGCTCGGCACCTTCCTTGAAAGTTCTGGTTATAGAAAAAGGCCCTGTTTTAATAGGCGCGAGCTTGCGCAATGCGGGTTTTGCCTGTTTTGGTTCACCAACCGAATTACTGGATGACTTAAAAAAGCGTTCTTTCGACGAGGTATTTAGCCTGGTTGAAAGGAGGTGGAAAGGTTTAGTAGCATTAAGAAACCTTATTGGCGATGAGGTTATGGAATACGAACCACTTGGCGGATACGAGGTTTACGACGATAAAACAACGTTTGAAGAAAGCAGGGAATCTATAGCAAAATTCAACAAGGAGGTGGCCGGTATTACCGGGGAAAAAGAGACGTATGTCGTGTGCGATGAAAAGATTGAAACTTTTGGTTTTAAGGGCTTTAGCCATATGATAAAAAACTGTTGTGAGGGCCAGCTGAATACAGGAAAAATGATGAGGGCTTTAATAAGTAAAGCGGCTGAAGCTGGGGTAATATTTATTAATGGAACCGAACTTATTGAATACAAGGAAGAAGAAGGTGGTGTTATGTTAAATACTTCATGGCAGAATTTCAAGGTGAAACATGTATTGTTTACCACTAATGCCTATACTTCGCAACTTGTTAAGGAACTGGATATAAAACCTGCCCGCGCCCAGGTGCTTATTACTAATCCTATAAAGGGTTTAAAAGCGCGAGGGGCATTTCATTACGATAAAGGATATTATTATTTCCGTAATGTGGGGCAACGACTGTTGCTCGGAGGTGGAAGAAACCTTGATTTTGAAGGCGAAACCACTACGGAATTTGGCCTTACTGATGTGATACAGAAAGCGCTCGAAAAGTTATTAGCCGAAAAAATAATACCCGGCCATTCATACGAAATAGAACGCAGGTGGAGTGGCATTATGGGGCTGGGCGATGGGGATAAATCACCCATTATAAAGAGTATTTCTTCGCATGTGCATTGTGCAGTTCGCCTTGGCGGAATGGGTGTTGCTATTGGCACCCTGGTGGGCCAGGAAGTGGCAGGCATTGTAATAAGTAAAATGTAAAGGGTATAAAATATAAAAGGCCCTGAAATTAATCAGAGCCTTTTACATGTGCATTTATCTATGCTGCTTTATTGAATAGCAGCTTTAAAATCCGCGTCATCTTTAAATTTAATGAATTCTACGTCGCTTTGTGCTTGTGCTTTCAATGAAGCATCTTTGTTGATAGCTGTCTTCAGTTGATTTACAACACCGTTCTTGTCTCCGCCACGGGCTGCAATAACAGCACGAAGGTACGAAGCAAGAGCGCTCTGGTCGTTTGAGCCATCAAGTGCTGTTTGAGCACCCGCTGCATCGCCGTTAAGAAGCTTTGCAAGAGCTGCGTTGAAGGTTTGGTTGCTTCCTACACTGGTAGCTGCATCAGAATAGTTACCCATTTGAATGTCAACTAACCCCATATTGTAAGTAGCTTCAGGAGCACCATTGGCTTTCTTGAAGTCAGCCATGGCTCCCGTGCGGTCACCTTTCCAGCGTGCAACAACACCAAGGTTGTTCTGAACAGCAGGATTGTTAGCGGAAAGTCCGTCTGCTTTCTGGAATTCAGCAGCAGCGTCAGAAGCTTTATTCTGCATCATTTCAACATAACCAACGTTGTTAGCGCACCTCCAGTCGGTAGGATTTTGCTTCTCAGCGGCTTGATAGATAGCTAATTTCTGGTTCATGTCGGTAGTAAGAGTAGCTGCATAAAGCAATTCTTCTACTGAAAGGCTGTCAGGATGTGAAGCAGAGAGTTGAGTCAATTGTGCATCGCTGCGGCTCTTCTTCTCAGCATTTAATTGGATGATAGCCCTTCTTAATTTAGGAAGGATATGGTCAGCCAATTCAGTATATGTCTTCGACATATTCTTGATTTCTTTCATCCTCTGGTCGTGGTCGGTGTACATTGAAAGTACGCGAACGATGAGGTCTTTATCTTTAATGTCAGAAGCCTGTACAAGGGTTTTGAAACCATCCCAGTCAAGGCCGGTTGTACCTACTTTGTACGACTCGTCCTTAAGAAGCATAGGGTCAGCTTCAATCTTCTTCATTTCTTTTTTGCCTTTGTCGTTGGTAGTTTCAACTTCCAGCTTGCTCTTGAACATTTCCACCATAGCTTTAATAGCCGATTTAGCACGGTCTTCAGCAAGGTGCTCGTTCATAGCTGTTTCACCGTCAGGTGATGCATAAGCAGAAACATTGATACCATCGAACTGCCAACCTTGTTGTACACCCATGGTAACGAAGTCTTTGAATTTCTTCATTTCTTCGCTGTTCATTTCGGTAGGGCGAACGGTTGCCTGGCTGATAGTGTAATAGATATGTGTTGTATCCATTTCCGGTATGGTCTTTTTGAAGTTATCCTTCGCCATAACCAGCTTATCGTCGTTCTGTATTAATAATGCTGTGGTAACTGTACCATCAGCAATCTTCATACTTGGGAAATCTTTCTTGTTATTTACGATAGTAGCTCTTAAATCGAGCTCATCCATTCTCATGTTTGGTGTATAAGCCACCTTGTCTGAATAGCTTTGGCTTCCACCCGATTGGTAGCTGATTTTGGTACCTGTGCCGGTAGCGTTTTCACCTACAAAGGTTACTGGCTTAAGGGCTTTTTCAGTACCGTCAGACAACTTTAAGGTTGGAGTTACGGTTACTACTGCTTTTTTGTTGAAGTACTGTGCAGGGTATTTAACGGAAACGTTTACCGCTACACTGTCTCCATTGTCCTGCAAAGGATTAGGAGTTACTGAATAGCTGACTTGACTGGCATTTTTTATCATTTTTGATAAGCCATTACAACCAGCTACGCCTATACCTGCAATGCACAAGGCAGACAAGACATGTAATTGTTCTTTTCTCATGGATGATTAGGAGATTATTGTTTATAAACTGCGTGCAATATTAACAAAATTTAATTTATGTGAAAGATAAAATAAAGCCTATACTGTAAAAAGATTCTGAACAGCTTATTAACAAATGGTTTACAGGCATATATATGACTTTTGGCATATCTCAATTCTGTAAAGGCTTATTATGTACTTTTACCTTCACTTTTAAGCTATTTTATGAAGATTCTGAATGCAGAGCAGGTACGTGCCTCCGATGCTCATACCATAACCCATGAACCTATTGCCTCCATTGACCTTATGGAGAGGGCAGCAGCTGTATGTACGCATTGGATAACAGGCCATTTCACAAATGAAGTGATGGTTAAAGTGTTATGTGGAATGGGTAATAACGGAGGTGATGGGCTGGCAATTGCAAGATTGCTTCATGATAAGGGATACAGAACAGAGGTTTTCATTGCTCCATGGTTTGCTAAGCCTTCGGCCGATTTTACTGTTAACAGGAAAAGGCTTGAGGATATACCCGTAATGAAAGTGAAAGAATTAAGCAGCCCGGACGATATTTCAATAGATAATACGCATCCAACTATAATTATCGATGCCATTTTAGGCTCTGGCTTATCAAAACCTGTAGAAGGTGAATTAGCTGAACTAATTCAAAAGATAAATACATTTCATTGCCCTGTCATAGCAATTGATATTCCTTCGGGGCTTATGATGGAAGATAATACCAAAGCGAACCATAAGAATATTGTAAACGCAACTGCAACCCTTTCAATAGAGCTACCCAAGTTATCGTTCATGTTTGCAGAAAACGGGCAGCATGTGGGCGACTTTTATATTCTGCCTATTGGCATAGACAAACAATTTATTGCGGGACAAAAGACTTCCAACTATTTTGTAATGCGCGATAAGGTTGTTGGCATGATACAGCCAAGACCCAAGTTTTCACATAAAGGAAATTACGGACATGCATTATTAGTTGCGGGAAGCTATGGCAAAATAGGCGCTGCTGTTTTGGGGGCAAGGGCATGTTTGCGTTCGGGTGCAGGATTATTGACGGTGCATGTGCCCAAATGCGGTTACACCGTTTTGCAGGCCGATGTACCAGAAGCAATGGTTTCAGTGGATGAGGAAGAAAAAGAGTTTTCAGGGATAAAAGATATAAGCCAATACAATGCCATAGGAGTCGGCCCCGGTATTGGAACAGATAAACAAACCCAGAATGCTTTCAAATTATTGATACAGCAAACGCATGTGCCATTGGTTATAGATGCTGATGCTATTAACATACTGGCTGAAAATAAAACGTGGCTGGCGTTTTTACAAAAGAACAGCATTCTTACTCCGCACCCGGGAGAGTTTGCAAGGCTTGCTGGTAAGACAAGCACAGGTTATGATGCCTATACCCTGCAAAAAGAATTTGCTGTAAAGCATGGAGTATATGTGGTGCTGAAAGGTGCGCATACTGCAATTGCAACTCCCGAAGGAGATGTTTATTTTAATTCTACCGGCAACCCCGGTATGGCAACCGCAGGCAGTGGCGATACACTTACCGGGATAATTACAGGTTTGCTTGCACAGGGCCATTCACCAAAAGAAGCAGCCATTTTTGGGGTCTATCTCCACGGACTTGCAGGAGATATTGCCCTGCATGAAATTGGTAGTAATTCTATTATTGCGGAAGATATTACCAATTGTTTGGGGAAGGCCTTTCTTGAAATAGGAAAGTAACTTTTACTTCTTTAAATAATCCCTTTCCCCTGTCTTATAATCACAGGCTCATTTTCGGTGCAATCAACCACAGTTGATTCTTCATTATTACCATAGCCGCCATTAATAACAATGTCAACCTTGTCTTTATAGTGTTCAAATATTTCATCTGGGTCGGTGGGGAATTTGGTAATCTCATCATCGTCGTGCAATGAAGTAGAGACTATAGGGCAGCCCAGTTTTTCAACCAATTTTAATGTAACAGGATTATCGGGTATGCGCACACCAACCGTTTTTCTGCGGCTGTTCATCAGCTTGGGCAGGTTGCTGTTGGCATTTAATATAAAGGTGAACGGGCCGGGTAGGTTATGGCGCATCAGTTTATATACCGATGTGCTCATGGGCATAGTGTAATCTGTAATGTGGCTGAAGTCATGCACAATCATTGAGAATACTGCCTTGTCAACTCGTATGCCTTTAATTTTTGCCAGCCGTTCAATGGCCTTTGGTTGCAATATGCTGCAGCCCATGGCGTAAATAGTATCGGTGGGATAAATTACCACACCACCTAACTGCATAGTCTCAGCCGCATGCGATAATTTATGTTCTTCAATATGGTCAGGGAAAATGGATAGTAATTGGGACATAATTAAGTTGTTAGTCGTTAGTTCTTTAACTTTAAAGTGGCCTTTAATCCTTTCTCCTGCTGTATAAACTGAATTTCATGGTCTGCGGAGTATACCATACCCGACGGCGGCAATGGTTCCAGCTCTATTGTTCCGGTTTGCTCTTTCATGGTATCCACCAAATTCATGCGCTCGTCGTATTTCTTAGCGTAATCCGAAGTTACATTAAATTGGGTAACAGCATTATAAATGTTAAAACCAAGGCAGAGGAACAATATAGTCCATGAATATTTTACAAAAGAGGAAGAGGAATACATACCGATAAGTACAAAGCTTGTTACGAAAAATAAAAAGGTAGTGAGAGACATGAAAGTCATGGCACGTGCGGGGCCAATGTCACCCAGTAAATAGGCTATGGGCCAGTTTTGTATAAATAGCAGAAGCACCCATGCTGCAGCAAGTCCAGTTATTCGCAACATAATAATTTTTGAACCCTTGGGCATGTAATTATTATGTAAGGAAATTAACCGCCCGACATATGTAAATGGTATAGCAAACAATAAAGCGAAAGGAAGAACGAATGGCATTTTTTTAATCAGCACTATGGCTGTTAACTTGAAATTTAAGAGGAAAGAACGGCCTATACCCACATGATTAGTGTATTGCTCCCGCACATCATTCCCATGACCAAAATAAAGTACCAGTAATGCTATACTTCCGGCCAATAATGCGAGTGACAGGCCCCTGATGTTTTCCGCCCTGTTCAATGTCGGTCCAATAAATACCAGTACAAAAGTTAGCACCATGAAGCTCAAAATAATGAGCGCCGATGTTTCAGACGAGCCACCGATATAAGTGAATGAAATAAGAATCAGTGCGTAGCGAAGCAGCCTGTTAATGTTTTTATTAAACAGCATGGCGCCACCAAGGAAGAAGAATGTAATGCTCCATATATAGGTACATGCCGAACAAAGCCAGAACCATGTTTCATTTATACCCATGCACGAAAAGAAAAAGCCGTTGGTGAAAAGTATGCTTATGTTAAGCACATCTGGTGTTGAAACGGGGTAGTGGAAGAAGTGGCTGAAAATAGCTTTCAGCAACATAGAAAGGGAGAGCACAAAAGCAATAATTTCAATTAGCCCGAAAATGAAGAGGGTATATTTATATTCTATAAAGCTGAGCACAAAATGATTCAGGAAAACCGAGGCATAGCGGGTGCTCCAGTAATTATATTCCTGGACGGTACCCTTTAATACTCCGTATGTATGTACGTTCCACAGGAAATGATAATCATCTGCTGCCAGCCTGTTGTTCCATGCTACAATGACAAAGAGTGCGAGGAATGAAAGATTTGATATAAATAATACTTTCTTCATTCAGGTTCTCGCTAAGACGCAAAGGTGCATAGTTTCTGTTACATAGTTTTAATACCGAATACTCATATCATAATACTAATAAGTACCATTCCACTTACGTATAAACCATTCAGCGCTTGCTAATATAAGCAAGGCAAAAAATACCCACTTCAAATCAATAAGCGGAGCATAAGATACATGAGAATAGATAATGGATTTTATATCATCACGTTTCTCTAGGAGGTCAGGCAATTGATCAACCTGGTTGGGGAAAAGCATTTTACCACCATGCTCGCTGGCAAGTTGGTAGAGCAGGTGATGGTCAGCTATAGTATGTGTAGCCTCTAACTGCACAGGGGTAACACTGAATTCCCCTTTCTTGTCATAAAGCTGTTCGCCCACCTTTACCTTAGCCTCATATGAATATTGGCCCGCCTGCAACTGACCTGCATTAAGGTGATAGGCATTTGATGTGCGGTTGAATGTGAATGAGAAATTCTTTCCGGTTGAATTGGTAATTACTATGTTCACTTCAGGGTCGTTTATAAGCTGGTAACTAGGGTTGTAAAGCTCCGCATCCATCTCTATAGGTTCATCTTCTTTGAAGCTGTTAGGGCAATGTATACGGAAGAAACTCTTATCATCTTTTACAGCAAGGTATTGAACGGTTTTAGTAATAAGCTCATCAAAAAATAAATGATTTTTATGGTCCTCGAAATCCTGCAATTTCCACCTGAAAAGCCCTTCACCTGCAATAACACATATTTTGGAATTGCCCGATGAATTAAAGGCTATTAAAGGATAATTTGTAGTGACGCTCTGTATCTTCTGGAAGAACAACACATTCATCGACGGGCTTACCTGGTAACCGGTAGCAAATGGAGCTGAAAGGGCGGGGAGGTGGCTGACATAATTCCGGAAGTCATCGCTGATGGTGAACAATGAAAAATTGGGTGCTGCAGAAGCTTCTGCATCGCTGGTGCGGTTACCGAATGAATTAATTTTTAAACCTGTGTTCAGTTGGTTAAATGCATTGAGGTTCGACTGGCTACCCAATATGTAAACGACAGGTAAGTTCAGTTTTTCGGCATCCTGTAATACCTGCGTCATGGCATTAGATGAAGAGGGCAACTGGTTTAAAATTATAAGGCAATATTTATTCAATGGGCCGTGAAATTTGTCGGGTGTGCTTGTTTCAGCTTCAAAGCCATCGGTAGTATTAATACTTTCGGTAATAGCTGCCACATCAGGGTGAGGGGAAGAAAGAATGAGTATATGTTGTTTCTGGTCAAGTATACGTATATAAATATCCTGCCTGTTATTGGTCAGGTTTTCTTCTCCTTCAACAGGGTCGAGTTTTATTACATAATGTTTTAACCCAGCCGATTTTGCAGTCAGTTGCACAGGTACACTTAAGTGGAATGTGGAAGAGTTAAACGCAATTGGCTTTACAAAGAGTTTGTTTTCATTGCTGCCATCTATTTCACTTACTGTAAGGGTCGAGGTTTTTCCTTCCAGTTTCTGCGCATCTAAAATAACCTGCAATGGAAATGTGTTACCAAGGTAAGCGGTAGGGTTATAGTCCACCTTGGTTACTATGGCGTCGCGCTTAACAGTGGTGTCACCCATGGCAATGGTATATATATTGCATTTCAAGGGGCGCGCTGCATATAGCGGGTTGAAGCCCTTGTTGTATATACCGTCTGAAGCAATAATAACAGCACCTAAATTCTTTCCGTAATAGCGGCGGTTAACGGCGTCAAACAAAGATGATATGTCAGTCTCTTTTTCGGAAAAGGAGAAGTTCATACTGTCTGCCACTTCATTACCAAACGACATTACCCGTATATCGAATTTGGCCGATAGCTGGTTAATTACTTTATCCCAGCTTGCAGGATAAGCATGTTTGTAAAAAGCAGAATCTTTTCCTGCTACAATAGATGCCGAATTATCATGCGCAATAATAATAATAGGCTTCTCCGTTGTGTTTTTCGAATTACGTATTAACGGAGAAAGAAAAAGAAAAACAATGAGAGTTACCAATACAAAACGAAGTGCGGTCAGTGTCCATTTCAGTGCCGGGTGAAGCTCTTCAGTGCGCTTATCTTTATAATAAAAAGCAAGCGCATAAATTACACCTGCCAGCGGGCAGAGTAGTAATAGCCATGCAGAATATGGAATAGTAAACGACAAGTTTTTTAAGTTAGCATGCCACCGCATACCTGCAGTACCTGTCCTGTAATATATGCAGAGTTATCAGATGCCAGAAAAGCAACAGCATTAGCCACATCTTCGGCAGTGCCGCCACGTTTTAGTGGAATAGATTCCCTCCATTGTGCAACCACTTTTTCGTCAAGGGCGCCTGTCATTTCCGTTTCTATAAAGCCGGGGGCAACAGCATTGCAGCGTATGTTACGTGAACCCAATTCTAATGCTATTGATTTGGTGAATCCTATAATACCCGCTTTTGATGCTGCATAATTAGATTGCCCCGCATTACCGCGAATACCTACGACCGATGTAATATTGATAATAGAGCCCTTGCGTTCTTTAAGCATAGGGCGCTGTATTGCTTTAGTAAGGTTAAACACCGATTTAAGGTTGGCTTTTATTACAGCATCAAATTGCTCTTCAGTCATGCGCATAAGCAAGCCATCTTTGGTAATGCCTGCATTATTCACCAGTATATCTACTTTGCCAAACTCAGCCAGCACATCGGTAACCAATTGTTCAGCCGCTTTATGGTCTGCCGCATCAGAATGGTATGCTTTGGCTTTCACACCTTTGGCTTGCAGTTCCGCTTCCAGTTCTTTCGCTTTTGCCTCCGATGAAAGGTAGGTAAAAACCACATTAGCGCCGTCTTCAGCAAGTTTTAACGCAATACCCCTGCCAATGCCACGAGATGCACCCGTTACAATTGCTGTTTTGTTTTCTAAAAGTTTCATAAATAAAATATAAATTATATTATTGATAACATATTTTGGCGATGCCGCTGATAAAGAAAATTGCACTACATTTGATTACCAAAAGTAACATAAAAAAACCTCTTGCGTGAAAAAAATAGGACTACTTATAGCTTTAACGGTTATTTCATTTTATGCCCAAGCGCAAAGTTTTGAAGTAGGCTTTCGCTACCTTGGTATTTCCAATTGGTTTTTTAATGGCAATGTAAGTAACGGCAATAGTTATGTGGTTGAAAACTACCAGGGGGTATACTCATACGCATATGGTTTACAGTTAGCATATAATTTCACCGACCATACCGGCATCGAAACAGATATAATGCTTGCCAAGCTTTCACAAACATATAATGGCAGTTTTAATACGAATGGGGTTCTACCGGAGGGCCCTCAGTATAAGGAAGATGAGGAATTTAACTCGAATGTGGCAGCAAAAATTACCCAGATACCCATATTTTTCAGGTACTTATATGGTAATGGCCAATACATGGCAATAGGCCCTGAGATTGGCATTGTTACCGACGCCAATTATTCAATTACATATACAGGGGCGCCTCCAAATTCGCCGTCAACAGCCAACTACGATGTGGCAAATTATTTTGCCAGTACATATATAGCGGGGGTTCTTTCATTTGGCAATAATATAAGGATTTCTCACCAGCTATTCTTTAATATCAATCTGCGTGTTTCATACGATTTCAGTGATTTAAAAGGTGTTGATGCCGTTGGCCAGAACCTGAATGGCGATCTGTATTCGGGCAGTTCACCATTTTATTCAGGTTACAAAGCCACCCATGCAGCATCGGCTTCATTTGGCCTTGCCCTTATTTACCGTTTCGGCCACGATTTTTAATCATCATTTATGCGATTTACACAAATACCTTACCAAAGGCCTGATATAGGTACCTTATCGGGAAAAATCAATTCTCTTATTAAAGAGTTCAATGCCGCTGATTTAGCCGGGCAGATAAAAATTGTTGATGAAATCAATAAACTACGTAATCACTTTGAAACCCTCTACGCTTTTGCCAGCATACGTTATACCCAAGATACATCGAACGAACAATACCAGCAGGAACAGGATTTTTTTGATGCTAACGAACCGGCCTATACAGGCCTGATTACAGAGTTCTATAAAGCGCTGGTTACTTCGAAGCATAAAGTTGAACTGGAAAAGAAATTCGGCGCCCAGTTTTTCCGCATTGCAGAAATGAGGCTAAAGACCTTTTCACCAGAAGTAGAAGAGGACCTTGTAAAGGAAAACAAACTCAGCAGCGAATACACCAAGCTTATTGCATCGGCTCATATTAAGTTCGATGGGAAGGAACTTAGCCTTTCGGAGTTGTCGCCTTATCTCACTTCAGCAAACCGCGATACAAGACGTGATTCTAATAAAGCAAAGTATGGCTTCTTTATTGAGAAATCGGCTGAGCTTGACAGGTTATATGACGGACTTGTAAAGCAGCGTACCGCCATAGCCCGTAAACTTGGTTTTAAAAACTTTACGGAACTGGCGTACATGCGTCTTATGCGTAGCGATTACGATGCCAAAATGGTGAAGTATTACCGCGAGCAAATTCAGAAATATATTGTGCCCTTAGTTACCGAGCTTAAAAAGAAACAGGCAAAACGCCTTGGGCTAGATAAACTGAAATATTACGATGAGGCCCTGCTATTTAAGAGCGGCAATGCACGTCCTAAGGGCGATGAAAAGTGGATTGTAGACAGGGCAACCCAGATGTATAACGAGCTTTCCCCGAGGACATCGGAGTTTTTTAAATATATGCTCGACAACGAGTTAATGGATTTAATGTCGCGCAAGAATAAGGCGGCCGGCGGATACTGTAGTTTTTTGAACGAATATAAAAGCCCTTTTATTTTTGCCAACTTCAATGGCACTTTGCACGATGTAACGGTACTTACCCATGAAGTGGGGCATGCATTCCAGGGTTATTCAAGCCGAGATTATACTATACCTGAATATTACTTCCCTACCTACGAGGCTTGTGAAATTCATTCCATGAGCATGGAGTTTCTCACCTGGCCCTGGATGAAGCTTTTCTTCGAAGAAGGCACCGACAAGTTCCTCTTTGAGCATTTATGCGGGGCATTGCAGTTTTTACCTTATGGTGTATCTGTAGATGAGTTTCAGCATTGGGTATATGATAACCCGGATGCTACCCCTGAAGAGAGGAAGCAGCAATGGAGAAATATTGAAAAGAAATACCTGCCTCACCGCGATTACGATGATAATAAGTACCTGGAAGAAGGTGGTTTCTGGCAACAACAAGGGCATATATACAACAGCCCTTTCTATTACATAGATTATACTCTTGCCCAGGTTTGTGCCCTGCAATTCTGGAAACGCTCTAACGATGACCGAAAGTCGGCTTTGGAAGATTACCAGACCCTTTGTAATGCAGGCGGCAGCCAATCGTTTTTAGAATTGGTGAAGCTGGCAAAACTGAAATCTCCTTTTGAAGATGGCTGCCTGGAGAATGTTACCAACGAAGCCAGTAAATGGATTGCTTCGGTGGATGATAGCCATTTAAACTAAAGCGCATCAGCCACAATAAAGGTACTGCCACCTACAAAAACCAAATCGGCTTTGGTTGCGTTCTGTTGTGCAGCCGCGACAGCTTCCTTTACGCTATTATAGCACAATCCTTTCAGCCCATAGCGCAATGCTTCCGCTTGCAAGGTGTTAACATCAAGCGCCCTTGGAATGTTTGCTTTACAGAAATAATAGGTGGCATCTTTAGGTAACAGTTTCAATACACTATCAGCGCTTTTATCGTTCACCATGCCAAAAACAAAGTGCAGGTGCTTATGCGGAGTTATTTTTATTTGCTCCAATATTTCTTTAATACCTGCTTCATTATGGCCTGTATCTGCAATAGTCAGCGGACTTTGTGAAAGTATTTGCCATCGGCCCAATAAACCGGTTTGCGAAACAACTCTTGCAATCCCATCTTTAACATGCTCCATACTAATCTTATGCCCAACTTTATTCAATATGTCAACCGTAGCCAGAACTGTACAAATGTTTTTCTGCTGGTACATGCCATTTAGCTCTGAATGAAGATCCTGTATATAAGGCTTGCCGTTTTTCAATACATTCAATTCAAGATAGAGTTTGCCATTTTCATTTACACCACTGGCATTAATAGTTGTGAATATGGTATCGGCAAAGGTTATTTCTGAGAGAGATTGCCCTGCCATTTCCATAAAAACCTCTTTTGTTTCAGTTTGTGTTTCACCAATCACCACAGGCTTACCCGGTTTTATAATACCGGCTTTTTCGTATGCTATTTTTTGCAAAGTGTCTCCCAAAAAGAACATATGATCAAGGCTTATATTGGTAATGACTGATACTAACGGGTCAACAATATTGGTGGAATCTAACCTGCCGCCAAGGCCTGTTTCAATAACAACTATCTCACATTTTTTCTTAGCGAAATAGTGAAATGTCATTGCTACACTTAATTCAAAGAAGGAACAATCTATACGCTCTATTAATTCTTTGTAGGTGTTTACAAAATCAATCACCTCTTTTTCCGGAATTGGCTTGCCGTTTATTTTGATACGTTCCTTAAAATCTTTCAGATGAGGAGAAGTGTGCAGTCCGACATTTTTATATCCTGCGCTCTGTAAAATTGAAGCCAGGTAATGTGATGTAGAGCCTTTGCCATTTGTACCTGCTATGTGTATTACCGAAAGCTTTTCCTGGGGATTTCCGAGCGCGTCGCAAAGGGCAATAATATTATCTAATCCCGCTTTATAAGCAGGCGCTCCCACCCTTTGAAAGATTGGCAGGCGTGCATACAGGTAGTCTATTACTTCGCTGTATGTATTCATAGCAGTAGAATTAAAATTGCTTAGCGGAAAATACCGGTAAACTTCTCTCCCACAGTATTTATCCATCCCCTGAACATTGAGGATGTATTAAACGGAGCAGAGATATTTCCCTGTACATCTATGGAGATAAGGCCGCCTTCGCCACCAAGCAAAGCCACTTTCTTCATGGCTTCTGCAGTCGCTTGTGCAAGGGGCAGGTTTTTGTATTCCATCAACGCAGAAATATCGTACGCCACTACATTGCGGATAAAGTATTCTCCCTGCCCTGTGCATGATACGGCACAGGTTTTGTTATTGGCATAAGTGCCGGCACCTATAATGGGCGAATCGCCTACACGGCCAAATTTTTTATTATTTACTCCACCGGTTGATGTAGCGGCAGCAAGGTTCCCTTGGTTATCTAAGGCTACGGCTCCAACGGTGCCAAATTTTTTTTCACTTTCCGGTAAAGTATCACCCGACCAGGAGTAATTTACTTCCTTGTTTTTAGTGGCCAGCCATTGCTGGTGGCGGTCTTCATCGTAAAAATAAGATGGCTCAACTATTTCAAGGCCACACTCTTTGGCAAATTTTTCCGCTCCCGCGCTGGCCAGCAGCACATGCTGCGATTTTTCCATTACCGCGCGAGCACAGGTTATAGGGTTGCGTATGGTATGTACTTCGGCAATTGCGCCCGCTTTCAAAGTTTTGCCATTCATAATGGCGGCATCCATTTCGTTTACGCCATCGTTGTTAAACACCGAGCCTTTGCCTGCATTAAAAAGAGGGCTGTCTTCCAATACACGTACTGCAGCTTCAACAGCATCAATAGCTGATCCACCTTTACCAAGTAAGCTATAACCCGCTTCCAGGGCTTCTGATAATTTTTCGTTGTATGCTTTTTCTTTTTCGGGCGTTACTGTACCTGTCATCAGGCCGCCCGCGCCGCCATGTATAGCTATTGCGAAATTTCCCATATTGGTAGTAGGAAGTATAAATTTTAAACGCTGTCAAAAGTAGGAAATTTTATCGCACTACTTTCGTATTTTCGTGATGTGAAAAAAATATTTCTGCCTTCTCACTATATCAACTATTTATTCAAAGCCAAAGGGCTTCATGGCACTCACTCTGCTTTTGTGTATGAGTTGTACGAAAAGGTTATTGGAAATAATGTTTCCTATTACGACTTTGCTCCCATAGAACACTTACGGCACACGCTATTGCAGTCGACGGAAGTGATTGATGTGGTTGATTTTGGAGCCGGAGCCGGTGGCAGCACAAAGCGTAAAGTGAGCGATATTGCAAAGCGGTCGTCTATTCCTGAAAAACAGGGGCAGTTGCTGTTCAGGCTGGTAAATTTTCTGCAACCAAAAACTATGTTGGAGATGGGTACATCATTGGGTATAAGTACATTGTACCAGGCCAAGGCTTGCCCAACTGCAAACTTTATTACCATGGAAGGCAGCCCGCAGACAGCTGCAATAGCAACCCGCAACTTTGGGTTGCTAAAAGCAATCAATATAAAACAGGTAACAGGAAATTTTGATGAAACCTTGCCCGCCGTTTTAAAAAGCATTCCTTCACTCGATTATGTGTTCTTCGACGGCAACCATCGCAAAGAGCCTACGCTTAACTATTTCCATCAGTGCCTGCCATTGGCAAGCGATAGTGCTGTATTCATTTTCGATGATATCAGGTGGTCGCAGGGCATGTATGAAGCATGGCAGGAGATAATAAAAGAACCGATTGCAACTGTTACTATCGACTTATTTTCATTTGGCCTGGTATTTTTCCGCAAGGGGCAGGTAAAGCAGCATTTTATTATGAAATTCTAAATAGTAGTATATTTACAAAGATAGAGCAAACTACTTCTATTTACTGTGATCATAAAAAGATATGTCAATGAAAAACCCGGTTTTAAAATGGATGTTGCTTGTACTTTGTTCAATATACTCTATTGAAGCTTCTTCGCAAGCATTAAATAAGGGCTCCTCTGTTACGAAGTGGGTTGCAGGAAACCCATTTGAAAATAATGTGTTTATTGAAAATAAAGGGCAGTTTACGGAAAAGATTAATAATGGACAGCCTTCAAAGTATTATAGTAGAAAGGGAAGAACTCGAATGTATTTTTCTGATGGTTCAGTTATACTGCAATGTGATAGTATAAGATATTCTGAAAAGGAATCGAATTCAGGTGATAATATAGAGGAAGAAGAGAATAATAGCATTAAGCGGATACCTGAACACTTAACAATTTCATTTAAGGGCTCAAACCCTGGAGCCAAAATAGAAGTATTGGATCCTGTTAGTGAGTATTTTACATATGAAGACCCGGCGGATAAGTCCGGGCATTCCGGCATTATAGCTCATGCTTGGCAAAAACTGATTTATCATAACATTTATAATAATATTGATATAGAGTTTTACTACCCTGAGAATAAAGAGGGGATAGAATATGATATAATTATAAACCCGGGTGGAAATGTTTCTGATGTAAAAATGGTATATTCTGATAATACCCTGCTTAAACTTTCCGGTCAGGATATGCAAATTTTTTCACCTTGCCTTAACCTTATAACCCATGCACCGATTGCTAAAAATGGAATTGATAATAATGTAAAAACTAAAATTCTGGTAAATAAGAACACTGTTTCGTTCCAAACAGACTTGTATGATAATACTAAACCTTTGATAATTGACCCTTGGGTTACCGGAGTAAGTTTCGGAGGTTCAAATAAAGTTTTTGATATTGATTATGATTACCTGGGTAACGTTTATGTGGGCGGCGGTGATAGAAATATTGGGTACTTTGTACTAAAATATAATAGTAGCGGAAAGCTCCAATGGACATATTCTGCTCCCTTTTCATGCAATTATTATGGAGCTTTTACATTAGACCGGCGCAATGGGACATCTTATTTTGCCCAATGCTGGAATAATGATAATATTGTTAAGGTAGATAATATAGGCCTGCAAACGGCTATGTTCAATAATTCGGGTCCTTTACTTGAGATATTCAAGCTGAAATTCGATTATATCAATAATCAGGTAGTTATAGGTGGTGGTAATCTTGCATACACTTATCAAGCCGGAACTATTGATACTTCATTAACTAATCTTATTCCTGTTAATGTTCTAAGTGCAACATTATTCCATCACGATATGTGCCTACTTGCTTTAGATGGAGCAGGCAACGCCTATATGGCTCCTGCAAAGGCATTGGGACCTGACTCAGCTAATTTCGATAATGTTTTATTAAGGCTGCAATTGCCATTGCTGGTACCCACAATATATATGGTACCGGACGGATATCATTTTGTAGAGTGCTCTTCAATTGGATATTACCCGCCAACAACAACTAATGGATTTAATGGCATGGTTGCCAATAATTCAACTGTAGTAACGTATGATGGGGAAACATTGAAAAAATGGATGACTCCTACGGGTGCCTTTGTGAAAAGTACTGTGGTGACAACTACCCCTTTTAAATGCGGCGGACTGGATATGGATTGTCAGGGGAATTTATATGTAGGTGATAATAATGAAGTGGTTGAATATGACTCTACACTAGATACTCTTTTAACAAGTATATCGTGTGCAGATACAGTTTATGGATTGGCAGTATCCACCCAGGGCGAATTATATACATGCGGTAACGGTTTTGTACAGGAAAGTTCAATCCCGGTATGTTCGATAGCACCTCCCGAATCATCATGTGCAAATATTTTCATACCCGATGCATTTTCTCCTAATAATGATGGCCAAAATGATATTCTATACGTGCGTAGTGAGTGCATAAAGACAATTGTTTTTGAAATATTTGACCGATGGGGCAATAAAGTATTTGAAACAAATAGTGAAAGCATTGGCTGGGATGGTACATATAGAGGGAAACCGATGAATACAGGCACTTATGTGTATTACCTCAATGCGACCCTGTTCAACGGATCTACAGTTGAGAAGAAAGGAAATGTTACTTTAGTAAGGTAACAAAATGAATATTTAACGGTGACCTGTTAAATTCAAAATTGTAATAGTAAGTTGAATTCCCCGCACTTGCCTATATTCGCATAATATTATGCAGGGAGAGAATATAATTGAGTTGATTGATATTAGTAAGGTCTACCAGATGGGCACTGAAACTATTCATGCCCTGCGTTCGGTAAATCTTACCATAAAGAAGAATGAATACGTTGCCCTTATGGGGCCATCGGGTTCGGGTAAGTCTACATTAATGAATGTGCTTGGCTGCCTTGACACACCCAGCGATGGACAATATATACTCAATGGCATTTCAGTAGATAGAATGCTCGATAACGACCTTGCTGAAGTACGTAATAAACAAATTGGTTTTGTGTTCCAGACCTTTAACTTGCTGCCCCGTTCAACAGCGTTGGAGAATGTTATGTTACCCATGGTATATGCAGGCATAAGCGCCGCAGATAGGAAGACAAGGGCAGAAGAAGTACTTAACCAGGTTGGACTGAAAGGCCGTATGACGCATAAACCCAATGAATTATCAGGCGGACAAAGACAGAGGGTTGCCGTAGCGCGTGCATTGGTAAATCACCCTGCCATAATACTTGCCGACGAACCAACCGGTAATCTTGACTCAAAAACCTCGGTGGAAATTATGGCCCTGTTTGAGGATATACATAAAAAAGGCAATACTATTGTATTAGTAACACACGAAGAAGATATTGCCCGCTATGCTCACCGCATTGTCCGACTTAAAGACGGCAATGTAGAATCAGATGAGGTGAATGAAAAGCCTATTCTGGCTACTGTTTAAAACGGTAGTCCCTCTTTTATCTTTTCGAGGTACTTTCTATGTAATCCTTTAATTCCTTATCAGCTTCATTAACCATTTCTATGCATTGGGTTGTCGGCATGGCATCAACATTCTGCAGCCCATCAAACAAAGGCCTTAGCTTTCCTTCAATAGCGCCATATTCTGCAAGGTCATGATTGGCAGGAGAATTTCTCACTGAAGCTGAATCTTTCCCTGCGAGCTCTTTAGTCGCCTCAGCTTTCTTGCCTAAAATAATCATCCTATCCTTGTAACATATAAAGGAAAGAGTAAACTGTTGTAATAATGCATTATGCGTTGCTTTAACCCTCGGGTCCATTTTTACAATAAGCGGTTGAGTGAATTTTTTGCCATCTACAGTTAAAGTAACGGTATATTTTCCCGGCATTACCCAAGGTGCGGTAGCTTGTGGTGCGGTTTCCCCCACTATAGCGGATATAGGATATTCAGCAGGCACATTGAGAGGCGCATAACGCATATCCCATAAAAATCGGTGAGAACCTGAATCGGCTGAAAGTATTTGCTGCGGCCTTACCCAGTACAATGGAATATTTACCGCAGGAATTTTGTACATGCTGTCTTTGCTGCTATAATGGCGCACAATACTTCCTGGAGAATCTGTAATATCAAGTGTAACTTCTCCTTTCACATTGTCTTTCAGATAGTAGTCAATTATAGCACCATCAGGCGGATTTTTCCCGGCAGGTTCGTCGCCAGGCAAAGGAGTATCGGGCCACATATCCCAACGTACACGGTAAGCAGGTGCAGGTTTATAAAGAATAGCTTTTTCTTTTATTGTTTCTGCAGTGAGTTGTCTCAGCGGAGTAATGTCATCCAGTATCCAGAATGAACGCCCATGTGTAGCAACAACCAGGTCGTTATCTTTTATTATTAAATCGCGTATGGATGTGGCAGGCATGTTCAGCCTGAGTGATTGCCAGTGTTCGCCATCATCGAAGGAGACAAATACATTGCGTTCCGAACCCGCGAACAATAGTCCTTTCCTGATAGGGTCTTCTTTCACAACATTTATTGGCGCTTCAGGCAAACCGTTTACAATTTCTTTCCATGTTTTTCCACCATCGGTTGTTTTATAAATATGCGGGTGCATATCGTCAAGCTTTATGCAGTTGACTGCTGCATAAGCAGTATTCACATCGGTATGGCTGGCATCCATTAACGATATTTTATTCCAGCATGTAACAGAAGGCGGAGTTACATTGGTCCATGTTTTGCCACCATCGCGGGTAACCTGTATATAACCATCATCGGTTCCTGCCCAAATGGTGTTGCTGTCAATAGGCGAGGGGGCAAGGGTGTAAATAACTCCCCGCCTTTTCTGTGTTTTCATGCTGTCGGCGCTGTATACGCCAACGCTTTTAGGAATATCGTAAGTAGTGCGGGTAAGGTCAGGGCTTATTACTTTCCATGAGTTGCCGCCATCTGTAGTTTTGAAAACTACATTGCCTGCAAAGTAGAGTGTCTTATTATCAATTACCGAGAACATCATGGGTGCGGTGCGCAGGAATCTGTATTTGCCCGAATGAGTAGGGTCGGGAGAAATATCCTGCACCTGTCCCGTATGTTTATCATATTTCGAAATCTTTCCACCATAAATAATATTGGGGTCCTTAGGGTCAGCTATCACATACCCATATTCCTCAGCAGATACAGGGTGCCAGTTAGCAAAGGTTATTTGCCCGTCATTGCCACGCGATGCAATGCCCACCGAGCCACTCTCCTGTTGCCCGCTATACACATTATAAGGAAAAGCATTGTCGGCACTTACGTGATACAACTGTGCTGTAGGCTGGTTATACCATGAGCTCCATGTTTCACCACCGTTTAAGGTTACTGCAGCACCTTGGTCGCCTGCCAGCAGCATTATGTTCGTGTTATCGGGGTTAATCCACAGCCTGTGGTAGTCATCGCCGCCCGGTGCGCCTTTAAAACCTGTCCATGTTTTACCGGCATCAACTGATTTCCATACCACTACGTTTACATCATAAACTATGTCAGCATTCTTAGGGTCGGCTTTTATTTCTGCAAAATCATCGCCCCTGTCCCAAAGGCGCATATCATCACTCAACTTAATCCATGAGTTACCGCCATCATCGCTTCGGTATTCTCCTCCACCTTTTTTCGAGTATATTGTAGCGTATAGGCGATTATGATTGCTGGGTGCTATGCAAAAGCCTATTCGTATCTGGCCATCTTGCGAAGTAGGTAAACCGGTGGTAAGTTTTTTCCAGGTGGTTCCTCCATCTTCCGATTTATATAGGCCGCTATTAGGGCCCGTCAGGTCGCAATTTTCCCAGGGACCCTGCCTCATTTCAGATAAATCGGCGTAAACAATTTTTGAATCAACAGGGTCGATGGTTACCTGTATAGCGCCAGTGTTTTCATCAATGAATAAAACTTTGGTCCATGTCTTTCCTCCATCTGTACTGCGGAACACACCTCTTTCTTCATTGGGTCCGTAAGGGTGCCCGAGTGCAGCTACAAAAACAATATTTTCATCTTTGGGGTCAACGGCAAGGCCGCCTATTTGCTGGGCATTTTTCAATCCCATATTGGTCCAAGTCTTACCTCCGTCTGTCGATTTATATATTCCATCACCAACCGATAAATCGGGCCGCTGAATACCTTCACCACTGCCCACATATATTACATCGGGGTTCGATTGTGCAACTGCTACATCGCCAATTGAGCCCGTGGATTGGTCATCGAACAGAGGTTGCCATGTTCTTCCTGCATCATTGGTTTTCCAAACACCACCATCATTCACCCCCATATAGTATACGTTGGGCTGCCCAACCACACCGCAGGCGCCTACAGTGCGCCCTCCGCGGAAAGGGCCGATCATTCTCCATTTCATGCAATTGAAAAGAGAAGGGTTATAGGTTTGAGCGAACAGAGTGGATGTGCAAAAAGTAATGCTGAATATGGAGAGTAAAATCCGTTGATGTTTACAATTCATGTGCTAATGTAAATTTTAGTTTAAGGGTATAAACCTACCATTTATTTGGCATTCCATTCGCTTTTTACAGCATCTAAATAAATGAAGGCAGCCCTGCTAAGGGTGTCATTACGGCTTTCCGTAAGGCTTTTAATTAAATCGGAATAGGAGTGGAGGAAGAGCAAGTCGGTTCGTGCTAATTGGGTGCTGTCTTCCATGGCATAAAAACTTGCAAGGCGTTCATCACTCAATTTGCTGCTATACTCAGGAACGTAGCGGGTATGGTTTCCATCCCATCTGTACGTAACAATGTCAGAATCATTTATAATGTTCCTGAAAGTATCGTAGTAAGTGTCTGAATCACTTTGAATATTCAGGCTTACAGAATAGTTCATTTTTATTTTAAGGGGATCGGTGCCAATTATTTTTGCATCTAAACCATATATACGGGCTTGTTCTGTTATTAATTCGTTTGAGGTTCCCTGCACCACATTAAGAACAGGAGTTAATGTATCAGATATATATTTAAAGAAATAGTAATGGAACCAGGCTAAGCCTGCACCTTCTCCAAAACATTCTTTGTAGAATACGTAAATATCACCGCTATTATCAGCATAACTGTCTATATCGGGGCCAAAGCGATAAAAGCAATAATGCCTTGCAATTAGTTTGTTGCCGTGGAAGAAATAGAAGGTGCCATCCCATATATTTTCCGGGGAACTGGTAATCTGTATAGCATAATGTTTATACGCTAATGTATCTTCGTCAAACGGATAGAATCTAAGATAGAGCGAATCTTTTGTTTTCTTTTCTGTCTTTGTAATTTTCAAATTTGGGAATATCTTTTTCGCAAGCCAAATTGATATGGCGCCTTTCCGGCAAGACTTTTTCAGCCCTGCAAATTCATTTGCTGTAAGTTCAATACTCAGGTTCTCTATCGATTCCTCTGAATCTACGGGAAACTTTACTGTATCACACAAAGCCAAGCCTGCATTAAGCGAATCAAGAACATTTTTAACTGATATATGACTGATTGAATCAAGAAAGGCAAGCAACTCCTTTTTTGAATGCTTTAAACGAAGGGGTGCAAGAGGAACGGGTTGTTTTTTTGAAGTAGGTATAACGCCGTCAACCGACTTTTTTGCTGTATCCTTTTTTATTACTTGTGTTGAATTGGCTTGTTCGTTGTTTGATGAATTATGGCAGCCCAACAAAAGAAAGGCAAAAGTGAATATATAAATGCCCGTTCTCATTCAAGTGATACGTTGCTTCTAATTTCCTCCGTTATCTGTCTCGAATTTGCGTAAGAAAATGGTCTTTTTATTCGATGTAGATACGTTGAAGGTATATTTGCCTTTATCTGTTTTGGTTTCCCTCTTATCCGGTTTTAATGATGAAATGGCAGTCAGGAAATCGTTATTAGACGATTGCACCTGCATAAATCCGTTAACATAATTGAAGTAATACCAGTGTTGAGGGTCGAGTTCAAGGTAAATATTAATTTCATCGGCTCCGCGTTTCTTCTTGAATTCTATCTTGCCGTCAACCAGTTTATTTACCATGGTTTTACCTACACTGCCCACACCAATTTTACCTTCCGATACATACGAGCGTGTCTGGTTGTTCCATTTTAAATTGAGCTGGCTGAAGTATAAGGAGCTTTGTAATTCTTTCGGTATTTTCTTGGCTACACCATAAAGCGTTACCTGCGATATGAATTTATCGGCAATATCTTTACCCATCAATGTGCGCAAATCTTTCTGCAAGTCGCCTTTTGTAAAATCAAGCGGCTTAAGTGTACCCATATTGGTAAAGTCGGTAGCCATTTTATCAAGTGCCCCATCATCAAACATAAAGTTGAGCAATACCATTACCCTTGCCATCACAGAATCGGGCACCAGGTAGTCGGTAACATCGCCAACGGTTTGCATATCCACATTTCCATAGTCGGGGCCAAGTTGCATAATACCTTCCGCGTAAATTACACAACGGCGGGTGTCGAGGCTAACATAATTTCCCGGCAACGATTGTTCTATAAGTTTTTCTGTGGTTGATATGCGGTATTGCTGGCTAGGCTTGTCGAAAGTTAAATAACCACTATCGGGCACCAGGACATTATCTTTCTTGCCGTTAATCAGCGGAGATAAAAAGGCACCGTACATGTGCATAGAGTCAGTTACAGCCAGTATTGGCGAAGCTGCAAGGGCTACGCCGGTCTCATTTACAGGATTACTTACAATGGGTATCTGCACATTGTTAGGGTCAATCTGCGATGCAAACTTCACCCATGCAATTTTTATTTCATTGCACTGGTGCATTATGCGGGCCACCCCATCGAAGTATAGGTGCGAGTTGCTGGCTTTAAGCGTTACCCCGCCATGGTAGCTGAAGTTAGGGCTAAGGTTAAAGTGGGCCGTGTCAGGTATTGTTGTATTGGCCACTGTTTGGTGGGTCGTATCCACGTGTATATTATTAAAGAAGATAGCTTTCGAATTCTTTATTTCATCCACATAGTCATAAAATCCTGATCCGCTATAATTTATACGGGAAGTAATGGTCAGGTCAGCGTTATATATATGGTGATACTTGGTTACAGTGTTCGCTTCTATCTTAGCACGTACCAGTGGCTCCATTACAGCATTTTTGTGTATGTATAATTTTCCGCTGTCCGGGGTAATACGTGCATCGGCCACATCAATAAACGGAACTTTTTGTGCTGTAATAAGGTAATCTTTCAGGCTGAAACGGGCGGAGGGGGCAATAAACTGCAATGAGTCCTGTTTAGGGTCGACGGATATAAATTTAGCACCGGAGAATTGTAACTCCTTGCCCTGGTTCTCGGCAGTTTGTTTTTTTGATGAACTTAATTCAATGGCATCCTGGTTCATATACCATTTAAACTCGTCCATGAATGCTATGTATTCATTCACGGGGAACTTCACCATTGAGCCACCTCCGTTTGATTTAAAATCGCCCATTTTCTTGTCAAAATCAACATCGGCACTCATGTTCGTGGTTCCGAATGCTATGTTTGAGTTATCTACTGCCTCCAGGCTGAAGTCTGATGTATCGGCCGTAAATTTATGATCGTAGAATTTGATAACTTTTGACGTCAGGCTGGCTCGCAGAAAGTCTATTTCGCCTCCACCTGTAAGCAGGTCAGGAGTAAGGACTAACAAGCCATGGAAAATGCTTTCGTTTGTATAGCAGAAGAAGGGGTATTTTATGTCGTGTATATACATGTGGTCCAGTTTCGGCATCCAGTGTTCATATACGGTATCGCCCTTAAGTGGAGGGAATTCGGGCTGGGTCTTCTGCTCATTAATTACGAAATTGTTAGCTGTGGCATTCATGGAATCAGGGAAGAAGGTAAAGTCGTTTGACTTTGAAACAGATGTTACATAATTAATAGTTCCATCGCCTTTCAGTCCCTGGTTACTCAATTTCAGCTTGCTGAAAAACTTACCTTTACCTCCGTAAAGTGCAATACCGTCGGCCGGCGCATCATGCACAAAGCCAAGCGAATAGTCAGGCTGCAACCTGAGTGTTTCCCTCATTTCGGGCACTATATCAGCCGAAGCAAATGTACCGTCGAAGTGTAATCCTGCATTGGTAAACCTTCCCAAGCTGTCGATAACAAACGGGTCGAGTTTGAAGTAGAAATTGTCTTTCTTGTAAACACCTTTCTGTATAGTACTCTTATTATAGAATACAAATGAGTTTGTATCACTGGTTAGTATAGGGTACTGGTGAAATGGTTTTATCCCCGATTTATTAGTCGGGTCGTCAAGGGCAATTTCACCGCTTACGTGTTCAAGCGTACTTTTTACAGTTACCAGGTGGGTGTTACCCTGGGCATCTTTGTCAAACGATTCGGCCCGTAACCGTATGGAGTCAACATTACTGAATTTGACTTTAAAATCATCGTATTTAAATTCGAAGCGTTTGCCATAAAAATCGAAACGTCCTGCGTGCACATTACCGGCAAATGTGGCATCGCGGTTTTTGTGCAGTACCACCTGTCGGTCCTTCGGGAATATATAAACGTTTTCAGAATCGCTCACTACCACCACTTTTATACCATTAAGTGTAATATCATTGGTCAGCAGGTCGAATACACCATTGTCTACTCCTCCTCCCGGGTCTTCAGAGTGGTAATCCAGTACATCATAATCTGTCTTACGGGTTTTATCGGTAATAAACCTGGTAAGCCTGTCGCGCAACTGCACCATATCGTTCGGAATGTCATATGAAAGCATTCCCACGGTTGCCAGTTTCATAATCATAGGGCGCATATCATCTGAAGTGGTATGCATATAGGTTGCAATATCAGTAACAGCGAAAGGTTTTCCGCCAACCGATTTGGAATATTGCGCTATGGCCTGTATAACATTAGTCCCGTCCGCCGCGGTGAACTTATCGAAAAGTTCAGGCCGGAAAAAATCGACTGATTCAAAGTCAGCCACACTTTTTGAGGCGCCTTCCAGCATCCGTAGTTCCATTTTGGGTTCATCAACGTTCCACGATAACTCTTCAAAGAACATGTTCACATTGTGGTAGGTGTCAAAATAAGGAGATTGAGAAAGGCCCTGATCGCTCCTGATAAGTGACAGGTGTTTCTTGGCAATGTTATATACAATCTGTATGTCGGGGTGATAAATAGAATCGGTATCATTAACATGTATGGCAATAGCTGCGTCATCGGCCATTATTTGGTCCTTGGTTATACTGTATTCAAGTGATGAAGCCACGAGAAAGGGTTTGTTTTTCCTTTTGAATATTAGCTGGGCAGGCTCCTGCGCGGTTCCCGAACCTACAAAACGCCTCCCCCGCATGGAAAATCCTCCGTTGTATGTTACATCAGGGGTAAGGTTTGGTATGGCAAACCTTTTACCATACGATATAAATCGCGGGTAAGTTTCCTTACCTGAGGGTTCAGATAAATTCCGTTCAACAACTTTTCCAAGCAACGGTTTATCGAAATAAGTTTTATTCCAGAATACAACAGAATCGGCCACAAAGCCACCTTGCTTAAAGGTAACATTGTAATTGCTCAATTCGCCATAAACGGAATTAGCGTCAAGCCCTGTTCTTACCCAGTCCACCTTTCCGCCATGGCCAATCCATACTCCCCTTAGCGGGTAGTACACACCATCGGTATTGTATATAACAATCGTGTCATTTCGTTCATTAGAACATTTCAGATTTACTTTACTGAAAACTATTAAGGGCACACTATCGCTTTTAATTGTGAAAGCAGAACTGTTGGTTGCCCAGGAAAGGGTGGCCGATTTGAAAATAGTATTGTTACTGAACATACTTTCGCTCATGGAAAGATATGTGTTCAGGTTTGTGTAGGGCCGCTGTTTCATCAGTTTCTCAAGGGCGGTGGTCCATTGGTCGAACTGTTTCTGTGTAAAGGTACCGTTGACAAAATTGAGCATGCAGGAAAGAAATGTCTGGTAACTGGGGTACACCGGTATTTTACGCGTAAGCATTTCATTTGAAATATTGTAAGTGGCCTGCTTATAATAACTGGTATAGGCAGGGGTTTTCCAGGCTGTGATAAATTTTTTCAGGAAATCCTTAACATCCGCATGCGAGGCAAGGCCTGTTTCCATATAGGTCTGAAGGTCATCAATAAATTTAATAGAGTCGGGTGTAAACATTTTAATCTTCCCTTCCTGCGCATGTGTAAAATGAAAGCAGGATAAGAATATGACAGGTAAAAAAAACTTCTTAATGAATTTCATTGAGGGAAGGAATGAATAATTTCTACAAACTCTTTTGCTTTAAGCGAAGCGCCGCCAATAAGCCCGCCATCAACATCGGCACATGTAAATAACTCGGCGGCATTCTTTTCATTGCAACTGCCACCATATAATATAGAAGTTTCGGCAGCTATCGTGGCTCCATATGCTTTTGCAACAAGCGAACGGATGTGCTGATGCATTTCCTGCGCCTGGGCCGAAGTAGCTGTAACGCCGGTACCAATGGCCCATACCGGTTCGTAGGCTATTACAACTTTTTGAAAGCTTTCCCATGATAAATGAAACAGGCTGTCTTTAAGCTGGGCTTCAACTATAGTAAAATGTTCATTTGCATTGCGCTTGTCAAGGGTTTCACCTACGCAAAAAATAGGCTGTAACTGGTTCTTTAATACTATATCTGTTTTCTTTTTCAGCTCTTCATGCGTCTCTTTAAAATAACTTCTTCTTTCCGAATGGCCCAGTATTACATAGTTGGCGCCAACCGATTTCACCATGGCCGCTGAAACTTCGCCTGTAAAGGCGCCCGATTCTTCATACGCGCAGTTTTGCGCGGCTACAAAAAGGTTCTTCAAGCCTTTCGTTGTCTCATAAAAATCATGAATATAAAGGGCGGGAGGCGCAATTATTTTAGTGACAGATTCAGCTTTCTTGCTTTTCCACAATAGGTCTTTAATCTCGTAAAGCAGGTGCACAGCTTCCGAATACGTCTTGTTCATCTTCCAGTTGCCTGCCACAATTTTCTTTCTCATAAACGCATTTATTTTAGCCTGATACGCGGGTCGAGGATGGAGTAAATTATATCTACAGCCATGTTAATCATTACAAATAATAACGATGTTACCAGCACCACACCCATTACCACGGGCATATCATATCTTTCTAACGCTTCAATTACTTCCTTGCCAATGCCATCCCATCCGAAAATGTATTCCACGAAAACCGCTCCGGCAATTAGGCTGGCAAACCAACCCGATATAGCTGTTATTACAGGATTAAGGGCATTTTTAAGCGCATGCTTGGTAATTATCTTGCGGATTTTTAATCCTTTGGCAAAAGCGGTACGTATATAATCCTGCGATAATACTTCAAGCATTGATGCACGTGTAAGCTGCACAATAATGGCTAGCGGCCTTATACCCAATGTTAGTGCAGGCAGAATAAGATTTTTCAGGTCGAGGTAAGTACCGTTGCCATAGTCATCGGGCGTTCGAAGACTGCCAACAGGACTAAGCCCGGTGTATTTGCTTAATACGTGGCCGAAGAGCCACGCAAATATTAACCCGACAAAAAACGAGGGACCCGCCAGACCTAGCACCGAAAGTACTACCGATACTTTATCGAAAATGGAATCTTTCATAAGCGCTGCTATAATACCCAGTATTATTCCGAAAATGGTGGCGAATACTATAGCTGTTACTGCCAATATAGCAGTGTTTGGCAAGGTAGAAATAATTATATCGGAGACCTTACGGCGGGTCTGGTACGAGCGCCTGAGGTAGGGTGGTTTAAGTACCATTACCTTATTTTTCGATATCCTGAATAGCGTAACAAAGCTGGTATACTTAGCTGTATCAAGATATATGGGACTATCGGGTTGCTGATCGTTATGAATGGAAATAGGAGAAAGGTCATTGACATACATAACAAACTGGGTACTTAGCGGTTTGTCAAGCCCCAGGTCTTTATCAATTATTTTTATGGCTTGTGCATCTGCCCTTTGCCCGAGCATTAAACGGGCAGGGTCGCCCGGAAGGGCATTGAATAAAAGGAACACAAGTATAAGTACCCCGAATAACACGAGTATACCGTAGAACGTCCGCTTTATGATAAAGTTAAGCACTACCTGTGAAAGTATTTTTCGTTAAGACTCTTGTAATCGGGCAGGGCGTGATAATGCCACATATCAATTACTATTCCCGCTTTTATCAGCATAAACCCGGGATTAGCGCGTATCATAGTACGCAACACTGTTTCATCGGTTGTATAAATCGGGTAAACAGCATGCGACAATTGTTTGAAATCTGCAAGGTCTTTATCAACCGAACCGGAAAGACAGATAAACTTTACTTTGTTTTTCATGCATTCTGTCGCCAGTGTGTTTATTTTCGATAACAGTTCAGGGGCTTTATTGGTTTTATCAAAGGTAGAACAAAGCATCAGTATGGTATAATCGGGGTAGCTAAGCACACTATCGGTTAAGTCATTGCCATCAGGGCTAATAATGTTAAAGTCTTTTATCTTCGGTTCAACACCCTTTTTGGTAACTACAGTGCGACTACTTACATAGTCCCATGTGGCCTGGTAGTTGTCGGGGAACTTATCGAATTCTTTTGTCTCACCGGTCTTTTTGTCTTTCAGTGTATAATAGAATGTCTGTACATCGGGTATACCCTGCATATCGTGCTTAATGTCGGTACCGATTTTATACGGACGGAAGTCCATAAATGGAAGATAGTTGTAACAATGCCATGCGAACCATGAAGAAACAACAAGGCCAAGAATTATAACCGCATTCTCCATCATGCGCCTGAATACGGTAGCATAATGTTTATGGAAAACAGCAATCATGCCTATTACATAAAGCAGGGCAACATTTTTATAAAACGATTGCCATGAAGTCATGGGCACAGCGTCGCCAAAGCAACCACATTCGGTTACCTTGCCCGTTAAAGCAGTATAAAGGGTAAGGCAGGCAAAAAACAGCGTTATAAGGAAAAGCAACCAAAGGGTAAGTTTTTTCCGGGCGCCTATCAGAGCCATTATACCTACTACCATTTCAAATACAGGTATTACACAGGCTAATGGGAGCGAAAGGGGCATGGCCCATTGCCAGTGAAAGCTTTCAAAGTATTCGCCAAGCTTATATGAGAACCCTAAAGGGTCGTCGGCTTTTACAAAACCGGAGTAAATAAACAGCCCACCGGCCATAATTCGGTAAAGCTTAAGCCCCATTTCACGGCGCGATGGCGTCACTATCATTACCAACCCTGCGGCAAGTAATAGTATAATAAGGCCAAATATCACGCCGCCAAAAGACGAATAGAAAAACGAAAAGGAAAAATCGTCAAGTAATATTGAATTTCCCGATAGCTTCATACACTAAACCGATTCTGTAAGACGTATTAATGCAAAAATAGCATAATTCATAAGGTCGTAATAGTTGGCATCAATCCCTTCTGAGATTAATGTCTGTCCCTGGTGGTCTTCTATCTGCTTTATTCTCAGTAGTTTCATCAATATCAGGTCGGTAAGCGATGATATACGCATCTCCCTCCAGGCCTCGCCATAATCGTGATTTTTATCCTGCATAAGGGTGCGTGCCTTATTGGAGTGTTTATCAAACAAGTCCTTTATCTCTTTTGGGGGCATTTCGGTACGGGGGTCGTCTTTCAATGACAGTTGTATCAGGGCTATTACAGCATAGTTGTATATGCCAATAAAGTCGGCCGTAACATCTTCGTCAATCTTTTTGGTGCCTTTTTCTTCAATGCTTCGAATGCGCTGGGCCTTGATAAATATCTGGTCGGTGATAGACGATAACCTGAGGATGCGCCATGCGGTACCGTAATCATGCATTTTTTTAACAAAAATATCGCGGCAGGCATTAACCTCGGAATCAAATTGTGTCAGTGTTTTTTGCATACAAGCACTATAAGTCTATATAGACCCCAAAGATAACATTCGTAACCGATAAATTCATATACAAAAAGCGGTAAAAAAAGTAATGCCCGCAGGTAAGCATATTTGACCTACTTTTGAGGTGATTTATCGAACCTTTTTACTATGGCAAAGAAGACAGAAATAAATATTACGGTTGAGTTAGATGAGAATAACCTTCCGCTGAGTATGAAATGGACATCTAACGATAATAACCAGGGAGGCGATAGCAAGGCCATGTTTTTATCGTTGTGGGATGAAAAGGAAAAAAACTCATTGCACCTGCAATTGTGGGTAAAAGAAATGATGCTTGATGAAATGAAGCAGTTTATTCACCAGACCCTATTATCGCAAAGCGACACTATTAAGCGCGCTACAGGCGAAGAAAAACTGGCCGCGTCGTTATATAATTATGCCCATGAGTTTGCCCTTCAGGCAGGCATTTTGAGGAATGTAGAGAAGTAATTTAATGGCCTACTTGCGAACACCGAACTTAACCTCTTCATCGTCAATATATACCAGTCCCTTGGTTCCATGTACACACATGCTGACCACATCGTTTGAGTCGCGGAAAGCAGGAAGGGCAAATGAGTATTCAACATCCTGCCATCTTCCAGGAGTAAAAATGCAATCTTTTATCTGTTTTCCGCAAAAGTAATAGGCCTTCTTGTCTTTTGCATCAAACACACCTACAATAATACTGGCATCATTGTCAAAGGCTGTTATATATGCCTTAAGTTTCACATAAATAAACAGATTTTGCACTTTGGGCAACTTTCCCGCAGCTATTGAGAATATGGGAGAATAGCCCCATTTCTCATTTACAAAAGCGGAATAATTGCCGCTGAAAGAATATGCGGATGTAATATTCTTATCATTTCCCCATGTGTTATGTTCAAAATTGTTCCTGAAGATGAGGGTGCTGTCGAACTTATAGGTTGGTTCATAATCTGTATAGAATAGATTTACGAGAGCCTTATCGTCTTTAAGAAATATGGCCCAATATTTGTCTTTATTCATGCCCTCATAGGGCAAAATATAATCAATCCTTTGCCTTACCTGAATAAGATTCATCGGTAAACAGAATATTGATAGCCCGACTACTGCCCAATCTACCCACTTTCGCTTTACCATTCTCATAGAAATCCCGAGTGCAACAATAAATAAGGGATAATAATCGATAAACGGACGGGAACCAAAGCCCCCTCCATATACCCAATCGGACCAGCTTGAAAGTATATAAACAGCAGGGGCAAATACCAGGAATAGGCTGAAAAAAAGGTAAAAATCCTTACGGAATAATACCATTAATGCAAAACAAACCGTTATAAACATAAACGGTGTATATAAAAACCAACCTTTACGATAACTGAATAATATATCAGAAATATGAGGGTCCTTGAAATTAAAGCCTTCATTCTGGTAACTCCAGATAAACCATTGTCCCATTTGGGCATGCCACATTATAAATTGAATACTTACTATTGAACAGATAACCACCAACAACAGAATTGTATGAGGCGATGTAAAAAGATTTATAATAAATGAACGCAA
>Ga0206870_1046_pt1 | contig 32679 bp, 28 predicted proteins | sample Alteio_BWOrgCont_36_FD_152620 | JGI IMG/M metagenome (GOLD analysis project Ga0206870, IMG submission 152620) | Enriched cells from forest soil in Barre Woods Harvard Forest LTER site, Petersham, Massachusetts, United States -... | ecosystem: Environmental > Terrestrial > Soil > Temperate forest >... | reverse complement strand
AAACAACCGGATAAGCAAAAGGCAGCTAGTCTTGTTTGGAGCGATGAGGGCTCCCAACAGGTCACCGCGGATGTCGCTCTGTAGCTAGACTGCTGAATCTTTGTAAATATCTGAATTTCAATGGTCGGGACGGGCAGATCGACCGGCACGCGCCGCTCCCATCCGGGATATGCAGAACCTCGCGGAGCTTTTCGGGATCGAGAATACTGACCCAGCCCACGACCACCCCTTCGCTGCGGGCCGCGAGCCAAAGGTTGTGGATTGCGCATACCGTCGAGTAGAGCGCGGTCTCGGGCATTGTCTGGCGTCCGAGCCCATGCCCGCGGCCGCTGCCGGAATCGCAGAGAACGCAGAGATTCTGCGGAGCCTCCAGGATTCCTTCCAGCTTGAGATCGGCATACTGCTCGCGCCGCCCGCCCGCATAGCTAGCGGCAGCCTGTACATTGGCTCGTTCAAAAACGCCATAGACATCGCTGCGGATAGCGGGATCGCGAATGACGATAAAGCGCGAAAGCTGCATCAATCCAACTGAAGGTGCGCTGTGCGCAGCGGTAAGCAGGCGAGAGATCAGGTCTTCAGGCAAATGGCACATCGAGAAAGCCTCTACGGACGTCACGCCGCTCGGCGATGACACGATAGACCGCCTCGCGCGCGGTGTTGCTGAATGGCGGAGACGGCATCATCGGATTCATCACCATGCCCTAGAGAATTTCGGGCCCGCCTTGGTATCGTCACGAAGCCGCGTGTCGATGCCGGCGTTGTGCTCAATCAGACGGCCGAAGAGCCAGATCACGTCAGAGAGGCGGTTGAGATAGGCGAGGACCTCGGGCTGGACGACGCCTCCGTTTTCGACGAAGCGCACAACGGCACGTTCGGCCCGACGGCAGACCGTGCGTGCCATCTCATAGGCTGCCGACTCGGTGTGGCCGCCGGGGAGCGACCAGTCTGCGAGAATGCCCTCGGTGGCTTCGATCTTATGGACGAGATCAGTCAGTTTCTCGACGTCCTCGGTGGAGATAACGGGCGGCTTTTTCCTGCTCTCCGGCGGCGTAGCCAGAGCGGACCCGACACGAAAGAGTGTGCGCTGGATCTCTTCGGTCCACCCTACGATGTCTTTGTTCTGGCAGATGCTGCGAGCAAATCCGAGAACGGTGTTGAGCTCGTCGACCGAGCCGTAGGATTCGACACGCAGGTCGGCCTTCGAGACACGGATGCCTCCGGCGAGACCGGTCTGGCCTCCGTCACCGCGTTTCGTTGCAATGCTCATAGAATTCCTCCTGATGAAGCTGCTGGACTGAACATCTCCGCCATCGTGAGACGAAGCGTCTTGATGAGGGGAGTTCGATCGTATTCGAGGACGAGTGCGTCATCGAGGAAACCGGTGACGCGTGGTGGCGAAGAAGAGAAGAGGACCTTTTCTTTGAAAAACCACGGATGCCCAGCTCCAAGCTCTTCGAGCGATCTGGCCTCGACGATCACTGCCGGAAGGCGGAAGACTCCAGCCCGGAGAAGAGCGTAGGCGCGATGATAGCCGTCGCGGAGAAACCAGCGCCTGCGGTATCGGGCTACTTCGACGAAGGGACTACCCCCATGCAGGATGACCGGGCTGGCCGGGTCAGCGGAAATTCGGAAGTGCAGATTGAGATTGCCGGACTGAAGCAGGATAGTCGCCTCACTGCGAATAAGATCGCACACAACTGGCTTCGGGGGCCCGAAGGAAAGGTCCACCAGGGAGGCCCAATCGTCCGCTGCAGGCAAGGGGATTCCGGGCGCCGCAGGATTGAGGACAAGCCGGCGCTGGAATGCCAGAAGAAGACGAAGATCGACGATTCCGAGTGACCACTCTAAGCCCACCATCTCTTCCAGAAGATTGAGTCTCAATCTCAGTTCAGCCAATCGGTTACAAAGGTCGGAATCTTCGACATCAACGACTGCGTTCTCTGTCTGAAACGGCGGCCGCTGACCGACGAGCGCACGCGCGTCGACCGGTTTGCGATGGTCGAAGAAATCCGGCAGGTACTCGTCTTGGTCGAGACCCCATCCTGCCAGCTCTGGCACTTGCGCGCCTCTTCCGTTCATCGATCGGACCCGTTTGTATAGATGGCGTCGGTCGATTCATCCCTTAGCACATCGAGGCGTGGTCTCGGGCGGCACTTGGAGCATTTAAGGAATGGCGGAATCGCTGGCCCGATGCGAAGCCGGAAGACGGTATCTTCCCACTGAGAAACTCATGTTCAAGGGTGCCGGCGCACCAGAGCAGGGCGTTATCACAGCTCATGATGTTGATCCCGGCGAACCGTTGGGTGCATGGAAGGGGCATGGGCTACGGCGACGAACCAAGCTGGTGTCGAGTGCCGGATTCATGATCTGCGACCCCATTTCATTTCAGCGTTGACACAGACGCCGGATGCCACCATTCAAGCGATCAGCGGCCATCTCAGCCGAAAGATGCTCGAGCACTACAGCCAGGTATAAGGTTGGAGGCAAAGCGCCGGCAGTTGAGGCCATGGATATGATCGCAAAGCAGGCTGTTCAGTAGCAGGTGCGTGGGGCTCGCGAGAGTGAAAATTGCATCGGGGTCCACCCACAAATCCGTCCATAATCTCCGACAGAAATCTGGAAGGCAATCTTGTAAGTTAATGATTTTATAAATGGTCGGGACGGGCAGATTTGAACTGCCGACCCCTCGCACCCCAAGCGAGTGCTCTACCAGGCTGAGCCACGTCCCGACACGGCAGAAGTTACTGAATCAGTTTACAGGACAGCGCGTCTATCAGCACGCGTACCCCTGCGCAAAAGCCAGAATTAGTGGCTGGGTGGAACATATTCCTTCGGCAGTGCGGCGCCTTCTCCGAAGAAATATTGTGTCATCTGCTCTACAAGGAATTCCTGTGCCTGAGGCGTCCAGGGCTGGAGACGGTATTCATTGAGCAGCATCTTTTGGTGCTCGAGCCACTCGCCCCAGGCCTTCTTCGAAACGTTGTGATAAATCTTGTGACCGAAGTCGCTATCGAAGGGCGGCTCATCAAGGCCCTCCATCTCTTGTTTATAGCGGGTGCAAAATACGGTATGCGCCATGAATCTCTCTAGGCTCCTATTGTAAGCAAGAATCGATCTCGAGGCAGAAGTTCCGTCGTTCATAAAGCGATTCAAACAGGGAAAAGCGTTTAAGCATGTGGAGCGCTCGGCGCGGGAGGAAGATCAGGTCTCGCCTGTCGGGAAGATTCAGCAGCGACACTTTGAAGCATGATCGGATCGCGCACCGGCGCGAGGTCTTTTGTCATCTGGTAGGTGTAGCGGATGCGGTGAATCACGGTAACCGTCGATAGCACCGCCAGCACCCAAAGCACCGGCGCCATCACTCCCCATCGATTGCACAGCGCCCCCAAAATGATCAGCACTATCCGCTCGGGCCGCTCCATAAAGCCCACTTTGCACTTGCCGATAAGCGCCTCCGCTCGGGCCCTCGTATAGCTGACCATGAGCGAAGTGATCATAACGAAGGCGGCCAGGAAGACGTAGAAAAGCCGATTTCCTCGCGCATAAAACACGAGAAGCCCGAAGAAGAGCACGACGTCCGAGTATCGGTCGATAACAGAATCGAAAAAGGCTCCGAAGACCGTAACTTGATCGGTCTGGCGCGCCACGCGCCCATCAACCATATCGAAGATACCTGCCCCGATGATCACCAATCCGGCGTACAGAAACATCCGGACATAATTATGCTCATTGGCGAAGCCGAAAAGCACCGCCGCACCGGTATTGATAATCAGCCCGATGAAGGTGAGCGCATTCGGTGAAATGCGGGTTAGCGCAAGACCGTTAACAATGCTCTGAAGGAGAACCCCACAGGCACGACCGAAGGCGCTGGTCCAGGATCTCGTCATGATACTGCTAGTCCGCCGCGTCGTGAATGGTGGTTAGCTTGAGAACTTCCATCTCGCGCTTTCCGTTCGGTGTGACGATCACAGCCATATCCCCCACCTGTTTGCCGATCAGGCCCCGGCCAATAGGTGATGTAGTTGAGATGAGGCCCAGATTCACGTCGGATTCCTCACTGGTGACGAGCTTGTACTCAATCTTCTCGTCCTTGCTGGTGTCGTAAACGACCACCGTCGATCCAAACGCGACCCGGTCTTTGGGGATGTTGGAAAGATTCACGAGGGCCAGCTCCGCCATCCGCTTTTTCAACTGTCCAAGGCGCGCGTTGACGAACTCTTGGCGCTGCTTGGCCATGTGATACTCGGCGTTTTCGCTCAGATCGCCGAGGGATACAGCCTTTTTGATCTCGGCCGGTAATTCATGGGCGAGTTCATGCTCGAGCCGGCGAATCTCTTCCTGGAGCTTTTGTTTGATATGTTCGGGCATTCAATAGTCCGTGGCGGCTCATGGGCATGAGCCGTATCTGACAACGACTGAGCCGGGATAACCGCAAAACTTGATTATACCGGGAAGTGCTCTGATCAGCGAAAAAGCTGATTATCCTCGGCCTCTCCGGGTATCGAGAAAACCTTGCAGAATCAGCACCGCGGCCACTTGATCGACGACTGCGCGATGCTCTGACCCGGCCAACCCCGCAGCGTGCAGGTGGCGATGCGCTTCCGTCGTTGTCAGCCGTTCATCCCACAGATGGACTGGCAGGCCGGTTTCTTCGCGAAGCATCTGGGCAAAGCCCTGCGCCTTGGCCGCCTGCGGACTCTGGTCCCCCGACATGTAGAGGGGGTTCCCTACGACCACCTCCCGGCAGCCATATTTGCGAATCATTCGCATAAGAGACTTGAGATCTTGCCGGCGGTTCGACCGGACCAGCGTAAGAACAGGCTGCGCGGTGAGACCCAGCGGGTCGGACACTGCCACTCCAATCCGGCGGTCTCCCACGTCCAGACCCATGAGCCGTGGCACCTCGCTCGGCGAAATTTCATGCATGGACATAGAAGAATGGTACAAGTGTCGCCTTGGAGCATCGGCCACCGTCAGCCGCTGGAAAGACGCAAAAAAGACAGCATCATAAAATGAGGAGAGTAATCCAAGGTTAAGGTTCGATTATTAGTGCGACGTCTTCTATTCCTCTTGGTTCTGGCTGTGATTGCATGGGGAGCCTATGCCGTTCTGGCGCCCACTGGCCCAACGAACGAGACATTTGTCGAAATACTCCCTGGCACTCCTACTATGCAGATCGCTGCCCAGCTCAAGCAGCGAGGGTTGATCCACAGCAAATATGCCTTTGAGGCCGAGCGGCTGGCAAAGGGTGGAACCCTGAAGGCAGGCGAATATCGCTTTGATCATCCTGCGAAGATGTCTGAGATCTACGAACGTCTGGAGCGCGGCGATGTGTACACGATCTCAGTGACCATTCCTGAGGGGTCGAACCTTTTCGACATCGCTGAGCGCATCGAAAGCTCTAATCTGGGCACGAAAGAAGCCTTCCTGTCAGCAGCAAACGCCGACGTGGGCCTGATTGCCGACCTCGACCCCAGGGCCAGGAGCCTCGAGGGCTATCTTTTTCCGGATACCTATCGCTTCGAGCGTCGGTCGACTCCGCAGCAGATCCTGGCCGTCATGGTAAAGAGGTTTCGGCAGACCGCCGGAAGCCTCGGTCTCCAGGCCGATTACCATCATGTGGTAACGGTGGCATCTCTGGTCGAGCGGGAGACTCCCGTGGACGTCGAACGGCCACTTGTGGCTAGTGTCTTCGAAAATAGGTTGGCGAAGGATATGCCGCTCATGACCGATCCCTCCGTCATCTACGCCGCTCTGCTCGACGGCCGGTATCGCGGAACGATCTACGCTTCCGACCTCCAGGCAGACTCGCCATACAACACGTATCGCTATCCCGGGCTCCCGCCGGGCCCGATCTGTAATCCGGGCATGGCCTCGCTGAAGGCGGCGATGAATCCGGCTCAGACCGACTATCTATATTTCGTGGCCGCCAGCGCCGACCCTTCCGGAAAATCCAGGTTCTCTGCCACTCTTGAGGGGCATGCTCACGACGTCCAGCAGTACCGCAGGTCACTGCGCGAAGCGGGGTCGCGTTGATGAAGACGTTATACTCGCAATTTCGTACCTTGGTGCGGCGAATTAGTTGATGAAGAGGCGCGAGTACAAGACGGCCCTGCTGTTGTTGTTGCCTACGCTGAGCGGTTGCTTCGTTCATACGCGCACCGTCAAGCAGGCAAAAATGCCTGATGTGATCAGGTCTGCGACCGCCGATCAGCTTGTAGAGTCGGTAAACGAGCAGTGCCAGGCAATCAAATCCCTCAGCGCGACAGTACAGTTCCAGGCGACCGAGGGCGGTCCGCGCAAGGGAAAAGAGAAGACCTATACGTCGTTCAGCGGATACATCCTGCTTCGTAAGCCGGAAGCGGTCAGGGTTATTGGCTTGGTCCCGGTCCTCCACACTCGGGCATTCGACATGGCGAGCGACGGGAACACGTTCAAATTGTTGATTTATTATCCGCACAACCATGTGATTGAGGGTTCGAATACCGTCACGAAAGAATCTCCCAATCCGCTGGAAAATCTCCGGCCTAAGATATTCTTCGATTCGCTGCTGATCAACTGCATCCAGCCTGACGACCTGGTAACGCTGACCACGGATTCAGAAACCAACATCGACCCGAAATCGAAGCAGTTAATGCTTGATCCCCAGTACGACCTGACCGTGGTGCGCCGCAAGCCGGACAGCCAGGAGCTAATCCCGCAGCGCGTCATTCACTTCAGCCGCGTAGATATGCACACGGTTCAGGAGGATATCTACGATCCCGAAGGCGCGATCCAGACGCAGGCGATCTATGGGCCTATGCAACAGTTCGGCCCTCAAACGTTTCCAGGAACCATTACAATCAAGCGCCCGCTCGAGGAGTACCAGATCGTCATCACGATTCAGAAGATCAACGTCAACCTGACCCTGAACGACGACCAGTTCGAAATAAAGATTCCTGAAGGCACACCGGTCAGAAAACTCGAATGAGAGCTCCTGGCCTGGCATGACCGGTTCACCGATAATTATCGGGTAAGAGCTTCGCTGTATTCGGGCACTGGCTTGCGTGCTGAAAGCTTCGCCAGATGGCGGGTTAACCGGATAGCTGTATACCTCGATCCGAAGGCGAATCGCATCACCGGTCCGAAACTGAAGGCCGAAGCGACTCCGACGAAGTAAAGTCCCGGCACCGATGACTCGAAATTATTCGACAATATCGGCGCACTTTCGACTGTTTTAAGCTTGGTCAGCAGCGAGGAATCGAGGAAGCGTAGACGGCGAACGTCGACCCTGTATCCGGTCGCCGTGATCACCTGGTCGAACTCGTGCTCAACGACCTTGCCATTCGCATCTGCTAATTTAATCTGAATCCGGCGATCCCGGATCTGCGCGCTGCGAGGAGTCAGTCCGGTGTGCACCGGCACGCGCCCGACGATGCGCTCCTTAATCGTCCATCCGGCCGATGGGCCAAGATAGCGCTTCACGACGCGCAGGCGAAATTTCTCCGGCAGAAAATGGAAAAGTCCCGGAAAATCGGTCACCAGCTTCGATTTCCAACCGGGTCCTACCCCTGTGCGTGGCGAGCGGAGTCGCTTCCACAATGACGGCGGTCTCCGGCCCGGCGGATCATGGAACTTGACCGCCGAACGGCGCGCCATAACGGACACGTTCGCCCCCCCATCCTTGAGCAGTCCCGCCAGATCGAGCGCCGAAGCCCCGGCGCCGATCACACCGACAGTCCGGCCTCGCAGAAGCGTCGGATCTCTATGTTCCGAGCTGTGAGTCACGAACTCCCTACCCAAACCACGGAATAAATCTGGCGTGTAGGCAAAATGGCTGATCCCCACCGCTAGGACTACGTGGCTCGCGTAAACTGTGTCACCGTCCTCAAGTTCTACTTTGAATCCGCAGTCGGCTTCCTCGATCTGGGCGACCAGCCGCGTATCAAGCTCCGGAACGAGCCGCTTCTGAAATGTCAGGCCGTACGAGATAAATGTCTCCAGCTTGACCGGAATCCTGGTGTGGTCGTAATCGGTCCCTTCCTCTGAGCAATACCGTTGCAGAGTGAAGTCAGACTGCGGAGTCGAGATATCGGAGGCGAAGCCATCGGATTTGAGAAGCATGCCTTTCGGCATCTGCTCGCGCCAGGTGTACATGGGCTTGCCAAAGATCTGGAAGTTGACGCCGCACTCGCGCAGGTGCGCTGCGACTGATAAGCCATACGGACCGGCGCCGACTATGACTACTTTAGAGGGATAGGGCATATACGTTCTTTTCGATGAACGACTTAGATTGAGTTTCGGCAAGCGGTACCGCTCACCCGTTCACTGATTTGCCCCTATAATAAGGACTACTTCCACAACTCACAATGCACCATTTGTGGGTTGTCGCATTGCCCGTCTGTGTGCTGCTAAAAAATCTAGATGGATCGATGAGAGTGCAGTACCCTCGCTGAAAAGTAATGAGGCCGAACGTCCTGCTAGTCATGACCTGCTCTTGGGTCCCGCCGGCTCGCCTGGCAATGGCACTCAGCCATGCCGACTGTGCTGTGGACGCAGTGTGTCCCCGTGGCCACGCCATTACAACTACGAGGGCATTACGGCGCTGGTATCGCTACAACGGGTTTCTTGGTTCGATTCACTCCGCGATTCAAACCGCAAAGCCGGATTTCCTGATCCCTTGCGACGACTACGCCACACTCGGTCTGCATCGCCTCTATCAGGAGAACGGTTCAACTGACCCCACCTTGGCGCGGTTAATCGAGCGCTCGCTTGGCGCACCACAACATCACGCCACCGTAAGAACGAGGGCCAGCCTGCTTGCCGCTGCGAGGGATCTCGGCATCAGCGTGCCGGACACCGAAATCCTCACTGGAAAACAGGCGCTGACAGCATGGCTCAGTACGAATCGCGTTCCCGCCTACATTAAAGCCGATGGAACCTCTGGAGGCGTGGGTGTCCGGCTGGTTGAATCTCGCGAGCAGGCCGAGCGCGCGTTCGAAGCGCTTTCTTCGCCCCCCGGAATACTGCGCAGTCTCAAGCGTGCGCTTGTCGACAAAGACATGAGATTGTTGGTTCCATGCCTGCGCCGGTGGCGGCCGGTGGTCAGCATTCAGAAGGTTATTTCTGGATCGGAGGCCAATTGCGCTGTTTCCTGCTGGCAGGGCCGCCTGCTCGCGTGCATTTCTGCCGAGGTCATACAGCGCGATGATGCCTACGGGCCGGCTACGGTAATCCGCATCATCGACAACCCGGAAATGCTGGCCGCCGCGGAAAAAATCGCTTCCCGGTTCCAGTTGTCCGGCCTTTTCGGCCTCGACTTTATGCTCGAAGCTTCGACCGGGACGGCTTACCTCCTCGAAATGAACGCCCGATCCACACAAACCTGCCACCTCGATCTGGGACCAGGCAGGAACCCCATACACGCCCTCGCGGCCGAGTTTTCTGCCGGCACCTCGGAGAGTACCTCGACTGCGAACCTCTCCAGCCACGACACGATTGCCCTCTTTCCCGCAGAGTGGAAGCGCGATCCCCGCAGCCCCTATCTCGCCTCGGCGTATCACGACGTGCCTTGGGAGGAGCCTGAACTCGTTCGCTACTGCATCAAGCCCCGCCTGCAGGATCAAAGCTGGATGTCTTACAAGAAGTGGCGCACGCGCAAGGCGAGTGCCGAGACGGTTGCAGATCCGCGGTCAGCGAACCCGGGCGCATTTAGACGGCAATGATAGCAACTGACGCTTAGGACAATTCCAGTACCAGTGGAGTTGGCTCTGATCTTTTCTTTCTTGCCGCCTGCAGGAACCGCCTCTCCACCGTGTACCAGCTTATGACCGCCGCCAGCAGCGTGGGTGGAGTAGCCAAAGCAAAAAGCAGCAGCGGGTGGATCGGATGGCCAATCGCCGACATGATAAGTTGCTGCAGCGGGAACGCGTACAAATACGTGCCGTACGAAAAATCCCCGAAGCGGTTGGTCTGGTGAAGCGGGATCGAGCGCGAGAAGGCGAAACACATGACCAGATACGTCCCGGCGATCGGAAACACTGCTGGGTATCCCACGGGCAAAACACAAGCGACCACCAGAGCCAGCAAGCAAGTCACAACGGCCGCGCGGGATACGGGTATCAGATTGCGGAAGCGGTAGAAGACAACACCCGCCAGGTACATCGGGAGCAATCTCGCCCAGAATGGTGGGTATCCCAGGATCTCTCCGATAATGCCGCCGGAAAAATGAAATTTGAAATAGGCAAACAGCAGGCTCACTACGATTGAGACGCTGAAGAGCACTGCAAGCACCTTTTTCGAGCGCAGCAAGCCGGTCAGTCCCAGCGCCAGAACCCCGATGTAACACCAGAACTCGTAGTAAATCGACCAGAGCGATCCGTTGATCACGCCCGGAGCCGGATTCGAGGCGAACGCCCCGGAATATTTCCACTCCGCAAGCCGCAGAGTGTTGCCCGCCACATTCAGGATCTTGGCAACCACCGACGTCCCCCCGATGCGTGTGTGAGCAAGCGGGGCAAAGAGCACGAGCGTCACCAGCGACAGTAGAAGAACACCGGGGTAGATACGCGCTACCCGCTTCCGCAGAAACGATACCGCCGAACTCGACCGCTCGTAACTGGCCGAGATCAGAAAGCCGCTGAGAATGAAGAACAGATCTACAGCAATGCGCCCACCCGTAACCTGTCCCCGCGAGAGCAGCATAAAAGGCTCAGACCTCTCGTGGCCCAGCGTCAGCGGATAGGAGTGCGACAGGATAACCAGCAGCGCGAGAACGATGCGAACGAAGTCAATATTGTTCTCTCGCTGATCGAAGATTGCTTTCATGCCCTGTCCCAGCCGCGGGCCTTTGCGCGTCGTCCGCTGTATCTCAAGTGATTCTCCATTCGCCTCGGTTTAATCTGCGGCGTTCAGGCAAATACGCGCCGAAACCTTAGCCGTGCGGCCGTCGCTTCGGGAACAGTAGCAGTTGCGGTCTGCGTCTGGCGCAACGATTGGCTCCATCCCATGAGCAGGAAAAACAGCGGATAGCTCTGCGCTCCCATATACACCGTCGTCAAAGTCAGCAGTAGCCCGAGCACGCAACCTAGCATGCACAGTGCAAAATACACGTCCGTCCGTTGCGTAGCCCTGCGCGCCGCCCGCAAACCCGCAATCACTGCTTCTGCCGCTAGCAGTATGTATGTCCAGAATCCTAGCTTGCCCTGGGTAATCTCGAGGAAGAGAAACTCGTTATCGATCGAAGGCTGTCCCGGCACTCTCGGCCAGTCCACCACGCCATAACCGAAGAAGCCTCCTTTTTCCACGATCGGCTTGTAGTTATCCAGCAGTTCTCGCCTGTAAATCGCGTTTTCCTGTTCGATATCTTTCGCGTCCCAGATTGATCCGGCTGTGTATTGCTCAGCCTTGATATAACCGATCGTCCCGCCGATCGCGCACAACAGCATCGTAATGATGGCGGCTCTGCGCATTTTTTTCGCGCGGCCAATCCGGGCGATCATGTAGGCGAGAATCGCTCCCACCCAGGGTCCTCGTGACTGGGTCATGAATAACCCCAGCGCGATAGCTCCGAAGAACAGCCAGGACTGCTTGATGCCAAAGTGCTTCTTTTCCGTGCCCCGGGAGCCATCCACGAATCCAAGCCACGAACTGAACAGTAATCCCAGCAGCAGAACCATACCTGCCAGGATCGATCCGTTGAAGGGACCAACAATCCGCACGAATCCGCCGCGAATCTGCATCAGCCATGGCCTCTGTCCAGGGAACAGCACGCCAAAGAATGTGGTGAACAGGTTCGTCCCTAGTCTGAACTCGGTGACTGAGAGCACAGAAACGATTACCAGCAGAACCACGAAACGTCGTACAAACCGCTCCCGCATTCCCTCCTGTTCAAGCAAGAGCTTGCCGATCGCGTAAGGGAAAAAGGCGTCGCAGATTCCGCCGAATAGAACCAGACCAGCGTTCGCCGAGCCGGTACTTGCCAGCTCTGCGTAGTACAACCCGCCTATGAAGAGCGCGAGCCATAGATCCGCCCGGGTAAACTTCCACTGCCTCCAATAGCCCGCAATCGTCGCGATGGCAATCGGGATCATGGCCGCATCCGCGAAGCCAATGATCGGCAGGTGCGGAATGTGCAGCGAATAAATCGCCGGAATGATCAGGAGCGCAGGCAGCAGGACATTAATCGTTGCATCGGCGACCGAATGCCGCTTGATCTCGATGATGGCGATAACAGTCGCGAGTAATATGATTATTTCCATTGCGGGTATCTACGACTCTCGCTACTCTTCGGCACGGTATGCAGCCTGGTCGACTACCGCCTCGGATGCGGCGCTGGCAACGGCAAGTTCACTTCAATCTCACAGACACTGCTTGTGTCCTGAACGTCCCACGCAGAGGTACCATTCCAGATTAACCACCTCGTCTGCCTGTGGTTATCCCCCGATGGTGGCATCCGCTTGCTGCTCTTCGGGCTTCCAGACACTCATCCCGCCGATCACCAGCGCCAGAGGCAGAATCATGCCGCTGTTCAACAGGTTATCGATTGCCGCCATCAGCAGGACCGCCCCCAGTGCAAGTCGCAAATCGGGGTCAGCTACATCTGCGTTAGCGGGCCAGGAATCCTCTCTGAGGTCCTCCCGATCCGCCGGGAGCCACGCAGCTCTGGCGACCGGAAGAAACTGGGCCCCTTCGAGCGCCAGCAGGCCAACGCCGCCGTACATGCCATAGGCGAGCAGCCATAGTCCCCAGGGACGGTTATCGCCGTTCCGCCACCAGTCCCAATGCCCGGAACCCAGTAATGGTTTGGCCAACGCCGTTCTCACGTGCCGCTCGTCCTGTTCAAGCCGCCAGCCGAACGATTGCCGCCCGATCTTCGCAAAAAACGTAGCCACTGCGCGCGCCGGCCTCTCGTTATCGACCATCCATCGCAATGAGACCATGTTGGTCAGGCGAAGACCCGCGAAGCAAAGGACAATCAGCGCGAGCGCGACCACGAATCCCCGCCGGAACGCCATGCGGCTGAGCAGGACAAACGGTAGCAGGCACAGTAGAAGTAAAACGCTGCCGCCTGATTGGCAGAGGACGGTTACCACAAACAGTGTTAGCGCCGCCCAGCCGATGGGGAGTCCCAGCACGCGCCGCACCTCGCTGTGCTTCCACAGCCCAACGGCTAGCAGTGTCGCCGCTGCCATCCAGATGCCAAGCTGGTTGCCATCTTCCAGAAAGCCGATCGGCCTGAAGCCTATATAACGCTCCGCTCCCGGCCATCGGTACGGCTGATAGCCATACACATGCGCGTAAAGCTGCGGCCCCGCGATGATCTCCACCAGGCAGATCGGTACGTAACACAATCCGGCAATTACCAGTCCCTTGGCCGCCAGCCTCAGCGACATATCATCCGCGAAATACAGACGGCCTAGAAGATAAGGCACGCCCCACGCCAGAGACTGATACAGCGCGCCCCGCAATCCATCCCGCAAAGCCTCGTGGTACGCGCCATGATTCGCCAATCCCGAAAGCAGAGGCACGGCGCACCATAGAATCATCGGCAAATCCCACGCGCTGATCCGGAACCGCCGCAGACTGCGCGTGTCGAAGAGCAACACTCCGGCCAGCGCCGTCAGGCCTGTAATCGTCGCCTTCGTCAGAAAGTAGCTGGCTGGCAGACTCGCACTCATGATCCAGTACGGAAACTCTGCATCGGTAGGCACAAAATTAGCCGTCGGCAGCACCGCCCAGCCCCCGATAAACGTGATCAATATCGCCACCCGCGCTGGATACCGGTAGAACAAAAGCAGCCCGATCGGAATCCATGCGAACAAGGCGAACAGGGGAGCAATATGTGCAGCGGGCATGGAATCGTCCTCGCGCAGCCGGGCCCTTTCAGAGCGCTGGCGCTGTCCTCACTTTGAGTTGCGGGGGACGTGCGTTTGAAAGCTCCTGGGCAAACCAGGTGCTATGCAGACAGCTCAAGATCTTGCTATGTTCGTTTCCCGTCAAGATTCGAGCCCTGTACGTCCATAGTAGATCAGTCCGTTTGGTTCATAAGAAAACTGCCTGCTTTAGGGCCGGTTCGACTTCGCATCAGTCTCGGTTCTCGCCGAAACTCTCTGTCCTCAATTCGTTTCACCAGGTCCCCTCATCGCCGCTTTACCCGTTTACCATGAGGGGGATATTGCAGTCTCAATAAGGTTCGAGAGGTTTAAGTGGAAGAGAGCGAGGCAAAGGCTGTGCCATCAGCCTTGAATGACCGATGCACCATTGTTGTGCCCTGCTACAACGAAGCCCGTCGACTGCAATCGGAGAAATTCGTTGAGTTCGTGCACGCTGCGCGCGACATCGATCTGCTCTTCGTTAACGACGGCAGCACCGACAACACACAGGAGGTCCTCGAAAGACTCCAGCGCGTCTGTGGTCCGTCAGTATCCGTGCTGCATAAACCCGTGAATGGGGGAAAGAGCGAAGCCGTACGCGACGGCATGCTGCGCGCCATCGAGACTGGGCGAAGCGGTTTCGTAGGATTCTGGGATGCTGATCTGGCGACTCCACTCGAAGCCATCTCCGATCTGCGGCAGAAGCTCATCGAACAGCCCCGACTGGAAATGGTCTTCGGTTCCCGCATCAGGCTCCTTGGCCGTCATGTGCATCGCCGCGCAGTCCGTCACTACCTCGGCCGCGTTTTCGCCACCGTGGTTTCCCTCATGCTGCGTCTCCCCATCTACGACACGCAGTGCGGCGCAAAGATCTTTCGCGTCACCCCTGCGTTATCGCAGGTCCTGAGCCAGCCGTTCATCTCACGTTGGGTCTTCGACGTTGAGATCATCGCGCGATTCATCGTCCTCAGCGATCGCGATCCGCAGCCGCTGCACGACTCGGTATACGAGTTTCCTCTGGAAAAGTGGGAAGACGTTGCCGGATCGAAGGTGAAGCCCGGCGACTTTCTTCTTGCCTTCCTTGACACGTTCCGCATCCGGCAAAAATATCTTCGGTGAATTCGCTGCCGGGCCCCCACTCACAATATTGCGGGCCGTAGAGGATCTCGCTCAGCTGACCATCTCCTCGCCAATCGTGTATCGTGAAACTTTGCGGCTTGCTCGAGTTCAGGGGCCGCCTGAATGCTCAACTCAGTGAGGTTTGGGATTCGCGTGAGATCTGCTGTCCGTTCTTTGCTTGTCGCGATTTTTGCCGCGCCGCTTTTTCTTTCTATCGTTCACGCACACGCCCAGGTAACGGCAACCGCCCCTGTCGGCGAGCTGACCTCATACACCAACCGGTGGGATTTCTACGGGGGTGTGCAGTATTCACACTTCAATCCCAGCGCTGCCAGAAGTTTCCCCGCGAACAACCTGTTTGGCTGGAATGGCACCGCAACCGTCAATTTCCGTCCCGTCTGGGGAATCGAAGGCAGCGTCCGCGGCCTCTACGGAACCATGGACGTACCTGTGAATCAGTACGGCATTAGCAGTCCTAAAATGTCCGAGTACTTATGGTTGTTCGGGCCCACATTTCGCATCTATCGTCGCGAAAATTACGCAGCAGGATTCCACACCCTCATCGGCGCGGCCTACGGATCCTTCGACAAGGATTTCCCGCCGGGCGTTTCCCCCAACCAGATCGGCGCTTACAACAATAAGCTCGCATTCGGCGCGGCGGTCGGCGGATTCGGAGAGTACAACCTGTCGCCACGGCTTGCCGTGCGCCTGATTGCCGATTGGCAGCCGACTCACTACGGCTACACCTGGCAGAACGAGTTTGCCGGGTCGGTGGGCATCGTCTACAAGATAGGCGCCTTGCATAAGTAGGCTCCATGCTTGAAGTTGCAGCCTGGGGCTTCACGCGATTGGGCCGCCTCCACCCCCGGGGAAAAGTGTAGGATCAACTTTTCTGCGCCATGCCCCGATTCGCTGCGACGTACGGCTCGCTCAGGACCCGTGGCCACCGCTAAAAAGTGGCTCCCTTCCGGTCCCCATGGCGTCGAATGACACGTGCGAGCCGGCAAAGCGGACCGCAAACTGTTGCTAGCTATTGGGAGACAGCTTCCTGTACTCTATATAAGCCCAGTTGGGTGAGTTTGGGGGTGTAGTAGATTGGCAGAGGTTCGCGTGCAGGAAGGCGAACCGCTTGAAAATGCGTTGCGCCGGTTTAAGCGTAAGGTTCAGCAGGAAGACATCATCAAGGAAGTGAAGCGTCATTCCTTCTACCTGAAGCCCGGTGAAAAGCGCCGAGTTAAGGAAGCGCTGGCGCGCAAGCGGAATCGTAAGAAGGCTCGTAAAGAGCAGGATTAACCAGTACCAGCAGTGGCAAGAGTACGATCATGAGGTCGCACCAGCTGACACGCCAGCCGTTCCGGGCAACCCACGCAACCGGCGCTGGCGTGCTTTGCGCTACGGGGGCGCGTTCGAACCCTCCCTTTCTCCCGCCAGCGCACTCTGAATAGCTTTGGCTTCGCAAGAAGCCGAAGGTTCGCCGCACTTCATTGCGGCCGGGGCCCTTTTTCCAGAATTTCTAATGTAACGGTTTGACCAGGGCCGGCTTTTCACAGCCGGAGCCATACACCACACGTGTTGCGGTGGGGCAAGGACGCGGGATGGACTACGTCGACAGGATTCTCAAGTGCGTGGATTGCGGAAACGATTTTGTTTTCACTGCCGGGGAGCAATTGTTCTTTCACGACAAGCAGTTTAAGAACGACCCCAAACGATGCAAGAACTGCAAGGCGAAGCGGGCCTCGGGTGGAAGTGGTTCACGGCCGGAAACGCGAACCGTCTGTTCGCAGTGCGGCGCCGAAACCACGGTACCTTTCAAGCCGACGCAGGGACGCCCCGTCTTGTGCCGGCAGTGTTTTCAACAAAGAAGTGTCGTAGCTCCCCAGGTCAGCCGCGGGGCGTAAGGCGCATTTTTCTCACTGGGGATAACGCACTCGTCTCCAGCGGGCGTCAGTGTGCACCCGCGAGTTTTCCCCCAACCGGCGTCGCGTGCTTGCTCGTTTTCCCCGAAACCGCGACCTTACTCCGCGCGGCGCTTCCGGCAGGGATCGACTTCTTGTCGTTGATTGCCTTCGCGGCGCTCGTTCTCTTCGTGCTGGACGCCTTTGGCTCTCCGGTCACGAATTGCCGACTGCTCTCCTCGCGCCGCTTCTTATCCTCGTGTGTTACCAGCAGAGCTTCGATCTGCAGAAGGAGATCGTTGGTGTTCATCGGTTTTACCAGCACTTCATCCGCATCATGTCCACCGTCATCGGAGTCCGCCAGGGGAAAGGCAGTGAGCAGAGCAACCGCGGGGCTATGCGGAGACTTCCTCGCCGCAAGCACGACCTCGTTTCCCGCGCTGTGGCTCTCCATTCGCATATCGGTAATAACCATGTGGTATTGGTTGTTACGGATCTTCAGCTTGGCTTCCCGTGCCGAGGCGGCGGTTTCCACCTCAAAGCCGTTGATCTCAAGCACAGCCTGCAGGGTCAGCAGGATGGCTACTTCGTCATCGACCAACAATATGCGCCGTTTCATAAGCAATACCCAAACTTTCCGGAACGTTTCTGGAGATGAAAATTGATTCTTGCAGAAGCCGTGTCATTCGGCTGCTGAACAGATTTGCCCCTGGGCCCCAGCCGTTTTTGCTCAGGAGCAATCCTGGGCAACGAGGCAGAATACCATGTCGGGAATTACACCTGCCGCAAAACCCGCTGCCCGCCCTTCGTGGGAATTGCATCAAAAAAGAGAACTGAGCACGATATACTGAGTAGCTACGTGGCAGTCCCACGTATTTTTGGAGGAAACCCATCGATAAGCGTTCGGCCAAGCAGTTTATCCGTATCAACGAAAGAATCCGTGCACGCGAGGTTCGCGTCATTGACGAGAAGGGCGAGCAGCTCGGCATTCTTCCCCCCTTTGAAGCCCTGAAGATCGCCCGCGAGCGCGGCTTGGACCTGGTGGAAGTCTCACCCAATGCGGTGCCACCCGTTTGCCGCATTCAGGATTACGGCAAGTTCCTTTACGAAAAGGACAAGAGCGATCGCGCAGCCCGTAAGAAGCAGAAGGTCATCACCATCAAAGAAGTCAAGTTCTCCGTCACAGTCGACGAGCATGACTACCAAACCAAGAAGAACCAGGCTGTGCGCTTTCTCACCGAGGGGGATAAGGTCAAGGCCTCGCTCCGCTTCAAGGGCCGCCAGATGGCTCACCGCGAGCTCGGTTATGCCATCATCAATCGCCTGATTCAGGACATCGGAGACGCAGGTTCCGTCGAATTCATGCCCCGCATGGAAGGAACCACGCTGCACGCCATTCTCGCTCCCGGCAAGAAGGAGGCGCCGAAGAAGCCCGCTGCGCCCAAGATGCCCACGCCTGAGCCGGCTGCTCAAGGCGCGCAGTCCTGAATTCGCCGCCACCTGGGCAGACTGATTCGATACAATCGAGCGTCAAGCGGCGGCTCTTCCTGCACGATGAGAGGCAATGGATTTCTCCCATAGCTCTGTGAAAGATGTCGATTCGGGGCTCGGTGAACGCGCCTTGGGCGTGCTTGTCAATGCATCTGCGGCGTTGCTCGCGGCCGCTGACGTCGACACCATGCTGGGGCGCGTCCTTGAATGCGCCCGGGAGCTCATCGACGCCGAGGCCTGCGGCGTGTGGCGCAGCAATGACGGCGGTTACAACTGGCGCATGCTGGCCTCGGCCGGACTCATCGACCATCGCGGAGGGAGCGAGCTCCACGTCCCAGACCCGAATCTGATTCCCGCGATCGCCCCGCTTGAGGACGTTCGCGCCTATGAGGTTCTTGCCCATCGAGTGGGGTGGTATGACTCCGAAGACATCCGCAGTCTGATCTGTATCACCATGCGGATCGGCGAGGTCCTTACTGCGTCTGTCACCTTCTACTATCGACGGCGCCACACCTTCACTGAAGGTGAGATTCAATTCGCAACAGTGTTGGCTAATCTCAGCGCCTCCACGCTCTACATGACCGAACTGAAGGAGGCACAAAAGCGCGAACGCACCTCTCTCAAGTTCCTCGCCGAGTCCAGTGCCATCCTCGCGTCATCGCTCAATTACGAGCAGACCTTGAACACCGTCGCCCGGCTCGCCGTGCCGTTTCTCGCTGACTGGTGCACGGTAAGCATGTATGAAAACGGCAACTTGATTGCCATCGCGGCCGCCCATGTCGACCCGGATAAGGAACGCATGCTTGGTCAGGTTCCTGCCGAGTATAGTGAGCGCCTCCACGCAGCCGGAGGAACTGGGGCTGTGCTCTCAACCGGCAAGCCGATGCTCTATGAATCCCTCCCTGAAGAAGCCCTCGCCGGAGCTGCTAAAAATGAGGAGCATCTCGCTTGGATAAGAAGTCTCGCTATCGTCTCAGCGATCGTGGTTCCCCTCAAGAGCAGGGATCGCGTGATCGGAGTCATGCACTTCATCTCAGATCGCAGCAAGCGCCACTTCAAACGGGAAGACCTGCATCTTGCGGAGGATCTGGCCGCCCGGGCATCCACGGCCATCGAAAATGCGCAGCTCTTTCGTGAGCTTGGCCTGAGCGAATCGCGCTATCGCTCACTCATCCAAGCGACCAGTTCGCTCGCCTGGTCCTCCGATCCCACGGGAAAATTTGTTGAGCCGCAACCGGCATGGTCCGCGTATTCCGGCCAGACGTGGGAAGAATTGCGCGACTACGGGTGGGCACAGGCGCTACATCCGGATGATCGCGAAAGACTGGTGAACGAGATTCTCGGCGGCGCCGAAGAAATCGCTCCGCATGTATTTCGCGGGCGCATGTGGCACGCATCCTCGAAGACCTACCGCAATTGCATGGTGCGCGCAGTTCCCATGAAGAACGATGCCGGTGTACTCGAGGAATGGGTAGGCGTGATAGTTGATATCCACGATCAGCTATTGGCGGAAGAAAAGCTTCGGCGTACGGAGCAGTTGGCGACGGCCGGACGGCTTGCCGCCACGGTCGCTCATGAGATCAACAACCCCCTCGAGTCGGTCACCAATCTCGTATATCTCGCCCAGCAGTCCCAGACACTGGACGCGAGCACGCGGGAATACCTCAACACCGCATCCGACGAACTACAGCGTGCAGCGCAGATTGTTCGCCAGACCCTGGGCTTCTATCGCGAGAACTCCGCGCCGAAAAACGCCGACATCGGTGAGATCGTTTCTGAGGTTCTGGTCCTCTATCGCCGCAACTTCATGGCCAAGGAGATCCGTGTCATTTCAGATATCGAAGCCGGAGCTGTCGCCTGCGTCGTGCCGGGCGAAATCCGCCAGGTCGTGGCCAATCTGATCACAAACGCCATCGATGCCAGCAGCGCCCACGGGCAGATTCGAGTTGAACTCACGACGCGCGGCGACAATGTGAGCGTTCGCGTCTCTGATAGGGGAACAGGTATTTCGGAGGAAAACCTTGGCCACCTCTTCGAAGCCTTTTTCACCACCAAGAAGGACCTCGGAACCGGCCTCGGACTCTGGGTCAGCCGCGGATTGATTGAAAAGCACAACGGCACGCTTACTGTCGAAACCAGCGCTGACCAATCCGATCACGGAACCACATTCGCTATCGTTCTTCCTGCAAACTGCCGCGCTGATGCCCGGCAGGCGCCATCCATCTGACGCTTACCCTACCGCTCCGCCATCCCCCGCCACTTCGTGGCAAGCTCTTTATCCGCCAGAGCCTTCACGAATACGCCTCCAACCACGCTGCGAGCTTGGAAACCTACCTGCTTGCCGTTCTTTGTGTCATACCAGTCGGTCAGCGGAACCCGCGTCGGTGTCTCATTCACCCACTTCACAATTGGGTCAAGCAGCACGGCAAAATCAGTAGGATTTTCCGTCATCGTTGCCGTCCATAGCTCCCAGTCCAGCTTTGTGTAGTCGGCGCGATTATCGAGCGGCAATCCGTAAAGAGTCACATGCTTCAGATAAAAGGCGATCTCCGTTTTCCGAATCTGCCGCGCAAACAGATCGAGCGACAACAGCCTGTCCCACACCAGGTTGTACTTCTGGCTCCACGTTCCCGCGCGGTCAAAGGCCAGCTTGTAGTGGTCCCCGTCACGGGCCATCTCCTCCCACTGCGTCGCCATCTGTTTCGCGGCAACCGCGTAGTCGTCGGCAACCGCGCCTTCCCCGAGTCCCCGGGCCATTTGCGCATACGCGCCCAACCCTTCAATGGCCTTGATTGAAAGATTCGCGTTATGTGCCAGGTGCCCCGCAAAATCATCGGTGCAGAGCTGGTTCTCCGGATCCAGGCCCTTCTCGCGAACATACTTCGCCCACTTCGTGAACTCCGGCCAGTACTCCTTGGCGACATGCCAATCGCCCTGCGCCTGCCCCAGCGCCGCGCCCAGAATCAGCAGATTGCCGCTCTCTTCCACTGGCATCTGATCTTCTTCTGTAAGCTCACCACCCCCGTACTCCTGACCATTGGCCAGCGGATACCGCCCCAGATCATGCGGAGCGAAAGGGAACTTCCAACGAGGCAGCCGCGCATACTCAAGCACCGGGCGTACCTGCGCCTCGAGCAGTGCAGGATTGAAGAACAGGAAGAAGGGCGCCGACGGATACAGCACATCCACCGTCGCGATATCGCCGTTCGAGAAATTCTCCTTCGCAAACAACATCGGCTTGCCATCGAGATCCGCAACCAGACCATGCGCCGCCAGCGTCTGTCGATACGCAAGAAGCGCCAGTTGCCGATATCCCGGGCCGCCCGCGCGGTCAAGATCGGCTGTCAGTTCGTCGTCGTATTTGCGCCCGCGTGCTTCCAGCGTGGAATACTCGGCTTCAGCCTGCGCAATCATCGCTTGCGCTGTCTCGCCGTTGCGTTGCCAGAATGGTCGCAGCTTGCGCTGAAAATATTCGATCGCATACTCCTCCGTGTAGGAGAGCAGCACATGCCGGCTGACGGTCTGCCCCGGCTGCACCTCAACCGGCAGCACGAGTGCGAGGTGCGCGGCATGATCACGCGGCGTCTGCGGCATATCCACGTCATCGGACGCCGGCAGGGTTCCGTCTTTCAAAAACGCCCGAACCGCATGCGACGACGCAGCGATGCTGGCCTGTTCGTTTGCCGGCACGCCCAGATGGAAATAGCCCCAGTCGATGCGCAAATCATCGCCCGATCGATTGAGCACCCGCTGATCCCGCGACCCCATATTCAGCAGGGTCACTCCGGCGGCTTGCGAGCGCCCCCACGTGACCGCCTCATTGTCCGTGTCCACCGCGATGCGTCCGTCAACATCCAGAAGTATCTCCACTTTGTGATTGCGCCCGTCCGTGCTGGCCACACTCCACGTCAGATAAGTCACCGGACGCGACAGCAGCTCGAGATCCTGAGGAAAAGCCGGAGTAAAGAACGAGACTCCAAGCTTCACGCCCGCAGCCTCAAAAACATAATTCGTGTGCGTTGACCTCACATCCACCGAATCCTGCTTCATCGCAGGCACCGCACGCGGATACGCGCCCATGTAGCGATAGTTCGCTCCATCAACCCGAACCAGGCCTGTCAGCGGTTGTTCCGCGCCCGTCCAGTGTCGCGTCGGTTGATCCGTCAGGTGATCCGCCATCGACCACACACTGAAGTAAGGATTGTGCGCGATCAAAGGAACGGCAGGAGGCCGCGGCTGCGCGTTCCCTTCAGCCGTTGCTCCCACCACTACGAATGCGGCGGTTAGTAGCGCAGAAAGTGATGTAATCGGTTTCACCAAGCCTCGCAAGTCACGAAAGTTTCAATCCAGCCTTTTTAGCAGAAGAGGACCGTGACTTCACTGGTTCGATCCAACTAGCTTCGTCCTGGCTCGCGTGGTTAACCGCCTAGCTTGTGTGGTCAAGCCCTAGCTTGTGTGATCGAGAATGATCCGCCACACGTCAGCTTCACGTTCCCGTTTGCTTTCGCGCTCAAAGATCAGTGAGAAGAGACCGCGCGCGTCCCCTCCGCCCTCCGCGGTCCTCGCAAGGTGATACCTGCCCGTAACCACGGCGTAGTCTGATCCCAGCATGCGCACCTCCAGCTCTGAGAAGTCCAGGGTTCCCATCGCCGCTCTGGTCGCATAGCCAGTCTTGTACCGCTCCAGGATCGGCCGAAAACCGTGGCTGAGCGTCTTGCCGATAAACGTCGTCTCCGGCGAATCCTTGTAGCCTCGCATGAAGGAGTCGATATCTCCGCGATTCCACGCCGCTTCCTGGTCGTGGAGCACCTGCTCGATTGCAGCCTTGCCCTTCGTCGTCTGAACAGGCGCAGTCTGCGCTGCTGCCGCAACACACAGCAGCATCGCGCAACCAATCGAGGTCAATTTCTGGAATCGCATGAGTCCCTCCGGAACGAAGTATTTCACAGCGAACCTGCCACATAAGAGCCGCTTTCATCGGCCTCGCGCGGGACATACAATCAAGGAATGACCACCCGCACCGTCCACACCGTCTGCTCGCATGATTGTCCGGACTCCTGCGGAGTACTGGTCACCATCGATGACGTTGGACGGGCTACCCGAATCCAGGGCGACCCCAATCACCCCGTTACCCGCGGCTTCCTCTGCGGCAAAGTCGCTAAATACCTCGACCGTGTCTATTCGCCCGATCGCCTGCTCTATCCCATGCGCCGCCGCGCCGGGGTTGCCAAGACCTCACTCCCGCGGGGCCGCGAGCACGAAGCCTTCGAGCGAATCACCTGGGACGAAGCGCTCGACGTCATCGCCGCGCGTCTCCAGCGAATCAGCGAGGAGCACGGACCCGAATCGATCCTGCCCTATTCCTATGCCGGCACTATCGGCGTCCTGGGATACGGCTCGATGGACCGCCGCTTTTTCCACCGCATTGGAGCCTCGCAGCTCAATCGCACCATCTGCTCCACCGCCGGAGGCGACGCGCTCCTCTCCGTATACGGCCGCAAGCTCGGCACCGACACCGAAGCCTTCCGCGACTCCCGTTTCATCATCGCCTGGGGGGCCAACGTCCACGGCAACAACATCCATCTCTGGCCTATGATCGAAGAGGCCCGGCGCAAGGGCGCCAGGCTCGTCGTCATCGATCCCTATGCGACCCGGACCGCGCGCCTGGCTGACTGGCACATCCCCATCCGGCCCGGAACCGATGCCGCCCTTGCCCTTGGGCTCATGCACATCCTCATCCGCGACTCGCTTTGCGACCGCGATTATGTCGCCGCTCACGCGCACGGTTTCGACCAGCTCAAAGGCCGCGCCGCCGAATACACCCCGGAGTGCGTCTCGCGCTACACAGGCATAGCGCCGCAAGACATCGAGCAGCTGGCTCGTGACTACGCCACCATCGCTCCTGCGGTCATTCGCATGAACTACGGCATCCAGCGCTCTGAGAATGGTGGCACCGCCGCCCGCGCCGTTGCCATGCTCCCCGCGCTCATCGGTGCCTGGAAACATCGCGGCGGCGGCCTGCAGCTATCCACCAGCGGAGCATTTTCCTGGGATAAGCACAAGCTGGAACGCCCCGACCTCATGCTCGCCAGCCCGCTCAATCGCCCGGCGCGAGTCGTGAACATGGTCCAGCTCGGTCACGCTCTTACCGAACTCGATGATCCTAGCGTGCATGCCCTGTTCGTCTACAACTCGAACCCTGCCGCCGTCGCGCCTGACCAGTCCCAAGTCGTTCGCGGGATGGCGCGCCCCGATCTGTTCACGGTCGTCCACGAACAGTTCTTCACCGACACTGCCGACTACGCCGACATCCTCCTGCCGGCGACGACATTCCTTGAGCACAAAGACGTCCAGGGCGCTTACGGCCATTACTATGTCCAGCTATCGAATCAGGCCATCGAACCTGTCGGCGAAGCCCGCTCGAACGTGCAGCTCTTCTCGGAGCTCGCCCAGCGCATGGGCTTTACCGAAGACTGCTTCCGCGACACGCCCGACGACCTGATCGCTCAGGCTCTCCGTGTAGGTAAAGAGCAGCCCGTATGGCAGGAGGCAATGACCGCCCAGACCCTCAACGACGCTGGCGGCCACATCCGTCTCAAGTTCGAATACGAATCTCGCGGCGAAAGCTTTCTTCCATTCGCCGACGGCGGGTTCGCAACCCCGACCGGCAAGATCGAGTTCTACTCCGATGCACTCGCCGCTCAAGGCCTCGATCCCCTGCCAGGTTTCGTGCCACCGGTCGAATCGCGCCACGAAAGCCCCGACAATCGCGACATGCGTCAAGCCTACCCGCTTGAATTTCTCCCGCGCAAAGCCGACAACTACATGAATTCCACCTTCGCCAATCTGCCCGTGCACCAGAAGATGGAAAACGGGCACCACGCCACCCTCGAGATGCACAGAGACGACGCCGAGCCGCGCGGCATCCTCGACGGCGATATCGTTGAAGTCTTTAACGCACGCGGTAGCATTCGTTTGACCGCACGCGTGTCAGCCGACGGAAACGCCAGTGTTCCGGCGGGAGTTGTCGCCTCGCGCCTTTCCTGGAACAAGCTCTCGCCGGGTGGCCACAACGTGAATCTGCTCACCTCGCAGCGCCTCACCGACATCGGAGGCGGCGCGACTTTTTATTCCACCCTCGTCCAGGTGCAGAAGGCCGTTGCGCCCGGCAGTCCTCAACACGCTCTCCAAACGCGCTCCCAAAGGGCTCACTGAATCGTCTATCCAGTGGCCGCTGAACACGTTCGAAGACGCCAATGCGCGCTGCTTCCGTTAGACTAAGAGCGGATTTGTCGTCGAGACCGAAACGCGCGCGTTTTGCAGTTGCGCCCCATCGGGTTACGGAAATTCTGACTGAACATGCCTTTACCGGCTGCCTTCCAATGTGCTGGTTGTGGAGAATGGAATGAAACGGTGGTGGATGAATCCGGTGGCGCCCGGCAATGCTACGTGGAAGATTGCCAGGTCTGCTGTAAGCCAAACATCCTCGACATTCGGTGGGACGGCGAGGGATATCTCATTCACGCGGAACTGGAAAGTTGATCGTGTCTTAACGCGCGTTACCGCTCTCGGATGAGGAACCGCGCGCGCAATCGAATTGCGGAGTTGGGGTATGCGGCTCCGGTCCCATATAATCGGCTTTTACTTACGCTGGGCCTGATTTTTTGCAGTGAGGGTGTGCATATTTTTCCCGTCGAACGCGGGGGCGCAAGCTCCCCAATCCAACTGAGCCAGAGTTTGCGCCGTTCAATTCGCCGCACACTGCAGTGTTTATCCTTCTTTTGCTGCCTCCTCACTCTCTCTGCGTGGGCGCAGCAGCAGATCGTCACCCAGATCCGCGTCATCGGCAACCGGCAGATCCCCAAGGAAACCATCCTTGCCCGTATGTTCAGCCGCATCAATGACCCCTACGATCCGCTCACCGTGGAGCGAGACTTCAATTCGCTCTGGAACACCGGCTACTTCGAAAACCTCCGCATCGAGAAGGAAGATTCTCCCAAAGGCGTCATCCTCGACGTTTACGTCACGGAAAAGCCCACCATCCGTGAGATCAACTACAAGGGCCTGAATTCCGTCACCCAATCCGATGTTCTCGATCGCTTCAAAAAAGAGAAAGTCGGCATCTCGGTTGAGAGCAAATACGACCCCACTCGCGTCGCCCATGCCATCGCCGTCCTCAAAGAGCTGCTCGGCGAGCACGGCCACCAGTTCGCCATCATCAAGGCCGACATCAAGAAGATTCCCCCGGCCTCCGTGCAGGTGAACTTCATCATCAAGGAAGGCCCCAAGGTCAAGGTCGGCAAAATTGAGTTCACCGGCAACGACCACGTCAGCTCACGCGTACTGCGTGAGTCGATGAGAAACCTGCGCCCCATCGGCATTCCCAAATCCATCTTCCTCGAGAATCTCTTTGCCCGCACCTATGACGCCAGCAAGCTTGAGGAAGATTCCGAGCGCGTGCGCCAGGCTTATCGCGATCGCGGATACTTCCGCGCCAGCGTCGCCGATCCCCAGACCCATCTGCGCAATGAAAGCGGCCTTTCCTTCTTGACCTTCCGCCCCAGAAAGGGCAAGCGCATCGACATCATGATGCCGATCGATGAAGGCGCGCGCTATCGTTTGGGTGCAATCACTTTCAGCGGCAATAAGGCAGTCACCAACGTGAAGGCGCTGCGCGGCCAGTTCACCATCAAGGACGGCGATTGGTTCAACGCCACCGTCTTCGGCAAGGGCCTGCAGAACCTGCAAAAAGCCTACGGTCAGCTCGGCTACATCAACTTCGTCGGCATCCCCACTCCCAGCATCGACGAAGCGAAGAAGACCGTCTCCTTCAACATCGATATCGATGAGGGCAAACCCTTTTATGTCTCGCGCATCGAGTTCCAGGGCAATACAGTAACCCGCGATTTCGTCATTCGTCGCGAATTGCTGCTCGAAGAGGGCGCGGTCTACAACAGCCACCTCTGGGAGTTGAGTCTTCTCCGTCTGAACCAGCTCGACTATTTCGATCCGCTCAAGGTCGAGCAGGACTCCGAGACGCATCAGAACGCTGAAAATGGTACCGTCGATCTCCTCCTGAAGGTCAAGGAGAAGGGCAAGAACTCCATCGGCCTCAATGGCGGCGTCAGCGGTCTCGGTGGGTCCTTCATCGGCCTTAATTACCAGACCAACAACTTCCTCGGACTCGGCGAAACGCTAAGCGTGCAGGCCAACGCGGGCGACATTTCGCGCACACTCCTCTTCGGCTTCAACGAGCCCTATTTCCGTAACCGTCCTCTCAACTTCGGATTTCAGGTCTTTGACAACAAGTACGACTACAACGCGTCGAAGAACTACAAGCTTTCCGGCGGCAATCCCGAGAATCTGTCCAATGCTCAGCAGTCCCTGCTGCAGAAGTACAATCAGTCCTCAACCGGCTTCAACGTCTCGGCCAGATATCCCATCCACCGCAGCTTCAAGAGCGTTGGTTTTACCTACAGTTTTAACAAGCAGTCCGTCACGACCTACAGTGCGGCGTCTGCCAACTTCTTCCAGACGCTTGCATTCCGCAGCGGCATTCAGGGTCAGAACGCCCTCAGCGGCATCCTAAACAGCCAGGCTTCCTTCAGTTTCACCATGAACAAGCTGGACGCCGCCTACCAGCCCCATCACGGGTCGGAATTTTCCGCCATCACGCAGATCGCCGGTATCTGGGGCAACGTACGCTACATCAGCCCAGTCGTCGAATACCGCAGTTTCCATCCCATCAAGGGCCTCAAGTTTAATCCTGAAGGACGTAACGTATTCGGCTACCGCCTGCAGGCTGCTTATATCCACGGCATCAGCGGCGATGTCGCGCCACCATTCAATCGCTTCTATGCCGGGGGTGAGGCCGATCTGCGCGGATTCGATGTCCGCTCAGTCACTCCTTACGGTTTCGTGCCCACGCGTGTGCTCTTTAACCTCACCAATCCCGATGGCAGCACCGTGCCCCGTGATCCCACCAATCCGACGCTGGGGGCTATTCAGATACCGCTTCCCGTCTACGGCATTGCATCGATCGGTGGAGACACCAATGTTACGGCAAACGTGGAATACCGTATTCCCATCTACGCCCGCACCGTCAGCTTCGCCGTTTTCAACGACTTCGGCATGGATATGGCGACATCCAGCAGCCAGTTGCGCCAGAGCCCCGAAGGAGCAGCCCTGCTCAACGCGCCTCTCTACGGTTGCCCCAACTACGTCAACGGCTCCTGTCAGGGTGGTCAGCAGATTAACTTCGGCAACCTCATCCATGTCATTCCAGGCACCAACTATTACCCGCGCGATTCTACCGGTGCCGAGATTGACGTCATGATGCCGATCATCAACGCGCCATTCCGCCTCTTCTACGCCTACAACCCGTTGCGCCTCGACAAGAACTTCTACACCCAGGACCTGATTACGCGTAGCATGTTCCCCGCCGGTGGCGCTGGGGATTACAGCTACGCGCAGGCGCAGCAGGCATACGGATCGCAGCTTCAGCTTCGCGAGCCGGCCAAAACTTTCCGGCTCACCGTCAGTACTACCTTCTGACGGCAGCCTGCGTCTAACCAACCAGCGGCGGGAAGCCGGCCAGTTCCCGCCTGCCTGCTGATTCGTGCGGCGTATTTTGACATAGTTGTTTGACGGTCCGGGGCTACGAACCTATATAATTTGGGTCAGTTCCTGAATATGTCTTCTGATCGTGTCTCGTCTTTGCATTCCACGCCGCTCTGGCTTGGAACCTGCCTCAACGAACAGCGCAGCAGGTAGATCAGGGAGCGAAGGTTCGCTTCCGCAAGTGCGGGCGATCTCACTCAAACCGGAGGAATGTTGATTTCCATGAAGCGTTTCAAGTTAGGTTCGTTGCCACTCGTTTGCCTGCTTGCGTCCGGGCTTGGCGCGAGCGCCGTTGCCCAGACTCCCGCCGCTGGCGGCGCATCCACTGCGGCGTCGTCGCCGGGTGTCCCCAAGATTGCCGTGATTAATTTCCAGGGCGCGGTCGCCCAAACCAATGAAGGACAGCGCAACTTCAGCGAACTGCAGAAGAAATTCGACCCCAAGCGCACCCAGCTCAAGTCCCTGCAGGACAAGATCGACAGTGACAAAAAGCAGCTCCAGGCTTCCGGAGACAAGCTGAGCGATGCCGAGCGCCAAGCTCGCCTCAAGTCCATCGACGACGAGGAAAAGGAATACCAGCGCACCGGCGAAGACGCCTCGAACGACTTCCAGCAGGAAATGCAGCAGACCTATGCGCAGCTTGCCGAGAAGGTTTACGGGACCCTCCAGTCCTACGCCGAGCAGAACGGCTACACTGTCGTTCTTGACGCTGCGGCCAGCCAGCAGCAGGCCCCCATCGTCCTCTGGGCAAACAAGAGCACCGATATCACCGCAGCCGTGATTCAGGCCTACAATACGAAGTCCGGTATCCCTGCCCCAACGTCCGTTCCGTCAGCGCCAGCTCCGGCTCCGACGCACTCCAGCGCGCCTCATGCGCCCGCATCCTCCACCCCAAAACAGTAGCGTCAGTCTGACCTAACAGGAACTTTGCCGAAAGGGCTCCGAGCCTCGGAGCCCTCGCATTTTGATTTCGCCGTGGCGGCCGCCTCTCAGGCAAGAACCCTTCCCTGCGCTGTGGAAAAAAATGTGGAATACTGGCAGCCCGCTCCCAGAATTTCAATGCGCAAATGCTGTCTTGAGTCATGCCACCCAGAGGCATCCCTCTATCGTGTTGATTTACAAGGGCTAATACTTCATTCCAATTCAAGCCCACAGCACTTCACCGCCGTAACTTTGCAAAACCGGAAAAAAGGGCTTTCCACAAAAAACATTACAACCGGATGACGGGCTTTTGCGTCGTCGTTCATGCGGGGCCGCCCACCCGCCTATCGTTGCGCCCTTTGCAGCACCATCTGGATGCCCCCTCGCCGACGAAGCCGCTCAGGATTGATCGAGGGATCCGATCCATCCGGTGGTGGCCCAACCGCCGGGCTGCCTGCAGTCTCAGCCGGCGGAGGCGGCATTCTGAACGGAATACTGATTGTCCGCTCAAGCTCGATCTGGTCTCCCTTCACCGATCCCGAAAACGCATTGTTTCCCGCCTTGAATGACACGCTGGTGCCGTCGATCTTGCCTTCCTGGATCGCGATCGGCGCATCGGTTCCTCCAAAGAATCCCCCACCAGAACCCTCGACCGTGCCGGTGAGATTACCCCCATCCTGCCGCAACGTGAAAACCATCGTGCCGCCGCCCGTCACGAATGCGAGCAGCTCCGAACCCTGGCCGGATGCGGGTACTGGTCTCCAAAGCCCTGTGATCCCGGCGCCCGTCGGAATCTCGCGCTCCCACACCGCCACCTGCGGCCGAAGTTCCACGGATTTCGCAGAAATCGTAGCAGTGGCAGTTACAAGTCCAGGAGAAGTTACCTCAACTGTAACTGTTCCTGAACTTTTCGTTGCCTGCACAACTCCCATACAGTAGCCCGAGAACGCCTTCCTCGTCGTCCCCTTATCCGATTGCTGGTCGGTAGGATCCCCATTGCCGACGCCGATCAGTTTCGCCGGGCCCGTCACCTTAAATGTCACCTCGTTATCAGTGATCGGCACTACGCGCCGCTGCGCATCCTGAATCGCTACGGCAAACATCGCCACATCTTCCCCATCGGCGGAAATCTCGCTGCGGTCCGCCGTCAATACCAGCTTGGCCGCGGCTCCGGTGGTTTCTCGCTTCGCCACCATTACCTGCTTGCCGTCCTTGAATCCCCGCGCCTCGATCGAGCCGGGTGCATACTTCACCACCCACGCTACGTGCGAATCCTTATTTACATCCTTTGCGCCCAGGCTCTCCCCGTTCAGAAACAGCTCCACCTTATCTAGGTTCGAATAGACCCAGACCGCGATCTCTTTTCCCTCCAGTCCCGGCCAGTTCCAATGCGGGAAAAGGTGCAGAGCTTGTTTTGAGGTCCACCACGATTGGTAATAAAAGAACGAGTCCTTCGGAAAACCGCAGGTATCGATAATCCCGTACTGCGAGCTGATGTTCGGCCACCCATTCGGCGAGGGTTCACCGCGATAGTCGAAGCCCGTCCACACAAATCCGCCTGACATCCACGGCCGCGAATTGCAGAAGCTCCACCAGCCTTCCGCCGAAGCACGCCCCGTCGTCGTGTAAGGATCGTACGAGCCCACATAGCCCTTCTTCGCATCGGTGATATAAATCCCGCGCGTTCCCACCGCGCTCACCGTCTCGGTACCCATCATCGGCTTCTCCGGATGTGCCTTGTGATACGCCTCCGCCTGCGGATCCATGTAGTTGTAGCCCATCACGTCGCACAGCGCGAGACCGCCCGTCCCGATCGCACCCGTAGGAGCAATCGACACTGCCCGCGAGCCATCCTGCTCCATCGCAAGCGCCTTCATCGCACCTAGAATCAGCACTCCGCGTTGTGTATTTGCCTGGCCTTCTTCATTGCCCATCGACCACATAAAGACGCTCGGGCGGTTGCGGTCTCGCCGCACCAGGTCCGCAAACTGGCTCAGGCCCTCGGGATTCGACGACATCATGCGCGTCTCATCAAAGACCAGCATGCCCAGCTCATCGCAGGCATCAAGCAGCTCTGGAGTCGGAGGATTGTGCGACGTGCGGATCGAATTGCAGCCCATCTCCTGCAGCTTTCGCACACGGTAATACTGCACCGCGTCCGGCAGAGCAGCACCAATCCCTGCATGGTCCTGGTGATTGCAAGTCCCTTTCAGCTTCAGGGACTTGCCATTGAGGAAGAACCCTTCGGCCGCGTCGAACTTTATCGTGCGAATGCCGAATCGCGTCTCGTAGCGATCCACCACCGCACCGCCCACCTCGATCTCCGTCACCAGCTTGTACAGATTCCTCTCTTCGAGCGACCACAGCTGCGGCTGCGTGACCGCAAGCGTCAGTTCATAGATCTGCTCTCCTTCACTCGGAACAGAAGCCGCTGTCGTCGCCGCCTTCCCAACTGCCTTGCCCGAAGGATCGAGCACCGTCGAGACCACTCGGGCATTCTGCGCACTCTTGCCGTCGTTATTCACTTCCGTCCGGATAGAAAGCTTCGCCGTGTCCGCCGCGACCCCGGAGCGCACAAACGTGCCCCACTTCTTCACGTGCACCGGATGTGTCGTCACCAGCCAGACGTGCCGATAAATTCCCGCTCCCTCATAAAACCAGCCATCGCTCGACGTAGCGTCAACGCGCACCAGCAGCACATTCCTCCCGCCGGGATTCGCAAAGTCCGTCACGTCGAAGCTGAACGGATCGTATCCCCCGCTGTGCAAGCCGATGTAGAA
>Ga0206870_1045_pt1 | contig 32713 bp, 29 predicted proteins | sample Alteio_BWOrgCont_36_FD_152620 | JGI IMG/M metagenome (GOLD analysis project Ga0206870, IMG submission 152620) | Enriched cells from forest soil in Barre Woods Harvard Forest LTER site, Petersham, Massachusetts, United States -... | ecosystem: Environmental > Terrestrial > Soil > Temperate forest >... | reverse complement strand
CGCGCAGCTTTTCATTTGCCGCGGCGCGAGCGGCTTCGGCAACTGCGAGCAAAGCACGGCTTTCTGCCAGCTTGCGGAAACTGCTGTCCACGTCGAGAAGAACCTGCGCGCGCGCTTCACTCAATTGATACTTGCTCTGCTCGACGACAACGTCCTTTTGTTTCACCTCGTCTCGGCGCCTGCCCCATTCGAACGGCTCCCATCGCATTTCGAAGCCTGCGGAAGCGATGTTCTGTGGCAGAAGCTGAGTATTGAAGGGGCTCAGGAAGTGAAAGGCCGCTCCGGCGTCGGGAATGTATTGAGATTTGGCCAGCCTGCGGTCGACCTCTGCACGGTGGGTGTCTATCTCTGCTTCTTTCACCTCAGAACGCTGTGCAAGCGCAGTCTGCCGGGCCATCTTGAGGTCGATCTCTTCGGGCTGCTCAGGGGGCACCTGCTGTGTGCGGAATGGCGCGTCGAGATCGCGCCCCATGAGGTTGTTGAGCCTTTCTTTCTGGGTAAGGAGTGTGTCGTTCAACTGAGTGATCTGATATTGAGCCTGTGCCAGCTTGGCCTTTACGTCGAGGCTGCTCGAGTTGAGCACAGATCGCTGGGCTACATAATCGAGCACGACTCGGTCCGTTTCCTGATATTGCTTGACGGTGGCCGTGGCTGCATCGAGGGCACTCTCAGTCTGCAGCACCGCGTAGTATGCCTGTTTCACGTCGGCAACCACGGATTGCTGCTTGCCCCTATATTTCTCGCGGGAGAGATCGACCTCCAGTTTCTGCTCCTGGATCGCCAGGCTGATTTTGTAAAGCTGGGTGAGCGGCTGAGAAACTTCGTCTGCCGTATAGCCGGTGAAGCCTTGCGAGAGGCTGATCTTCGTGTCCGTGGCCGGCACTGGTTCGCCATTGGGTGTCTGGAACGTGCCCGCCTTGAAGTTGAAGGAGGGCGAAGTGAGATTTGCTGAACCAAACAGGTAGGTGCTGATGGCGGGATAGCGCTTCGTCTTGGTGGATGCAACCTGCCATTGGGCTTTATCGATGTCGAGCTTAGCGATGTTTGCGGGCCGGTTGTTTTCGAGTGCGATCTGAATCGCTTCAGACAGCGGAAGTTCGGGCGCTTGCGCCAAAAGGTGTCCCGCGGTCACGAACATGTATCCGAGACAAAGCACCGTGAGCGCGCGCATGAGTCCTTATCCGCGCCCATCGGTGCATTCGGCCACCGCCTCGCGGATCAGGTTATTCAAGTCGTCGAGTACCGCATACCGGTCCCGAGGCCGAAACGAGTCGGCGTCCATAACGGCTCCAATCTGGAACTCGAAAAGAGGGTCTGGAATCCGAGGCGGAGTTTGCCCCCAATCCTCGCGGATCGTCAATGCAGGCAATCTAAATTCTGTTGTTGGGCGATCTAAAGGCCATCTAAACCAGCAACTCGAGCGCTTGCAGGCATATAGATCTTCGAGTATTCAAAGAACCGAGGCGGAGACTATACTCCCAGCTACCCCAACCATGATCGGAGGCTGCAGTGATTCAGCTGGACGGCCGCCGGCCTGGAGCCTTCAGGTCCAAGAGGTTGCGCCGGGATGCCTCAATTATGTGTTCGCTTTGACGAGTTTGAGCTCGATACGGAAAGCTTTGAACTTCTGCGCGCCGGTCAGCGCGTCAGATTGGAACGCATTCCCATGCAGCTGCTTATGCTGCTTCTCGAGAACCGGGGGAAGCTCGTCCGCAGGGAAGCCATCATTGAACGGCTCTGGGGTGGGAACGTATTCGTCGAGGCGGAACACAGCATCAATACTGCGGTAAACAAGCTGCGGGCAATTCTGCGCGACGATTCGAGGAATCCGCAATTTATCCGCACGGTGGTGGGACAGGGCTACTGCTTCATCGCCACGGTGGACGTTCCTGAACCTGGGGCGAATGGACCCCCTGGGGCTTCTTCAGGTCCGGCCGAACTGAATGGAGCGAACCACGACACCCATCTGATTGCGGGCAACGGTCATGCGAACGGCTCATTGATAGTCGATGGTTCCAATGGGCAATTGGCGTCTGGGCAGTCTCGCCTTTCCGAGGCCAGCGCTGTCACGGTGGCTGCTGGGTCATCTGCAAAGGAGCCGTTGACCCAGACCACCATCAAAAGGCCATCTGACAGCAAGTTGTGGATCATTGCGGCGCTCGCGGGATCAATAGCTGTAGCGATCGTTCTCGCCTGCTATCTGTTGCGCCAACATGAACAGGCGCCTCAGAGCGAGCAGCGGGAGTCGGCCGCGCTGCACTCCGTTGTTGTCTTACCGTTCCGTAATCTCGCGCAGACTTCAAACGAGGACTACCTGGTGGACGGGCTGACCGACGAGCTTACGACCATTCTCGCCAGAAGCGCTTCCCTTCGCGTGATCTCGCAGCGTTCGGCGATGCGCTACAAAGGACGGCAGGACTCAATTCAAGACATAGCGCGTTCCCTCAACGTCGATGCGGTCGTTGAAGGCTCTTATCTGCATGCTGACAAGCGGATCCGCATCACCGTGCAACTCCTTGATGCGCGCAATGACCAACATCTTTGGGCGCAGATGTATGACGAGAGTGACAAACATTTGTTCGCCACGCAGGACCAGGTCACTAAAGACATTGCTCAACAGATCGCGATTGTGCTGGGGAGCAGGTTCAACCGGTCCCAACCGGGGTGGTGAACACGCATACGCTTGATTCGGCAGGGCGGCCTCGCCGCGGAGCACCTTTTAGTAAACTGGTAATGAGGAATTTATGCCGGAAATTGTGCGCAGGAAGACCGTTACGGTCAGGGTAGGTCGGGTACGTGTAGGCTCGGAGGCCCCTGTCGTCGTCCAGTCGATGACCAATACCGATACCGCCGATGTGGCGGGGACCGTTCAGCAGGTGGCGGCGCTCGCGACCGCGGGGTCGGAGCTGGTCCGGGTGACGGTGAATAACGACGACGCGGCCAAGGCCGTACCGTATATCGTCGACGGGCTGGCCGAGCTGGGGTTGGATGTGCCGATCGTGGGCGACTTTCACTACAACGGGCATCTGCTGCTGACCAAGTATCCGGAATGCGCGCGGGCGCTGGCGAAGTACCGGATCAATCCGGGCAACGTGTCTGTTGGGCGCAAGAACGATGACAACTTCCGCGCAATGATCGAGGTCGCGGTGGAGAACCAGAAGCCGGTCAGGATCGGCGTGAACTGGGGGTCATTGGATCAAGCGTTGCTGACGCGCATGATGGACGAGAACTCCAAGCTGGCTGAGCCGCTCGATGCGCGCGATGTGATGATGGAGGCGATGTGCCGGTCGGCGCTCGATTCGGCGGCGGCGGCGGAGCGTTATGGGCTGCGTCGGGATCAGATCATCATCAGCGGCAAGGTCAGCGGCGTTCGCGATTTGATTGATGTGTACGAGATGCTGGCGGCGCGGTGCGAGTACCCCCTCCACCTGGGTCTGACCGAGGCGGGGATGGGGATGAAGGGCATCGTGGCCTCGACGGCGGGGCTGTCTCCCCTACTGCTAAAGGGCATTGGCGATACCATCCGTGTGTCGCTGACGCCGAAGCCGGGCGGCGACCGCACCGAGGAAGTGCTGACGGCGCAGCAGATTCTGCAGTCGCTCGGGATTCGGAGCTTTACTCCGCAGGTGACGGCGTGCCCGGGGTGCGGTCGGACTACCAGCACCTTCTTCCAGGAGCTAGCACAGCAGATCCAGGACTACCTCCGCGAGTCGATGCCAGTATGGCGGGAGCAGTACCCGGGTGTCGAAGAGCTGAAGCTGGCGGTTATGGGTTGCGTGGTCAACGGGCCGGGCGAGTCGAAGCACGCGAATATCGGCATTTCCCTTCCCGGGACATTTGAGGATCCGGTGGCTCCGGTATACGTGGATGGGCGGCTGATGACGACGCTGCGCGGCGACACGATCGTTCAGGACTTCACCAGGATTCTGGACGAGTATGTGCGGTCACGCTACGGCTCAGCAGAGAAGGCGGAGCAACTGGTCGAGGTTCACTGAGGGTACCCCTCTCCCCTCCCTGTGATTTGTAACTCATAGATTCTTAATAGTTTCATGACATGCGATCCGCTACGTCATAGAAACCAAGGGACTTGCGGGTTTCTCATAGAAAACAGGGCACTTACAGTCGCTCATTGAAAACGGAGAATTTGTCTCTCGCCCCTTGATTCTGCAGAAGTTAACAGAAAGGCCCGGTTGCAATTAGCAGACCGGGCCTTTTTGTCTCCATTTCTATTCTAGCGATTCAGGAGAAATTCTCGGCCAAGAAAGACAGGGATCAGGGAATTAGCATTAAGGGATCAGATAGCCAGATCGCTCTCACCGTTTTTGTTGCTTTACGCGCAATTTGCCGCTAATCTCCAAAAAAACAAATGTCCCGTATTGTTAGTTTCTTTCTTGCCCTGCTGGGGTTGGCGGTTTTCTGCCTCACCGGTGAAGCACAAACCAATGAATGTTCGGTTGCCCAACCGCGTTCCCTTTCCGAAGAACAACGGGCTTTGATTCGCGGCGAACTGCAACAAGCTGAAACACTATACCGGCTGAAAGTTGCCCAGCAGCCGAAGAATCACGAACTGACGGCTGGACTAGTGCGCACGATGCTTAGCGAGCAAAAGGTTGACGAGGCAGACTCGACAGTAAAGACAGCATTAGCAACGGCACCTCAATCAGTGGAATTGTTGACGGCCGAGGCGGAGGTCCAGTACCGGCAGGGTATTCCGTGGGACAAGCAAAAAACCCTTGAGGCGGCTCTGAAGGCCGACCCCTGCTATCCGCGACTCCACCTGACGTTTGCCAGGTACTACCTATTCAGTTCTTATCACGCCACGGCATCGCGTGAAATCAAGTTAGCGCATCAACTCGACCAGTACGACCCGGAAATTCGCTGGACGTGGATCACAAACCTGCCCTTGAAGCAGCGAGTCGAGGAGTTGGAGAAGTATCTTGCAGCCGGAGAAACGGACGCGGTTGGACTTAGGCATGGACAGCGCGAGGTGTCTCTGCTTCAAGGCCGTGGGGATAACAAAGGCACCTGCCAACTCACGTCGACTGTAAGCTCAGCGGAAATACCCTTTTCTACGGCCTTAATGAACCGAGCTAATTATCTGCGCGGCTGGGAGATCGACGTTTACGTCAACAATTACAAATCGCGATTGGAGGTAGCGACCGGCTCCAGCGGCTATACATAAGCCGGTCGGTGGCAGAGCACGCTGGCTTAAGACCGATCGCCGGTTTGGAGGTGAGCGGCGCCGGAACTCAGGCTCCCCAGGGCGGCTACTTCGCATATGCCGATTCGGTCAAGATTGGCAATCTCGAGTTCAAGAGTTGCGTCGTGCAAGTCAGTGATGGCCGATCCGGGCTGGACACCGATGGTCAGATCGGCACAGATGTATTCTCGAATTTTCTAGTTACCGTAGACTTTCCACGGGAAAAATTGACGTTGGGCCCGCTGCCCCCGTACCCGGGGATGGTATCGCCCACACCTTCACTCACTACTCAAGAAGCAGGCACATCGGATGAGAGGTCCGAAGGGGTTTCGCGAAAGGTTATGAAAGATACCACGCCGGCAGCGCCGACGGACGGTCCACATGATCGCTACATCGCGCCAGAGATGCAGAAATGGACAGCCGTGTACCGCGTGGGGCCGAGGTTGATCATTCCCACCACCCTTAGTGATCAGAGGGTGCGACTATTTCTCTTGGATACGAGGTCACAGACCACTGCAATTTCCCCAAGTGCGGCTCGTGAGGTGACCAAGGTCCGCAGCACTAATGTGTTCGGGGCGCTGCGTGACAACTCCGGGCCTGTGCCTTCCTATTCCGGCGATAAGATCGTCTTTCGTTTTGCGCATCTGCAACAAGAAAAGGGCAACGTGCTTTCCTACGCTACGTCCCGGTTCAGCAAGAGCCTTGGTACGGAGATTTCAGGCTTTATTAGCTTCGACATGCTGGGAGTGCTGGTGGTAAAGATTGACTACCGGGATGGACTGATGGATTTCCAGTATTCAGCCCATCAGGGATATCAGCACATACAGTGAAATGCGCCAAACTGGGCGTACACCTCTAACGACACCCTTACCGAAATCTGCCAGATTCCCCGGCCCTGAGAAAAGGTTGGGAACCCGATTGCCTCTGAGGTGAAGAAATGCCGATAATAGGAGGAACTCAACGAAGAGGACAGACCCCTCTGAGAGGTTTCTTCGAGAAGGAAGCTGTGATCAGCAGGCCCTAGTAGAAGAAAACGTTCGTCACGACACAACGTAACTGAGCGCCGGCTTTCGCCGGAAGCTGGATGGCACCGCCGCAACCTGCGGCTCCAGCAAAAATCTTCTTCGGAGGTTTTTGCGATGGCCAGCGAGCCGGTCCAGCGGATTTTCATTCAGTCTCTTCCTGAGCATGTTTCCAAAGATGTTTTGCTTCGCGGCTGGGTATACCGGCTGCGCGTGCTTGGTAAGACTACATTCGTAATTCTGAAGGACTGCTCGGGAGAGGCGCAGTGTGTAGCCGCGTCAGATGCCGTTCGCGACCTTAACCTGAAGACCGAAGACGTGATCGAGGTTCGCGGACGGCCCCGGCTGGACGACCGGGCGAAATCGGGATGCGAAGTCGACATTCTCGAAGCTCGCGTCCTCAACCGGGCACAGCAAAATCTCCCATTCAACTCTGCGTCGGATATGGAGCAGGTTGGACTGGAGACTTTGCTGGAGTACCGCCCGTTGGCGCTGCGGAACAAGACCGTGGGCGATATCTTTCGCATCCAGGCGGCGCTGCTGCGGTTCTTTCGCGAATATCTGACCGACCAGCGCTTCACCGAGATCGTCACGTCAAAGATCGTCGCATCGGGAACGGAGGGCGGGACAAATCTTTTCGCGTTGAAGTATTTCGACCGCGTTGCTTATCTGGCGCAGAGCCCGCAGTTCTACAAGGAACACGCGGTCGCCGGTTTCGAGCGGGTGTTTGAGACGGGGCATGTCTATCGGGCGGAGCCGCATGCGACAAGCCGTCACCTGACCGAGTACTACTCGCTCGACGTAGAGTTCGGGTTCATCGATGGTCCGGAGGATGTGATTCAGCTCGAACGCGAGTTACTGACGTATATCTTCGAGCGTATCAACGAGCAGTACGAAGAGGCGCTGGTCAGATACAGAGGGAGTCTGCTGCCGAGCATGCTCGATGTTCCCTGCTGGGAGTTCGAAGAGTGCCTGGAACTTCTGAGAGAGCGCTTCAACCGGACAGATCTGACGGATGATCTGGATCCCGAAGCAGAACGCCATCTGTGCCAGCTCGCCGCTGAGAGGACCGGCGTGTCGGCGGTGTTCGTTCTGGGCTTTCCTTCGTCGGCACGACCGTTCTATACAGCGCCCCGAGGCAGCGACGGAGCCGGGAACAGCTTCGACCTGCTCTTCGAAAGAATCGAAATTACGACGGGAGGACAGAGATTACACCGTCGTGAAGATCTGGAAGCGGCGCTCCGCGGGCGCGGCATTGATCCGGCGAGTTTTGAGAGTCACCTGCGGATGTTCGAGCTGGGCATGCCTCCGCACGGAGGATTTGCGATTGGTCTAGAGAGGCTCACGGCGCGAGTACTGAATCTTCCGAATGTACGGCAGGCAGTCCTTTATCCGCGAGATCGCTACAGGCTGACGCCGTAAAATCCGGTGCGATGTGAATTTTTTCGGTATAAGCCTCCAACAAGTCTCCCGCGACTAGAATAGATTCCCGCGGGCAGAGGTTAGCGCGAATACGGCAACGGAAAATATTAGCGCGCTGCCGGTCATAAACGATTGGCTACTTATGGACCCGCCCAGCCATGCACTCGATACTTCCGTCCGGTGGCCTACATCAAAAGCCAGAAGCAGCGCTGCCACGATGGCGAGCAGCCCTAACAGGATGAGGGGCAGCGCTACGAATGCAGCAGCCGCGAGGCCGCCGATGAGGCCGGATAAAGCTTCAGCACCCACCTGCAGCGCCTGGTTGTTACCCATCACTCGCCCCTGTTCCATCTCACTGGCCGCCCCTGAAAGCAAAGTTGCGCATGCCGGCAGGCAGATCGCCAGTGCTCCCGATGTTAGAAACAGTGTCAGCCAAAGCGATGCCCGGATATGAAACGCAACGACCGCGATCATGAAGACGCCGGTGAGAAGCGCCGATCCCGCAGCCAGAGTTCTCGTCCGGAAGCGCACGGCGAGAAAACCGGTCAGCCAGGCGTTGGCGATCACGATGGGAACGCCCACCCACGCGACAAATTCCGACATCCGCGAAACACCAAGATGGAAGCGGTCCACCAGATACATGGGATAGCAGCGGAAGAATCCGAAGATGGCCAGATAGAAGGCGAAGTTCAGCCAATAAAGCCGCCGCAGGCGCCGGTCCGAAATTACGCTCCGCAGATTCGTAAAGGCCTGAGTGAGGCTGACCGCATGGCGCCGCGCGGGCGGATTCGTTTCGCGAAAGAGAACAGCCGTAGCCAACGTTGTGATCGCGAGCAAAATCATTGCCGCCCAGAATGGTGTTGCATCGCTGAACCATGAAACCAGATCAGGATCCGCCAGCTTTCCTCCCACGAGCGGCCCAACGATATAAGCCGAGCTGGCGCTCAGGTAAATGTAGCCGAAGAACCGGTTGCGTTGTTCCGGCGTGATCACATCGGCAATGGCGCTCTGCGCTGCCACCACGTTGGCCTCCGCCAGACCCGCCAGCAGTGAGGCGCAACCAAGGAGAGCGAAACTGCGAAGCTGAAGTGCGATGCCAATGAGCGCATAACAGGCAGTGGTGAAAGTGAGTGAAATCATCAGAACCGGCTTGCGTCCAAAGCGATCGGATAAAGCGCCCAGCACCGGCGAACCGACAAATTGACCGAGGGGATAAAGGCAGAGCAGAAATCCGAGCACGATCACGCGCCTGCTCATCGGCTCATCTGGCGGAAGCAGGAAATTGTGGTTGCTCATGATCATCGGCGTGAAGACTGTGATCATCAGGCTATAGCCCACGAATCCTGCAAAGACCACGGCATATAACGGAAGCAACGACTTCAGGCTTGCAGGTCCCGCCATTGCGTTTTTCGGCGCTGACCTCGTCTCGATCCGACTGTGCGCGCCTGTCTCTCCATTCATATGCTTCCGCGGTTTTTGTAAATGCGACAGTCCTGCCGCCTGTGTGGGGAGAGTCTACATTGCCAGAGACGGGCACGCATCGACAAGAGAACCCTGCAGGTATTCAAAGTTGCCTTCCTCGAGGCGTTCGGAGTGCAGCTCCATGGCGGGAGGCTAAGGTGGTAATGAATCAACGCTCACATAACGAGCCACGCCAGAATTACAATTCTGTTTGCGCCCTCTGGTAGAGAACGAGCCCGGCAGGTCATCATCTTCAATGTCAAGGTCGCCGCTGCCCCAATCACCGATGTCCAACTCTAGACCGTTCTGTCCCCAAAGGCGCTAAACCAGTTTTTGCCCCCTCAGGAAACCGGGGCAACCACGAGATGTGGGTACAGGAGTAAGAAAAATGGAGATGACCCGCCGACAATTTGCCCTGTCTGTTGCAGCTGCCGCCAGCCTTGATCCCTTGTTGGATGGCCAGCTTTCCTCAATAGGTATTCCCCGCGGCGTCGTTCCCGGCCGAGTCACCTGGGCGCACGATCCGGCGGCTGTCACCTGGGATGGGACAGGTTCCTGGTGGACAGACGCCAACAACAACCAGTCTGTGATTGACCAGATGGTCTCCCGCTCCATCCGCGGTCTAACAAATCAAAAAAGCGATGCCCAGGCATGGAGGACCATCTTTGAATATTTCAATCGCACTCATGGTCGTGGTAACGCCGGATGCAAAGCCGGCGAGAAGATCGCAATCAAGGCGAACCTGAACAACACAACAGACCATGGCACGATCGACCGGCTGAACTCGTCGCCCCATTTGATCCTTTCGCTCGTTCGGCAATTGACCGGACCGGGGAAGGTTCCGCAATCGTCGATCACCGTCTTTGATTCCAGCAGGTGGATCCCGAGCTATCTCTACGACAAGATTCACCACGAGTTTCCCGGTGTCGTGTTTGTGGATCATATTGGCGGCGATGGGCGCGTGAAAGCCGAATTCAAACCCGACGCGATTCCCTTCTCGATTACAAGTCGCAACGCCAAGGGGCTCGATACCGTGGTGGTAGACGCCGCATATCTCATCGATGCCGCGGTGTTGAGAGCGCATGTGAGCTCAGGGGTCACACTTTGCGCGAAGAATCTGTTCGGTGCGACGAGTATCTATACCGACTGGCGGAAGAACGCGCACGACGGCTTCCCTCACAACCGCGATGGTTCAGCGAGTTACTCCGCATTCGTAGATTTCCTGGGTCATAAGGACCTCGGCGAGAAAACCATGCTCTTTATCATCGATGGGCTGTATGGAAACGATAATGTGGATGGGCCGCCTCATCGTAAATGGAAGATGGCGCCCTTCAATGATGCCTGGCCGAACAGCATCTTTATGTCACTTGACGGCGTAGCGATCGATTCAGTCGGCTTCGATTTTTTGACTTCGGAATGGCCCGACCTCCCGGATATCGTTAATGCCGACAATTATCTGCGCGAAGCCGCGCTGGCGAATGATCCACCTTCGAAGACGTTCTATGATCCTGAGCGCGATGGCATCCGATGCCGTAGTCTTGGCGTGCATGAGCATTGGAACAATGGAACGGACAAGAAGTATTCGCGCAATCTCGGAAAAACACACGGGATCGAATTGTTCCAGGTCGGCTGATCAGGCTGAGGGGAGTTGGAGATGAACCGGAAAGTGTTGTCCTCATGCTTGCTTGCCGCAGTCATATTACCGGCAACCGCTTTTTCTCAGTCATTTTTGAGCCAGTATAAAGGCTTGCCCTATCATGACAGCCGCTATCAAGGCGGTCCGCAGAAAATTCCGGGGCGTGTATTTTGTGCCTACTATGACCTGGGCGGCGAGGGAGTGGCGTATCACGATACCGATCCGCAGAATCACGGTAGTGGAGAGTTGAATCCGGCCGATGGGACTTACCTCAATGAATTTCGTATGCATGAGGGAGTAGATACTTCATATACGAAGTTCAACCGGAAGCCAGATCAGTTTGACGACAACCCTTTCGACAAGATTGTTCCTCCTGCGGACCTGCTCTATGTTGGCTGGACCGAGCCCGGAGAATGGTTCAACATAACGGTCGACGTGGCAGAGGCGGGAACCTACGCTGCCGATTTCCTTTATACGTCGAATCGCGGCGGAACGATTTCAGTCGATGTGAATGGAAACGACGCCACAGGTCCTCTGCAGATTTCGTCGACAAATGATCCCGCAGACCCGCTGGCCTGGCGTCAATGGCACCACTGGAATTTGGCTCCGCAACTTTTCAGGGTTCGTCTCAACAAAGGGAGAAATGTTCTCACCGTGCACATATTGACGAACGGCAATATGAACCTGGCTTATTTCGATTTCAAACAAATCCATTGATGAAATCGAAGCTGAAGCCGTGAACCTTCAAACCTAGCCTTCGAGTTATTCAAGATCGTCGTCCGCAATCGCCTCCCCGATTTGCCGGTGTTGTCCCATGTACAATCGCGCCAAATGATCCGTTCCCTATCCAGATTTGTTTGCTTTGCGGCTCTTTTTGCGTTCCCTCTCTTTCGGTTGGCGGCCCAGGCGCCGGCGCATCCGCCGATGCTGGTGTTTCTGCACGTAACAGTGATCAATCCGGGATCGGCATCGGTCGAGGCGGATCGGGCGGTGGTAATCCGGCAGAATCGGATCACGGCGGTGACGAGCGCGGCCGGGTTCGCGGCTCCGGAATGGGCGAAGGTTGTCGATGCGTCGGGGAAATACATGATCCCGGGGCTATGGGATCTGCACGTTCACAGCGCATTCGGGGACTGGTTTCCACGCGGACGCGATGTGATTCTGCCTCTGTTCATCGCAAACGGTGTGACCGGCGTGCGCGACATGGGCGGGGATCTGCCGGTGCTGTTTACGTGGCGGAAGGAGATTGCTGCGGGCGAGACCGTCGGCCCGCGAATGGTGGTGTCCGGGCCGATGCTGGATGGGTATCTACCGGATGGAAAGCTGCGCTTCCCCAGTTCGATGCCGGTGATGACTCCGGCAGACGCGGTGAAGGCGGTCGATTCACTGAAGGCGCAGGGGGCGGACTTCATCAAGGTGCAGTCGGTGATTCCGCACGACGCATATGTGGCAGCGGCGGAGGAGGCACACAAGCAGAATCTGCCGTTCGTGGGGCATGTGCCGGACCACATCAGGATTACGGAGTCAGTGGCGCTGGGGCAGAAGAGCATCGAACACTTCATGGGGGTACTCGAAGGCTGTTCGAGCCAGGAGGACAAGCTGCTTGGCGGGCCGACCGAAGATACCAAGCTGCTGCTGAGCAGCCGCGACGATGCGAAGTGCCAGAAGCTGATTGCGCTGCTGGCACAGACACATACGTGGCTGGTTCCGACAATGGCGTGGAACCGCCAGGGTACGCTGCTGGACCAGGTGGACTTTGCGCATCAGCCACTCGACAAGTATGTGCCGGCTTACTGGCGCGACGTGACATGGAAGCGCTTCTATGACCAGATGATGCCGGGCATCAAGGCTGACGCGCTGAGTGTGCGGCAGCAGGAGATTGCGGAGATGATTCGCATGATCGGCGTTCTCCACAAGGGTGGCGTGGAATTTATGGCGGGGACGGATACGGCTCCGGGGATTTATGTGATGCCGGGCTTCAGCCTACACGACGAGCTCAAGAATTTTGTGGAGGCGGGATTCTCTCCCATGGATGCACTGGCGACGGCGACGAGCAATCCGGCGAAGTTTTTCGGGAAGGACGACATGGGCGCGGTGGCTCCGGGCAACGTGGCGGATGTGGTGGTGCTGGATGCGAATCCGCTGGCGGACATTCGCAACACGGATAAGATTTTTGGCGTGGTTGCGGACGGACGGTATTATGACCGGACTCATCTGGACGCTATGCTTGCGGGAGTGGAGCAGGCGGCAAAGAAATAGGTGTGCGTGGTGATTATCACGATCCGCAAAGCGCGGGTGCAAGAGGCCGGAGGTATCCGAAGATGCCTGACATCGGCGTTTGAGCCTTTTCGCTTTCAGTACACGCGCGGTGCATTCGAAGACACGGTTCCGACAGTTGAAGCGATTCAGGAACGCATGGCTTACATGACGGTCTATATTGCCGTTGCCGGCACGCGGGAGATCGTTGGAACGGTGGCATGTGAAGTCGAGGGCGTTGAGGGTCACGTGCGCGGTATGGCGGTTCAACCCCCATGGCAGGGACACGGTATCGCAGACCGGCTGCTGCGCCCGGTTGAAAACGACCTGGTCGCCGCAGGGTGCACACGCCTCACTCTTAATACAACCGAGCACGCTCCAGCGCGCGATCAGCTTTTATCGGCGAAACGGCTTTGTGGCTTCGGAGAAGGTGACAGATTTCTTCGGCATGCCTCTGTATGAATATGTGAAGGCGTTATCAGACAGTTCAACCGCGCGCGGTAGGATGGGTTAAATGTCTGGGCGTTGAAAGGCTAGTGTTGTGACGATTTTGCTGAATGCGGTTGAGGCGCGCGTGCTGGGCGCGCTGGTTGAGAAGGAAACTACGACACCGGAGTATTATCCGCTGTCGCTGAATGCGCTGGTGAATGCGTGCAACCAGAAGAACAACCGCGAGCCGGTGATGAATCTGGATGAGGACGCGGTGCGGCTGGCGCTGCGTGGCCTCGAAGACGATGGGCTTGCCGGGCCGAGGCGCGGCGGTGACAGCCGGGTGACGAAGTATGAGCATCGTCTGCAGGAGGTCTTCAACTTTACGCGCGGCGAGACAGCGGTGATGTGCGTGTTGCTGCTGCGCGGGGCACAGACTCCCGGCGAGTTGCGCGGGCGGACGGAGCGGATGCATCGCTTCGAAGAGATCGACGATGTGCTGGGTACCTTGCAGAAGCTGATGCAGCGCGAGCCTTCGCTGGCGACGGCACTCCCTAGGCAGCCGGGGACGAAAGAGACTCGGTATGCGCATCTGTTGTCGGGCGAGGTGGAAGCATCGGAGTCTGTGCCGACTGTGAACTCGGCAGTAGGCGCGGATGGAGACGAGCGCGTGGCGCGACTGGAGTCGGAGATTGCCACGTTGCGGCAGGAAATGGCGGAGTTGCGGGAGAAGGTCGAGGCGCTGCTCTCATGAGTGGCATCATGAGAGCGGCTGTTTTGCGCCATCCGGGACCGAAGAACGAGAAGCCGCTGACGGTTGAAGAGCGGCCGGTACCCGAGCCGGGTCCGGGCGAGGTCTTGCTGCGAGTGGAGGCGTGCGGCGTGTGCCGGACGGATCTGCACATCACGATGGGCGAGCTGAAGCCGCTGCGCGATGAGGTGACTCCGGGACACCAGATTGTGGGGCTCGTGGAGAAGCTTGGCGGGGGCGATGCGGCAGGGCTGGCGATCGGGCAGCGGGTTGGCGTGTCGTGGCTGGGCGGGGTGGACGGGACGTGCCTGCTGTGCCGAAAGGGGCGGGAGAATCTGTGCGATCATCCGGTGTTCACCGGCTACACGGTGAATGGCGGATATGCGGAGTACGCGGTGGCGCGGGCGGATTTTTGCATTCCCCTGCCTGGGGAGCCGAAGGCGGAGGAACTGGCTCCGCTGCTGTGCGCGGGGATTATCGGATTTCGCAGCCTGCGGGTGGCGGGGGTGCAACGCGGGGACCGGGTGGGGCTGTTCGGGTTTGGCGCGTCGGCTCACCTGACGATCGATGTGCTGAAGGCCTGGGACTGCCACGTGTATGTGGCGAGCCGCGGGGAGTCGCATCGGCAGCTGGCGCGGGAGCGGGGCGCGGCGTGGGTGGGCGACGCGCTGGACCGGCCTCCGGTGCCGCTGGATTGCGCGGTAACATTTGCGCCCGCGGGGGATGTGGTGGTGTCGGCGCTAGCTTCGCTGCGCAAGGGCGGGGTGGTGGCTATCAATGCGATTCATCTGGACCGGATGCCGCAGTTCGACTACGACAGCCTGCTATGGGGCGAGCGGCAACTGCGCAGCGTGGCTAATATGACGCGAGAGGACGCCAGGGACTTCATCAAGCTGGCGGTGGAGATCGGGATTAAACCGCAAATCACGCTATTTCCCCTCGACGAGGTGAACGCCGCGCTGAATGCCGTCTACACGGAGAAGATTAACGGGGCGGCGGTGGTGGTGGTTTGACGGCCCCGCTCTGCCCCTGAATAGACGTCCGGCAAGATGCACAACTTCGCAAAGAGAACTCGCTGCAAGATTGTCGGGAGGCTGCTACGAAGCTGCTGACATGGATCTGAAGAGGATTGCGCGCTACCGGCAGAAAGAAGTAGTCCGGCGCGGCCGAGTAACCCTCTCGAGCCGGCCGAGCTACCTCGCCCATCGATGTCCCTCTAGTGATCGGGTGACTTTGACCCGTCTCACACCATCGCGGACTTGAGGAAGCTCAGGCCGGCCGAAGAGTCACTTCTCAACAAGAATCGCCGCCAACGCGATTCGATGCATGTTGATTAGTGTCACGAACCAGATGATGAGCAGCATGATCGTCACCAGCCAGAACGCGGTTGAACCTGCATGGGCCTGAAGAACAATTGATAAAGAAAGAGTCACCGCGGATGCCCCAAAAAATGTTGCAAGAAAGCATACGCAGCAGAGAACCATGGCATGAATTGAAAGTTGTTGCGGGCGCCCGGGGACGATCGCCTGACCCACCGGAGCAGGCATAACTCCTCCTTACAAACTGCACAGCAGTACTTCTTGTGCCTAGTCCGTTTCGGCAGTGGGTTAGACCACAAGGCCTAAACTCGCATCAGCAACAAGCAGACTTTAGCACTGCCCGAGCAATTAGCAAGTCACAAGAGGATGTACTTAAGGAGACCTACTGAACAAGCACTAATCCGAATGCATAGTGAGGGCCGTTACAGACCTTTCAGCAGCGCCTTCCAGCGCACCCACGCTTCGTCGCGAGCCTTGATATTCGCGTCGTTGTCAGTGGTGCGCGTGGGATCTTCTCCCGCCCGCATGAAACCATGACCCGCTCCTTCATAGGTCACCGGATCGTACTTCTTTCCCGCCTTCTTCATCGCTTCCACTGCGTCCGGAATCGTCGCGTCAATGCGCGAGTCGTTGCCCCCGTAGAAGCCGTAAACAGGAGCCGTAATCGCGCTCACGTCCTTCGGAGGAGGTCCGTAAAACACAAATGCCGCGCTCAGATCATGCCGGTTCGTCGCAAACCGGAATGATTGACCACCGCCCCAGCAGAATCCCGTCACCGCGAGCTTGCCATTCACCGCGGGAAGCTTCTTGACGTAGTCCGCGGTCGCATTCAGATCAGATGTGATCACGTCAGGATTCAGAGCCGACACCGCCTTCACCCGGTCATCGTCGCCGGAGTATTCACTCGACCCGCCGCCTTTGGGGCCAAATCCCGACAGCAGGTCCGGGGCGATCGCCACGTAGCCCGCCGCAGCAACTTCATCCGTCACTTCGCGCGCCCAATCCGTCAGCCCGAAGATCTCATGGATCACCAGTACTGCCGGCGCCTTCGACTTCACCTCGGGATAGACGACAAACGCATGCACGGTGCGGTTGCCATACTTGATGTCGACCCACTCCTGGTGCCGCGGCGACTTCTCCAGCCGCTGCTTGGCCCATTCCTGGGCCGACGCACGCTCCGACAGGAACACAGTACAACACAGAAGGGCGATCACTGGGAAAGCAATCTTTTTCATACTGGTATTTATACCCCTGCGGGCCGATTCAGTTGTCTCAAGTCAGTTGTCTTTCGATGGATCCGTCTGGCTCTTCTCTTGCGGCTTGACCGTGTTCCGCACCACCATGATCTTGTTCAGCATGTCGAACCAGAACGATGCGCCGAGTGACAGCGCCCCGGCCGTTATCAGCCAACCGGCTAAAACCACGAGCGCATCGAGAGCCATGCCGGATGGATTTTCACTCCACCACTTCGCATAATCGAATCGCGTGTGCCGCCAACCCACCGGCAGCAGATATTTGGTCGTGACCTCATTCACAGCATTCACCGACGACTCCATACGCTCGACAAGCGCTTTCTCGGTGGTCGGTTGCGCTGGCTCGCTGTTCGCCGTCGGTGGATTCGGGTGGTCTTTCAGATAATCCGTCGCTGCGCTCACCATGCCGTCGCGAATATCACGGTCAACCCACAGCAGATGGGCAATGCTTATCGAATTCACATTGAAGGCAATCGCCAGCACCAGGCCCACAATCAGCAGAACGCGCTGCGTGTATCGCTTGTACCAGCCCGAAACGCGATCCATCGCGTCGTTGTACCAGTTCTCGAGATTGGCCTGGAACCTCTGAAGCTTTTCCTCTTCCTTTTTCGCGTCGTACTTCGCGTCGATCGCCAGCGTGAGCAGAGCCTCAACCGCCTTGTTCTTCGCAAATTGCTGACGATGGCTGGAGAGAAAATCCTCGATATTCTGAATCGCTGTCTTGCCGTTGAACTTGTCCTTGTTCAGAATGTCGATCATCGCCAGCGCAAAGGTCCGTGCCGGAATGTACGACGGCAACAGAAGCGGATTCTTGACGCCTGCGATCGTTTTGGTGGAAGCCATGCCCACGAGCTTCTGCAGCCACAGGCGTAACTTGCTCACCCAGCCCAGCGGGCTATCATCGCCCAGGTCCTTCAGAGGGTCTGGATAGAGGCCCCTTATCAGCCCATGGTTATAGATGTCGTCCACCAGCGTGAGTGCGCCGGCTGAGATCGAATCACCCGAAAACAGGCTACGCAGTCCCCGCTCGAGGTTTGCTGCGCGCGACTGAACAATGCTCGCCAGAATTTCGTTGACGCCCGACGCTACCAGGCTCAGAAGCAGGTAGATGAACACCATGCCGATAGCCACGTCGAGAATGAATGATCCGAACATCCCGTCCACCGTTAAGCCTCGCCCTGCAAGCGGCCAGCATAGGGATCGGTTAACAGAGTGTCAACAAATTCTTACCAAAAGAAAAATGCCCGCCGAAGCGGGCATGAAGAACCACATCCGGGAGGAGCGGGAAACTCACCGCTCATCCCAGAAAGCAACGAGGACCTTGGCAGATTAGTTTGTCTGTATCTGGGGCTTGGGCTTGGGCAGCTGAAGCTGCTCCGCATTGACCGGCGTCATTTCCGGCCCGTCATATCCCGTCAGATTGCCCATTCCAGCAAGCTGCTGCTCCTGCACCTGCAGGGGACGCTGCATCACCATGACCACGGACGAGCCCTCGGGAAAAACAATGTCCTGGCCGTGCTTCATCATCACCGCCAGCACACCGGCCGCTGCACCAACCCCCGCGCCGATGCCGGTGGCCATACCCGGAGAGCCGCTCGACCATCCAACCAGGCCGCCAACGCCGGCGCCCGTTAGAGCGGTCGTGCCAACAGTCTTAGCATCGTCACCCTTCGTGCTCTCAGCCTTGATCAGGCCTTCCTTGTCTGTCACCTCGGCGCCCTTCGTATTGGGAACCTTATCTACAGCACCGGGCAGCGCAATCACCACTCCGTTCGGGAACGCCATCGAGACGAAGTGCATCATTAGCTCCGCGCGGCCTTTCACCTTGCCGCCACGAGACAGACCGTCCACGTAACCCTGCACAAACACACCTGCCGGAATCACGACCCTGCCGCCAACAATCACTGGAAAATTGCTCGCCAGGTAAACCGCATCGCCCGGCTTCGCCGTCTTGGTGCTCAGCGCGCTGCGCAGGGTAAGAGGAATTTTGGTGCCCGCCGGAACCACGAAAACCGGTCCGGTGGTTGCCGGTGCGGCCGTTGTGGCCGGCTGAGCCGCTGGCTGTGAGGTCGCCGGTGCGGGCTGTGCAGCCTTTACAGCAGGCTCTGTCGCGGCCGGAGTGGCAGCTGCATCCTGGGGTGCCTGAGCCGCGGCTGAGCCAGCCACAGCCAGGGAGAAACCAAGCAGAAGAGAAGTAACACTACGAAGAGCCATCAAGTATCTCCATTCGGTGCGCATGAGTGAAATCACCTCGCCGGAAAGCTGCTCCCGGCGCCCATCGCCGCTCCTCGGGGGAACTCCGTTCCGTCCCGCCTCGGTGTAAGTCAATAACATTCTGTCATTTGATTGCCGAACTGGCTCTGCCTCTTTTGTCGCGGTAATCTGACGCTTTGGTACTGCAATTTTGGTTACCGCGCCCGGACAACCATCGTCGCCGCCAAAGCGGACGGTGACTACGCCCGCGCCAGGCTCTCGATCAAAGCTTCGCGGCGGCGAGCCGCCATAGCGTCCGCATTCTTCAATCCCCTCACCCACGCCGTGGCGCCCCCCACAGCCAGCACCAGAAACAGAGGCGCCGCCAGTTGTGCCTCGCCGAAGTGAACCAGCGCAAAATACACCCCGGCTCCGGTGGCGAAGACCAGCAACTGGATCAACAGGCTGAGAAGCCCGTTCCCCGTCGCTCCCTGCTCGCGACTCATGCGCGTAAGGGTCATGCGATATCCCATCGTGATGGAGAGCGCATTCCCCGCCGCCAGTTGCACCGGCAGCGCGAACAGCAGCCAGCACCCGGTCGTGGCCAGCATCTGCGCGTCAGGCAGCCCGAATCGGAAGACCACAATTGTGCAGACAATCGCCAGCTCCACCGCAAACAGCACGAGGTGGACGACGTTCTTAGCCAGCATCACCGTCCGCATCGGCGTCGGCGACATGAAGTACAACTGAATCCCTGCGCCTTCACCACCCAGACTGTTATAGACAAGCCGCGTCAGCCCGAGAAAGCCGTACGCGATACCGATCGGCAGTGCGTATCGCGCTCCAAAGCCCGGCCCCGTTCCGTTTCCGCTTCGTCCCAGTATGAACAGCATCACCAGCGGAGCCACCAGGCTGTAGAGCATTACACCGCTGCGCGCCAGATAACGCAGCTCCTTTTCGACTACAGCTCCCATCGGACCCGACAGGTCGACACCCGGCCGCCCGGCGGCTTCCGCCTTGGCCGCCCGCTGCGGTGCTTCGCCCAGACTCTCGCCGCGATACTGCGCGCGCAGCCGCACGCACAGCAGCGATCCCGCAGCCAGCGCATACAGCGCTAGCCCCCCCAGCGATGCAGCAGCCAACGTCCCGCGACCATGCTGCGCCTCACCGATGACCAGTGACGCCAGCCCCGGAGGCGATACCCTCTGCACGCGGTTCGCCTCATGGGCAGCGTGCAGCATCGTCGCTAACGTCTGCCGCGACGGTTGTCCATGCTTTGCATACAGCGCCGGATTCAGCGCCTGCGCTCCCAGTATGAGGAACAGGAAGACCATGCCCAAGACTTCCCGTGTCTTCCTCTGCGCCAGCCAGCGATCGAGCCATGCAAAGACCATCCGCGTCTGCAGCACGTTGAATGCGGCAAACAGAATCGCCATCACCGCTGCCCATCCCGCCAACTCCGGCCGCGCCCACACCATGCCCGCGCAGATCCCGACGAGGCAGAACCCTCCAAGGATGGACGACGCATCGAACAGCCCGAAGACCAGATAATCCAGCACGTACGAGCCGAAGGTCACCGGAAAGCGGAGCAGCAGCGTCAGATCCACCGGTTCCTGAAACGAGGCCAGCACCACCGGAGCAAGCTGCCACAGCATCATCACCGGCCAGAACAGCAGCGGGAGCAGGCGCAACTCGTTGTCTTTCGTTATCTGAAATGCCGAAACGCCCAGCCCGGTGCCGATGACGAGGCCCACAACCAGAAAAAAGGTGATGCGGATGATGCGCGCCGCCAGGTCGAAACTGGCCCGCTTCGAGCGCAGCGAATTCACCAGCATCTGCAGGCGCATGCGCGTCAACGCCGCGTATTGCGTCCGCGCCAGCGGCGACATCAGGAGAGCCACGACAACTCCTGCGCAGACTCGCCCATGTCCGCACCCACCACGTTCAGAAAGATCTCCTCCAGGGTCAGCTTCTTGCCCGATTCAGGCATTCCCGCACCGGCCAGCGTCGTCTCAACGCCCGCGCGCAGTTCTTCGAGCGATCCGTTCGCCACCAGCCGGCCCTTGTGAATAATCGCCACGTGGCTGCAGAGCCGCTCCACAATCTCCAGCACATGCGACGTAAGAAAAATTGTCGCGCCGCGATGGATCATGCCCTGGAGCATCGTCTTCAGCGTGCCCGCCGCAATCGCGTCCACGCCTTCGAACGGTTCATCGAGAAACAGCACCTTGGGCCCATGGATCACCGCCGCAGCCAGCGCAAGCTTCTTCTGCATGCCGTGGGAAAAATCAGTGACCAGCTTCTTCGGCTCATTCGCCAGCTGCATGAAGTCCAGCAGCTCCTCCGTCCGCCGGTTCGTCGTATCGCGATCCAGCCCGTACATTCGTCCCACAAAGCGCAGATACTCCGACCCGGTGAGCCGCCCCAGCAGCGCCATGCCTTCAGGGACAACGCCCATCTGCCGCTTCAGGTCCAGGGAACTCGCTGTGAACTTCTGGCCGAGAATCTCGATCTCGCCCGACGTCGGCTCCAGCAGGCCGGTGAGCATCTTGATGGTCGTCGACTTCCCTGCCCCGTTCGGGCCGAGAAATCCGAAGAACTGCCCCGACGCGACGCTGAACGTCACGTCGTCGACAGCCATAAAATCGCCAAACCGCCGCGTCAACCCGCGCGTCGAAATCGCCGGTGTGTCCATGCTTCGCAGCATAAAGGAAAGCGAGCCGAGACGGCTCGCTTTCCTGTGCTCTGAGGCCTGTGCCCTGCTCTTACGCTCCGGTCTCCAGCACGACTCGGAATCGCGCCTTCCCGCTCATCATCCGTTCGAAGGCCTCGGGAGCCTTGTCCAGCGGATACTTCTCGATCAGCGCCTTCACTCCGAAGAGGGAGCTGAACTTCAGCGTGTCTTCGGAATCGATCGACGTGCCGCTCGGCCATCCGGCCACCGCGCGTTTCTGCAGGATCAGCGGAACAGCCGGAACCTTCAGTGGATCGCCCGGCACACCCAGAATCACCAGCTTGCCCTGATGCCCCAAGCCTCCAATCGAAGCTGACATAGTATCGGCATCGGTTACTGTCGCAATAATTGTCCGTGCCCCGCCGAGCTTCTGCAGTTCCGCCGACACGTCCTGCGCGGCATTATCGATGTAGTAATGTGCGCCAAGATCATGCGCGAACTGCGCCTTGTCCGCTCCGCGCGCGATGGCGACAGTGGTATAACCCATCTTCGACGCATATTGCACGCCCAGGTGCCCCAGGCCGCCGATGCCCAGGATCGCCACCACATCCGGAGGCTGCGCCCCGCTGTTGCGGATCGCATTGAACGTCGTGATGCCGGCGCAAAGCAACGGACCCGCTTCGACACCTGACAACGCATCCGGCACAGCCGCCAGCGCCATCGCCGGAGCCACTACGTAGTCCGCATACCCGCCGTCATAGCTGATGCCCGGAACCTGCGCGATCACGCAGCACACATGGTCGCCGCGCCGGCATGGTTCGCACTTGCCGCAGTGACCGCCATACCAGCCGATCCCGACACGCTGTCCCACCTTCCACTGAGTTACACCCTCACCCACAGCGTCCACAGTGCCTACAATCTCATGCCCTGGCACCCGCGGATACTCAATCGGAAACGCCCCATAATAGGTGAACAAATCGCTGTGACAGACGCCGCATGCCTGAACCCGCACCCGCACCTGCCCCGCTGCCGGCTCCGGAACCTCGCGGGTCACCACCTCCAGCGGACCACCCGCCTTCACCACCTGGACATACCTGCCCGTCTTCTTCTCAGCCATAACGAATCTTCCTCCTGAAGTGCCGTTGGAATTATGCGACTATGAGATGGAGCCCCGCTACCCGCCGATTCATTTCAATTGCCAACCGCGCCCGTCAAACGGTTATCAGATATTTGCACACCCCATCGACAACACCATCCACACCCTCCGTTGTGTCCACATCCAGCTGCGGATAGACAATAGGCTCGAAGCTCTCCTTCACCCGCCGGTACAGTGCCACATCCCGATTCTTCGCGGGATTCTCGGGATCACGCCGACTGAGCCGCATCTCAGCCACAGCATCCGAACACGTCACCTGCAGAATCCGCCACCGCGCATTGGCCCGCTCCGCCGCTTGCACTACCTGGCCAATTTGCTCGCGGCGCGAAAACGTCCGGCCGTCAATAAAGATGAACGCCGTACGCCGTTTCTCGGTGATATACGCCGCCGCCGCCAGCATTGCGCGCACACAGAGATCATCCTGTTCCCGCGAGTAATCCGTCATCGCGCCGGGAAACAGCGCTTCCCGGACCCGGTCCTTGTCCAATACCGTTCCGCCCAGCCGCGCCGACACCGCACGCGCCAGCGTGCTCTTGCCCGTCCCCGGCAATCCCGCCAGGATCACCCACATAACCGTCATAGTTACTTATACAAAAGCGGGTTACTTAAACAGCAGCGGAGCCAGACTGCTCAGGTTTTCCCGCCACACCATCCACACATGCATCATCCCTGGAGTCGCAACCGCCCTCGGCTGCACGCCCTGCTCCTTCAGCCACGCGATCAGCTTCTGGTTCGCCGGGAAAAGCCCGTCCTGCTCCCCACACGAGATCCACAACAGCTTAGCTTTGACTGGATCTGCGCCCCGGTCTGCGGGGTGATGGCCGGAAACAGCGGCGCAAAGTTAGTCTCCCCGATGCCGCCCGCGCTGAACGCACCGATATAGGCGAAGTCGTCGGTATGGTTCAGGCCTACCAGCAGCGTCTCCGCGCCGCCCATCGAGAGTCCGGCGATCGCGTGGTCTTCCCTCTTATCCGACAACGGATACTCCGCCTTTACCCGCGGCATCACTTCCTCGTACAGCACCCGCCCGAAGTCCCTGAAGTTGCGCGCCGTAGTCTCCGGATCGCGCCACACCGCCCATCCGCGCGAAATCATGTCCATCGTGCCGTAGCCCAGCGGCATCACCACGATCATCGGCTTGGCGTTGCCCTGAGCGATCAGGTTGTCGAGAATCACGTTCGCCTTGCCCATCCACGTCCACGCGGTCGGGTCGTCGCTATACCCGTGCAGCAGATACAGCACCGGATACTTCTTCCCGCTCTTCGCATCGAATCCCGGGGGCGTATACACGTAATACTCGCTGTTATAGTCAACGATCTTCGAGCGGTAAAAGTGGTGATGCACCTCGCCATGTGGAACATCCGCTGCCTCCCACGGCATCGACGGCTGCCCCGGAACCAGAAACACATTTTGCGTGCTGAAGAAGCTTGTCTTCAGCGTCGTATTATGCGGGTCGATTACGCTCGTCCCGTCCACGTCATACGCAAAGCTGTAATACTCGGGAGCCAGCTTCGGAACCGTCACCGTCCACGCGCCATCCGCGCCCTTGGTCATCGCGAAAGGCTCTCGCACGTTCTCCAGATGCAGCTCCACCTTTTGCGCATTCGGCATGGCCAGCGTGAAGGTCGCGTTCCCGTCCGCGTCAACCTGCGGACTCTTCGGCCGCGCGGCCACTAGCGCAGTAGGCGCCGATGATCGCTGCACGGGCTGCGCCGGCGTAATAGTCTGCTGGGCGGCACAAGTCAGTGCGCCAAAAGTCACCGCTAAGACAACGGAACCAATTCCGATTCTTCTGAAACTTCCCAACATTCTTCTCCCCAAAATCACAAAATGACTGCGTTCCAAATTTTACAGCCGCATACATAGCAGAGGGCCGGGTTGATATAAACGGAGGTGATGATTTCACTGTTCCTCATCGCGCGGCACCATGACTCACCGATGTTTGACCTGATTTGGGGCACCACCCTCGTATCACTTGTCGTCGTATCAATCTTTTGGAATTGCACCGGCAGTAGGAAGTATGAGCAATGGAGGGCACAAAACTGGCCGGTCGCCTCTGGAAAATTTAACGAAGGTGAAATCATCACGATGCTGAAGGGACGGTCGAAAGACATTGCAGGATATGTGGTCCGCATCGACTATTGCTATGTGAGCGGCCAATCCTACGACGGCGTTTACTTCACAAAAGAATTTCCCACCCACGAAGCTGCAGAAGAATATTTGAACCGGCTGGAAAATCAATCCATATCCGTTCGAATTTCACCCAACAAGTCGCACCAGTCGCAAATACTCGATAGCGACCTCGTGGGCCTCCTCCCGCCGCGATAACCGGAGCGGGTGATGTTCATCACCGCGTCCCAAAGTGTACAGCGTGGCACCCAAAATCCCGCTCCGAGTGGCTATGGCACTCGCGCAATCCCCGGAACTAAGATCGGACGATTCCGGCGGCGAGCCCGGATGCGCAGACGTGTGTCCGCGAGAAAGAGGAAACCTTGTTTACACACTTCATCTTCTGGCCGTGGTTTGCCGGAGTCGTCTTCCTCCTGATGGGCTTTATCTGTGCGCGGCGAGAATTCGTCGCAGCTGCCGGCCTCGACAAGATCGTTGTCCTCGGCCGGGTCTTCGCCGCCTCAGCGCTCGCCACCTTCGGAGCCGAGCACATGATCAACATCGGCCCTTTTTCCCAAGCGGTCCCTCACTGGCTTCCCTTTCATGCCTTCTGGATCGTCTTTTTCGGACTCGCACTGTTCGCAAGCGCCCTCAGCCTTGTCTTGAATAAGTGGGTCAGGCTCTCCGCGACGCTGACGGCTATCATGTTCGTGATCTTCGTCCTCACCCTTCACCTCCCCGAAGCCGTCGGGAGCCCACACGACCGCTTTCGCTGGACGGTCGTTCTCCGCGAGACCTCTTTCGCGGCAGGCTTCCTCGCCTTTGCCGGAGCGCAGAGCCCGCGCTCAAAACCGCTCATCTTCATCGGGCGCATCGGCGCAGCCTTGCCATATTTCTTCTTCGCCGTCATGCACATCCTGCACCCGCAGAACGCCCCCGGTGTCCCGCTCGGGAAGCTCACCCCAGCGTGGATGCCCTGGCCGCACGTCCTCGCCACCATCACAGCTCTCTTCCTGCTCGCCGCCGGAATCGCCATCCTTATAGACAGGTACGCGCGCACCGCCACGGCATGGCTCGGCCTGTGGATGGTCTACCTGACCCTCGTTCTCTATTTGCCGATTCTGCTCACTGCCACCGGCGGCATGGAGCTTATCGAAGGCGTCAACTACGTCTTCGACACGCTGCTTTTCGCAGGAACGATTTTGCTGCTGACCTCGGCCCTGCCGCAGAATCACGCTCTCCATCTCCGCCTTGAAAAGCGGGCTGAACGCCACGTCACGACGTAACATGGGCGTAAAAGCGGAAGAGAATATGCTCACCGAAACCAGTGTCAGACAATTTGCGGACGATTGGGTGCGCGCATGGAACTCTCACGATCTCGATGGCATCATGTCTCACTACGCGCCGCAGGTCGTTCTGACGTCGCCAGTTGCCGCGAGGCTCTTGAACAATGAGTCTGGAGTGGTCGCTGGTGAAAGCGCGTTACGCAGCTATTTCGCACGAGGACTCGAAGCCTACCCCAACCTCGCATTTGAACTGCTGGACGTGATGTGGGGACTTTCGAGCGTCATTCTTTATTACAAGAATCAAAAAGGCACGAAGACCGGCGAGTTCATGGAACTCGATACGAACTTTAAAGTCATCAGGGTGGTTGCGAACTACAGTCAGTGATCGGGGCTGTCTTGTATTTACTGTTAAAACTAGAGAATTCTTGACGGCAGAGTTTTCTGATCAGTGATAATTTGTCTCGATCAGAAACTGAGGTAAGCCATGCCGGATGCTAGTAGTCTTCGCCTTCGAATTTTCGATGGCAGCCGTCAGCCTTTTTCAGCCCCAGCTCAATTCCTCGTAAGAATCGTTGACGGCAATCAGACCCAACGAATCTGGCAGAATTATTCCGCCAACGACCTCACGTTCAATGACCTTCCTTTTTACGACAACCTTTTTGATAACTACACGGTCGTTGTTTCGGCCAATGGCTATCAGCAGGCCGGCTTCGTCCCGGTTAAATTATCGAACCGGTATCTCACCACGCAGGACATTATGCTTATCCCCAACGATCCGGGATTCAGCTTTGCCAATGCCCGGTGGCCAGTCGCAAGCTCCAAATATCCCTTTATCGGAGCGGGGATGGATAATGCAACGGGAGAACAAAGATATGATGACCTGATCGAAAACACCGCAAAATCTCTTGCCTGCCTTCTAAACCTGTGCGAGGCAATGAGCCAGATCGCCCTTGCCCAGGGCACTCCACTCGATTACACCAAACAGCTCCGCTGGGACGTCCCTTACGCTCCCGCCCAGGATCGCTTTTTTGCGTGGTGCGATGTTGCTCTGATCGATCAGGTCAAAGTGGCGGCAGCCAAAGGCCTGTTCGCCGTCGAGAATGCACCCGGAATCTTCCATCCCGGAGCTACCTCAAGCTGGAAACAGATTCAGTTTGGGGAAGCCAACGTTCAGCTCACGTTCCATGAAAACGACACGACAGTCATTAACGGTGTCGACTGCGTGATGGTTGAGCCCGACATCGACTATTACCGCGACCTCGGAGCCCACACGATCCTGGAGGTAGTCCCAAATGGCCTGACTCACTTCCTCACGGAACCTGAGCAGGTGTATGTTCTGCGCTGGATTGCCGGACGCACAGCCGGAGTGCCGGAATTTGCGCCTCTCTACACGATCACCTGAGCGCGCGCCGCAGCCATATCATTCCGTCCGCAGCGCCTTCGCCGGATCAGTCGAAGCCGCACGCCGCGCCGGAATCAGCCCTGCCAGAGACGCCGCCACAGCGAGCGTAATGATCGACACCGCCAGCACCCTGGCGTCCACGCCCTTGATCTCGTAGAGCTGCGTCTTGACGAAGCGCACACACACCAGCGCTGCCGGAATCCCGATCGCCAGCCCGAGCCCCGTCTGGATCAGCGCCCCGCGCATCACCATCGCAATCACTCCGCCGCGCTCTGCGCCCAGTGCCATGCGAATCCCGATCTCGCTCGTGCGGCGCGCGACTGTATACGCCGTTACGCCGTAGAGCCCGATGGTGGCCAGCAGCAGCGCCAGCGCGCCAAACAGCATGGTGAGACGGGCGATCATGCGCTCCTCAACGAAATTGCCGGCGATCTGCTCGTCGAAGGTCTGAAAAGTCACCACCGTCAGATTCGGATTGATGCTCGACAGCGTCTGTCGCGTCAGGGCCTCCATGTCGTTCATCGGATGCGAGGTGGCCAGCACAATCGCAGGCGCGTAAAGTTCTATATCTTCTGAAATTGGAGATTTATCGCTCGGCGCCCGCCGCATCAGCGGCAAAAAGTACATCATGTGGTCCTTCCAGTACACACTCTGGTAGATAGAGTCCTCGACCACTCCAACAAGCTCGAAGTCTCCCGGTGAAACATTGCCCGGTTGACCAAAATGCTGCCCGATCGGATTCTCGCCTGGCTTAAAAAGTTTCTTTACGAACGCCTGGTTGACCACCGCCACCGCCGGGGCCGTCGACGTATCTTTCCCGGTGATCGCGCGGCCCGATACGACACGCGTTCCCACTGAATCGAAGTAGTCGCTGTTCACCCTTACCACTGAGGCAATCTCATTCTTGTACGGCCGCCCCAGTATCTGAACGCCATCGCCCCAGTTGTCGTCCTCCATGGGCGTATACGAGCTGATGCCCACCTTCACGACTCCTGGAATCGCATGGAGCCTGTCTTCCATCAGCCGATACAGCGGTTCGAGCTGTGTCTGCGAATATCCAGCCGCCTGCGGATTGATGTGGACGATATAGCGGTTCTGCGTTTGCACATGCATGTCGGTGTGCTGCAGCCGGTTCAGGCTCTGCGAGAAAAGCCCCGCGCCGACCAGCAAAACGAGCGATAGCGCTGCCTGCAACACCACCAGGCCACGCTGCAGCAGCGATGCGCCGCTCGCCGTCGTCCTCGCGCCACTCCGCAGAGCATCGGCGGGATCGGCCTGCGCCGCAATCCATGCGGGAGCCACGCCGAACAATACTCCCGTCAGCAGCGATAATCCGCACGCGAACGCCAGCACAGCGGGCGACGGACTCGCCTGGATGGGAACGCTGTGAGACGAGGGGAAGGCAAGCGCGAGGAGCATGCGCGTGCCCGCATAGGCAACTATGAGTCCGGCAATGCCGCTCAGGACCGCAAGCACCAGGCTCTCGGTGAGCAGCTGGCGAACGATTCTTGCACGCCCCGCGCCCAGCGCTGTCCGCACTGACATCTCCGCCTTGCGCGACATGCCGCGGGCCAGCAACAGATTCGCGATGTTGGCGCACGCGATCAGCAGCACCAGTCCGGAGATGGTCATCAGCATCTTCAGGTTTGAGGCATAGTGCTCCTGCATATGCTGAATTCCGCCACCCCCCGGCGCCAGCACCACATGCACCTTCGGAAGCTGTTCCTTTCCGGCTCCTCCGGAAAAGACATCGGTCTGACCGAATGCCTGCCGCACCAGTCCGCTCAGCTTCTGCTGCAGCGCCGCCAGATCCGTGCCTGGCTTTACGCGCCCCACCATGTAAAGCCACCGCTCATTCGGGCTGTGTACATACGGCGCGTTCGCCAGCACTGGCATCGATTCAATCGGCATGTAGAAATCCGGAGGTGCGCTGCTCAGTCTGTCGCCATAGAACCCGGCCGGAGCAATGCCCGCGATCGTCACCGGCTTCGTATTCACCCAGAAGGTACTGCCTACGACCGACGGATCGCCCGCATAGTCGCGCTGCCAGGTGGCGTAGCTCATCAGCGCCGCGAAGGGCGCGCTCTCCACATCATCGGCATCGGTCAGCAGACGCCCGGCACGCGCCTTCAGGCCAAAAGTCCGGAAGTAATTCCCCGAAACAAACTCGCCCATCGCCGACCGCGCACCGGTTTGGTCGCCATCGCGGCGCACCGTGACCGGCCGGTATTCGAAGCCCGCCTGTATCGCCGCCAGCTCTTCGAACTCCGGAGCGTTTTTTCTCAGCAACTGCCATGTTGCAGTCGGGAAGTAGCTGTAATCTCCTTCGTCGTCGCGATCGTGCTGTATTCCTCCACCCACGCAGCAGTCGTTGTGATTGCCGATCCGTACCAGCGTCTTCGGATCGGCTACGGGCAGGTTCCGCATCAGCACCGCGTTGACCAGCGTGAAGATGGCCGCATTCGCTCCGATCCCCAGCGCCAGCGTCAGCACCGCCGTCGCCGTAAAGCCCGGAGTTTTCCGCAACTGCCGCAACGCGTAGCGCACATCCTGAATCAGAGTCGTCACCATCTCTGTTGAACCTCTCGAAGCGGGCTGCTCCTCTTGATTCCCCCGCACGCCACCGCCCAAACGAGGGCCTCTGCTAAACCTCTATTTATCTGTGTATTAATAGACGCAATTAGCCGGGACAGCGTCCACTCACGATCCTCACCGTCCAAAATAGGACACGGCCGGCCCTGTCCCGGCCGTTTCGACTGGCATGGGTTTCTGCCCTCCGTGCACCAACAAGTGGCTATGTCGCCCCCACCCCCCACGGCGATATAGTGCAGCCATGTTGGCATTCCCTCGCAGGACTGGCTTCCCTTCGGCCCGTTTCTATTTCACTCTCATCCTGATGCTCACCTTCGGCGCCCTCCTGTTGGTCGCATCTCGAGTCCTGGCAGCCCAAGACAAGATGAGCAATATGCCGGGAATGGATCAGAAGAACGCCGACCCAAATCGTACCTGCGACGACATGGGTATGAGCGTGAACAGCATGAGCGTCATGGGCCAGAGCATGGCCGCCATGACCAACCACATGTGCATCACGCCTATGCGCCCCGAGCAGCCCGGCGATAAGGAAAAAGTGGAAGCCATGCTCGCCCAGATCAGGGCCGCCATCGACAAGTACAAGGACTATAAGAAAGCCCTCGCCGATGGATACGTCGTTGGCAACCCCAAGGTCGAGCAGCCCCAATACCACTTCACCAAGGATGCCTACGTTCATCTCGCCGACACCCAGTTCGACCCGACCAAGCCAACCTCTCTGCTCTACTATCACACTGCCAACCAGCGCTACCGCCTCGAAGGCGTCATGTTCACCGACAGCACCAGCGCCAATCTGGACGAACTCAACCAGCGCATACCGCTCAGCATCGCGCGCTGGCACGAGCACACCAATTTTTGTGCCGCCCCGGCCAACAAGGTCTATGAATATCATGGCGAAAATCCCAAATTCGGCATGTTCGGTTCTATCCACACAGCCGAGGCCTGCAAGGCCGAGGGCGGCACCTTTTTCCCTGTCATCTTCAGCTGGATGATCCACGTCTTCCCCTACGAGACCGACCTCAAAGATGTCTTTTCCATGAACGACGACGTCCCCCACGTTCACTGACCCCACATCAATGGCCGTTCGTTTGCGCCCCGCCACAAGTGTTTGAACTTTCCAATTGGCAACCGCCACTGAATCGTCTATAAGTGGTCGCTGACTTGTGAAAGATGCCGGACGTGATTCTCAGAACTCCGGCCGGCTCGGCGACCTGCCAGGCCTCAAAGTTCCGATAACGCAGTCATTGCGGTCTCCGCCCGCTCCGGAGATCTCTCAATCGCTCTCAGACTTCCGTTGCTCTGACGCTTTGAATAAGGAGATACCCATGCCGAGTACCCCCACGAGACCCGCCGCCTGGCGTCTCACCTTCGCCTACCAGGGCGGTGAAGTCCATCTTGAGCGGAAGGAAAAGTTGACCATGGTTGGCCCCGGCTCCGACCCGACCGAGGGCTACCAGGGACAGACCGGCTACTGGGTTGAGCTCCGCGACGCCGCCGGGAATGTGCTCTACCGCGTCATCCTCCACAATCCCATGCCCCAGTACGTCGAGGTCCACGAGAAGGGTGGCGTTCATACTCACGCAGCGGTCAGGCAGCGCCGCGGTACCTTCAGCGTCATCGTGCCCGCACTGCCGCAGGCCACGGCAATCTCGTTCTATGGAACCGACGAGCCGCCGGTTGAGCCGATCGGCAGCCGTGTGATGGAGCAGACCCGTCCCGCTACTCCCCGCATCGGTACCAACGCCGCACGCGAAATGGCGACTTCGACGCTGGAGGCCACACGTCCATGAGCACGTCAGACGGAACCGTCAAAGGCATTCAGAAGATCGTCGATCACGGTGATGACGCCCTGCGCTGGAACATCGTCATCCTCGCCGAGGGCTATCAGGACTCCCAACTCCCCACCTTCCTCACCGACGCGCAATCATTCGCCAATACCTTCTCCACCACCGCGCCCTTTGACACTCTCTGGAGCGGCATCAACGTGCACGCCGTCAGCGTTTCCTCAACCGACAGCGGTGCTGACGATCCCGCCACCTGCGGAGACGGCACCCACGGCGCCGGCACCACGGTTCGCACCTACTTCGACGCCACCTACTGCGGCGGAGGAGCCATCCGCCGCCTGCTGACCGTGAACTCCGCCACTGCACTGTCCGTAGCCCGCGCCCAGCTTGGCCGCGAGCCGGGAATGACCTTTGTCATCGTTAACGCCACACAATACGGAGGCTCAGGAGGCCAGGTAGCGGTCTTCTCCAAAGCCCCGGGGGCTGCCACGCAAGTCGGTATGCACGAGATGGGGCACACCGCCTTCGGACTCGCCGACGAGTACTCCACCTACGCCGGATGTAACAGCAACGAGACCGGCCACAACACCTACTCCGGCGCCGAGCCCACCGAGCAGAACGTAACCGCGAACATCACCACTCTCAAGTGGCAATCGCTGGTCACCGCCGGCACGCACATACCCACAACCACCAACGCCGACTGCACTAAGTGCGATACCCAGGCCTCACCCGTGCCCACAGGCACCGTAGGAGCCTTCGCAGGGGCACGCT